>Ga0105858_1000015_pt1 | contig 107095 bp, 110 predicted proteins | sample OrgsoiDNA_201062_FD_89683 | JGI IMG/M metagenome (GOLD analysis project Ga0105858, IMG submission 89683) | Permafrost soil microbial communities from the Arctic, to analyse light accelerated degradation of dissolved organic matter (DOM) -... | ecosystem: Environmental > Terrestrial > Soil >...
GTATACCTTTCATGTCAGCACCAGTCCTGAGCGTGAATACTGCACTCAATACGGTGAAAACGACTTCGAGTTCATCCAGAGGTTGTGCAGTGAAGATGGAGTTTCGTGGCACCACCAGCACAGCCGGGATGGCCACCAGTTAGTATTCACCGACGATCAGACCTATTTCCCCAGGCTAGGGGACACACCGTATCTGCAAGGTTCCGGCCTGGCGGCGGATCACCCGGTTGTCAGCAAGTTCTCCATGCGTTTCAGCACCCGAACCAGCACAACCACGCGCCGGGGCTATGATTTAAAACGCCCGAGCCTTTTGCTGGAAAGCCAACTTACCGCCGAGTTCACTCCTGCACTCGAAGACTACCGTTACCCGGTGTTGATCGAAAATGAAAAGCTCGGCAAACAGCGTGCCCGGCAGGCCCTGGAGCGGCACCGTAGCGACTACCAGTTGGCTGAAGGTAAAAGCGACCAGCCCCTCCTGCGCAGTGGCCACTTCTTCAACCTGATCGAACATTCGCGTCAACAATGCAACGAACTGTGGTTGTTGCTCAGTGTGACGCACGAGGGCAAGCAGCCGCAGGCACTTGAGGAGTCGATCACCAGCGAGGTGACTCCAGCAGACGGCCTTCCCCAAGGTTACCGCAACAGCTTCAGCGCGATTCCCTGGAATGTGTTCTACCGTCCGCCGTTGGTCACGCGTAAATCAGTGCTGGTCAGCCAGACCGCCCGCGTCACCGGCCCACCAGGGGAAGAAATCTTTTGCGATGAATACGGGCGGGTGAAAGTCGAATTCCATTGGGACCGCGCCGAACAGGGCAGCGACAACAGCAGTTGCTGGTTACGAGTATCCTCCAGTTGGGCCGGAGAAAACTTTGGTGCGGTGACCATCCCGCGTATCGGCATGGAAGTGGTGGTGACCTACCTGGAGGGTAATCCTGACAATCCGTTGATTACCGGGTGCGTGCCGAACAGGGTGATGCCGGTGCCGTACGCGCTGCCGGCGAACAAAACCAAGACCGTGCTGCGCAGCCACAGCTCACCCGCCAGTGGCGGTTACAACGAACTGTCGATTGAAGACCGGGCGGGACAGGAAAAAATCTACCTGCGCGCCCAGCGCGACATCGAGCAATTGGTCCTCAACGACAGCGACGCCAAGATCGGTAACGACCGCCGCGAACAGATCACCCGCGACAGCCACAGCCTGATTGGCAATGATCGTTTTGAACAGGTCGATAAGAACAGTTCCAGCCTGATCACGGGTGACGAGCTGCACACGACCCAGGGCCTGCGCAACACGGTGATTGGCGGTAGCGAACTGACAAGCATTAACGGTAACAGCAGCACCATGGCAGACGGTACGGTGGTGATTCAGGCCGGGGCACACGCTCACGTCACAGCCACCAATGTGGTGGTCGGTGCCGGCATGAGCCTGACGCTCAACGCGGGAGGTCACCACATCGTCATCACCCCTGGAGGCATTTTCAGCAGCGTACCCATTGTTCAAGGCGGTGCGCCCGTCGCGGGGATTCCTGCACAGCAGGCCCTTTCGGTCATACCGATGCTCGCCGAGGTATTGGTTGCGCCGTCACTGGCCACGCAAACATCTGCGTTGATTCAGGCCGCACGTCACGCCGCACCTGTCTGTGCGGTGTGTCAGAAACTGGCGGAGTTGAATGCATGAGTCAGGCTTATTTACTGCTGGATGGTGCTCAGATCGACAACCTGCCCGAGCGCCTGCTCGATCAGGGGGGAAACACTGAGTTTCAGTCGCTGTATCAGCACACGGCCTACAGCGAGCTGGCGGATATCGGCCCGATACTGGTGCCGGTGTCCCCCAGCAGCCCGCTGGCCCAGATTTTTGCACGGGAGTGGAGTGCAACGGCGGGTATCTGGCTGGAGTCCGAGGTGGACGAGACATCTGTATTACAACACCTGCGCAGCCTGATTCATGTCCGCGTCGAGGGTGATGCCACGGTCCTTTTTCGTTACTACGACCCCCGTATCACGCGTTTGTGGCTGACAGGTCTGGAGCCCCAGGCACGTGATCGACTAATGGGGCCAATCCGACTTATCTTGCTGCCGGAATTGGCCCACAGCTCCGGATTTATTCGTCAGGAAAACCCTGAGCAGCCCGTCGCGCAGTATACGGAAAAGCCTTGGTTATGCCTGACCCCAGAACAACTGGATCACTTGAGCGAAGCCAAGCGGCAGCGTCTTGCCCAGCAGTTGATCGAACATTGTCAGCAGCAGTTCCCTCAGTGCCTGCAAGGATTGGATCACGCCGCACAGCAGCAGTGGGTAACGACCTGTCAGCTCAGCGCTGAACGTCAAGGCTACGGTGCCGCAGATGAAGTCACTCGCTGGGCCAGCTTTCACGCCTTGCTAGGCAATGACTTTCCGGACGCTCCCGGCCATGCCGTTTACCGACAGATTCTCACCGAACCTGGGATTTTACCTGAGCAACGCCTGGACAACCTGAGTGCTGAACTAGAGCGTCAGCAGCTCACCGATAAGGAATTATCCGCATGAGCGCAGAAAAACTGGCCATGGTTGATCGGTTGGCTCAGGCTAACCGGGCCGCCAAGGCGATTCCCCACGAAGATATCAACAGTTCAATTACGCCCTGCCCAGCCCACCAACCCGACATATTCGTAGTGCCCGTGCGGTATGCCCTGGCGGAAGAAAAAGCAACCCATCCTTGCTGCGTGCCCGGCGTGGCTACCCAGAGCCACCCTATGGCGGCACGCCGCCTGCGCGGAGGCTTTCTTTATCTGTGGCAGGACCAGGGTCCTCTCAAGCGCTATGCCATCGGGTCGAATGGTTTGCTCAGTGAACAAGCGCTGGAGGCCGATGCCACCGTCGTGCTTAATGGCACGCTGACAGGTCTGGCCCTGGAGAAAATCCATGACGCCTGGATGCTCTACAGTGAGTTTCCACTGAATCCGGAACACTGCAAGGCGCTGAGCGACAGCAGCGCCAAACGCAATGCGCACATGCGTCACGTCGCCTTGCGCAGGGTGGCCAACGAGCTACAGGCGCCTCATTGCCCACCACTGCTCAACGCCGATCAGGTGATGGCCGAACTCATCCCGGCGACCTATGCCCGGTCGATGAAAGCCGATCAAAAACACGGCGGCGAAGATACGGATGCACTGGGTGCGACCGCGATGAAAGACCCGACGACCCCGAACATCAATGCCTACACCGACGCAATGCACCGTGCTCGTGAGCGGGAGAAAGTCATCGCTCAACACCCCAACGCCAGCGATGAGCCTCCGGGTGAGTGGAGTGCTGAACAGTGGGAGGGGCAGAGCACTCAGGATTGGCTGGAAACCGCCAAAGCGCAGGCTAATGGGTTGTTCCCGGTCTTCGCGTGCCTGGATGATGACTTGGGTGTCCTGCGCGATATCAACCATGAGCAGGAATGGGTAGAAGCGCGCCACGAACAATGGATCGGTGACAACAATCTGCGCCTGAGTATCGGCGGGTTTGTTCGCAGCCTGATCAGCGAAGACGGTGCCGAGCTGGCGGGTTCCCTCAGCTACCGCTACAAGGAGCGTGACATCCACCTGACGCCTGAGCAGGGCAAGGTCATGCTGGATGCTCAGCACCAGCTGGATGATGCGCTCAAGGATGAAACCCAGGCCCGTCAATACGGCGGTCAGCCGAGCGCGAGCGAAGCCTGCGCCCGTGATGCGCGAATTGCCAGTATCGTTGCGCCCGTACAGGCCTTTATTCCGGCTGATTTATACAACGAGGCAGAGTTCGTGGTACGTGAATACCGTGCTGAAAAGCAGGCCAACCTCGACAACGATTTCCTCAGTGCCAAGGTCGGCGAGTATATCGATCTGACAGCGATGAACACCTGGCTCGATACCACCGCGCCAGCGCATTTCCAACACATCGAACAGCGTCATAAAGCACTATTTACCGACCGAGGCGTGTACCTCAAGCGTTCAGTCAGCGGCACCTGGTTTGTCGATTACTATGACCTGGACACTCGGCACTGGTTAACCGAACTGGCCACCGGCTGCCTGACCGCCCAATGCATTCGTGCCCAAGGCGCCGAACAATACGCCGACTACGTGCGGGCCGCCGATGGCGGCGCTCTGACACAACTGTTCCGCGCCTGGACGCCCTCGCTCGATGCGGGCATTAACAACACCACTCGCCTGGGCGAGCTGATGGCCGCACTGGCGTCGGAAAACATCACCGCGACCCATCAGGCACTGGCGCCCCTGACCCTGCCGATCTTGAACGATATTGCGGCTATGGCCCAAAGCGCTCATAGCCCATGGAGCGTGCTGGTCAACCGTCTGGCTGCGTCGTTGCTGTTGCTCACAGGCGGTAAAACCTTCAGCAGTGCCTGGCTGGGCGTCTTCGTTGCTGCTCGCCTGGGCAGCGAGGCCCGTTTGCAGTCTGTTATTGAGGGCGGCCAAGCGGTGTGGAAATTGGTGGGGCAAAAAGCCGAGGGGCTGACGCAATGGGCGCGCTCCACGGGGGATGCCATCGGTGCCGGGCATGTAAAAGGCATCGTGAACTCATCCTTTGTGACCAACAGCGGTGGGGTCGTGCCACTGGCGGCCTTGCTGCTGAATACGCTCAATGCGAGTAACTACTTGAGTCAGGCCGGAGCCGTGGAGGGGGTCGACAGCCAGCGTGTTAACGATACCGTTTCCGCTTCGTTGTATGCCGCTGCTGCGCTCACCGCAGTGATTGATAATCAGGTGCGGCAGGGGTTGGGGAAGGATCGATTTCTGATTCGCTCAGCGGCGGCCCCAACCCTCACCCTGTTTGGTGGGGTGATTGGTGGATTGTCAGCGGGTGCTGCGTACCAGGAGTTCAGATCGCTGCAAAAACAAATGGAAAGCGCGCAATCACATATCGATCCGTGGCTGGAGATGCGCCAGACTGTGGTTGGTGGACAAATAGCGGCTTATGGTAGTCAGGCTCTGTTGGGGGCTACCTACACGATGAGAACCTTAGCTGGACTGGTGGAAGTCGAAACCGCCATCATGCGTTACTCGCTGTACATGGGCCCCTTGAACTGGATCATGTTCGTGCTGGGCGTGCTGTACCTGATCACCTGGTTCTTTCAGCAAACCCCACTGCAAAATTTCCTCAACTTCTGCTGCTGGTCAAAAGCCCGAGCAGGGAATTTAGATCCTATCGCTGCCAAGGCCCAACAAGACGAACTCAACCAACTGTACGGCATCCTGTATACCCCACGAGTGAGCATGGAGAGCAGCTCGGTAATGGGCAGTTCCAGTGGTCCATCCGGGCTGACTTCCGTAAGTGCCATCAATAGCCTGACCATCGACTTGCCAGGGGCCGAGCCCAGCAGCGCCTACCTGGAACTGAGCATGATCGGTGATCCGGTGGATACCCAGCGCTACCGCGATTTGATCAAAAACAGCCCGACTAACAACTACCAACCGCCTCGCCCTTGGCGAGATATGGCACAGCACTGGCTGTCCAGCAGCACCTGTCGCTGGATACCGGTCAAGGAAGGCCAAGGCTTGCGCCTGAGTGGCCCCTTCAGCTCAGTACAAGGTGTCCTTAGCACCCCACCCAGCACGGTCTCCCTGCGCTTGCGGTATCGCACGCCATTGACCGCGCTGCTGGGCGCCCGCAACTTTATAGGCGGTGAACGCGGCGTTGCCTTTACCCTGAGTGACAACGGCGGCGTGATTGCCCTGCGGGACGATCCGACACCGGAACTGGATCGTGTGCCAAGCTACCCGCTCGACAGTGAGCATTCAGGCTCTACTTACCTGCAACCTAAGGACCGCGCATGAGTGCGCCTCCGGCAGGCACCACAAAAAAACGGCTGTTTTCGCACAATGACTACTTGGCGCCGTTGCCCATTCCCACCGGGGAAAAGCCCTCGGATGTGCTCAACACTATTTGGCGAAAGAACGAGGTGTTCCTCGACATCGGAAACTACAGTATCGGCTCGGCGGTGATGGTGCTGTGGCCGATGGTGATGCTGTTTGCATTCATGGGATATCTGTTCAGAAATGATCATGACGATATGCACATATTTGCGATCATGACCACCTTCATCATTGGGATTCCCACGCTTTTTCTAATTCAGGGCCTATTTCGCGAGGTGCCTTTACCGGTGCGCTTTAATCGTCAACGGCGCGAGGTGTGTGTGCCACGAGAGGATGGCGAATACTGGATTGTCCCCTGGGAAAGCGTGACGGCGGCGGCCACGCAGCAGTCGTCGGTGAGTCAGGCGGGTAAAGCTACGATGGGTTTATTGATTGTTGGCTTTGAGAATCCTGATCCGCAGGCCAAGGACGATAATAAGCATTTTTGGTTCGGTTTTAACTGTGGTGGCGGCACCACGGCCATGGCGTTGTGGGAGTGCATGCGCAGCTACATGGAGATTGGGCCCGACGCTGTTGAAGATCAGACGGCACGCTTCGACAGATCTAAAGGAATATGGGCTACCTACCTGGACGACCTTATCAAGGGTGCGAAGTTGAGAGGCTGGTTTATAACCGCTTTGTGGGAAGGCTTCTGCGGGATTTTTATTTTCAATACGCTACTGATAGATGTGCTTGAACGCTGGAAACTGAACCCGCCACCCGACCTGCCATATCCCGACATCATCGAATGGTCCAGGCCGCTACCGCCCGAGCAATGGGCCAAGCGATCCCCAGAGTTGGAAGTAGCCATCACCACGCGTGAGGCAGAATTGGCCGTGATCAGGAAGTAGGCATGAGTACGCCACCGGCAGGCACCACAAAAAAAAGGATGTTTTCGCGCAATGACTACTTGGCGCCGTTACCCATTCCCACCGGTGAAAAACCCTCGGATGTGCTCAACACTATTTGGCGAAAGAACGAGGTGTTTCTCGATATTGGTAACTACAGTATCGGTTCGGCGGTGATGGTTCTATGGCCGATGGTGATGCTGTTTGCATTCATGGGATATCTGTTCAGAAATGATCATGACGATATGCACATATTTGCGATCATGACTACCTTCATCATTGGGATTCCCACGCTTTTTCTAATTCAGGGCCTATTTCGCGACGTGCCCTTGCCCGTGCGCTTTAATCGGCAACGGCGCGAGGTGTGTGTGCCACGAGAGGATGGCGAATACTGGATTGTCCCCTGGGAAAGCGTGACGGCAGCGGCCACGCAGCAGTCGTCGGTGAGTCAGGCGGGTAAAGCTACGATGGGCTTATTGATTGTTGGCTTTGAGAATCCTGATCCGCAGGCCAAGGACGATAACAAGCATTTTTGGTTCGGGTTTAACTGTGGCGGCGGCACCACAGCCATGGCGTTGTGGGAGTGCATGCGCAGTTATATGGAGATTGGGCCAGAGGTTTTGCCGATTACAAATGATTTTGAGCGGGGAAGAGAAAAACTGCGCGGTAGAAGTGTTTTTTGGGGCGTTTGCTCTGAATACCTTTATGGAATCAGGAAACACCTAATGGCTCAAGAAATTGGTCAAGCAATTTGGTTGGTAATCGCTGCCTTACTCCTTGGTGCTCCGATCGCAATGATGCTGCAAACATGGAAGTTATCACCGCCACCAGACCTGCCCTATCCCGACATCATCGAGTGGTCCAAACCACTGCCACCCGAGCAATGGGCCAAGCGATCCCCAGAGTTGGAAGTAGCCATCGCCACGCGTGAGGCGGAATTGGCCGTGATCAGGAAGCAGGCATGAGTACGCCACCGGCAGGCACCACAAAAAAACGGCTGTTTTCGCGCAATGACTACTTGGCGCCGTTGCCCATCCCCACCGGTGAAAAACCCTCGGATGTGCTCAATACCATTTGGCGCAAGAACGAGGTGTTCCTCGACATTGGTAACTACAGTATCGGCTCGGCAGTGATGGTGATCTGGCCGACGATGATGCTGTTTTTGGGGCTGGCCTTTGCGTTTAGAAATATTGCCCCCGATCTCAGTGTGTTTACTCTTGTAGGAGGCGGACTAAACGGATGTTGAGGTTTTCTGTCGCACTGAACCCCTTGTTCATTTGGGCTTCCTACAGCATAACGACCACTCTGTGCCTCACTGGTCAAGTTGAATGCAATTGACTGATCAAGTCGAATGCAAACAGGTGGTCAAGTGAATGCAATTACACACTGAGGTTTTTGGCAGCAAACGCAGAGCCTGTTGGAGCGAGGCTTGCCCGCGAATTCAGCAATTCAGGCCTGGAGATGCTCGCTGACTTCACCGGCCTCTTCGCGGGCAAGCCTCGCTCCAACACTGGGCCCGCTACTACAACCCATCTAGATCATCATCTGGATCAACATCCGCGTCCGCCTCAGGAACTGAGGGTTCTTCATCGTCGAGGGTGGGTTTCAACGGATAGGGAGAGTCCGGGATCTGTTCTTCGCTGGGGAACCGGGGATCGATAGCCATGGGGTAACCTCACGCTCAAGCGCCTGGGAATACAGGCTCAATACGTTCGATGCATAGACGGGGACAAGCGTTCCAGCGATGGAGCGACCGGTTGTCTGAGGAGGGATGGTGTCCTCCCCGAGCGCTGCGGTGTTGATCATCCCTGACTCGGTCAAACCAGCAGCGCTACAGGGGAACGAGAAACAGACTACAACTCGCGTCGACCGTTCGTCATCCCGGCAATTGTGTCTTTATTAGTCCGAGGCCATTACCGGGCGGGGCCCGCGCCCGTCAAATAGCCGCGTATTCCCCTGTGCCATCGGGCCAGGGAGTCAGCAGTTCGAAGCCCGTTTCGGTCACCGCCACCATGTGTTCCCATTGGGCAGACAACGACTGATCCCGGGTCAATACCGTCCAGCCATCCGCCAGCACACGGGTTCCCGGCTTGCCAGCATTAATCATCGGCTCAATGGTGAAGACCATTCCCGGCTTCAACCTGAGCCCCTTGCCCGCAGTGCCGTAGTGCAACACCTGGGGGTCTTCATGGTAATTGCGGCCAATGCCATGCCCGCAATATTCACGTACCACGCTGAAGCCTTCGCGATGAGCAACGGTCTGGATCGCATGCCCGATATCACCGAGCGTCGCACCGGGGCGTACCGCATGAATCCCCGCACGGGTCGCTTCGTAAGTCGTGTGCACCAGGCGCCTGGCCAAGGGGCTGACCTCACCCACGAAGTACATCCGGCTGGTATCGCCAAACCAGCCATCCTTGATCACAGCGACATCGATGTTGACGATGTCACCCTCCTTGAGGATGTCTTTCGAAGACGGAATGCCATGGCACACCACCGCGTTCGGGGAAATACAGGTCGTCTTGGTGAAGCCGTGATAGCCCACGTTGGCGGGGATCACTTTCAGCTCATTGACGATATAGGCATTGCAGATGTCATCCAGCGCTTCGGTGCTGACGCCGGGCTTCACGTAAGGGCCGATCATTGCCAGCACCTCGGCAGCCAGCCTGCCGGCAATGCGCAACTGGATCAGGTCCTGTTCAGTCTTGAAGCTGATATCTCCACTCATCTTGAGGCCACCTTCGCTTGGGCAACCATGGGCGAGATATCGAAGGTTTGCGCCGTCAGCACTGTGCCCCCGGTACTTTCGGCACGAATCAACATCTGGCAGATTTCGCTGTAATCAAGGGAGGGATGAAGTTCTGCCAGCATTCCCACGCGCATCCAGTGTTCAGCTTGAGCATTGATGGAACGGCTCAAAGCGGCGCTGGCCGATCGGAGATTGGCGTGCATCTGTTCGGAAATCTTTACCAGACCCATGGTTCACCTCGAATGGAATATACGGATCATATATGTTTCGTATATTCACAATCAACCGGGACATGAGTGAACTGGAAACGGGGGAAATCCGGCACAACAAAAAACTGCCGGTTCAACCGAAAGCAAATGGAAGGTGAAGAACGACTACGCAGTCAGGCATTCGGACAGTGACAGGGTCAATTGGCCGATGGCGTCCTGATCGACAACGGTCAATGCACGATAATGCACAATGACAGCGCGCTCTGATTCCGTGAGTGTTTCGAACCCCAGTGGCGTTCTACGGCCCGACAGCAGATACAGCACATCAACGCCCTTGAAACCCAGCGCGGCGAGGTAGTCAGAACGAGGAGCACGCTCCCCGCTTTCATACTTGCCTTGCGCATTGGCCTCTACACCGCCTATTGCCGCAAACTCCTGCTGGGAAAGCCCCAGGGTCTTGCGCTCTTCTTTCAACCGCGAACCTAGATGATTCATTTGGGTTTACCTGAGAGTAAAGAACACTCACTACCATACTCCCATTTACCTACAAGACGTGGGGTATTAGCCTGTTTGGTGACCGTTCAGCACTTGGGTAAAGCCCCCTGCCCCATAACCAGGCCTGCCCGCATGACGCTGCGGGCGCTAGAGTGTGCCATGCTGATGGCAGCAGAATGTGCAGTAGGGAGTGTGGTAAACCATGATGAATTTTCTGCTGGGCTGGTGCGTCGTGTCGCTATTGGGCACCGCGCTTGCCCTGAGTCTGATCCGCAGTGGCAAGCGAAGTCACCGGACTCGACGTACCGACGAGGTTGATGAGCCGCAGGCTACTCAATCGCCATCAGCGAAGGATATTCAGGGGCGTACCGAGCGCTGATGACAGCCATCGGCGTCATCGACAAGGTGGCCTGCTGCGCGTTGAACTGCCGTAATCCAGCTGCCAGGGCGAGGAAGTCTTCGCGCTGCATTTCATTGAGCTGTATTTCATTCAACCGCAGGCTGCCGAAGGACTGATCTGCGCCATTGCTCTCGAACTGTTCCAGTGACATGGGAAGGCCCCTTTTCTCGAATACTGTTTAAACATACAGTATTCGTAGCGAAGGCTAAACGCAAGACGGGCCGCGACGAGCGGTAGCTGCTCGTTCAGCGATAAAGCGTCCCGTGATTCTCCTCGCCCTGGACGAATAATTCCGTGACCCAATCCACGAATACCCGAACCCGCGGCGACATGTGACGATTGTGGGGGTAAAGCACCGAGACCGGCATCGGCGGCGGTGGCGATTGCGGCAGCACTTCACGCAACAGGCCCTCCGACAGTTGGGTAGCCACCCGGTAACGTGGGACCTGGATGATCCCCATCCCCGCGATGGCCGACGCAGCGTAGATTTCCGCGCCGAATACCGTCACTCGCCCTTTGAGCGCGACTTCCTTGAGCTCTCCGTCGACCATGAACTCGAAGGGATAGACACTGCCAGCCGTTCGCGAAACGTAATTGACTCCCTCGTGGCTGGCCAGATCGTCCAACTGCTTCGGCACGCCATGCTTGCGCAAATAGGCAGGGCTGGCACAGGTGACTTGCTGCAACAAAGCGATACGTCGACCGACCAGTGACGAGTCACTGAGATTCCCCGCCCGCACTACACAATCCACACCCTCATGCACCAGGTCCACCAGGCGGTCGGCCTCGCTCAGCACCAGCTCGATATCGGGATAACGCGTCATGAAGTCCGGCAAGGCCGGGATGATGAAGTATTTGGCCAGGGTGCCATACAGGTTGATCCGCAATATGCCCTTAGGCGCAACGCTGCGGAAAGCGTGTTCAGCGTCCTCCAGTTCGGCCAGAAGATGAATGCAGCGGGTGTAGTAGGCTTCGCCGTCTAGCGTCGGCTTCACCCGTCGGGTGCTACGCTCCAGCAACCGGGTACCCAGCCAGGCTTCAAGCTGATTGAGGCTGTGGGTCAAGGTCGCGCGGGGCAGGCTCAAATCCTCGGCGGCGAGCGTGAAACTGCTGCGCTCATAGATCCTCACGAAAATCTTCATTGCCTTGACCTGATCCATTCAGTCCTCTCGATTCAAGTGCGTCGGCTGCATTGTTGGTTTTTTTCTGAACAGTTATGCCGAATATCGAATATTTATCGTTCGCGGTAAACATGTGAATCTTTGCCTGTACCCACTGTTCAGCCCTAATGAGGTTTCCCATGTCTTCCAACGCTCAAAAAGTTGCCATCGTCACCGGCTCCGCACGTGGCATCGGTGCATCCATCGCCAAGCGCCTCGCTGCCGACGGTTTTGCGGTTGTCATCAACTATGCCAGCAGCGCAAGTGAAGCCGACGCCCTCGTCGCGCAGCTCAATGCTGAAGGCAACCGGGCCATTGCGGTCCAGGCTGACGTCTCCCGATCCGAAGATGTGCGTCGCCTGTTCGACGAGACCGAAGCGCAACTGGGCAAAGTCGATGCGCTGGTCAACAACGCGGGCATTCTGTCGACCACCCTGCTGGCCGAAACCAGTGACGAGCTGTACGACAAGGTATTCACCGTCAATACCCGCGGAACGTTCAATACCCTGCGTGAAGCGGCAAAGCGCATGAATGACGACGGCCGCATCGTCAACTTCTCCACCACCGTGGTGGCGCTCAAGCTGCCGGGTTACGCGATCTATGTGGCGTCCAAGGCGGCCGTGGAATCCATGACCCAGATCTTTTCCAAGGAGCTGCGTGGCCGTGGCATTACCGCCAACGTGGTAGCGCCAGGCCCGGTGGCCACCGAGCTGTTCCTGAACGGCAAAAGTGAAGAGTTGATCCAGAGCTTCGCCAAGATGTCACCGCTCGAACGCCTCGGCCAACCGGAAGATATTGCCAACGTCGTGTCCTTCCTGGTGGGCCCGGACTCCGGCTGGGTCAATGGCCAGGTCCTGCGTACCAACGGTGGTATTGCCTGATCGCACGATGACAAACTACGGCAGCCTCCATCGCAGGATGGCTGCCAGTCGTTTAGCCCTGGGCCAATACCTGCAACCGGGCCCACTCGGCCTGTGGAATCTCAATGCCCTGCGCCAGGGATTTTGCCCTCTGCAGGTAACGACGATCCCCCGGCATACGCTCCTGTCCCACGTCGTGCATCTGCCGCACCAGCTCTTCACTGCGCTCGGCGAAGTGTTGTGCGCTGCCCCGGTCAGGATCGATGACGATGAACAACTGGCCGGTCCAGGGGGTCTGCGCACCCGGATATCTGGACCAGTCGAACTCAAAGGAAAAGTTGCCCCCCGTCAGCCCTGCCGCCAGCAGTTCCACCATCATCGACAGGGCCGAGCCCTTGTAACCGCCAAAGGGCAGCAGCGCTCCGCCATCGAGAATGGCCTTGGGGTCCTGCGTCGGCGCGCCGGTACGGTCAACGCCCATACCCGCAGGCAACGTGCGCCCTTCCCGTGCGGCAATCTGCACATCGCCGTTGGCAATGGCGCTGGTTGCCAGGTCGAACACCAATGGATCGCCACCCGCCCTGGGCGCCGCAAAGGCGATGGGGTTGGTCCCGAATAACGGTTTATGCGCCCCATGGGGCACCACGCAGGTCATGCTGTTGACCACGCTCAACGCCACCAGCCCCTCACGGGCAAAAGGTTCGACATCCGGCCACAGCGCAGCAAAGTGATGGGAGTTGCGGATGGCCAGGGTCGCGATGCCTGCACTGCGAACCTTCTCGATCAACAACGGCCGGGCGGCCGCCAGCGCAGGTTGCGCAAAACCGCCTCCGGCGTCGACCCGGACAAAAGCCGCCGCGACGTCTTCGACCACAGGCACCGCCTTGCCATCGACCCAGCCACTGGCCAGCGAAGACAGGTAACCAGGAATCCGAAACGTCCCGTGGCTGTGAGAACCATCGCGCTCGGCGCTTGCGCAGTTTTCGGACAGAACGCTTGCTACCTCTTCAGACGTGCCATGACGCAGGAAGATCTGCCGCAGCACGTGGGCCAGTTCAGCGAAGGAAAGCGTGTGGATCTGGTCATTGTCGTGAGTAGCAGGCATCTGAAGCTCCGATGTAATTATTGGATGGAAGCGGTACAGAGTGAAGAACGCGGCCTGAGACGGCGTTTGCAAACACGCCCCGAGCGTACTGGCGAACGACAACCGGGTAAACTGCCTCGCCAATCACCCTGCCATGAATCAAGGATCGAACATGCATTGCCACACGCTCGTACTCGGCGCCGGAATCGTCGGCGTCTGCACCGCGCTGCACCTGCAAGCAGCAGGCCACAGCGTGGCACTGCTGGACCGTGATGAACCCGGACGCGGCGCCAGTCATGGCAATGCCGGGTTGATCGAACGCTCAAGCGTCATCCCCCACGCCTTTCCTCGCCAGTTTTCACAACTGCTGCGCTATGGCCTCAATCGTCAATCGGACGTGCGTTACAGCCTGACTCATCTGCCTCGGGCCGCGTCGTGGCTGCTGCGTTACTGGCAGCAATCGGCGCCCGACAAACTGGCCGGCGCTGGCCGCGCCATGCTGCCGTTGGTGGAACGCAGCGTGATCGAACACGACCTGCTCGCCGATGCCGCAGGCGTCAGCAACCTGATCAAGGCCGAAGGCTGGATGGAGTTGTATCGGGACCAGAGCGAATTCGACAAGGCCGTTGCCGACGCGAGCGCATTGCAGGCGTACGGCTTGCGGTACGAGGTGCTGGACCGGACGCAATTGCACGCACGGGAGCCGCATTTGCAGGACAGCATTGTTGGCGCCATTCACTGGCTCGACCCGAAAACCGTCAGCGACCCTGGCGCCCTGACACGGGGCTATGCGGCGCTTTTCGTGCAGCGGGGTGGCACCCTGGTCACGGGCGATGCACGAAGCCTGCGGCAGATTGAAGGCGGTTGGCAGGTGGACAGTGCACAAGGTGTGGTGGATGCGAAGAACACCGTGATCGCCTTGGGGCCGCAATCAGCCGAAGTCTTTCAGCCATTGGGTTACCGCATTCCCCTGGGGATCAAACGCGGCTACCACATGCATTACGCTTCGCAGCCGGGCGCAGAGCTGCTGCACTCTGTCATTGATGCCCAAGCCGGTTATGTACTGGCCCCCATGGCGCAGGGCATTCGCCTGACCACCGGCATCGAGTTTGCCGCCAGCGATGCGCCGCCCAATGAAATCCAGTTACGCCGCTGCGAAGCCATTGCCCGCACGATTTACCCGCTGGGCGAGCGCCTGGACGCCAAGCCCTGGCTGGGCCGGCGCCCGTGTTTACCGGACATGCGCCCGGTGATTGGCCCGGCGCCACGGCATGCAGGTCTGTGGTTCAACTTTGGGCATGCTCATCACGGTCTGACACTAGGGCCGGTCACCGGTCGCCTGCTGGCAGAAATGATGACCGGCACACGCCCCTTCACCGATCCAACCCCCTACAGCGCCGAGCGATTCGACTGATACCCCGCCCGGCAGCTCGCCGGATCAAGGCTCCAGGCGCTTCTGAAAGAAGAAGCGCTTGTGGCCCGGCGGATAGTCCTGCAGGTGGCCGAACTCGGTAAACCCGTGCTTGCGGTAGAACTCGGGAGCCTGAAAGTCAAAAGTGTCCAGCCAGATGCCGACACAACCTTTCTCCCGCGCCAGGTCTTCAGCCATGCCCATCAGGCGCGAGCCCATGCCTTGTCCGCGCGTCTGCTCAGGCACCGCCAGCAACTCGATGAACAACCAGCGATAGAGCACCTTGGCATGCAGGCCGCCCAGTACTTCGTTGCTGTTTTCATCGCGCACCAGCAAAGCAAACTTCTCGGCCCCGGCATCACCGGCCTGGGAACTGTTGTACTCACGCAAAGGGTTGAGAATCCCCCAAAACTCTTCCTCGGTCGGGTCCTGCGACAGTTCGATCCGTACGCTCATCCGTTGCTCCCCACGCTTCAAGACGGTAAGAAAGCCCCCAGCCTAGGCTGCGTGTAACGGGCAAGTAAAGCAGGTCTTGCAGATCGACATTCAGTGGGGGAAAAATCATCGAAACCTGATTTTACTTCGCCATCGTCTGTTCCTCGCGACGAAGGTAGAATGCTCGCCATCAGGAGACGCCATGAGCGAACCAGCCCTCACCGAAGCCGAACAAGACGCCATGACCGATGCCGCTGCGCATTGGTGCATGCGGCTCGACGCGGCTGACTGTACGCCAGGGGAACGCAAGGCGTTTGAGCGCTGGCTGGGGGCGCATCCGTTGCATGCCGTCGAGTATCAGGCCGTGCTGGAAATCTGGGACGTCTCGGCGCATATCTCGCCCGTCAATCCGGCTCCATCTGTCGACTCCCAGCCTGCCCTTGACCCCGTAGATGAGCCCCCTAAGGCCCGCCCTCGCTGATCATCTGCACCCGATACGCCGGATCCGCCTTGATCTGCTGCTCGGTAAAGGGCAAGACGCTCCATTGCTTCTTCGAGAACGCCTGGGTCTGATCGCTGGCGTGCGCAGACGCCGCATCGCTGGATTCGGAAAAGGTCAGCAACCCCTGGGCGTGCGGCCCGTGCTCATCGAAACTCACCACTTGCAGATAACTGCTGCCACTGACCACTTCGCGCTTGCCCTCTGGGCGAGGCACGCTGGTAATGGCGTTGTACACCCCCAACAGCCCCGGCCCACCGTGGATAGGCGTCTGCTGCGAACCTGTCGTGAACATCTGGACGTCGCCCCACTGGCTGCCGTCTTTCAGGCCCGCCTTGCTGACCTGCTCAGCCTACGCCAACATGGCCGTACGCAGCGCCTGAATCACCTCGGGTCGATCAAGGGCCAGGCCCCGTGGCGTATGCAGCGGGTTGCGAGGGTCGAAAGCGATGCGCCACACACCCGGCAGATCGCGCACCGCTTGCACCACATTCTGGAAGTGCACGAAGCCCAGGCCTGCGTCCAGATTGGCCGTGCGATCCCATTGTCCCAAGCTGACACATACGCCTTTGAGCGCGTCGGTGTGCGCCCCTGGCTCTGCGCTGCAAAACCTCAACAGGTCGTCCAGCAAACCGCCGGATTCAGCCAGGTAGACACGGTTATCCATCACCATGTGCTGCAAATCGGACACGCTGACCTTCCCGTCCTGATTGAGCTTCACCAGCCGCTCCACGGCGAACCGCATGCGGGCGCCCAGGGGTTGGCCGTCGAGGCTGATCAGGGGCGAGAAGCCGGTCAGCGGGTGCGCCGGGTTGGTCATCCATGCCGAATCGTTGGAGTTTTGCACATAGTCGGTACGGGCAAGGCTTGGCAACGCCGACACCGGAAAGATGCCGGGCTGCGCAGCGGTATTATCGTTCGCCCAGGTGCAGCCGCTGCGTGATCCATCCAGCACCGTAAAGCGCGGGTTAGAAGACGAAATGCCGCAGGCTGCAAGCTTCTTGTGGTCGACGTTGGGCACCACCGAATAGTTCATGTACAGCGTCTGCCCCTGATCATCCGCCACCAGCGTGTTGACCCACGGGATGCCCTGTATTTTCTTCAACGACGCCTCAAAAGCCTCAAGGCTGGTGGCGCTGTCCATGGCATACCACTGCTGCAAGGTCCGGTCGTTGTCCAGGTTGGCATCTCGCAGGCTGTAGGCATGACGAGCATCCCAGTCCAGCTTGCCGGGCCATTGCACAATCGGCCCGAACCCCGAGCTGTAGATCACCCGCGACACCGAACTCAACTGGCCATCCTTGTCGCGCACCTGGGTGGTGACTGTCTGTTTCTTCAGCGCCCGGGACTGGCCATCAAACAGGTAGCGCGTCGGATCCTTGGGGTCCAGCGTCAGTCGGTAAAGGGTAAAGTGCCGGGAGGTGTCGACGGTATGGGTCCAGGCCAGGTGCTGGCTGAACCCGATATTGATCACTGGCAAGCCGGGCAATGCAGCGCCCATGACGTCCAGCCTGCCGGGGATGGTCAGGTGCATCTGATAAAAACGCAGGCCGCCGTTCCACGGGAAATGCGGGTTGGCCAGCAGCATCCCACGACCATTGAATGAGCGATCGCGGCCAATTGCTACGGCATTGCTGCCCCGATCCTGGGCAAACTGCTGCATGCGTTCGGCCGCCAGCGCCAACTGCGACGAGTTCGCCGCCAGCTTTGTGCTTGAACGGCCAGGCGGCTTTGCGCCCACCAGGGTTTCAGCGAATTGCCCCAGTCCACCCTCGACCTGCAAGCGGCGGGTCAACTTGACTAGATCCTGTGGCGTTACAGGGCGCAACCAGGCCGCTTGCAGGCAGGCGCCAGTGCCCTCGCCTGCCGGGGTCTCACTCAGTGCACGGTTGAAACCGGCGGCATACCCTTCGAGCAACTGGCGAATCTGCGGGGGCTGCGCCTGCCAGAAGCCGGACACCGCCTGGGGTGTATTCAACCAATTGAAAAACTGGTCGCTGGTCAGGTTGGCGCGCCCGTCGCGGGTCTTCTCCTCGGGCCCGAAATACCGCGAGCGCTCGCCGTTGACGGTGACGATTTCGTTGGCCAGCAGGCATAAATTGTCCTGCCCGTAGGCGTACCCCACACCATACCCAAGGCCCCGCTCATCCTCGGCACGAATGTGCGGGACGCCGAAACCGGTGCGGCTGATTTGCGCGTGGGCTTTCTCTGTTGAGGGCTGCGGCGCCCTTTGCGCTTGGACGGGGACGGTCAGGCTCAGACAAAACAAAAGCCCGGCGATGCGATAGGTCGGTATCCGATCGGGAATGGTCAACGTTCCTCCTGCTGACTGGGTCTTGGGGTCACAAAGCGATTCGGCGGGCAAGCGACAGCTGCACCACTACCCCTTAAGAACGAAGCCCGGAGTGAAAATTTAGCCGCGCGGCTTTCCCCTTCCCTGTGACAGGCATCGAGATTGGGGAATTATTTTTGAGCTTCGGTTGAGGATTTTCGCCGCTCATTCGTCTTATTAGTTGTGTACCACGCATTAACAGCCTGAAAAGGAGTTTGCGCATGTTTAACCGCAACGCCGCCACAACCACCAAAACGATGCTTCGCCAAACCGCAATAGCGGCCGGTGCATCCCTGCCCGCCGCCGACACGGACCGTCCAGGCAACGAGCACATTCGCCAACTGCTCAAAAGCTTTGGCCTGCGGACCAGTCTTATCCGCCTCAAGGTGCTGGACGCCTTGATGTCAGCGGCTCAGGAAGGGCAACCTCTTGGCGTGCGTGGCGTGCACAGTCAATTGCTGAAGCTGGACATCCCGCTGTCGTTTCTCAGCGTGCGGGAAGTGCTCAAGCGCCTGTGCGATGAAGGGGTGATCGACCTGAATCCGGACAAGAGCTACAGCCTGCATCCCCAGGCCTGGAACTGGCTGGATGAACGGAGCAAGGCAGCGGTGCAATGACCGCCTGACCCCCAAGACGATCAATGCCCTGCTCCACCTCAGGTCAGGGCTTGACCTTGCGACGCATCACACCATTGATGATCACCACCACCACAGCCACCGCAATCGCGATGTACTGGAAAGTCTTTTCAGTGATCACACCGCTGGCCTGCAAATGCGAAAGGCCCAGCATGATCGCCAGCACACTCACGGCGATCAGGATCGAATACATCAAACGCTGTTTATTAGTCATTACCGGGGTTCCTGAATTCTCGTCGACTGCATTCGCTCTGCGCAAATGCGGGTCCATGGTACGCCGTTGGGCGGTGTCAGGTACATCGCGGGTGGCTGACACACCACATTCGCGAGCAAGCTCGCTCCCACAGGTTGGGGCCAGACATAGAATCTCCCACAGATAAAGTCGGGCCCTGTTGGAGCGAGGCTTGCCCGCGAAGGCGTCGGTCCAGATAAATTGATGTTGGATGACACACCGCCTTCGCGAGCAAGCATCGCTCCAACAATCCTCATTGCCCCTTACGGCCGAGCTAGAAACCTCCCGCCGGCTGAACGACCAGAGCCATCGCATGTTTTAATGCCACCCTGTGCAACCGTCCACCGATCCAAGGAGTTTCAACATGCCCCATGAAGGCAGCCTGCTCGAGGCCGCAGTAGTCTTTCTGCTAGCCGCGGTGCTGATCGTACCGCTGGCCAAACGCCTGCAACTGGGCGCGGTGCTGGGTTATCTGTTCGCCGGGGTAATCATCGGTCCGTCGGCGCTGGGGCTGATCAAAGACCCGCAAAGCGTCAGCCATATCTCTGAACTTGGCGTCGTTCTGCTGCTGTTTATCATCGGCCTGGAACTGTCACCCAAGCGTTTATGGGTCATGCGCAAATCGGTGTTCGGCGTCGGGCTGGCGCAGGTGCTGCTGACCGGGCTGGTTATCGGCAGTGTGGCCTTGTTCCTGTTCGGCCAGCCGCTCAACAGCGCGGTGGTGCTGGGTCTTGGGCTGGCGCTGTCGTCCACCGCATTTGGCCTGCAAAGCCTGGCCGAGCGCAAGGAACTCAACAGTCCCCACGGGCGCCTGGCCTTTGCCATCCTGCTGTTCCAGGACATCGCCGCGATCCCGTTGATCGCCATGGTGCCGTTGCTGGCCGGCGTCGACCACACCACTACCGGCAGCGAAGACCTGGCTCACGGCCTGCGAGTGCTGGGCAGTATTGCCATTGTGGTCATCGGTGGACGCTACCTGTTGCGGCCGGTATTTCGTATCGTCGCCAAGACCAAGCTGCAGGAGGTCTCCACCGCCACCGCGTTGCTGGTGGTGATCGGCACTGCCTGGCTGATGGAACTGGTGGGAGTCTCCATGGCGTTGGGTGCCTTCATGGCCGGTCTGCTGCTGGCCGACTCCGAGTATCGTCACGAGCTGGAAGCACAGATAGAACCCTTCAAGGGGCTGTTGCTCGGGCTGTTTTTCATCAGCGTCGGCATGGGCGCCAATATCAGCCTGCTGCTCAGTGCGCCGGTCACCGTGCTGGGCCTGACCTTGCTGCTGATCCTGCTGAAGCTGCCGTTGTTGTTCATCGTTGGACGGCTGGCAGGCGGGCTGGGTAAACAGAGCGCGTTGCGGCTGGGTATCGTGCTGGCGGCAGGCGGCGAATTCGCCTTTGTGGTGTTCAAGATCGGTCGCGATCAGGGGCTATTCGAGGCACGGCTGTATGACATCCAGGTCTTGACTATCACCCTGTCCATGGCCGTAACGCCGCTGTTGCTGCTGGCCATTTCCCGCTGGCTGAAACCCAAGGCAGCGCCTGTGGTGGTGCCCGATGAATACCGCAAAATCGATGCTGACACGCCCCGTGTGGTGATCGCGGGCATGGGCCGCATGGGGCAGATCGTGGCGCGTATTCTACGTGCGCAGAAAATCCCCTTCATCGCTTTGGACACGTCGGTGGAAACCATCGAGTTCACCCGCAGTTTCGGCAATGCCCCGGTGTTCTATGGCGACCCGCTGCGCCCGGAAATCCTGCGTGCGGCCAAGGTCGATCAGGCCGAATTCTTTATCATTGCCACCGATGACCCGGACACCAACATCAAGACGGCCGAGCTGGTACGCAAGCTGTATCCGCACATGAAAATCATCGCCCGCGCCCGTAACCGCCAGCACGTACACCGCCTGATGGATGTCGATGCCCAGGCAGTACGCGAAACCTTCTATTCCAGCCTGGAAATGAGCCGCCGGACCCTGGTGGGCCTGGGCCTGACCCAGGCACAGGCCGACGCGCGCATCAGTCGTTTCAAACGCCACGATGAACAGGTACTCAACGCCCAGCATCTGGTGTACGACGACGCCGCCAAGGTCATGCAGACGGCCCTGGAAGCCAGGGGCGACCTGGCGCAACTGTTCGAGTCCGACCAACTGGACGAAGAAGCTGCCAAACGCGGATGACCACCCTGCCGTGCTCAGGCACTGAGCGCGGCAATGAACTCCAGAAACGCCCGAACCTTGGCCGGCGGCAAGTGCCGGGACGGGTAAAGCGCATACAACGGAAAGTGCTCATCGGGCCAGTCCGGGAACAACTCGACCAGGCGCCCTTCGCGCAGCGCCTGCTCGACGCCCAGCTCCAGCACCTGGCCAATGGCATGACCGCCCTCGCACACACTGTGCAGCGTGCCGACATCGTTGACGATCAGCCTGCCACGGGTATTAACCATGACGCGCTTGTTGGCCCGATGAAACTCCCATGGGTAGGGACGGCCCGTGGACGAATCACGAAACTCGACACAGGTGTGCTGCGGGGATTCCAGGTCCATGGGCGTCAGGGGGCGACCATGTTTTTTCAGATAGGCCGGGGCTGCAACTGTCAGTACGCGGGTCTTGAGCAACTGTCGGCCGATCAGCGATGACGACGGTTGATGACCAAAGCGCACCGCCAGGTCTACACCATCGGCCACCAGGTCACCCAATTGCTCGCGGGTCACCAGATCCAGCTCCAGCTCCGGGTAGCGCGCCATGAAGCCGCCCAGCGCCGGGGCCAGGATCAGACGCGAGAAAAACGGATCGATATTGACCCGCAACCTGCCCCGCACCGCGCTGGCGCTGCCGGAGGCCAGGGTCGCGGCCTCCTCCAGCCCTGCCAGCAAGGGCGCGATTTCCTCGTACAGGCGCCGCCCTTCGTCCGTCAGCTTGACCGAACGCGTGGTGCGGTCGAACAGGCGGATCCCCAGACGCGCCTCCAGCCGGGCAATGGCACGGCTGACCCCGGACTGCGTCATGTCCAGCGCATCCGCTGCCTTGACGAAACTGCCGCTGTCCACCACCGCAGACAATACCCCCATCCCATTGGCCAAACGTCCGTCGAAACCCATTGATGACTCCTGGTCACTCGCTCAATGACATCCATGCTATCGGAGAATAGTCGATTCTTGCGCAATAATTCTCCTCATCGCGACATCGGTGTCGCACTGGATCGGAGAACTTCTGATGTACGCAGTTACAGGTATCACGGGTAAGGTCGGCGGCGTTGTCGCCAATACATTGCTGGCAGCAGGCAAGTCAGTGCGTGCGGTAGTGCGCGACGCAGCAAAAGGCGCCGAGTGGGCCACCAAGGGCTGCGATGTGGCACTGGCAGAGATGGGCGACGTGACCGCCCTGACCGAAGCATTCAGCAACGCCGCCGGGGTCTTCATCCTGATGCCTTCGAACTTCTCGCCTAGCGAGGGTTTCCCCGAGGTGCGCAAGCTCGCCTCTGTGCTGCGCGAAGCCTTGCAGGTTGCACGTCCTGGCAAAGTGGTGGTCATCTCCACCATCGGCGCCCAGGCCACCGAGCCGAACCTGCTCAATCAACTGCAGATCGTGGAGCAGGAGCTCAGCAAGCTCGACCTGCCGATAACGTTCCTGCGGCCAGGCTGGTTCATGGAAAACCACCTGTGGGACATCGAAGCGGCCAAATCCAATGGCGTGATCCCAAGTTTCCTGCAGCCCCTGGACCGTGCAATCCCCATGATCGCCACCGCCGATGTGGGTCGTGTAGCGGCTGAACTGCTGCAGGAACAATGGCACGGTAAACGCATCGTCGAACTGGAAGCCGAAGAGCACGTCAGCCCCAACGACATCGCCGCGACCTTCGCCGAACTGCTGGGCAAACCGGTACAGGTCCATGCCGTGCCACGGGACATTTGGAAAGAGCTGTTCATCTCCCAGGGCTCCACCAACCCTGTGCCGCGTATCCAGATGATCGACGGCTTCAACGAAGGCTGGATCTGCTTCGAAGGCCAGCCCCGCAAGGGCCGCGTGGACCTGAAAACCGTGCTTCAGGGGTTGTTGCTCAAAGGCGTTGCATGAACCCTGTGGGAGTGAGCTTGCTCACGAATGCGGTGCATCAGGCAACGACGATGTTGAACGTGCTGACGCCTTCGTGGACAAGTCCACTCCTACAGTGACCGAATTTGCCGGGAGTCGGGGGACCTCCTACAGAATCACCACCCGCCCCCTAGCGACTTGTACAACCCCACCAGGGCCAACGCCTGAGTGTTGGAACTCTCGACCCATTGTTCCTGGGTGGCAAGCAAGGCGCGTTGTACAGTCAGCACGTTCACGAAATCCACGGCACCTGCAACGTACTGTTGCCGGGCGTTGCTCAAGGCGATGCGGTTCTGCCGCACCGCCTCTTCGAGCTTGCGTTGTTGCAACTGGCTGGCGTTGTACAGACTCATGCTGTCATCGATTTCCTGCCACGCACGCAGCACGGTCTGCTGGTAAGCAAAGGCCGCTTCCTGCTCCTGGGCCTGACGCAAATACAGCATGCCCCGCAGCCTCCCTCCCTCAAAAATCGGCAGACTGACCTGCGGGCCGATGCCAAATTGCCGCGATCCCCAACTGCCGAAATCCGACAACTGCAGGGACTGGAAGCCGATATTGCCGGAAAGTACGATGCGCGGATAAAAATCCCCCTCCGCCACACCGATGCTCGCGGTTGCCGCATGCAAACGGGCCTGCGCCTGACGAATATCCGGGCGACGTTGCGCCAGCTCCGATGGCAGTCCCACTGGAATCGCTTCCGGCACCGGGGCCGCGACTACGGTTTTTTCCAGCTCCGTTTGCAACGCTCTCGGCGGCTGGGCCAATAGCAGCCCCAGTGCATTGATCAACGCGGCCTGACGCTGTTCAAGGATCGGCACCCTCGCCTCGACGGCGGCCACCTGGGCCGCCGCCTGGGCGACATCCAGGTCTGTCGCGACGCCACTGCCCAGCCGGACCCGTGACAATTGCAGGCTATTGCGCGAGGCATCCAGGTTTTCCCGCGTCACCGCCAGGGTGCTCTGCACACCCCGCAGTTGCAGGTAGTCCCGCGCAACTTCCGCCTGCAACGACAGCAAGACCGCCCGACGATCATTGTCGGCAACCTCCACACTGGCATCGGCGGCTTCCACTTCACGCTGCACCCGGCCCCACAGGTCCAGTTCCCAAAACGCATCGAAACCGCCTTCAAACAGGTTGTACGCCGACTTGCCGCCCTTGTTCGACGCGTCGAGTAACCCCACGCTGCTGCCGCGGGCGCGCTGGTAATCGCCACCGGCCGACACACTCGGCAAACGATCCCCGGCCACCACCTGACGCGCCGCACGGCTTTGCGCCAGCCGCGTCCCGGCCATTTTCAAATCCAGGTTGTCCGAGGTGGCGCGGTCAATCAGCGCGCTCAGCAGCGGATCCTGAAAAATCTCCCACCAGCGGGCGTTGATCGGCGTCGCCTGAGGCTGACTGACTGCGTGTTCGCCTTGCAACGGCAGCCACTCCACCTGGCTCGCGCTGGTGGGGAGCTGAAAGTCGTGTCCTACCTGGCAGGCCGACAATGCAGCGAACACCGCTAGCGTCAGACCGCGCATGAGCATTGAGTGGTTCATCGGCTGCCCACCTTTTCACCCTCTACAGGGGAGTGGATATCGATGCTCGCCTCCACCGACAACCCGACCCGCAGCCGGGCGGCCAATGGCTGGTTCGGCTCCAACACTATTTTTACCGGCAGACGCTGCACCACCTTGGTGAAGTTACCCGTAGCGTTGTCCGGACGGATCGCCGCAAAGGTCACACCGGTGGCAGGCGCAATGCTTTCAACGTGGGCCTTGAGCACTTCGCCGGGGTAGGTATCGACCCGCACCTGCACCGCCTGGCCAGGCACCACACGTGTCAACTGGTTTTCCTGGAAGTTGCCGATGATGTAGGCGTGTTCAAGTGGGACTACCGACAACAATTTGCTGCCTGGGCTTACGTAGTTGCCAACTCGCATTGCCCGCTCGCCGACCATGCCATCAATAGGCGCAACGATGCGTGTGTACGAAACCTGCAAACGCGCCTGATCCCGCACAGCCTTGGCGCGCTGCAATCCGGCTTCGGCAGCGTGCTGCTGGGCGACGAGTATTTCCACCTGCCTGCGGTCCGCTGCCAGCACGGCATCGGCACTCAAGTGATGTGCCTTGGCGGTGTCGATGCGATTGCGCGCCTGCTGGGCATTCTGCACGGTGCCCGCCCCCAGTCCGGCCAGATGCTCATAGCGCTGCTGCTCCTGCTGGGCAAAGGTGGCCTCTGCCCTGCTCGCCGACAGCATCGCCTCGGCCTGGGCAATGACCGCAGACTGGCGTTGCAGCAAGGCACCGGCCTGTTCCACCTGGGCGGTGGCACTGAGCACTTCGGCCTCGGCGGCGGTCAACGCGATTTGCAGGTCACGGTCATCGATCAGGGCCAGCAACTGGCCTGCCTTGACCTGCTGGTTGTCCTCCACCAGCACCTGACTGATGAAGCCGCCGACTTTAGGCGCCACCACCGAATAGTCGGCGGCGATGAATGCGTCGTTGGTGCTTTGCCGGGTGCTGTCACCGGTCAGTGTGTAGATGCCGACGCCTGCCAGCACGATGGCAACGCCGCAAATGATCAGGGTCTGTTTTGAAGTCAGGTTCATATACGTGTTCTCGGCAATGAATTCAGGTGGGCGAACGCGGCGGATAAACCCGCGTCGGCAGCACGGGGATCAGCAGCATCAGCGCCACCGCCAGCCACCCCGCGCAGTAATAGAGATCGGCGCTGGTCAGGACCACGACCTGCTCGTGCAGCCGATGCGCCAGCGAGGCGATGGAATCGTCGTTCCCCACCAGCGGCGAATTGCCCAGGCGATCAACCAGGGTGTTGGAATGAAAATGCTGGCGGGCGGTGGTCAGCGCTTCGATCACGGCGGTGGCAATCACCGCTGCCAGGCCTCTGATGGTGTTGAACCATGACGAGGCGAAAGGCCCTTCCTGAGGCACGACACTGCCCGTGGCCCCCATCAGCAACGGCATCACCGCCATGGGCTGGGCGAAGATCTGCAACAGTTGCAGCGCATAGAAGTTGTCGCGAATCCATTCCGAGGTCATCTGGGTGGCGGCCGCGCAATACAGCGCCAGCAGGCCCAGGCCGAAGGCCAACACCCAACGACATTCCACCCAGCGCACATTGCACAGCGCGGCCACCAGCGGCAGCGCGATCAATTGCGGCAGCGCCACCATCAGCATCAAGGGCGCTGTCTGGGCGGGACGGTAGCCGTGCACCTGGGCCAGGTAACCCGAAGGGATGACCGCCACGGCCGTGAGCAGAATCAGCACGCCGCACAAAGTCAGCAACGCATGGGACAAATTGCGTCGGGAAAGCAGCTGCAGCTTGAAGAACGGGACGGGCGCAAACCATTCGTTGACCATGAACAGCGCCAGCAGCGCCAGGCCCCCGCCCAGCAGCCAGCAGATGAGGCTCGACTCGAACCAGTCCAGCCGGTTGCCCTGCAGCAGCCCGATCACCAGCGCGACGATGGCGGGCACGCCAAGCAGCACGCCACGCCAGTTGAAGCCCTTGAAGCGCTCCAGACGCAGCGGGTCCTGAGGAATGCAGTGGGCCACGGCGAGCATCGCCACCAGACAAGGCGGGATGATCTGCCAGAACGTCCATTGCCAGCCAAAGCTGTCGGTCCACAAAGCGGCCAGCGGCGTACCCAGGCTGGGGCCGAACGTCGCAGTCAGGGCGTAACCGGCCAGGCCGTATAGCTTGATATTGGGCGGCAGAAAACGCAGGGCCACGGTCATCAACATGGGCGGCAGGCTGCCCGCCGCCAAACCTTGCAGGATGCGCAGCAGCAACAGGCTCTGGTAATTCGGCGCCCACGGGCAAAGCAGCCCCAGCACGACAAATGCACCGATGGCAGTCAGGGTGAAACGCCGCAACGAGAAGGTCACCGCAAACCACGGCGCGAACGCCATGGCCACCACGGAAGTCGCGGAATAACAGGCAATCAGCCAACTGGCCTCATCGGCGCTGATGAACATCCCGCCCCGGATATCCGCCATGGCGGTACGCGTCACGCCCTCGTTGAGCCCCGACACCAGCACCGCCAACAACACACCCACCAGACCGATAACGATCTGCAAACCAAACGCCGCCACAGGGGGCGCCGCAGGTTTTGCCAGGTCAATAGACGGCGCGACCGCATTCATGAATCCACTCCAGGTTACTGAAAACCTGGGCAGTCTATGAAGCGCAAGTGCTGACGAAAATTGATATTTGGACAGGTAATAAGTGCACGAGACGCAATGATCACCCCCATCCCGGTCGCTCCAACAAATGATCAACCACCTGCACCAAAGGGCCCATTTGTGACCCGCCAGTCATTGTTTTCCGGGCGTCCCAAGCAAATCAGGGGTGGGCCAAAAAATTATGTAGTGAACAAAAATAATCACTACATATGTGTTGACGGCCCGATTTTCTCCTTGCATGATGCAGACGTCTCCCCGATCGGGAGCCCTGGTAAAGATGTTTTGAACCCGCTCGGCAAGCCGTCGAGTAGTTCCCGATGTGGGCTGCCCACAAGGCAGATTGATGAAGCTGACCTGGCATGATCGTCCGTTACAAGGACGCGAAGCGCTGGCGATACGTCCTCATGATGCTTGTGGCTGATCGCGTTTCTGTCAGCAGCAAGTTAAACGACTAACGCTGCTTCCTTCGTTGTAACAATGCCATGTAGCTGCTGTTCATCAACGCTACCTGCATGAATCGCAAGACCTGAAAGGCACTACATGGGCACGCCTTGTCCCATGGACTGCTGACGCTCGATCCTGAAACGTGTTTCAACGAACCAACTAGACAGTTAAACGAATGGTCAAGGAGATGAACATGAACCTGAACAATCAACCCACTATTGATGAGCTGACTCAATTGTTCAAGTCGCGAAAAGATACCCTGGACGATCACGTCCTGTGGGTATGCAAATCCGGCGAAGTTCATATTGATTGTCTCGCTAACCAGTCCGAAGAAAGTGAATTCGAGCGCAACCACCCTGAAATGCGCGTGCGGCTCAAGATGTACCGCCGTGGCCAGGGCTATGTTGGCAAGAAGGCCGCCGCCGACCAGGACTATATCGGGCGAGTGCTGCAAACACTGGAACATGAATGGCCGGTTGTAAAAAACCAGTCCAGCGTTCATGTAGTCGACAAGTACTGCTGATCCAGTCGTCGACACCCTGTTTTAAGTAGTCTCGCAAGTCACCGGGTTATCCCTCCCGGTGACTTGCGATTTTTAATGGCTGACCGTTATTGACTGCGCTTCATACAACGCACTCTTCTTTCATCCACCCGCTGGGCGAACCAGGCGGTGGTCAACTGTCGGGTGATCTTGGGACTTTCCAGGGTTATTCCAGGCAGTATTTCCCTGGGCAATGTTTTGCCTTCGAGCTTGTCTGCCATCGCAAATACCCGTGAATACAGGTCGGTGTCTTCGAACTCAAGGCGGTTGCCCTGCTCGAGCTGACGCCGAATGGCGGTATTGCTCATGCTCAGTTGTTTGCCTAATGAACGCACCGCCAGTTCGGTGGAGCCCGCAGAAAACGAACCGAAATCGATCAGGTCGCCATCCAGCGCCAGACGAATGCCCGTGACCTGACTCACCGCGCTCTGAAAGGCCGCATTACGGCTGGAGTACCAGCCAGCATTGAAGTCGGCAAAACGGTAGATCGGCTGGCTGTAGTTCGCCGGATACCCCAGCAGGTGGGCAATACCGAAGTACATGCCTCCACGCCGACTGAACACTTCCCGCCGAATCGACTTGTCGACCGGGTACGGATACCCCCGAGCCTTGCTTTCAGCGAAGGCGACGCTGACCTGCATCGGGCCACCGGTGTGCACGGGGTTGAGGTTGCTGAACAATGTCTGGCCCATGGGCACCATGCCGATGAAATCATCGAAGATCAGGCTCAGCTGCTTTTCGGTGCGCGCCGCATTCAACCGGTCGTTATAGGTCTTGCCATCCGTGGAGCGGATTTGCAATGCAGTGCGCACCAGCACCTGAGGCACATGCAGCCTGGCGGCACGGCGATTGATTTCATCACGGGCGATCTTCGCCATCCCCGGTACAACCGGGTCGACCTGGAAAGTTGATTCCTGCTCGGTTACCGCCAGCACAGAGCAGATATTCTCGGTGGTCGTCGGAATGTCCTGGGCCGCGAACGCAGCGTAGATATCCCTCGCCCATCCCTCCCGATCCGTCGCACTGGGGGGTATCAAGCGTACGATTTGCGCTTGCACCTGGGCAGGGCTTGGCGGCGTCGGTTCCTGCGCACGCTGGGTACCGCAGCCGGCCAATGCCAGCACGAGGGTGATGGCCGTAAGTCTGGCGCCGTGATGCAAAAAGCCTCGCATCAAGGGCAACCGAAGATTGAAATGAAGGCGTTGAAGAATAGGTCCATGGCTGTGCGAAGCGTCCTGGTTTTTGAGCCTTGCATCTTTTACCAGATATCACTTGCTACGTAACACCGACCCTGATGCACAAATAGCGCATCAGGACCGCTGAACTCAAAGAACGACCAGCCTTACTTGCCGTCCATCGCGTGCTGGGCAGCCTGTTCGATCAGAGCCGCCACTTCTTTCGGATGGGACTCGTACACCGCGTGGCTGGCGCCTGCGATTTCGATGGTGTGGGCGTTGGCGCGCTTGGCGTACATGCGTTCCAGGTCCGGATTGATGATGCGGTCGGATTTAGCCACGGCGTACCAGCTTGGCTTCACTTTCCAGGCCGGGGCCTTGGATGGGGTGGTGAAGACTGTCGAGTTGGTCAGGCCTTGCTCGTGGGCTTCGAATTCAGCCTGGGCCTTGGGCAGGTCAGCTGCGAAGTCAGCCGGGTAGAACGCAGGGTCCAGATACAGGAAGCCGTCGTCGGTTTTCTTCACGGCCTTGGTGGCGTTAGGGAACAGCTTGCCGTTGGCGGCTTCTGTTTCGCCTTCGTCCAGAGCGTGAGCAGCGATGTACACCAGGCCGGTCACTTTGGCGTCGTTACCCACGTCAGTGATGATCGCGCCGCCGTAGCTGTGGCCTACCAGAATGGTCGGGCCGTCCTGCATGTCCACGATGCGTTTGACCGCAGTTACGTCATCGGCAAACGAGGTCAGGGGGTGCTGGGCGATCGAGACGTGATAACCGTCTTTGGTCAGAATCTCGTAAACCGGCTTCCAGCCCGCAGCATTGACGAATGCCCCGTGCACCAGAACGATGTTCTTCACGGGAGCGGCCTGCGCCGCAGCGCTGACACCCAGGGCAACAGCAGCCAGCGATACCGCAGCAAACAGGGAACGCATTTTCAAAGCTTTCATGGAAGTGCTCTCGTCTCGTTGATCGATAAGGTTTGCCTTCAACCTACCGGTCGCATTGCGCTATGGCTGGGAAGTGCATGAGAGACGCACGCCGTTTGGGTCTATTCCACGAAAGATTGAAAATATTTTTACTCGACGAAATGCCACGAACACCGTCGATCAAAACACCGACCAGCCAATACGCTGGCTCAGCAGTTCCAGCGCCGCCATGCCCGCCAGGGAGTTGCCGGCGGCGTTGAGTTCCGGCGACCAGACGCACACCGTGAAACGCCCCGGCACCACGGCGACGATCCCGCCGCCCACCCCGCTCTTGCCCGGCAAGCCGACGCGATAAGCAAAATTGCCCGCTTCGTCGTAAAGGCCACTGGTGGCCATGATCGAGTTGACCTGTTGGGTCTGGCGCGCGGTCAGCACTTGTTCGCCACTGTGTTTGCAGAAACCATCGTTGGCCAGAAAGCAGAACGCCCGGGCCAGATCAACGCAGCTCATGCGCAGCGCACAATGGCTGAAGTAACTGCGTAGCACGGCTTCCACGTCGTTATGGAAGTTGCCGAACGACTGCATCAGGTACGCCATGGCCGCGTTGCGGGCGCGATGCTGGTACTCCGACTCGGCAACGCGGCCATCGACCAGCACCTGCATGTTGCCCGACAGGCGCCGGACGAAATCGCGCATCGACAGCGCCGGCGCGGCAAAGCGCGACTGGTTGATGTCACAGATCACCAGCGCCCCGGCGTTGATGAACGGGTTACGTGGACGACCGCGTTCGAACTCCAGCTGTACCAGCGAGTTGAATGGCTGCCCGGACGGCTCATGCCCCAGCCGCTCCCAGATCGCTTCGCCGGAATGCTTGATCGCCTGCACCAGGCTGAAGACCTTGGAGATACTCTGCACCGAGAACGGTGTCTGCGCGTCACCTGCACAGAACAGTTCGCCATCGTTGCCGTACACGGCAATACCCAGTTGCTGCGCCGGTACGCCCGCCAGGGCCGGGATGTAATTGGCCACTTTGCCCTGGCCGATCAAAGGGCGAACTTCATCCAGAATCTCGTTCAACAGTGCTTGCATGCTCTGACCCGCATCCATTCCCCGGGCGACTGCGGGGATATGTTTTCCTAGACGCCGGATGTGCGATTCAGAACACAGTTGCCGGCGATGCGTTGCGCTTATCGCGCCATAAAACTGATACCGTTATCGGCGATTCGTTTGTCCGACTCCTCTGGAATAAACCGACAATGCTCAACTTCATCTATCTCGCTGTACTGCTGGGGGCTGGTGCCACTGCCTTGCTGGATCTCTGGGCCCTGCTGCTGCGCCGCCTGTTCGGGCTGCCGATTGCGCCGTGGCATTTGGTGGGACGCTGGTTTGCCTCCATGCCCAAGGGTCAATTCGTGCACCGCAACAGCATCACCAATACCGCGCCTATTCATAACGAACTGGCCATCGGCTGGGCGATGCACTACGTCACCGGCATGGTGTTTGCCGCTGCGTTGCTGATCATCTGGGGTGTTGACTGGGCGCACAGCCCGAGCTTCCTGCCCGCGCTGATCGTTGGCCTGGTCACGGTGGGCGCAGGCTGGTTCATCCTGCAACCGGGTATGGGCGTCGGCGTCGCCTGCTCCAAAGCCCCGAAACCCAACCTTGCGCGGTTCCTCAATGTGGTGGGCCATATCGTCTTTGCCATCGGCCTGTATGGGTCGGCGTTGTTGATTGGCTGAAGCCTTCGCGAGCAAGCTCGGCTCCCACAGACTAGATGCGAAACCTGTTGGAGCGAGGCTTGCCCGCGAAGGGGCCGGTCGAGTCAGCGAACATCTCCCAACCTGAACCACGGTATTCGCGGGCAAGCCTCGCTCCAACGTTTGGATGGTTGCCAAACATAGAATCCCCCACCGCTAAACGCACTCCCCCCTTCTCAATGGCCTGATCGTATCGCCACGCGGCCCAATCGGCTTAGAGCGGCGGCTCTTTGTTGCCCAATATCGAGCCGAACCCGTCGGCAAGGCACAGATCCCGATGGCAGGCCCCTCACATCAATAACATTGGGAATGCACCTACTATGACGAAGGCAAAGCCAAGTCTCGCCTTTCAGATCGTCATCGGTCTGATACTGGGAATCGCCCTGGGCTACTTGCTCCACAATTTTCCCGAACAGAAACTCTGGTGGGTCGGCAATGTGCTGCAACCGGCAGGCGATATCTTTATCCGCCTGATCAAGATGATCGTGATCCCGATCGTCATTTCGTCGTTGATCGTCGGCATTGCCGGTGTCGGTGACGGCAAGAAACTGGGCCGTATCGGGCTCAAGACCCTGCTCTACTTCGAAGTCGTCACCACCTTTGCGATTCTGGTGGGTCTGGTCCTCGCCAACGTGTTCCATCCCGGCCACGGCATCGACATGACGTTGCTGGGCACCACCGATATTTCCCAGTACGAGAAAACCACCGTCGAAGTGCAGCACGATCACGCGTTGATCAGCACCCTGCTCAACCTGATCCCGTCCAACGTGTTCGCGGCAATCAATCGCGGTGACATGCTGCCGATCATTTTCTTCTCGGTGATGTTCGGCCTGGGCCTGTCGGGTCTCAACAGCGAGTTGCGCGACCCGCTGGTCAGGGTGATGGAAGGCGTATCCCAGAGCATGTTCAAGGTTACCAACATGGTCATGCGTTATGCGCCCATCGGCGTGTTCGCGTTGATTGCCGTGACGGTCGCAAACTTCGGTTTCGCCTCGCTGCTGCCATTGGCCAAGCTGGTGATTCTGGTTTACGCGGCCATCATTTTCTTCGGCCTGGTGGTGCTGGGGCTGATCGCGCGGATGTTCGGGTTTTCCGTGTTCAAGATCATGCATATCCTCAAGGCGGAACTGGTGCTGGGCTTCTCCACCGCCAGTTCTGAAACCGTGTTGCCGCGCATCATCGAAAAGATGGAAGCCTACGGCGCACCACGGGCGATCTGCCGTTTTGTGGTCCCGACCGGCTACTCGTTCAACCTCGACGGCTCGACTCTGTACCAGAGCATCGCGGCCATCTTCATCGCGCAGTTGTACAACATCGACCTGTCCCTGGGTCAACAAGCCTTGCTGGTCCTGACCTTGATGGTGACCTCCAAGGGGATTGCCGGCGTGCCGGGCGTGTCATTCGTCGTCTTGCTGGCGACCCTGGGCAGCGTCGGTATCCCGCTGGAAGGCCTGGCCTTCATTGCCGGCGTGGACCGCATCATGGACATGGCCCGCACTGCCCTGAACGTGGTGGGCAACGCCCTGGCCGTGCTGGTCGTATCACGCTGGGAAGGCATGTACGATGATGCCTGCGGCGAACGCTACTGGAACGAAGTTTCTCGCCCCGACCATGAGGGTGATTCTGCAGCATCGGCATGGAGGCCAAACACCGATTGAGCATGACAGCATGAGTGGAGGTGTTCGGTGAGTCATCCTTCGACCCGGCTCAGCGGCAAGCTGAGCAACATGGCCTCTGATGTGTTCCATTGCGACGTCAGCGAGTCGGCTGGCTATGTGCAGGACTGGCACGCCCACGACTGCCATATGTTGCTGCTGCCGCGCCACGGCAGCCTGTTCCTGTCCACCGAACACACCCCCGCCGCGACCCCTGTGTCGCGGCAGTCATTTTCCGTGGTGCCGCCGCAATTCGCCCATGCGACCATCGCCGCCCCTGGCAAGGAGCGGCATATTGCGTTGTATGTGGACCCGCACTACATCCAGCACTTCGGTGAAGTGGTCGCCAGCGCGGCGTTTTCCCGCAACGCCAACCAGTCCGGCATCTGGCATGGCAGCGAGGCACTGGACACCATCCTGTTGCTGCACGATCAACTGAGCCTCAGTACCAACCCGCAGGTCAGCGCTCGCCAGCGCCTGCACCTCAACCATCTGATGTTCGAAGAGTGTGCACGCATTATCGAGCACGCCAGGCCCAGCACCGCAACGGACGTGCAACCCTGGCAAGGCAACCCGAATGCGGCCTTGATTCGCCAGATCCAGGCCTACATCACCACGCACCTGAAGGACGACCTGAACGTTGATCAGGTGTGCTACCAGTTCCACCTGTCCAGACGCCACCTCACCCGGCTGTTCAAGACGGTATCGGAAGAGACCTTCGTCGACTTCACCAATCGCGCCCGGGTCGAAGCCGCCGCCAACCTGATCATCAACACCCGGATGTCGATCCTTGAGGTCAGTCTGGAGGTCGGCATCGACTCGCCGTCCTACCTGGCGCGGCTGTTCAAGCGTTACATGGGTCTGTTACCCAACGACCTGCGCAAACCCTCGTAAGCCCCTCGCGGTGGCTCAAACGTATGCTTTGATGACCCGAATGAAATAGAACGACGCACCCATTGCCGCCAGAATCGAGCGCATTCCGTTGATCGAATGCTTCGAGGTTAGGTATGCGTGACGTACACGTCGTAGAAATTTTCAAATCGAAACAGGGCGGCGGCAACCCGGCCCCCATCGTGACCGATGCAGACGGCATGAGCGCCGTGGAAATGACCGCGATTGCAAAAGCCTACGGCCATGAAAGCGGTTTCGCCTTCACCCCTGATGACCCGGCCAACGATTACCACTTCCGCTTTTTCGTGCCCCTGCATGAGATGAGCATGTGCGGCCACGCCACCATCGGCACCGTATGGCTGCTGCACACCCTGGGCAAACTGCAGGGGCGCCAACTGTCGATCCAGACCCAGAGCGGCACCGTCAATGCCCAGGTGCATGGCGATGCAGGCAGCGATCCCTTCATTGAGATCTCGCAACCGGCGGGCGTCGTCAGCGAAGTCGCCGACAACGCACTGCGCGACCAGATCATCGACGCCATCGGCCTTGAAGCCGACGACATCCTCGACCTGCCCTTCCTTAACGCCTCCACCAGCCGGGTCAAAACCCTGATTCCGGTCAAGAGCCCGGAGCGTCTGGACGCCGCCCAACCTGACTCGGCGCGCATCGAAGCCTTGTGCGAACTGCTGGACTCCACCGGTTTCTACCTGTTCAGCCCATCGCCCCACAACCCGCGTCAGTTCGACAGCCGTCAGTTCCCCAAGTCCTCGGGCTACCCGGAAGACGCGGCCACAGGCATCGCCGCCACCGCCCTGGCCTTCGGCCTGCTGGCATACGCCATGATCGAAGCCGACGACCAGGCCATCCTGGTGCATCAGGGCCGGGCCATGGGTCGTCCATCGGACATCCACGTACGCTTTGACTTTGCCGGGGCATCGCCGCAACCGACCGGTTGTTTCGTGGGTGGCTACAGCGCCTTCGCAGCCAGCCAGGACGTGACGGATTACAGCCATGACTGACAACGTGCAGGCTGCAGGGGCAGCCCAATGGCTGCCCTTTGCTGACATCCACGAGCCTTGGCGCACGCGCTTGCACGCGTTGTTTCCCGAAGTCCCGGAGACCTTCGTCACCCCGGCGCACTTCCAGATGAGTATGCGGGACGAAGGGCTGCTGTGGATCTCCGGCCAGGTGCCGCGCTTCAATGAAACCGTGCGTTACAAGGGCATCGTGGGGGACAGCATTACCGTGGAAGACGCGCAAAAAGCGGCGCGGCTATGCACGGCCAACTTCCTGTCGATCCTGGCCGCAGCCTGCGGTGGCGATCTGGGCAAGGTCGAGCGCGTGGTGCGCATCACCGGCTATGTCCGTGGGGTATCAGACTTCACGTCCCAGTCCCAGGTAATCAACGCCGCCTCCGAAACCCTGGTCAACCTGTTCGGCGACCGCGGGCGCCATGCGCGCTCGGCGATTGGCGTTTACTCGCTGCCCGAAGGTGCCTCGGTGGAAATCGAAGGTGTGGTGCGCCTGAAGGCGTGAGCATCCGTGCCCCGGTGCAATGCCGGGGCATCGTTTTAGTGCCACGGACCATCAAGCCCGCTGATGACGCTCGCGCAGTTCCTGACGTTCCTTGGCTTCGATGCTCAAGGTCGCCGTGGGGCGCAGCAGCAGGCGCTTCAAACCGATGGGCTCACCGGTTTCCTTGCACCAGCCGAACTCGCCACGTGCCAGCCTTTCCAGGGCTTCGTCGATCTTGTCCAGGAGCTTTTTCTCACGTTCCAGAAGGCGCAGTTGCCACTGGCGCTGCTCTTCGGCGGAGCCAATGTCGGCCGGATCGCTGGAGGGCTCATTGACGCGCAGTTCGTCGAATTCGCCGGAGATACGCTCCTGCAATTCGTGACGCTGCTGCTTGAGCAAGTCGCGAAAAAAACCTTGCTGGGCTTCATCCATGTAGTGTTCGGATGGTTGCGACAATAATTCTTGTTCGGTAAGGACGGTCACGTTTAGAAACTCCACTGAAGGTTGTTCCTGACGAGAAAACCGCTTCTGCGAAAGTCATGCTGCAGAAGTGACTCGTCTTTCAAGTGTTACAAGATAACACTTGAAATGTGACGAGGGCGTGTCGATTTGCCAAATAATGGCAAACCGACATTCCTAAAGGTAAATGCGCACCTGCGGGGTATCAGGCGCGAGCAGACCCTGGCAGGTTCAGCACACGCTCTGCCGCCCAGCCGAAGACCAGACCGACGGTGGTCCAAAGCACGACCTGGATACCCAGCGACGCCACCCGGAACTTCCACAGCAGGACGGCGGAGAAGTTATCCGGCACTTCGTTGATGACCGGGAACAGGTAGCCCGCAACCCCCATGATCACGATGTACAGGGCAACCGCCAGCAGCGCGCCGCTCCAGACACCACGGCTGGCAATCAGTTTGCGCGCGGCATTGATGGCGATGACCATGGCCACCACTGAAACCAGCAGCATCATGAAGAACAGCTTGGTGCGCAGGCCGATAGTTTCGGGGTCACCCACGGAAGGCGGGTTGGGCGAGTATTTCAGGCCCGGCACCAGAATCAGCGTCACGAATGCCGCCAGTGCCAGCAAGGCTGACAGGCCACGTGGCCCTACACGGCCAACGCGACCCAGGGCATAGGCGAATACCAGCGCAAAAATCCCGCCCAGGGATACGCTGTACACCACAACGCCAGTGAACAGGCCGATAGTGGACTGCACTTCTCGGCTGACCAGTTCCACTTCTTCCGGCTCATCACCATGGGCGTGCATGTGCGCCATGCTTTCTTCGAAGGCGATGGCATTATCCACTTGGGGCTCACCAAATACGCTGGCGAAGGCGAATGCCAGGATCCCGGCAAACAGACCCGCAAGCATACCCCTGACGAGTAAACGACCAGTCATGTTTCAGTTCCTTGAAATCAGTGGCAGGGGAAACCCAGGAGATGGCGACCGTCGTGTACGAATTCATGCACGTACGCACCGGAAATCAGCGCAGTGGCGCCTTGTTCGGCACCGACGAAATAGATCGCGAGCATCAGCAGCAAGCCGCCGAAGATGGCCCAGGGCAGAATCTCGCCCAGCGGGATGGAAGGAATGGAAACATCGGTTGGAGCAGCAGCGCTATAAGCCACAGTGACCTCGAAGGGATACGCGTCCCGGTTAGGAGTAAATGATGAACGAAGCGAGGTCTGGCTCGGGGCAATGGCCCCTTACAGTGGCGCGACCGCGCCGGAATCTCACCGGCTTCTCTCTTCGTAACAAAGTAATGCGACAGCGCCGACAGTGTAACGTGTTTGCGATCCAAAACCGGCGACTTTGATCACGTTGCGCGTCAGACTTTCACGGACTTGCCGAATGCCGACAGGCACCACAACGGAAATGGCAGCGTGACCAGCAATAAGAGCCACAACAAGGCGTAGACCGCATCCACCCCGTCGTTCTGCAGGTTGACGAACAGTTTTACCGGGATGCCTTGGGGGAAGTAGGCAAAGACCATGACGATGCCGAACTCACCAATCACCCGTACCCAGACGATGGCCAGCCCCGTCGCCAACGCCCTGCGTACCAGAGGAAAAGTCACCCGACAGAACACCTGCCAGGGTGAACAGCCCATACCCTGGGCTGCTTCTTCCAGCGAGCGCGGGACATTTTCAAAGGCTGAACGGGCCATCAGCACGAAATACGACAGCCCGCCATACAGCTGCGCCACGATGAAAGCCCCGGCGTTGTTGTTGAGCAGCAGCCCAAAACGCGCCATCTGCTCACCCACCGTGCCGTAAGGCCCGTAAGCCGACACCAGCAAAATACCCATCGCCAGGGGCGGCGTGAGCAAGGCTATCAGCACCAGGGCTTCGACTGCACCCTTGAGCCGCGAACGGGTCTTGGCCAGCCACTTCGCCAGCGGCGTCCCCAGCAGCACGATCAACGCAGTGGACACCGCACTCAAGCCAAGTGAAACAGCAATGGCACTCCAGTCACCGTAGGCGAGCTGGAAATGCGTCCACGAGGTTTCCCGCGCCAACGCCAGAAACGGGATCAACAGCAACAGGCACGCAGGCGCGCCCATCCAGGCTGTGAGGTTACGCACGGAAAACGCTGGCCCCGCTCTTACAAGGCGTCGCCTTTGGGCTTGCCGTAGCCATTGGCTTCAAACAGTTTTTGCCCGCCGGCCGACTGCATGTAGGCCACAAAGGCTTTAGCCTGCTCCGGGTTCGGGGCGTTTTTCAGGACGGCGGCGTAGAACACCAGCGGCTGCGGCTTGAGCACCTGATCCTTGCCGGTCTTGTCAGGCAGGGTCAGGCTGACGGTGTCGTACCAGTCTTTGGTAAACGTCGGGTTGCTCAGGTTGATTTCGTCAGGCAGCGCGATGTACGGCAGCTTTGCCGACAGGGTTGCGCTTTCATAACCGGAGGCAGCATCTACCTGCCCGGCTTCCAGACGCGTCAGCAAGCCACCTTCGCCGAACACTTGCTGAGGGTTCTGCACGTCACCCAACAGCTTGTGCGCCAGACCCGGCTGCTTGTAGTACTTCTCGGCGAGCTGGATGGCGAAAACGATGTTCTGCCCTTGGGGATCAGTAGCGGCGTCGGTGCGACCGAACCGCAGGCCGGGCTCCTGCAACACTTTCCACCAGGGGGTCTTGGCGTCTGCTGCTTTACTGGCATCCAGTGCGGCGGCGAATTTACTCTTCGGGTTGTAGGCAATCACCATGCGGGTGCTGGCAACCGGCACCGCGGCGTCCACCAGACCGGCCTGTTTCAGGATCTCGATCGGGCCCGGGGTAATGGAGACGAATACGTCAGCCACGACCTTCTTCGACGCCAGCATGCGCGCCATGCCGTAAGCGCCCTCGCCCTGGCCTTGATAGGTCAGGTGCTGCTGCCCGGCAAAGGTCGGGCCCAGCGCCTTGTCCATCACCACGCCCATGGAGCCGGCGTAGGTCACATGAATCGTATCGGCAGCCTGCACCATCAACGAAACCGACAAGGCAAGACCACTCAACGCCAACGCACACGCTTGTCTCAACATCCGATTAGCTCCAACGCTATAGATTTTTATATATAGCGGGCGATGGTAGCGTGATGACAAATGTCAGGAAACACCGCCGTGCCGCGTCGCCATCAAGAACCGCAAGATTGGGACTTAGCCAATATCCTTTGTCCGCTGGCCATCATCGGATGCACGCAAGGCTGCCCTCAGGCCAGCAAATCCTCGTAAAACGCGCCGTAGGGCTTGGTCGGGTGCGAGATCTGGATTTCCAGGATCCACAGCCCGGCATTGGGGTAATCGGGGAAATCACCCAGGTCACCACCGCGATGAATCGCATGGGGGAAATCACTGACCCGATGGCCCTTGATCTGCAGGTTAAGCTCCCAGCCCATGGCCTTGGCCTGCTCTTCGGCATAGCGGTACAGCTCAAGCCCGGCGACCTGGGCTTTTTTCCAGTGCCCCTGTACCGAGTCGAACAAGGCTTTGGCCGCTTGTGCGCACGCCTGCATTTCAGGGTCGCAACCGGTGGTGAATGTCGCGCCGGCATCCCCTTCATGCCCCTGCCAGACAGCGCCCATGTCGATGAAATAGATGTCGTTTTCACCCAGGCACGGATCGCCATCGGAGCGCTGCTTGAAGGTCTTGAGGGTGTTGGCGCCAAAACGCACCAGCAGCGGGTGCCAGATGCGTTGCATTTCCAGATCGACCAGCACCTGCTTGCCCAGCTCCCGGGCCTGAGACTCAAGCATGCCCGGCTGGATCAGCTCGGCGAGTTTGGCAATGGCACGCCAGGTCATCTCTTGGGCATGACGCATGGCGTCGATGCTGTAGTTCTGCCCCACCGCTTCTTTGAATACTGCGTTCATTACACCCCCGAGTGACTGTGATTCGCCTGTCGCTATAGCAATTACTATATAGCGATGGCGCGCATCAATCATCCGTCACGATTGGAGGAAGCCATGAAATTTATTGTACGGATGGATTTAAGTAGTTCGCCTGCCCCGTCGACAAGGTCGCCTTGATGGCGCGAGTACCTTCATCCACATCAAAATGCACAGCCACAACCCCGGGTACATTCACAGCCCCTGGATCACGTACCCCGGCATAGACTTTTTTGGCGCCGCGAGCGACGAGTTCCTTCGCCAATGCCAGACCGAGACCACGATTGGCACCGGTAACGAAAGCAACTGAGCCTTGAACATTCATGGGGTATCTCTCTGTTGTGAATTGCACGGGGGGTACTGAAATCCAACCCGGCCCTGGCGGCGGAAATGCTGGGGGAATACGACAAAGGCATTGCCCGATGACATGACGCAAATCATGTAGGAGCGAGCTTGCTCGCGAAGGCGTCAGCCCTGATACATCGTCAGTGACTGATGCACCGCATTCGCGAGCAAGATGGATCGCCAGCCCGGTGCCCCTACAGTGGTAGCAGCCTCAAGCCGGGAAATTACCGCGCAACGCCTCCAGGCCACCGCTGTAGATGCCGCTGAACAGCTCGACAGCCGCCTCGTCACTGATGCCGACCGGGGTGAAACTGCCCGACCACACCACACGGGACGACTTGTCGCTCAGCGCTTCGACGCGCAGGGTCGCCAGGTAATCATTCACCGGAAACGGCTTTTCGATGAACGAATAGCTGTAGGCACGAGCGTGATTGTCGAAGTGCTGCAAACGCTCGACGATCGCGACGCCGTCGGCAGTTTGCAGGCTACGCACCCGGCCGCCTTCGCTCAGTTCGCTTTTCGGGATGAAGGGCAGCCAGTCTGGCAGCGTGTCGAAACCGCCTATCAATTGCCAGACCTGGTCGGCACTCGCCGGAATATCAATGGATGCTGATGCACTAGCCATAAAAAACTCCACTCAATAAAAATCAATAGGACTCAGATCGCCATGCTGTCGACGACGCCGCCATCGACCCGTAGCGCTGCGCCGGTGGTTGCCGAGGACAGTGGCGAGGCGATGTAGACCACCAGATTCGCCACTTCTTCGACTTCAGCTGCACGCTGGATGATCGAGGTCGGACGCGCCTTGCGCACGAACTCATCGGCTTCATCCCGGGCGCTGCGACCCGACTGTTCGGTTGCGCCCTTGAGCATCTGCTCCAGGCCGTCGGTGAAGGTCGGGCCTGGCAGCACGGCGTTTACAGTAACACCCGTGCCCGCCAGACGCTTGGCCAGACCATGGGAAACCGCCAGATTCGCACTTTTGGTCACGCCGTAGTTGATCATGTCTGCTGGCGTAGCCACACCGGACTCCGATGACAGGAAAATCACCCGCCCCCAGCCCTGCTTGACCATGTCAGGGACGTAATGCCGGGCCAGACGCACGCCGGAAATCACATTGACTTCATAAAAGCGCGTCCATTCACTGTCCGGTGCGTCGAAGAAATCGACGTCATTGAAGATGCCCAGGTTGTTGACCAGGATGTCGGCCCGAGGCTCGGCAGTAAACAACTGTTCAGCACCTGCGGCGGTGCCCAGATCAGCCACCAGGCCACGGACCTGCGCACCCGACACTGCCTGGCGAATGGTCGCCAACGCCTGTTCAACCTTGCTCGCCTCGCGACCGATAACCACCACCGTGGCACCCGCTTCGGCCAGGGTCCTGGCAATGCCCAGACCGATACCGGCGGTGCTGCCGCTGACGATGGCCAGCTTTTCGTTCAGATCGATTTTCATCTAGGGCACCAGTTATTGGGCAGCGGGCACGGGGGCGTTGGCCGCAATGAGCTTGGCCTGACGCAATGCCTGCCAGAACGCTGCAGGGATTTTGGCCGTGAGCGCCGCGACGTCTTCCGCGATACGACCCGGACGGCTTGAGCCTGGAATTACAGCAGCAACAGCCGGATTTGCCAGAGAGAACTGCAAAGCGGCGGCCTTGATATCGACGCCATGCTCATGGGCGATGCGTTTGATGTGCTCGACCTTGCCGATGACTGCAGGGCTGGCCTTCTGGTACTCGAAATGCGCGCCACCGGCCAGTATCCCGGAGCTGTAGGGGCCGCCCACCACAATCTCGACGTTCTGGGCGAAAGCGGCGTCCATCAGGCGTTGCAGCGCGCGGTCATGGTCCAGCAAGGAATAGCGGCCCGCCAGCAGGAAGCCATCTGGCTGGGCTTCGGTCAGCTCCAGCGTCAGTTCGCACGGCTCGACCTTGTTCACGCCCAGGCCCCAGGCCTTGATCACGCCCTCTTCACGCAAGCGGGTCAGCACCTTGAACGCACCGGTACGGGCCTGGTTGAAATACTCCAGCCACTGGTCGCCATAGAAGTCCTGGGCGATGTCGTGAATCCAGACGATGTCCAGACGATCGGTCTTGAGGCGCACCAGGCTGTCTTCAATCGAGCGCAGAGTGGCGTCGGCGCTGTAGTCATTGACGATCTTGTTTGGACGACCGTGTTCGAATACCCCGCTCTTCTCGCCCAGATCCCGGGCAGAAGTATCTTCCACTTCATCCAGGATGATCCGGCCGACCTTGGTGCTCAACACGTAGTCATCACGTTTGTAATTAGCCAGCGCCTTGCCCAGACGCATCTCCGACAACCCGGCGCCATAGAACGGTGCAGTGTCAAAGTAACGCACGCCGCTATTCCAGGCGGCGTCGACGGTGGCCAGCGCTTCGTCTTCCGGGATGTTGCGGAACATGTTGCCCAGCGGCGCCGTACCAAAACCCAGCACACCGGGCAGCTTGTCTTTAAGACTCATTGATCAATCCTCGAACTCTGTAATGGAGGGCCACCTTGGCGACCGTTGAGCCCATCCTAGATTGCAGCCTTCGGACCGTCCAAGACATAATATGCAGTAGTTAAGTCCCCTCAGGTCTCAAACGCTTTCAGGTCTCCCATGATTGATATTCGTCAGCTCCGCTATTTCGTCGCCGTCGCCGAGGAGGAACACGTCGGCCGCGCCGCCGAACGCCTGCACATTTCCCAGTCGCCCCTGAGCCGACAAATCGCACAGCTGGAAGAACGCCTCGGGCTGACGTTGTTCGAGCGCAGCCAGCAGCGTATTCGCCTGACTGTCGACGGCCAGACCTTCCTCGCCGAAACCCGCGCCCTGCTCACCCACGCCAATCGCCTGGAATCCCTGGGTAAACGCCTGGGCCGTGGTGAAGAAGGCGGCCTGTGCATCGGCTACATCGAAAACGCCATGCACGCCGGCGTACTGCCCGGCGCCTTGCGCGTGCTGCGGGGGATGCGACCCAACGTGCACATCGCGCTCTATAACCTGCCGTCCACCGATCAACTGGAAGGCTTGCGCCAACGTAGCCTGGACATCGCGCTGGTGGGTGAGCCTCCGGCGGCGGACGATCCCGATTTGCAGGCATTCCAGGTGCTGGATGACCCGATGCTGCTGGCAGTGCCGAGCGATCACCCGCTGGCGACTCGGGAGCAGTTGACCCCGGCAGATCTCGCAATCCAGGAATGGATTGGTGTGCAGCAGCGACAAACCACGACCGGTAACGATGACTTCGCCTCAGCCTGCATACGCGCAGGCTTCACCCCGGACATTCGTCTGGAGGCCGCCGAACCCTTCACCGCTCTGGGGCTGGTGGCCGCGGGCCTGGGCATTGCGATGATTCAATCCAGCTTGCGACCCACTGCACCGGCCGGCGTGGTGCTACGAGAAGTGCCCTGGCTGTCGTTCACCACCCCGCTGTGGGCGGCCTGGCACCGCATCAACCTGCGACCGTTGGTGGAGACGTTCCGCAAGGTGCTGACCGAGCCTGGGGGTTCATGAGTGCTATCCGGCAGAGGCAATTCGCTCCCACAATCTTTGCGTCTTCAATAAGGCTCAATCTTTTTTCTAAAATTGGCGCCAATTTTGGTTTTTTGAATTTTATTCGGCTAGTATGGCCCGGCGCCTCCCCTTTCAGACCCGGAGCTATTTTGTGATTTCTTCATTTCCTCTGATCGACATCCATGGTTCAGCCCACGCACGCGGCGTGCAATATGGTCAGGCCTGCCCTGCCCTGATCGCCCGCAGCATCGAAATCTATTCACAACAGTTGCTCGGCATGGGTTATGACTGGGCGGGGATCAAGGCGCTGGTTCGTCGTTTTCTGCCAAACATCGAGGCCTTCGAGCCGCAGTATCTGGAAGAAATGCGCGGCATCGCCGAAGGTTCGGGGCATGACTTCGAAGCCATTGTGCTGATCAATGCCCGCACCGAAATCATTCAATTGGGCCGTCGTGACCGCGACAGCAAACCCGAGGCGGACGGCTGCACCGGCGCCATCGTATTGCCGGAGGCGAGCCTCAACGGTGAACTGTTCCACGCACAGAACTGGGACTGGCGCGCCGAATGCGCAGAAACCGGCGTGGTCCTGCGCATTCGTCGTGAAGACGGCCCGGATGTACTGACCTTCACCGAAGCAGGCGGCCTGGCCCGTTGTGGCCTGAACTCCATCGGCACGGCGATCACCGGCAACAATCTGGAGTCAGACCGCGACTACCAGAAACTCGGCGTCCCTCTGCCCCTGATCCGGCGCAAGGCCCTGGAAGAAAAACACTACGCGCTGGCGATGAAAGTGGTGGCGATTACCCCGAAATCGGCCTCCAACAACATGATGCTCAGCCATGCCGGTGGCTTTGGCATCAACTACGAATGCGCCCCGGATGAAGTCTTCCCGTTGTTCGCCACCAATGGCCTGCTGGTGCACGCCAACCATTGGCGCAGCCAGGTGGCCCTGGTGAAACTCAAGAACACCGGCATCGGTGGCGCGCCGGAAAGCTTCTATCGCGACATCCGTGTCGAACAGATCCTCAACAAGGACCACGGCGCCCTGACCCTGGATCACGTCAAGAACGCTTTCTTCGACAATTTCGGCACACCGTTCGCGGTCTGCCGCCCACCGCGCCCAAGCTCCAGCGGCGAAGACAACCTGTCTGCCACCGTGGCGATGATCGCCATGCGCCCGGCCAGCGGCATCCTCGACATTGCACCTCTGCCGGCCATCAACAAGACCTTCGGCCATTACCGGCTGGACATGGAGTCGGACTACGCCCGTTACGCAGTCTGGTAATGCATCGCTGATGGCAGGTTTCAGCCCCGCCGCCGCTATGGCTTACTTCTAAAAACACAATAAAGGTAAGGACATGTTCCGATTAATCGTGCAGCGCATGGCAATGGCGATCCCGACGCTACTGCTGATTTCCATCGCCGTCTTCGCCCTGATCCGCTTGATCCCGGGCGACCCGGCCCTGCTGATGCTCGGCGACATGGCCGACCCCGCAAGCCTTGCGCAACTGCGTGAATCCTTGGGGCTCGATCAGCCGATCTTCAGCCAGTACCTGATCTGGCTGAAGGCGATCCTGAGTGGCGATTTCGGCAACTCGATCACCAGCCACCAACCGGTGTTGCACCTGGTTCTGGACCGCTTCAGCGTCAGCGCGGTGATTGTGCTCTGCGCCGTGTTCCTGGCGGCCATCATCGCCGTGCCCATGGGCATGCTCGCCGCATGGAAGCAGAACAGCGCCATGGACCTGGGGCTGGTCACCAGCGCCACCTTGCTGCTGTCGATTCCCAGTTTCTGGATGGGCCTGCTGTTGCTGTATGCCTTCGGCCTCAAGCTCGGCTGGCTGCCGGTGGTGGGTTACGTGCCTTTCGGTGAGGATTTCTGGAAAGCCCTGACCTACGTGATCCTGCCCATCGCCACCCTGGTGTTGCATGAAACCGGCGTGCTGGCACGCATGTCACGGGCCAGCACCATCGAAGTCCTGCGCCTGGAATACATCACCCACGCCCGGGCCAAGGGCCTGAATGAACGTGCCGTGTTGTGGCGTCATGCGTTCCGTAACTCATTCGCCCCGACCCTGACCCTGATCGGCCTGATCCTCGGCAATTTGCTGGGCGGCATCGCGGTCATCGAAACGGTGTTCACCATCCCCGGCATCGGCCGTCTGATGGTGGAGTCGATCTACGCCCGGGACTACCCCGTGCTGCAGTGCTGCCTGCTGCTGATCACGTTCGTCTATGTGTTGGTCAACTTGCTGGTCGACCTGCTCTATCCGCTCTTCGACCCACGGGTGAAAGCATGAAAAGCCTGAGCGAAACCGTTGTCGCTGCGCCCGCCGCCCCGCTGCGACGTGGCCGCAAAATCCCGTCATTCAACGCCTTGATCGGCGGCACGCTGATCGCCCTGCTGATCCTGCTGGCGCTCATGGGTACGGTCTGGACGCCCTACGATCCGCTGAAGCTCGACCTCATGCATCGGTTCAACCCGCCATCCTGGGCCCATTGGCTGGGCACTGACGAGTTCGGTCGCGACGTGCTGAGCCGGATCATCATCGGCGCCAAAACCAGTATGTGGATCAGCTTGCTGACCGTGACCTTCGCAATCACGGCCGGAACCCTGATCGGACTCGTTGCGGGCTACATGCGCGGCTGGACTGACCGCCTGCTGATGATGGTCAACGACGCCATGCTGGCCTTCCCCGGCATCCTCCTGGCCCTGGGGTTACTGGCCATCGTCGGTGCCAGCCAGTACGGCATCGTCCTCGCGCTGGGCATCGCCTACACCCCGGCGGTGGTTCGTGTGGTGCGCAGTACGGTGCTGTCGCTGCGTGAGCGCGAGTTCATCGAAGCCTCGCGGGTCATTGGCAACTCCGAGCTGTACACCATGCTCAAGCACATCGCGCCCAACTGTGTGACCCCGCTGATCGTCCTGGCCACCAGCATGTTCGGCTGGGCGATTCTGTCCGAAAGCGCCCTGAGTTTCCTCGGCCTGGGTGTGCCGCCACCTGCCGCGACCTGGGGCAACATGCTGGCGTCCAGCCGTCCTTACCTGGCAACGGCCACCTGGCTGGGGTTCTTTCCAGGCCTGTTCATCGCCCTGGCGCTGATCGGCATCAACCTTTTCGGCGATGCCCTGCGCGATCGCCTCGACCCACGGATGAGCCAATGATGGGTACGATGACAGCACTTCTCAGCGTCAGGAATCTCAGTGTCCAGGTGGGTATCGAAGGGCCGTTGGCCGTTGATGACTTGAGCTTCGACATGGCCCCCGGCGAGATCGTCGCGCTGGTGGGCGAGTCCGGCAGCGGCAAAACCATGGCGGCCCGTGCCGTCATCGGCCTGTTGCCGCCCCCAATGCGTGTTGTATCAGGCCAACTGCGCCTGGGTGATGTGGAACTGATCGACCTGGACAGCGAAAGGCTGCGGCAGATCCGTGGCGCCCAGATAGGCATGGTGTTTCAGGAGCCCATGGTCTCGCTGAACCCGACCCTGACCATCGGTGAGCAGATGGCCGAAGGATTGCGCCTGCACACCGACCTGAACGAACAAAGCATTCGCGAAAAGTCCCTGACCATGCTGCAACGCATCGGCATCCAGGACGCCGAACGCTGCCTGGGCGCTTACCCCCACGAGTTCTCGGGGGGCATGCGCCAGCGCATCATGCTGGCCTCGGTGATGCTGCTGCGTCCGGCGCTGCTGATTGCCGACGAACCCACCACGGCGCTGGATACCCTGGCCCAGGCGGACGTGATCGGCCTGATGCTGGAACTGACCCGCGAGCAAGGCACGGCGGTGCTGTTCATCAGTCACGACCTGTCGCTGGTGGTGCGCCACGCCGACAAGGTGGTGGTGATGCGCCATGGCAAGGCCGTCGAACAAGGTGCGACCCGGCAGATTTTGCTGGGCCCCAAAGCCGACTACACCCGGCAACTGCTGGACGCCCTGCCCAGCCGTGGCGAACTGGCACCGCCCACCGGCCAGAAGCCGCTGGTGGACATTCGCAACGTCACCATAGAACACCCCGGCCGCCAGCATTTCCTGCGCCGCAGCCCGCCCAAGCGCGCAGTCGATGACGTCAGCCTGCAAATCGCAGCCGGAGAAACCGTGGCGTTGGTGGGCGGCAGCGGCTCTGGCAAGACCACCCTTGGCCGCTCCGTGGTGGGGCTGGTCAAGCCCTGCGCGGGCCAGATCCTGTTCGAAGGCGTGGACATCCTCAAGGCGGGCAACCGCGAACACCGCCTGCAATGCCAGATGATTTTCCAGGATCCCATGTCCTCCCTGGACCCTCGGGCGCGGATCGCCGAGATTCTGGTCGAGCCCCTGCGGCATGTGCCCGGCCTCAGTTCGCAAGACCGCGAGCAGCGGGTGAAAACCGTGCTCAAGGACATTGGCCTGGGTGAGCAGTTCGCCAGTCGCTTGCCGCATCAATTGTCAGGGGGACAGCGTCAGCGCGTAGCCATCGGTCGAGCGTTGGTGCGTCATCCGAAGCTGGTGATCGCCGACGAGCCGATTTCCGCCCTGGACATGACCATCCAGAAACAGATCCTGGAGCTGTTCGAACGCCTGCAGGCGCAATACGGTTTCGCCTGCCTGTTCATCTCCCACGACCTGGCGGCGGTGGAGCGCATCGCCCATCGGGTCGCGGTGATGGAGCACGGCAAACTGGTGGAAGTCGGCAGCACGGCGCAGGTCTTCGACCACCCGCAACACCCGTTCACCCGACGCCTGCTGTCTGCGGCCAATCCGCTGCAACGGCTGGCCGACGGCAGCTACCAACTGCGCAATACCGTCACGGCACAGATCACGCAACACCCATAACAAAAAACTTCGCACCGCAGGCGGCATGCGCGGAGGCGACCAGACAAGGCAACTTCGAGCACCTTTCTGCCAACACTTGGAACCCTCTGTGCGTCCTCGCTGATGACGTGTGAACCTACGAAGGAAACGCTTATGAACATGACTCTCAAAGCCGCAATCGCCACTGGACTGGCTACATTCGTCTTTGCCGGCCTCGCCCAGGCCGAAACCTTGCGGGTGGCGATCAACGCCGACATCCGCAGCCTGGATCCGGGCGTCAACCGCGATGACCGCACCGACCAGGTGGTGCTGCACATGGTCGAAGGGCTGGTAGCCTACGGGGAGAAAAGCGAGGTCAAGCCGTTGCTGGCCGAGAAGGTCGAGACCTCGGCTGACGGCCTCACCTACACCTTTACCCTGCGCAAAGGCATCACCTTCCACAACGGCGACCCGCTGACCTCCGCCGACGTGCTGTGGAGCTGGAACCGCGACATGGACCCCAAGACCCTGTGGCGCTGCAAACCTGAATTCGATGGCAACGGGCTGGCCAAGGTGACCGCCGTCGAAGCACCGGACGATCACACCGTGGTCATGCACCTGGACAAGCCCAACGGCATCTTCCTCGCCACCCTGGCGCGCACCGATTGCGGCGGCACCGGCATCATCAGCAAGGCCTCGGTCAACGATAAAGGCGAATGGGTCAATCTGATCGGCACCGGCCCCTTTCAGTTGGGGCAATGGAAACGCGGTCAGTACATCAGCCTGACCCGTTTTGCCAATTACCAATCCCTGCCGGGGGAACGTGACGGCTACACCGGTGGCAAACACGCGCTGGTGGATGAAGTGCGCTTTCTGGTGATCCCGGACCCGGCCACCGTGAAAGCCGCCCTGCTGTCCGGCAACCTGGACCTGGCGGAAATCACCGAGACCGACCTGCCGGAACTCAAGAGCAACCCGGACCTGAAAATCTCCACCTCGCCCAGCGCCAACATGAACGTGCTGCTGTTCCAGACCCGGGACCCGCTGCTCAAGGACAAACGCATCCGTCAGGCCATTGCCGCCGCAATTGATGTGCCGCAGCTGGTGGCGACCACCAGCAACGGTTTCGGCGTGCCCAACAACTCCATCGTCAGCGTGGGTTCCAGTTACTCAGGCCCGGTGGAGAAAACAGGCTTCGCCTACGACCCTGAAAAGGCGGCACGACTGCTCAAGGAAGCGGGCTATCACGGTCAACCCTTGAAGATCATGGCCAACCGCCGCGCCATGGTGCCCAGCTATGACCTGGCGATCATCACCCAGGCCATGCTGCAGGCCGTGGGCATCAATGCCCAGGTAGAAGTGCTGGAATGGGGCACCCAACTGGAGCGCTACCAGACCGGTCGCTACCAGGCCATGTCCTTCACCTATTCGGCACGTTTTGACCCGGCTCTGGGCTTTGAACAGGTCAGCGGCAACAAGGACGAGCAACCGCGCAAAGTCTGGGAAGACCCGCAGGCGCTCACTTTGATTGAAGAAGTGCTACGGGAAACGGATACCACCAAACGTCAGGCGTTGTTCGATCAACTGCATGAGCTGTTCATCGACCAGGTGCCCTTGATCGTGATGTACAACGCCCTGGACACCATGGCGATGCGCAAGAACGTGTACGGCTTCGCCACGTGGATCGGCCAGAAGCCGCGGTTGTGGGGAGTGAGTGTGAAACGCTGAGCTCAAGCACACCTTGTTGGAGCGAGGCTTAACCCATAGTGTCTCAGGACCAATGCCTTCGCGAGCAAGCTCGCTCCCACACTGGTTTTGTACTCAGAACAACTCTGTGTGGCGGTCGCAAAACCTGTGGGAGCGAGCTTGCTCGCGAATGCGGTGGTTCAGGTTCGAATAATCGGCTGACTGCACTGGCGTCTTCGCGTGCAAGGTGGAGCGCCACCCCGGTCGGTCCCACCGGATGCGACGTTCACTCCTCCACCGGCACCTGACGGATATGCGCGGCAATCAGTTTCTTCAGCCGTTCAGAGTCTCGGGCTCGCAGGGCTTCGATCATCAGGAAGTGCTCGCGGTCCGACTGTTCGGTGCGGGCGTGGGTGGTCCAGGTGGCGACGGTGGCGGATGGGTAGCGGTTACGGATTTCTTCGATCAGCAGGACCATTTCCTTGTTGCGGCACAGGGCATAGATAAAACGATGGAACGCCAGGTTGGTGTCGTAGCGCTCGAACAGCGTACCCTGCTGGACCATCAGGCTGAAGCGCTTGGCGATGTCTTCCAGCGCGTCCAGGTCGGCACCGTCGATGTCCATCTGGTCAACGGCGGCGCACTCCAGGGCGACGCGGATTTCACGGATGTCCGCCAGCTGTTCGAGGTTGGGCGCCTGGGCGTAATACCCCCGGTTGGGAATGTGTTGAACGATGTGTTTGATGACCAGTTGATCCAGGGCGCGACGTACATCCAGACGTGAGCAGCCATAGCGTTGTTCCAGATCGATCTGTTTGAGCCATCCACCTGGTGGCAAACCACCGGAGTTGATGTCTTTGACGATAAGGCTGGCAAGCAACCCACGATCAACCGTTTTTTTCTTCAATTGCAACACCCGAGGCCTTGTTGAGGCCGTCACTGAAAAGGCGAGAGCCCGGTAGATGCAGGCTCATCGTAAATATGGCGCCAATAATGGCATAAATCAGGAAACATCATGCTAGCGAACCCCAATGACACCCCTGCCGCACGCGCCCGCAAACTCTACTATCGCGGCAGCACCACGATCTTCTCCTGCAAAGCCGACCCGCGTTTTGCCTACTGCCTGTACGTGCCGGAAAGCTTCGATGAACATCCACAAGATCACCGCCTGCTGGTAACAGTGCACGGCACTGGCAGGGGCATGGTGGAGTACCGCGACGCATTCGCCGAGTTCGGTCGTTTCAACCGCTACGTGATCCTCGCCCCGCTGTTCCCGGTCGGCCCCCTGGGCGACGGCAACCCCCACGGCTTCAAGTACCTCAAGGAAGGCGATATTCGTTATGACCTGGTGCTGCTGGCGATGATTGACGAGGTGGCGCACAACCTCGACACATCCTTCGAGCAGTTCTCGTTGTTCGGCTATTCGGGCGGCGGACATTTCACCAACCGCTTCCTGTTCCTGCACCCGGAACGCCTGCGCTCGGCGTCCATCGGCGCACCGGGTTCCGTGACGCTGCTCGATGATCGTCGCGACTGGTGGGTCGGCACGGAAGGCGTGGAAAAGATCTTCAACAAACGCATCGACCTGGACCTGATCCGCAACGTCCAGGTGCAACTGCTAGTGGGCGCCGCCGATATCGAGACCTGGGAAATCAACTACCAGCCAGGCTCGGTGCAATACATGGAAGGCATCAACGATTCGGGCCGCACCCGCCTGGAGCGCAACTCAGCCCTCAAGGAAAATCTGGAGGCCAACGGTGTACGGGTGCAACAGAACATCGTGCCCAATACCGCCCACCGTGGGTTGTCGGTGGTGCCGTATGTGCAGGATTTCCTGTTGGCCTTGAAGGATTGATACTCACCCACGTCCAGACGAACTAAATATATTCAATTTAGTTATTTAAAATATTCTGCTTATATCTATATTGTTTGGCCATTATTTCAATAACGACGCTGGAGCACCGCATGGCCAAACAACCCCCTTTCAACCGCCTCGGCCGATGGGCAACTTCGGTGGGCCTGAGCCTGTCGCTGCTGACTGCAGGCCTGACCCTGCCCACCGCTGCCCAGGCTGAAGGCCAACTGCGGATTGCCGAACAGTTCGGCGTGGTGTTCCTGTTGCTCAACGTCGTGCGCGACCAGCAACTGATCGAAAAACACGGCAAGCAGGAAGGCGTGGACATCAAGGTGGACTGGACCCAGCTCTCTGGCGGCCCGGCGGTGAATGAGGCGTTGCTGTCCGGCTCCATCGACATTGCCGGTGCCGGTATTGGCCCGTTGCTGACCATCTGGGACCGCACCAAGGGTCGGCAGAACGTCAAGGCCGTGGCGTCCCTGGGCAACTTTCCCAACTACCTGCTCAGCAGCAACCCCAACGTCAAGACCATTGCCGACATCACAGAGAAAGACCGCATCGCCGTGCCTGCCGTGGGGGTTTCGGTGCAGTCGCGCTACCTGCAAATGGCCTCCGCCAAACTCTGGGGCGACAAGGAATATGACAAGCTGGACAAGTACACGGTCAACCTCCCCCACCCCGATGCCACAGCCAGTCTGATTGCCGGTGGCACCGAGCTGAACGGGCATTTCTCCAACCCGCCGTTCCAGGACCAGGAGCTGCGTAACCCCAAGGTGCACGTGGTGCTCAATACCTACGACCTGGTGGGGCCTAACTCGCCAACGGTCCTGTTCGCCACGCAGAAATTTCGCGACGACAACCCCAAGACCTATAAAGCCTTCGTCGATGCACTGGCCGAAGGTGCGGCGTTCATTCAGAAGGACAAGGAGGCTGCGGCCGATATCTACATCCGCGTGACGCAATCGAAAATCGACCGCGCCACCCTGGTGAAGATCATCGCAAACCCGGAAATCGAATTCACTATCACGCCGAAGAACACCTACCCGATGGCCGAGTTCCTGTACCGCGTGGGCGCAATCAAGAACAAGCCGGGGTCATGGCAGGACTACTTCTTCGAAGACCCGGTCTTGCTGCAAGGCAGTTGATTACCGCGTGGGTGTCACTCGTCGACGATCAGTTTCTTGATCCGGTCAGCGAGCACGTCCACTGAAAACGGCTTGGTCAGCAGGTGCATGCCAGGGTCCAGTTGATCATTGCCCACCACCGCGTTGGCGGCATAGCCGGTGATGAACAGGATCTTCAGTTCCGGGCGCAACGCGCGCCCGGCATCGGCAACCTGACGACCGTTGATGCCGCCCGGCAGGCCGACATCGGTCACCACCAGATCGATGTGGGTGCTGGAACGCAACACCTCCAGCCCAGATGCGCCATCCGTTGCCTCGATAGCGTTGTAACCGAGGTCCTGCAGCACTTCCTTGACCAGCATGCGCACGGTGGGCTCGTCCTCGATTACCAGCACGGTTTCCCCCTGCCCGGCGCGGGGCACCTCCAGTGACTCGGCTGAACCTGACAGTTGTGCGCCCTGGCCGCCATGTCGCGGCAAGTACAGGCGCATGGTGGTGCCCTGGCCCGGCTTGGAGTACGCGCGTACCTGGCCGCCCGACTGCCGGACGAAGCCGTAGATCATGGACAACCCCAGACCGGTGCCCTCGCCCATGGGTTTGGTGGTGAAAAACGGATCGAAGGCATGGGCCACGACATCTGGCGTCATGCCGACGCCGGTATCGGCGACGGAAAGCGCGACGTACTGCCCTGGCGCCAGATCCCGTTCGCGGGCGGCCTTTTCATCCAGCGAGACATTGGCCGTGTGGATCACGATCCGGCCACCCTCGACCATCGCATCCCGGGCATTGATGCACAGGTTGAGCAAGGCGTTTTCCAGCTGATTGGCGTCTACCAGCGTCATCCACAGCTTAGCGTCGGCCACCACTTCGATCTCTATGGCAGGCCCTACCGTGCGGCGAATCAATTCTTCCATGCCCGCGATCAGGTTGTTGATCGCCGTCGAGCTGGGGTCAAGCGGTTGGCGGCGGGAGAACGCCAGCAAGCGATGGGTCAGCGCTGCCGCTCGTCGGGATGCGCCGCGTGCGGCTTCCAGGTAACGCTGCAAATCTGCCAGGCGCCCTTGTCGCAGGCGGATTTCAATCATTTCCAGGCTGCCGCTGATGCCGGCCAGCAAGTTATTGAAGTCGTGTGCCAGGCCTCCCGTTAGCTGGCCCACGGCTTCCATCTTCTGGCTCTGGCGTAACTGCTGCTCCAGCAACCGCTGCTTGGTCATGTCCATACCGACCCCGGTTCGCCGCGTCGGCAGGCCCGCGTCGTCAAAATAGGTATGCCCGCGCGACAGCACCCAGCGCACCGAACCGTCCGGGTGGGCGATCCGGTATTCAAGCTCAAGGTCGCCGCTGCGTATCAGGCCACCCGCCATGGTCGCCCGCAGTGCCTGCATATCGTCAGGGTGCACGTTGGCCAGGAACGCATCGCGCTTGATGCCTTGGGCAGCCTGCTCGGCGTCCAGGCCATAGACCTCCGACACCGCCTTGTCGCAATAGAAACAGTCGCTGGACACCTCGTACGTCCAGACGCCGATCCCGCTGACCGCGGAAAGCGCCAGGCGGGCGAAGTCCATCGAATCATGCAGCGCCTTTTCTCGCTCCTCGACCTGCTGCTCCAGGGAGGCCGCCAGTTCACGCAAATTCTGCTCGGCCACCGTCTCGTCATTAAGCAGCCCCAACCCCGCCTGAATGACCTCACTGGCATTCGCAAAACGGCCGGACGCAATCTGGGCCTTGATCAATGCCAGGGCTTCGTCGGTCAGGTCGATGGGAAAGTCAGCGCGATCAGTCATGCGCAAATCCGTGTCAGGTTCAATGAAAGCCGGATTGTGTCACAGCTGGCAGGACGCGATGGCGTACAAACGACAAAGGAGCATGCGATGACTACCGCTCACTCGCCCCGTCCCGAAGTTCGTTGAACCAATCGCCAGTGCCTGTTCTCGGAGTAAGTGTGCAATCCATGCCAGCCCTGTGCGGAGATGATTTCATGGCCACAAAAAATCAATACTCGATGCAAGATCCTCTGACCCAATACCCCCACCCAGAATTCCCCGACCAGCCACAATCGGCTCCTGGCCTTGCCAGTGAGATGGACCCCAAGCCCGATCATGGGGAAACCAGTTATCAGGGCTTTGGCAGGCTGGCCGGGCGCAAGGCGCTGATTACCGGTGCCGACTCAGGCATCGGCCGCGCCACAGCCATCGCGTTCGCCCGTGAAGGCGCAGACATCGTGCTCAACTATCTGGCGACCGAAGAGCGTGATGCACAGCAAGTCGTGCAACTGATCGAGGTCGCGGGCCGCAAAGCGGTTGCGATGCCGGGCGATGTATCCGACGAAACCTTCTGCCAACACCTGGTGAGCAAGGCCCATGAGGCGCTGGGTGGGCTAGACATACTGGTCAACGTGGCAGGCAAGCAAACGGCGAAAAAGGATATTGCCCAAGTCAGCACCGAGCAGTTCGATGCCACCTTCAAGACCAATGTCTACGCCATGTTCTGGCTGTGCAAAGCGGCGATCCCTCTGATGCCGGCGGGTGCGACGATCATCAATACAGCCTCGATCCAGTCCTATCAGCCTTCAGCCACCCTGCTGGATTACGCCGCGACCAAAGCGGCCATCGTGGCCTTTACCAAAGCCTTGGCCAAACAAGTGATCAGCAAAGGAATCCGGGTCAACGCTGTAGCGCCCGGCCCGATCTGGACGCCCCTGCAACCCAGCGGCGGCCAGCCACAAGAGAAGATACCGACCTTCGGCACCCAGTCCCCCTACGACCGCCCCGGACAACCGGCAGAATGCGCCCCGCTCTATGTACTGCTGGCATCCCAGGAGTCGAGTTACATCACCGGCGAAATCATGGGGGTGACCGGGGGCAATCCGTTGCCGTGAGGTTGTTGGGGCCAGACCGAAGGTTTTGGCCTGAGCCCCGATACCCGGGAGATTCTATGCTTGGTGGCAATCTGTGGGAGCGAGTTCATTCGCGATGCGGTGTGCCAGGCACCAGCGATGTTGAATCTACTGGCCTCTCGCGAATGAATTCGCTCCCACAAGTCGTAGTGTCTGCCAATGAGGTTGGCGTGAATACAGACTCACTCCTGCAACGGCGGACAGCTTTCGCCATCGCCCAATGCCCGCTGCATCAGGACCGTATCGACCCACCGCCCATGCTTGAACCCCACCGCTTCGAATACCCCGACCCGCCGAAAGCCCAGTCGCTCATGCAGACGAATCGAGGCGATGTTTTCACTGTTGCCGATGATCGCGATCATCTGCCGCCACTGGCCTTGAGTGCACCGCTCGATAATTTCCCCGAGCAGGGTCTGACCAATGCCAAGGCCCGCCATACCGTCGCGCACGTACACCGAATCTTCCACCGTGAAGCGATACGCAGGTCGTGGCCGATACAGGGTCGCGTAGCCATAACCCACCACCTCGCCAGCCAGTTCTGCGACCACGTAGGGCAGCCCTTTGGCGAGTACATCGGCGCGGCGGCGTTGCAGTTCTTCCAGGCTTGGCGCCTCCAGTTCGAAGCTGGCTATTCCACCCTCCACGTGATGGGCATAAATGGCCTGCACTGCGAGCATGTCATCGTCGCGGGCGTCACGCAGGGTAAGGTTTTCGTTCATGGTCGGTTCTCGATAAAGCCCAGGGCATGACGTAATCATGCAAGCTGCAGAAAAACTTTGCCATGCACCGAATGAACATCAACCCTGTACGCCAATGCGCTTAAAATGCCGCGCATTCTTCTATCGACAGTCGCTCATGAATCCAGATGCCATCGCCACCCTGCACCAACACCTGACCGCAGCACTGCAAACGCCCCCGCCTGAAACACGACGCCTGTTCCATGGCCGCGGTCGCTGCTGGGCCGGGCTCGAGCAGATCACGGTGGACTGGCTGCAAGCCATGGTACTGGTCTCGCTGTTTCGCGAACCCACCGACGCGGAACTGGCTGCGCTCAAGCAGATGTTGAATAACCTCAGCCAGTCCGCTGGCTGGCAACAGGCCGGGGCCCACAGTCTGTTGCTGCAACACCGTTACCTGCCGGACAGCGCCACCGAAGTGATCTGGGGAGCCGAGGTAGATGAATGGATCATCACCGAGGATGGTCTGCGTTATCACGTGGATTTCGGCCGCAAGCAGAACACTGGCCTGTTCCTGGACATGCGTTACGGTCGCCGGTGGGTGCGGGAACAGGCCCAGGGCAAGCGCATTCTCAACCTGTTCGCCTACACCTGTGGATTTTCGGTGGCGGCCATCGCAGGGGGCGCCGAACACGTCGTCAACCTGGACATGGCCAAGGCGCCCTTGAGTCGTGGCCGGGACAACCACCGACTCAATGGCCATGACCTGGGCCGGGTCAGTTTTCTGGGCCATGAGCTGTTCAAGTCCTGGGGCAAGGTGACCCGGCTCGGTCCTTACGACCTGATCATTGCCGACCCGCCGTCGTATCAGAAAGGCAGCTTTGAAATCCTCAAGGACTACCAGAAGATCCTGCGTCGCCTGCCTGAACTGCTGTCGCCCAAAGGCGCCGTGCTGGCGTGCATGAACGACCCGTCCATCGGCCCGCAGTTTCTGATCGACGCCTGCGCCAGCGTTGCACCGGGCCTGCACTTCCAGCAACGGCTGGAGAACCCGCCAGAGTTTCCCGACAGCGACCCGGATGGCGGGTTGAAGGCGTTGGTCTTCAAGGCATAAAACCGCTTCTCAGGCACTCAACCGGGAAATCACATCCCCAAGGCCCACCGACAGGTCATGCAGGTTGCCACTGGCAGCCTGTGTGCGTTGCACGTTGTCCTGGTTGGTGCTCGCAATGGCGGTGATCTCCGTCAGGTTGCGGGAGATGTCTTCAGCCACGGCGGTCTGTTCTTCGGCGGCGGTGGCGATCTGGCGGTTCATGTCTCGAATCGCCTCCACTGCAACGGTGATGCGCTCCAGCGTCTGCCCCGCATGGGTGACTTGCTCGACACTTTCTTCGCTGCAGGCCTGACCGCTTTCGATGGCGTGCACCGCGTCGTTCGCACCTGTCTGCACCGTCTGGATGATCTGATTGATCTCGGCCGTGGACGCTGCCGTGCGTTGTGCCAGGGTGCGCACCTCATCGGCGACGACGCAGGCTGGCCAGCTGGCTCAGGGTGGCTTGCACCAACCGCTCCTGTTGTTCGAATTGCCCCCAGTAGTTCTCACGATCCGCCGGCTGCTTGCCGCGCAGCAGAACGTCTTTCCAGTCCTGAACCTGGATCTTGAACTGCACGTTGGCCTGGTCGATCAATTGCGACGCTTGCAACGGTCCGTCGAGCAACCCACGGTAAGCCTGAACGTTACTGGACAAAAAACTGAAACAGGCCAGGGCGATCAGCAATAACAACACGAGGCTGGCGCTCAGTAGCGCCAACATCTGAAACCTCAGGGACTTGGACATCAACATCAATCTCGACGACAGGGAAATTTGCAGCTGCGGGGTGCGCAGTATGCGTAACGCAACATCCCTGTCGCCCGCGTGGGGGGTAACCTTAAAGCGGGTAGCCATCAACGGTGGCGGGCGACGTGATACACCGCTCTGGAACGGACGTACAAGTAAAATGTTCGTTAATTCGAATGATTGCCCTGTTGGAGCCGAGCTTGCTCGCGAAGGCGTCGGTCCTGATACATCGTGGGCGGCTGACCCACCGCCATCGCGGGCAAGTCCACTCCTACAATGAATTTGTGTTCAGATCAAAACTGTGGCAACACCCCAACCTCAAACATCCCACCCACGCTGGCACTCCATCAAAAAATCGATAAACGCCCGTAACCGCAGCGGCACATGGCGCCCGTGGGGGTAGAGCAAGGTAAAGGGTCGTGAGCGGCCACCGAACTCCGGCAATACCTCTACCAGTGAGCCTTCTGCCAATTCCTTTTCGACGATGTAGCGGTATGTCTGGAACAACCCCGCACCGTTTTTTGCCAGCGTCACCCCTCCCAGCACGTCATCGGAGCAGCAGTAGCCGCCTTCGGTAAGGATATCCCGGTCCTCGCCGTGCTCCTTGAACAGCCAGGCGATGCGTCGGCCATTGCTCGGCAGTTCGTACTGAATGCAGTCGTGGGCATTCAGGTCGTCCAGGGTTCGTGGCGTACCAACACGTTGCAGGTACTCGGGCGTGGCGATCACCACCATGCGCGCGTTTTCCAGCAGCCGGGCGATCAGTGATGAGTCGGGCTGCACTCGCACACGAATCGCCAGGTCGTAGCCTTCCTCGACGAAATCGATATTGCGGTTGCTAAGGTGGATGTCCACCGACACTGCCGGATAACGCCGTCGAAACTCTGCCAACAGCGGCAATATCCGGTGATGACCATAGGTGGTCGGAATGCTGATGCGCAATACGCCCGAAGGCGCGATCTGTTTGCCGGAGACTTCGCGTTCTGCCTCGATCAATTGCGTGAGCGCTTGCCGACATTGCTCAAAGTAAACGCGTCCGCCTTCGGTCAAACGGATGCTGCGGGTGGTGCGCACGAACATTCGTGAACCCAGGCGCTCTTCAAGCCGGGAAATGGAACGGCTCACTGCGGCCGGGGTTACGCCCGCTGCCAATGCCGCCGCAGTGAAGCTGCCGGTCTCTGCCGCCAGGCAGAACAACTCGATGCTGCCTAGTTGAATATCGTCGAAATGGCGTTTCACGATTTATTACACCAAGTATCAAGTGAAGTATCTGACGACCTGTTTATCAGCTTTCATCGCACAAATATAGTTCGGCCCACAGCACAGATGCCGCGGCCAGAGGGGCCCGGACCTGCCAGCGAGGATCCAGCCATGCCTTTCGTCAGCGTTCGTATTACCCGCGATGGTGTTACCCGGGAACAGAAAGCCCAGGTCATCGCTGAAATCACCGACACCCTGCAACGCGTCCTCGGTAAACGCCCGGACCTGACCCACATCGTTATCGAAGAAGTCGACACCGATAACTGGGGCTACGCCGGAATGACTACCACCGAATACCGAAAATCCCTGCAGAACTAGCCCTTTCTCATCACTTCACTTCGACACAGGAATCTCATCATGAGCACCAACAAAACGGTCATCGTTACCGGCGCTTCCAGTGGCATCGGCCTCGGGCTGGTCAAGGCCTACCTCAAGCGCGGCTTCAACGTCGTCGGCAACTCCCGCTCCGAAGCAAGCCTGAAAGATGTTGCCGGCGAACTGGGTAACCCGCATAACTTCGTCACCGTTGCAGGTGATATCGCAGACCCGGCCACCTCACAACGCATGTTCGAGGTGGCAATCCAGCATTTTGGCAGCGTCGAGGTGCTGATCAACAACGCCGGTTTCTTCCTGGCCAAACCCTTCATCGCTTACACCCCGCAGGACCTGGACGGGTTGCTCGCCACCAACCTCAAAGGCGTGGTCTATGCCTCGCAAGCCGCTGCCGCGCACATGATCCCGCGCAAACAGGGCCATATCATCAACATCTCGGCAGCCATCGCCCTGCAATCCAACATCGCAGTGCCAGCCGCGTTGCCGGTTCTGATAAAAGGCGGCGTCAACCAGATGACCCGCGCACTGGCCCTGGAGCTTTCGCCTCATAACATCAAGGTCAACGCCGTGGCACCGGGCGTTATCGACACCCCGATGCACGAGCACAACCCGCGAGAATTCCTCAACAGCCTGCACCCGCTGGGCCGAATCGGCACCATTGATGAAATCGCCGACGCGGTGCTGTACCTGAGCGAAGCGCAGTTCACCACCGGCGTGATCCTGGCAGTAGATGGCGGGGTGAGTAGCGGTAAGTGGTGATTTAACGGGGCTAAACACACCTCTACTGTGGGAGCCGAGCTTGCTCGCGAATGCGTCCGGCCTGATACATCGTGGGTGGCTGATGTACCGCATCGCGAGCAAGCTCGGCTCCCACAGGATTGATCCTACCTTTCATCATTCACATCGATAGTCACCATCTCCTCGAATTTCTTTCCCTTCCAGGAGCCGGGCGTAACATCTGGTCATACCCGATGCGAACGAGGAGAAGCCCATGATCGCCATTCACGCCCTCACCTGCCTGGCCCTTTCTGCTGTCACTATTTCGGTCGTTTCCCGATATTTGCTGGACATCGGCGAGCCTGAAAACGAGCCTGCCGTGGAGTTTCGGCCATGATCCCGTACGTCAGCCTGTCCGTGCGCTTTCCGAAATTCGGCAATAACTACTACGTCCAGCACGTGGTGCCCCGCAAACAGGCAGCGCTGATCACCGATGCGGACTTTGACGCAGTACTGATGCCGTCGGCCGCCAATCATTTCAGCAACGAAATTGTCGGTCTCAATGACCAGTTTCGTTTCCTCAACGATGTGCTGGCCGCCCATCTGCTGGATGTCGAGTCGCGCCAACCCGTGCAAAACTTTTTCTAATCCACCGGCCCAAACACCTGGGAAGGCCTGCGCAACAATGGATCAAAGGGGTTGATCTTCGCGCTGATGGCCGTCGCCTCGCGCTTGAGCATCTCCACCACCGTGGGCAGGCGATCAGCATTCAGGCGGTCGCTGATGGTTGCCACGCTCAAGGCCGCCACGGCCCGGCCTTCGCGGTCCAGAATCGGAACCGCCAGCCCCGCCATCCCCGGTAACACCCCCGTGTTGCGTGCGGCATAGCCCAGCCGCCGGACGTTATCCACCTCGGCCCGCAGGAAGACTTCGTCGTAGAGGTGAAAGTCCTTGAGTCGCGGCAGGTTGTAACGGATCACCGTGTCGCGCTCGTCTTCGGGCAGGAAGGCCAGAATCGCCAGGCTGCCCTGCCCCACGCCCAACGCCACCCGGCCACCGATGTCACCGGTGAAGGTGCGAATCGGAAACGGTCCTTCGCTGCGATCCAGGCAAATAGCATCAAAACCACTGCGCGCCAGCAGAAACAGCGAGTCCCCCAGGGATGCCGACAGGCGCAACAGGCTAGGGCGCACCACGTCCCGCAGGTTGCCGGTATTGCCCGCTGTGGCAGCCAGTGCGAAGAACTCCAGGCTCAATCGGTAGCGCTTGCTGCGCTGATCCTGCTCGACCATCCCTTCGTCCATCAGGCTGCGCAACAAACGATGGGTAGTGGGTTGCGACAAACCGACCCGTTCGGCCAGTTGCGTCACCCGCTCGCCACCGTCAGGACCGTTGCCCAGGCAACGCATGACGGCGAACAGGCGAGAAACCGCACCTACGCCGACACCCACACCCACACCCACCTCTTTTGGATTTTTATTCCGATCAGTGGAATCCATATCACTATATTTCCAATAATTTTTCACTCATCGAATGAAACTGAAAAAACATACTCTTTCAGTGAAATTCGCCATTGAGCCCATCCTAGTCTTCGTCCTAATCTGCGTCCACAGCGGCGATTTGAACAACAACAAACTGGCAGCCGGCCAAGACCGAGCGCCACCGCACCGCAAAAATTTTCATTTCGCATCTGCCAATAACAAAGACCGTGCTTCGGCGCGCAACAACAGGTGGAACGCAGTTATGGCTTTTCTGCAACTCGACGCTTTGTCCAAACGCTATGGCGCCATCGACGCCGTGGTCGCCACCCACCTGGCGGTGGAGAAAGGCGAATTTGTTTCCCTGCTCGGCCCTTCCGGCTGTGGCAAGACCACCACCTTGCAAATGATCGCCGGCTTCGTAGAGGTCAGCGGCGGGAGGATCGTGCTCGACGGGCGCGACATTACCCACGCCAAACCCAGCAGCCGTGGTCTGGGGGTGGTGTTCCAGAGTTACGCTCTGTTCCCCCACATGACCGTGAAGGACAACGTTGCCTTCGGCCTCAAGATGCGCAAGGTGCCTGCCGCCGACATCCAGCGTCGCGTCGCCACGGTGCTGCAACTGGTGCGCCTGGCCCAGCATGCCGAGCGTTACCCCCGCGAATTGTCCGGTGGCCAACGTCAGCGGGTCGCACTGGCCCGGGCTCTGGTGATCGAGCCACCGGTATTGTTGCTGGATGAACCGCTGTCCAACCTCGACGCCAACCTGCGCGAAGAGATGCAATTCGAAATCCGCCGCATCCAGCGCGAAGTCGGCATCACCACCTTGATGGTCACCCACGATCAGGCCGAAGCCCTGTCCATCAGCGACCGCGTGGTGGTGATGCAGGCCGGACGCATCACCCAGATCGACGAGCCGTACAGACTCTACGAACACCCGCGCACCCGCTTCATTTCCGGCTTCGTCGGCAAGGCCAACATGCTGCCGGGGGATCGGGACCAGACCGGCTGCCCGCAGGTGTGCAACCCCTCGGCCAACGGCGCGCTGACCTTGAGCCTGCGCCCGGAAAAGATCGACCTGGTCGCGGCCGGTGAAGGTCGCTTGCAGGGTCGCGTGCTGACCCGTTTCTTCCTCGGCAGCCAGTGGCTGTACCGCATCGAAACCAACATCGGCGAGCTGACCGTGGTACGCCGAAATGACGGCGATGCCCCACTGGAGGAAGGCACTGCCGTGGGCCTGGACTGGCCAGCCGAGTTGTTGCGCGTGCTGGATGCCGATGAGGTGCAGCCATGAGTCTGCTCACTGCCCTGCGTCAGGGCGGGCGCGGCTACCTGTTATCGGCGCCAGCACTGGTGCTGTTCGTGGGTTTGCTGGTGCTGCCGCTGGCCTTGACCCTGGTGCTGTCGTTCAACGTTTTTGATTACGAAGTCGGGGTCAAACCCGGTGAGTACACGCTGGCGCATTACGCCAGTCTGCTCAGCGACTCGTACTTTTATGAAATCTTCTTTCGCACTTTCTGGATCAGCGCCCTGGTGACGCTGCTCTGCGTCGTGATCGGCGTACCCGAGGCTTACATCCTCAGCCGCATGGGCACGCCGTGGCGTTCGATCTTCCTTATTCTGATCCTCACCCCGCTGCTGATTTCCGTGGTGGTGCGCGCCTTCGGCTGGAGCCTGTTGCTGGGCGCAGACGGCTTGATCAACCAGGCGATACAGGCCCTGGGCGGCCAACCGGTGAAACTGCTGTACACCCCGTTCGCAGTGGTGATTGCGCTGGTGCATGTGATGCTGCCGTTCATGATCATCCCGATCTGGACCTCCCTGCAGAAGCTTGACCCGGCCGCCGAACAGGCCGCCCTGTCACTGGGTGCGAGCCAGGCCAAGGTCATGCGTCTGGTGGTGTTACCTCAGGTCATGCCCGGCGTGTTGTCCGGCACGCTGATCGTGTTCGGTCTGTCGGCCAGCTCCTTTGCCATCCCCGGCCTGCTGGGCGGGCGGCGGCTGAAAATGGTCGCCACCGTGGTCTACGACCAATACCTCTCGGAACTGAACTGGCCCATGGGCGCGACCATCGCGGTGGCGCTGCTGTTGGTGAACCTGCTGGTCATGCTGTCGTGGAACCGCCTGGTCGAAGGCCGCTATAAAAAATCCCTGGGGGAATGATCCATGTCCAAAAACGGTCCTCTGGCCCTGTCCTTTCATGCGCTGGTGGTGGTGTTCATGCTGGCGCCGCTGGTGGTGGTCTGCCTGGTGGCATTCACCCCGGAAAACACCTTGAGCCTGCCGACTTCGGGGTTCTCCCTGCGCTGGTTTTATGCAGTGTTCGAGCGCAAGGATTTCATCGACTCGTTCTATAACAGCCTGATCCTGGCCTTTGTCGCCGCCAGCCTCGCCACCGTGATTGCCGTCCCGGCAGCGCTGGCGATCACCCGCTATCAGTTCCCGGGACGTGGTTTTCTCAACGGCCTGTTTCTGTCGCCGATCATCATCCCGCATCTGGTGTTGGGCGTGGCGATGCTGCGCCTGTTCGCCCTGATGGGGGTCAACGGCAGTTTCACCTGGCTGATGTTCGCCCACGTCGTGGTGATCACACCCTATGTGCTGAGGCTGGTGATCGCCGCCGCCATCGGCGTTGATCGCAGTGCCGAACAGGCCGCCGAATCCCTGGGCGCCAGCCGCTTTACGCTGTTTCGCCAGATCACCCTGCCGATGATTTTGCCCGGCGTCGCCGGAGGCTGGTTGCTGGCGTTCATCAACAGCTTCGATGAGGTGACGTTGTCGATCTTCGTCACCGCCCCTTCGACCCAGACACTGCCCGTGCGCATGTACGTCTACGCCACCGAATCCATCGACCCGATGATGGCGGCGGTGTCGGCACTGGTCATCGCGTTGACCGCAGCGACCATGATTCTGCTCGACCGGGTGTATGGCCTGGACCGGGTACTGGTTGGGAAAAACTGATTAATGGCACGGAATGAACGCCCCATGGCATTGCTGAAACGACTGGTCGAAGACGACCGCCCGGCCCTGGCCTTTACCCTCGATGGCCAGCCTGCCACCGGCATGCTGGGCGACACACTGCTGACTGCACTGTTGACCAGCGGCGAGCACCTGCGCGGCAGCGACTTCAGCGCACAGCCGCGCGCCGGGTTCTGCCTGATGGGCGCTTGCCAGGATTGCTGGGTGCAACTGGGCGATGGCCGCCGCGTGCGGGCCTGCTCGACGCTGCTGGAAGCCGGTCTTGAAATCCACCGCGAACCGGGGCGCCACTCATGAATAGCCCTGAAAACAGGATCGCTATCGTTGGTGCAGGCCCCGCCGGTATTCGCGCCGCACAAACTCTGGTCGCCCATGGCCTCAATCCGGTGCTGGTGGACGAAGGCCTGCGGGGTGGTGGCCAGATTTATCGGCGCCAGCCCGAGAACTTTCGTCGCACGCCCAAAGACCTGTATGGCTTGGAAGCCGCCAAGGCTGTTGCCGTGCATGCTGCCATGGATGCATTGGCCACCCAGATCGACTACCGCCCGCAAACCCTGGTGTGGAACGCTGAAGACCAGCGCCTGGACACCCTGCGCGACGGCCGTGCCGGGCATATCGATTACTCGCATTTGATCGTCGCCACCGGCGCCACCGACCGCGTATTGCCTGTCTCCGGCTGGACCTTGCCCGGCGCCTACAGCCTGGGCGCCGCGCAAATCGCGCTGAAGTACCAGGGCTGCGCCATCGGCGAGCAGGTGGTGTTTTGTGGCAGCGGCCCGTTGTTGTATCTGGTGGCCTATCAGTACGCCAAAGCCGGAGCCAAGGTGCTGGCGGTGCTGGACAGCTCACCTTTTCTGGCCCAATGCCGTGCCCTTCCCCATCTGCTGGGCCAGCCTGTGACCCTCGCCAAAGGCCTTTATTACCGGGGCTGGCTCAGTGCCAACGGCATTCCGGTGCATCAGGGCGTGAGCCTTGAACGCATCGAAGGCGAGCGCCGGGTCACAGGTGCGGTGTGGCAACAGAACGGCAAGCAAAAACGTCTGGACTGTGATGCCGTGGCCTTTGCCCATGCGCTGCGCAGCGAAACTCAACTGGCAGATCTGCTGGGCTGCAACTTTGACTGGAACCCCCTGAATCGCGCCTGGCTACCCAGCCGAGACAGCGCCGGGCGCAGCAGTGTCGAGGGTGTTTATCTGGCGGGAGACGGCGCCGGCATCATGGGCGCCGACGCGGCCGAGATGGCGGGTGAACGCGCTGCCCTGGCGTTGCTCGCAGACCTGGGTCACACGGTCGATAAGGCCCGCAGTGCCGAGCTGCAACGCAAGCTGGCGACCATCGAACGCTTTCGCCATGGCCTGGAAACCGCCTTCCCCTTCCCCATGGACTGGGCCGCCAAGGCACCGGATGAGGTCCTTGTATGTCGCTGCGAAGAGGTCAGCGCCGGAGAAATCCGCGCCGTGGTGGATGAGGGTCACTGGGAGATCAACCGGGTCAAGGCGATGTGCCGCGTCGGCATGGGCCGCTGCCAGGGCCGCATGTGTGGCGCGGCAGCAGCAGAAATCATCGCCCAGCGCAGTGGCCGCGCCCCGGACCAGATTGGCCGGCTCAGGGGCCAGGCGCCCATCAAGCCCCTGCCCTTTGGCATGGAGACCGAACAATGAGCCCACTGATTGAAACCGACGCACTGGTGATCGGTGGCGGCATCGTCGGGGCCTCGGCAGCGCTGGCACTGGCGCTGAAAGGCCGCCGTGTAGCCCTGCTGGAGCGTGACTTCTGTGGCTCCCACTCCAGCGGCGTGAACTATGGCGGTGTGCGGCGTCAGGGACGGCCGCTGTCACAACTTCCCTTGTCGCAACGCGCCCACGCCATCTGGCACGGGCTGAGCGATCTGATCGGCATCGACGGCGAGTACCTGCGTTCCGGTCATCTCAAGCTGGCGCGCAGCGAGCGTGATATGGCCGCGCTGGAGGCTTACGCCCAGGCCAGTCAGGGCTTTGGCCTGGACCTGCAATTGCTGGACTGCGCCCAACTGCGTGCGCGTTTCCCCTGGGCCGGTGACGTCGCGGTGGGCGCCTCGCTGTGCGCCGACGACGGCCACGCCAACCCGCGTCTGGTGTCCCCGGCCTTTGCCAGCGCGGCGCAACGTGCCGGCGCCCAGGTGTTCGAACAGAGCGCCGTGGTCGACGTCAACCACGACGGCAACGCCTTCATCGTACGCACCTCCAATGGCCTGACCTTGCGCACGCCCTGGCTACTCAACTGCGCCGGGGCTTGGGCCGGGGAGCTCGCGGCCCAATTCGGCGAACCGGTGCCAATGCACACAAGCCACCCCGCGATGCTGGTGACCGAACCCCTGCCAATGTTCATGGACGTGAGTACCGGCGTGGAAGGCGGCGGCATCTACGCCCGGCAGGTGGCCCGGGGCAATTGCGTGCTCGGCGGCGGTCAGGGGTTTGGGCTGGACAGCGCCCGTGCCCGCCCCGGCCAGGCCGCCGTGCTGGAAATTCTGCGCAACGCTGCCGAACTGTACCCGCCGCTGACAGGTGCCATGGCCATTCGCACCTGGAGCGGCACCGAAGGTTACCTGCCCGACCGCGAACCGGTATTGGGCCCGAGCATTGTTCAACCTGGCCTGCTGCATGGCTTCGGCTTTGCAGGTTCGGGCTTTCAGATCGGTCCGGCGGCAGGCGAGGCATTGGCCGAACTGGTCTGCACAGGCACTTCGTCCATCGCCCTGGATGCGTTTTCCATTTCCCGTTTTCAAACTGCCGAGTCAAAAAAACAGTCAGCACCCACCGACAACGTCATCACCTTGCATAAAGGAAGGTCGTCTCAATGAAGAACGTCAAACGTATCGCCTTCACCGGTTTGTCTTGCCTGCCATTACTCGCCCTGCTCGCCTCGGCACCGGCCAACGCCGAACCGACACTGTACCTGGGCATGAACGGCGGCACCATGGAGCGGCTGTATGCCGACCAGGTACTGCCTGCGTTCGAGAAGGCCAACCACGTCAAGGTCGTGATCGTGCCCGGCACCTCGGCCGACATTCTGGCCAAGGTTCAGGCCAGCAAGGACAACCCGCAGATGCACGTGATCTTCCTCGATGACGGCATCATGTACCGCGCCATTTCCATGGGCCTGTGCGACAAGCTGCAACCCAGCGAAGCGCTGTCGCAGATCCCGGAGAAAGGCAAGATCAAGGACCAGGCCGTGGCGGTCAGCCTGGGCGTAACGGGGCTGGCGTACAACACCAAGATGTTCGCGGAAAACGGCTGGAGCGCACCGACCTCGTGGATGGACATGGCCGACAAGCGCTACAAGGGCAAAGTGGTGTTTCAGTCCCTGTCCTCGTCGACCTTTGGCCTGCACGGTTTCCTGATGTTCAATCGTATCCAGGGTGGCAACGAGACCAATGTCGAGCCCGGTTTCAAGGCCTGGCCGAAGACCGTTGGCCCTAATGTGCTGGAATACATCGCCAGCTCCGCGAAGATTTCCGAGATGGTGCAGACCAACGAAGCGGCGCTGTTCCCGCTGACGCCGACCCAGGTCACTGCCCTGAAACTGCGTGGCGTACCGGTGGAGTACGCGCAACCGAAGGAAGGCGCCGTGGTGCTCAACGTGGCCGAGTGCGCGATTGCCAACAACGACCAGCCGGAACTGGCACAGAAACTGGCAGCCTTCCTGCTGACCCCGCAAGCCCAGGCCCCGGCGCTGGAACTGGGTGATCAGATCCCGTCCAACCCCCACACCCCGACCACCGACAAGACCCGGGGCCAGGTTGAAGCGATGAACAAGTACCTGGAAACCGCCGTGACCATCGATTGGGACCAGGTCAACCAGATCCGCCCGGAATGGAACGCCCGCTGGAACCGCACGATCGAGCGTTAGGCCCGAAGCCTGATCTGTAGGACCGTGGCTTGCCCGCGATCGACTGCCAGGCAGTCGCAAACCCAGGGACCGCTTCGCGGTCCATCGCGGGCAAGCCCACTCTTACAAACGATCAATAAAGGCTACATTTTGTTTCAACTATCCGCCCCACCCACAGTCACACAGATAACCCTCTCCCCTGAAGCCACCCGGCATCCGAGGCCAGATGAGTTTTCTTCTTTGCATGACGGTGCTGGGCGCGTTGCTGATGATGCTCGCCCTGACGTCGTCTTACCTGCGCTGGCTGCCGGTGACCACGTCGGCGGTGTGCCTGGGGTTTGGTATCGGCATCGGTCCGCTGGGGCTGGACATGCTGCAACTGGATTTTAGTGAGGCCGCCAACTGGCTCGGGCGTCTGACCGAAGTGGCGGTGCTGTTTTCGCTGTTCAATACCGGGATCAAGCTACGGCAGCCCTTCCACGGCAAAGCGTGGCACTCCACGTACTGGCTGGCGGGCCCGGTGATGGTGGCGACCATTCTGGGCACCTGCCTGGCTGCGCATTACCTGTTCGACCTTTCGTGGGGCATCTCGCTGCTGCTCGGGGCCATGCTCGCCCCTACCGACCCGGTATTGGCGGGGCTGGTGCAGGTCAATAGCGCCAAGGACCTGGACCGCGTGCGCTTCGGCCTGTCCGGCGAGGCCGGGTTGAACGACGGTACGGCATTTCCCTTCGTTATCTTCAGCCTGCTGTTCCTCCATGAAGGCAGTATCGACGCTGGCTGGGTGCAGCATTGGGCGCTCAAGGAACTGGTCTGGGGTGTTCCCGCAGGCCTGTTGATCGGTTACTGGCTGGGCCGTGGTATTGGCCATCTGATGATTTACCTGCGGATCAAGAACGACGACAGCACCAGCTCGCCCAATGACTTCCTGGCCCTGGCGCTGATCGCTATTTCCTACGTGGTGGCAGACGCCGTGGGTGCCTTCGGCTTTCTATCGGTGTTCGCCGCCGGGCTGGGGTTGCGTCAGGCCGAAGCGCAGATCACACACTCCGAAGTACCTGCCGAACACCTGGCGCAACCCGTCATAGGCCACATGACCGGCGCACTGGAAAAGACCACGGTGGCCGAAGCCGATGACATCAGTGAATCCGAACTGGCTGCTGGCGTGATGATGGGCGACATGCTGGCGTTCGGCAGCCTGGTGGAGCGCTCCATGGAGGTGCTGCTGATCACCTTACTGGGGGCAACGGTCGCGCTTTACTGGGATTGGCGCGCTGTCGGCCTGGGGCTTGCGTTGTTCTGCATCATTCGCCCGTTGAGCGTCTGGCTGCTGATCAGCAAGCGCTTGCTCAGCAAAAAGCAAAAGGCCCTGGTCGGCTGGTTTGGCATTCGCGGCATCGGCACGCTTTATTACCTGTGCTACGCGTTGTCACACGGCCTGCAGGACGATGTCTCGCGTAGCACCATCAGCCTTACGCTGTCGGTAGTGGCGCTGAGTATTTTGCTACATGGCATCAGCATCCAGCCGCTGCTGGAGCGCTACGAACGCAGCAATGCCGCGACCCGGGAAGATTGACCAGCGGTTGCAGCTGAAGGTGACGCCAGCAAGCAGCCGGAGTAGGATGGCCTCCCCGCCTGTTGACCCCCGCAACGCCTCCACGCACTGCGCGCCTTGCAAGAAGCCTCGCCATAGATCCCGTCGATCACACCATCGGAACAAGCGATTAGACGCTTGGGAATCTGTTCGGTAGCTTGCTCATCAATTCAATCCAAATTGAAGCCGTTTTGCAGGCTCACGCGTCTGCTTGTTTTTTATGCTTTCCTGCCGCGCCACCGCTGTACATCGCCACTGTATGGAAGGACATGCCGACTTGCTCAACAGGTCGCGCCTCAAGACCGGACTCTTCAGAACTACAAATTGAGTCGCACGCTCGCCGCAGCGTCGACGACTGCTGTCAACCCGACCGAGCCCTTGCCATGTCCGTGAACACTCCGCAACAAATCGCCGAAATGACCATTGAGGCAGGCGTCAAGAAATCCCATCTGCCTGTGCTGTCGATTCTGGTTCTGGGCTTTCTCGCCGGGGCCTTTATTTCCCTGGGCTTTTTGCTGGACATCCATGTCAGCACCATGATCCCCGCGCCTTGGGCATCGTTCGGTAACCTGCTGGGCGCGGCCGTGTTTCCGCTAGGCCTGATCCTGGTGATCCTGGGCGGCGGCGAACTGCTGACCGGCAACATGATGAGCCTGCCCATGGCGCTGTTTTCCGGCCGCATCGGTCTGTCGGCGTTGCTGCGCAACTGGCTGCTGGTGACGTTCGCCAACCTGTTGGGTGGCCTGTTCATTGCCTACTTCTTTGGCCACGTGCTAGGCCTGACCGAAGGCCCGTTCCTGGCCAAGACCCTGGCAATTGCCAACGCGAAGGTCGGCGCCGACTTCGCCCAGGCGTTCGTTTCCGGCATAGGCTGCAACTGGCTGGTATGCCTGGCGGTCTGGCTGTCCTATTCGAGCAAGGAAGTCGCGGGCAAGATTTTCGCCATGTGGTTCCCGGTCATGGCCTTCGTCGCCATCGGTTTCCAGCACGTGGTGGCCAACATGTTCATCATTCCGGCGGCGATTTTTGCCGACGCGATGACCTGGGCCCAGTTCGTTGAAAACATCGTACCGGTGTTCCTCGGCAACGCCGTGGGTGGCGCCGTGTTTGTCGGCCTGGCGTACTACGTGTCGTTTGCCAACAGTGCAAAAGCCCCTGCCGCCTCGCTGGAACAGAACGTCGCCCCAGGCGCCGATATCAAACAGATGTAATGCCTGATCGAGAAGGTGAAATGTCAGATCGAATCCTGCTGGACGGTTTTTCGCGAAAAGTCGATTACGTGCGTATGTCAGTCACCGACCGCTGTGATTTTCGCTGCGTCTATTGCATGGCCGAAGAGATGACTTTTTTGCCCCGTCAGCAGATCCTGACGCTGGAAGAAATCCTGCAAGTGGCCGAGCGGTTCGTCGCCCTGGGGACGAAAAAAATTCGTCTCACCGGCGGCGAGCCCCTGGTCCGCGCCGGCGTGGTGGGGTTGTGCCAGCGCATCGCCGCCCTGCCCGGCCTGCGTGAGTTGTGCATGACTACCAACGGCTCGCAGCTGGCAAAACTGGCGCAACCCTTGTTCGACGCCGGCCTCAAGCGCCTGAACATCAGCCTCGACAGCCTGGACCCGAGCCGTTTTCGTGAGCTGACCCGTACCGGCGACCTGAACCAGGTGATTGCCGGTATCGACGCCGCCAACGCTGCAGGCTTCGTGCACACCAAGCTCAATTGTGTGGTGATGCAGGGTCGCAACGATCACGAGATCAACGATCTGGTGGCCTTTGCCATCGACCGCGGGCTGGATATTTCCTTTATCGAAGAAATGCCTCTGGGTGTGATCAGCGAACATAGCCGCGCCGAATCGTTTTTCTCCAGCGAGCAGGTCCGCGAACGCATCGCCGAACGCTACACCTTGCTGCCCTCCACAGACTCCACCCAAGGTCCTTCACGTTACTGGCGGCTGGCCGAAGCCCCGCACATCCGTGTCGGCTTCATCTCACCCCACAGCCACAACTTCTGCGCCACCTGCAACCGCGTGCGCGTGACCGTCGAAGGCCGCCTGCTGCTGTGCCTGGGCAACGAACATTCCGTAGACCTCAAGGCCGTCCTGCGCAGCCACCCCGGCCAGCCGCAGAAGCTGGAGAAAGCCATCATCGACTCGATGCAGCTCAAGCCGTACCGACACAATTTCGAGATCAACGATGACGTGCAGGTGGTACGGTTCATGAATATGACGGGGGGGTGAGGTCCGACTGAGCTGACTCTGTTGAAAACCCCATCTGTGACGGCAACCTGCGCGTGATCCAAACCCCCGTCCCAGACACCCGGCTCGCCCCCCGCCAGCGTGCAATCAATCAAACCCATTGATCCAATAGCAATCCACTATGGATGTCATGCCGACAATGAAATAGCTCGGGAAAATCGGGGCCCGCACCATTGCTGGCGCTGCACTTTCTTCAAAACCCCCGAGAATTACCCCATGACTAATAAGACTTCCATCTGGCGGCTATCCGCGATTGCCCTGATGTGTGCCTGCGCCACCTCTTCCCTTCAAGCCGCCCAGTTGACCCGCGACAGCGGTGCACCGGTCGGTGACAACCAGAACTCGCAAACCGCCGGCGATCATGGCCCAGTGCTTTTGCAGGACTCGCATCTGATCGAAAAGCTCCAGCGCTTCGACCGTGAGCGTATTCCAGAGCGCGTGGTGCATGCCCGCGGCACGGGCGCTTTCGGTGTGTTCGAGCCTTCGGCAGACCTGCACGACCTGACCACGGCACAGGTTTTCACCCCTGGCACCAAGACCCCGGTGTTCGTGCGGTTCTCCACGGTAATGGGTTATCGCGGCTCGCCTGAGCAGGCCCGTGACCCTCGCGGTTTTGCCGTGAAGTTCTATACCACTCAAGGCAACTGGGACATGGTCGGCATCAACCTGCCGGTGTTCTTCATCCGCGATGCCATCAAGTTCCCGGACTTCGTACACGCCAACAAACCGAGCGCTGTCACTGGTGTGCAGGACCCGGACCTGGCGTTCGATTTCTTCGCTCACTCGCCTGAAGCCACCAACATGCTGACGCGCCTTTACAGCGTTGCAGGCATGCCTGACTCCTACCGCCACATGGACGGCTCGGCGGTGCATGCGTTCAAGTTCGTGAACGCTCAGGGCGTGGTGCATTACGTGAAGTTCGTGTGGAAATCCGACCAGGGTGTCCACGGTCTCAAGCCTGATGAGATCGCAGCCTCGCTGGGCAACGACTGGAACATGATGAGCAACGACCTGTACGGCGCGATCAAGGCCGGCAACATGCCCAAGTGGGACTTGTATGTGCAGGTGCTGACGCCAGGTGAGCTGGATAAATTCAACTTCGATGCCTTAGATGACACCAAGGAATGGACCGGCGTTGCCGAGAAGAAGGTCGGCACCATGACCCTCAATCGCATCCCGGACAACTACTTCGAATCCACCGAAGAATCTGCCTTTGCCCCTTCGCGTCTGGTGCCGGGTATCGAAGCGTCGGAAGACCGCATGCTCCAAGGTCGTCTGTTTGCGTATGCCGACACCCAGATGTATCGCCTGGGCGCCAACTACCAGCAACTGCCGATCAACAGCCCGATTGTCCCGGTCAGCAACAACAGCCAGGACGGCGTGATGAACGCCAGCGGTCGCAAGGGCGCGGTGAACTTCGAGCCTTCGGGCATCAACGAACTGAGCCAGGATCCGAAGTACAAATACTCGCAAACGCCGATCACCGGCACTACCGAGCAACGTGCGATCGGCAAGCCACGCAACTTCTTCCAGGCGGGCGAATACTACCGTGGCCTGTCGGAAGCGGACAAAGGCTACCTGGTCGAGGCCCTCAGCGGTGACCTGAACCACGTGACCAACGAGCAGAACAAGTACCAGATGCTGGCGTATTTCTATAAAGCCGACAGCGACTACGGTACTCGCCTGGCCAAGGCCACCAAGGCTGACGTCAGCCGTATCAAGGCCATTGCGCAACCGCTTCAGGACTGATCCCACCCTGTCACCTGCCGCCGCGTCGTCGCCAATGACGCGCGGCGGTTTTACGAGAACCGCCCATGGCTGCCACCCGACTGTCCAATCGACGTATTACAACGCTGGCCATTGCCGCGCTGGTACTCGTTGCCCTGGCATGGAGTGCTTACCGTGCAAGCCACCTGTTGTTTCCCAATTTCTGGTTGCCTGTGTCCACCGCGCCATTCAAGCCGGAGGGTGCAGTGACACGCGTTGATCCGCATATCTACGATCAACAATGGTTCGACGCCGCCCGAGCGGGACGCGGCGATATCAGTCAGGCCCTGCTCGATGCCGGTTTCCCGGTCAATGCCCTGACCGGGTCCCATTATTCAGCGCTGGTGCTGGCGGCCTATCACGGACACACCGATGAAGTCGCCCTGCTGCTGCGTGCCAAAGCTGACCCTTGCCTGGCCGACAACAACGGCAGCACGGCACTGATGGGCGCACTGTTCAAGGGTGAGATGGCCGTGGCCCGGCAGTTGCTGGACTACTGCCCTATTGATCAAGTCAACGGTAACGGGCAGACGGCGCTTGCGTTCGCGGCACTGTTCGGCCGTCTCGACATCCTGCCAGACCTGATCGCCCGGGGTGCCGACCCGCAGCATCAGGATAGCGACGGCAAGACACCCCTGATGATCGTCATGCAGCAAGGCAATGACGCAGCGGCTGCGGCCTTGCGCAGCGCCGGCGCCACACGCTGAGTCAGCCCTCCCGGACCAGCAATTGAAACGCCTCTTCAATCTCGCTGGCGCCGGTGGGCCTCACCAGACGCGCCAGTTCCTGGCCGTCACGAAAGAAGATCAGGGTCGGCCACAGCGTCACCCTGAATGAACGCCCCAGTGGCCGCCCGCTGCCATCCTCGACCTTCACATGACGCACCGTCGGAAAATCGCCAAAGACCCGGGCGAGCGGCGCCTGCGCAGCCTTGCAATGGCCACACCAGTCCGTGCCGAACTCAATGAGGGTCGCGCCTCGCAGTGCATCGACTTCAGCCCGGCTGGGCGCGGTGGGTGAATAGGTAGTGATCATCAACAGTGCTTCCTCTGCTGTCTGGATGGGGGCGCTCATCATGGCAAAAATTGCCCGCGACAAGCTAACGAAAATCCAGAGGTGACTAACGGCCCAACCAGTCACTTGCACAATGAAAGTTACTACATTATATTTCAACCGTAATCTAAAGAAACAATTGCCTGGAGACTGCCGCCCATGAAGCGCAAAAGTTTCGAAACCATGCGGTGTCCCGCGGCCCGAGCCCTTGAGCACGTGGGCGATGGGTGGAACATCCTGATCCTGCGTGACGCCTTTTACGGCCTGAGCCGTTTTGACGAATTCCAGAAAAGCCTGGGCATCGCGCCCAACATCCTGACCCGCCGCCTTAACGACCTGGTGGAGTCCGGGTTGCTGGAGCGTCGTGCCTACACCGACAAACCACCGCGCCACGAGTATGTGCTAACCCCCATGGGCCGGGATTTCGGTCCGGTGTTACTGACGTTGGTGGCCTGGGGTTCGAAGCACTTTGCGCCCACAGAAGGCCCGGGCATCGCGCTGACCGACGACGCCAGCGGCGAACCGGTGGATTTGATCGTTGCCGATGCCCGTACCGGCCTGCCCATCAGCCCCCTCACCCACAGCATTCACACCACCGCCAGTGCCGATGAAACAGCGCACTGGCGCATGGAGGCCGGACGTGAACGCCGGCTTGCCTACAGCGCGACACTCGTTGCCGCTACAGACTCCAGCCCTGAAGGTCACCCGTGATGAACAGCTCCCTGACTGCCGATCAAACTGCCATCGCTGGAGCTGCGCAAAAGAAAAAGGCACCGGTACTCAAACGCCTTCTGTTGCTACTGATTCTGGCGGCGGCCTTGATTGGCGCGGTGATCTTTGGCGTGCACTGGTGGACCGTGGGGCGTTTTATCCAGACCACCGACGATGCCTATATCGGCGGTGACGTCACCGTGATCGGGCCCAAGGTGTCCGGTTACATCACCGAACTGAAGGTGACCGACAACCAGCAAGTGCATGCCGGTGACCTGCTGGTGAAGATTGATGACCGCGACTACCGCGCCGCCCTGCAGAAAGCCGAAGGCGCAGTCGCTGCCCAGCAGGCGCTGCTGGCCAATCTGGACGCCACTGAACAACTGCAACACGCGGTGATCGGCCAGGCCAAGGCCGGGATCGATGCGGCCAACGCTGAAACCGTGCGCTCGCGTGACGATCATGTTCGCTATCAGGACCTGGTCAGCCGTTCGGCGGTGTCCGTGGAAAGCGCACAACGGGCCGACGCCACCTTCAAGACCGCCCAGGCCAATGGCGCCAGGGCCCAGGCCTCGATGCTCGCCGCACAGCGTCAACTGGACGTGATCGATACCCGGAAACAACAGGCCCGTGCAGCGCTGGTCCAGGCCCAGGCGGACCGCGACATGGCACAACTGAACGTCGTCTATACCGAACTGCGCGCCCCCGTCGATGGCGTGATCGGCAACCGCCGTGCACGGGTCGGTGCGTACGCCGCCGCCGGGGCGCAGTTGTTGTCCGTGGTGCCGGCAACCGGGCTGTGGGTGGACGCCAACTTCAAGGAGGATCAACTGGCGCACATGCTGCCTGGCCAACCCGTCACCATTCGCGCCGATGTATTGCCCGGGCATGAATTCCACGGCCATCTAGACAGCCTGGCCCCGGCCACCGGCGCGCAGCTCAGTGTCCTGCCGCCCGAAAACGCCACGGGTAACTTCACCAAGATCGTGCAGCGGGTGCCTGTGCGGGTATTACTGGATCAGGCTGACGGCACCCTGGGTAACTTGCGGCCCGGTCTTTCGGTGACCGCTGAAGTCGACACCCAGGCTGGCTCCGTCGACAGGCATCGCAAACCCGTTGCTATTGCAGCAACTGCCGAACGGGCCAGCGCACCATGAACACGCCCGCCAAACCCTTCGATGCAGCGTCGATGCCCACCGCGCAAAAGGTGCTGGCCTTCGCCACCATGTGCGTGGGCATGTTCATCGCCCTGCTGGATATCCAGATCGTCTCGGCCTCGCTGCGGGATATCGGCGGCGGCTTGTCAGCCGGCACCGATGAAACCGCCTGGGTCCAGACCAGTTACCTGATCGCCGAGATCGTGGTGATCCCGCTGTCCGGCTGGTTATCACGGGTGTTCTCCACTCGCTGGCTGTTTTGCGTCTCGGCGGTGGGCTTCACCATCGCCAGCCTGCTGTGCGGAGCGGCGTGGAACATCCAGAGCATGATTGTGTTTCGCGCACTGCAGGGCTTTCTGGGCGGCTCCATGGTGCCCATGGTGTTTACCTCGGCGTTCATGTTCTTCAACGGCAAACAGCGGGTGATTGCCGCCTCGACCATCGGCGCCATCGCCTCCATGGCGCCAACGTTGGGACCAGTGATCGGTGGCTGGATTACCGATATTTCCTCCTGGCACTGGCTGTTCTACATCAACCTGTTGCCCGGCATTTTCGTCGCGGTGATGGTGCCTATTCTGGTGCACATCGACGAGCCGGAATTTTCACTGCTCAAGGGCGCGGACTACCTGAGCATGGCGCTGATGGCGGTCTTTCTCGGTTGTCTGGAATACACCCTGGAAGAAGGCCCGCGCTGGAACTGGTTCAGCGACGACACCATCCTCACAACGGCCTGGCTGTCGGGGCTGGCGGGCATTGCCTTCATTGCACGGACACTGCGGGTCAGCAACCCCATCGTCGACCTGCGCGCCCTGGGTGATCGCAACTTTGCCCTGGGTTGTTTTTTCTCCTTCGTCACCGGTATCGGCCTGTTCGCCACCATCTACCTGACACCACTGTTCCTCGGTCGGGTCGGTGGCTACAGCGCGCTGGACATTGGCCTGGCGGTATTTTCCACGGGAGTGTTCCAGTTGCTGGCGATTCCGCTGTACGCCGTGCTTGCCAACCGCGTCGACCTGCGCTGGATCATGATGCTCGGCCTGAGCCTGTTCGCCGTGTCGATGTGGGACTTTTCACCCATCACCCACGACTGGGGCGGTAAAGAACTGCTGCTGCCACAGGCCATCCGTGGCATGGCCCAACAACTTGCGGTGCCCCCCGCCGTCACCCTGACCCTGGGCGGCCTGGCGATGTCCCGCCTGAAACAGGCATCAGGGTTGTTCAACCTGATGCGTAACCTCGGTGGCGCCATTGGCATCGCGGCTTGCGCGACCATCCTCAACGACCGCACCAACCTGCACTTCACCCGTCTGGCCGAGCACCTGAATACCAGCAACGAGGCGATGAACCAATGGTTGAGCCAGGTGGGCGGCAACCTCGCCACCCTGGGCCAGACCGGTAACGAAGGCGTGAGCGCCGCGCTGCACCAACTGTGGCTGCTGACCTTTCGTGAAGCCCAGACGCAAACCTATGCCGACGCCTTTCTGGTGATCATGGTGTGCCTCATCATCGCCGCCGCCATGGTGCCGTTGATGCGCAAGGTTGCCCCGCCCGCCACCCCTTCTGCCGATGCTCATTGAGGCGCCTGTCATGATTCATTCTTCTGTTTTACGGCCGTTCGCCTTGAGCACACTGTTGGTGGCCCTGGCCGGTTGCGCGGTGGGTCCCGATTATGAAAAACCCGCCGCCCAACTGACGGGCACCTTCAACAACCAGGCCCTGCTGCAGCAACGAATCGGTGAGGCGCCTGCACCTGCACTGGACAGTTGGTGGCAAGGCTTCCACGACCCGGAACTCAACCGCATCATCCAGCGCGTTTTGGCGCAGAACCTTGATCTGGCAGCGTCCATGGCCCGTGTCGAGCAGGCGCGCGCCGTGGCTCGCCAGGCCGGAGCGGTGCGCTTGCCCCAAGGCAGCCTTGACGCCCAGGCCGTGCGTCAGCGGCAGTCTGTGGAAGGTGCCTTGGGGGAAATTGGCAGCGCGTTTCCTGGCTATCAACGCAACCAGACCCTGGAAACCCTCGGCGCTGGCGCAAGCTGGGAAGCCGATCTGGCAGGCGGCCTGAAGCGCGGCGAAGAAGCGGCGAGTGCCCAGGCGCAGGCGGCAGAGGCCAATCATGTGGGCGTGCGGATTTCCGTGGCGGCCGAAGCGGCGGATGCGTACTTCCGGGTGCGTGGCGCGCAACAACGCATCGCCCTGGCCCAGGATCAGGTCAACACCGAATCCAGCCTGCTGGCGTTGGTGCAGGACCGTCTGCGCAGCGGCCTGGCCACCAACCGCGAACAGGCTCAGGCACAGGCGCTGGTGCTCCAGGCCCGGGCTACGGTGCCGCCGCTGCGTACCGAACTGGCGCTGCAATTGAACCGGCTGGATGTGTTGATGGGGGCGCAGCCCGGCACTTATGCTCAGGAACTGTCGAGCAGCCCGCAGACATTTAGCGTGCCTGCCATCGCCACCACCGACGGCCCCGCCAGCCTGCTGCGCCGCCGTCCGGATGTGATCGCCGCCGAACGGCAACTGGCCGCGTCCAACGCGCGCATTGGCGAAGCGATCTCCGAGTATTACCCGAAGGTTTCGCTGTCCGGATTGCTGGGCTTTGAAAGCCTGCACAGCGGCTCGTTCATTTCGTCCTCGGCGTTTCAGCCACAGGCGGTGATCGGCCTGCACTGGCGGCTGTTCGACTTCGGGCGGGTAGATGCCGAAGTGGCCCAGGCCAAAGGCGCCAACGCCGAAGCCCTGGCGCAGTACCGGCAAGCCATGTTGCGCGCCACCGAAGACGTGGAGAACGCCATCGTGACCCTCACCGAACTGGAAGCCCAGGGCGTTGAGGTCGATCAGGAAGTTGCCGCCCACCAAACCGCGCGCGCAGCCGCCCAGGATGCCTACAAAGGTGGCGCCATCAGCCTGGTGGAAGTACTCGACGAAGACCGCCTGCTCCTGGCTTCCCGGGATCAGCGGGCGCAACTGCACGCCAACGATGCACGGGCGGCGGTGTCGACGTTTCGGGCGTTGGGTGGCGGCTGGCCGCAATAACCCTGCTGAAGAAGCAAACCTGCCGCGAAGGCGTCAGCCCTGAATAAAGTGCAGCAACGCCTCATTGATTTCATCCGCCATGGTGGTGCACATCCCGTGGGAGCCGCCCGGCACGAGTTTCAGGATGGCCCCTTCAATCAGATGCACGCTTTTGAGGGCTGAAGCCTGGATGGGTACGATCTGGTCGTCGTCGCCATGGAGGATCAAGGTGGGCACGTCGATCTTTTTCAGGTCTTGGGTGAAATCCGTCTCCGAGAAGGCCTTGATACAGTCCAGCTCACCCTTGAACGAACCGATCATCCCCAGCAACCAGAACCAGTCGATGGTGCCCTGAGAGGATTTGGCATCCGGCCGGTTGAAGCCGAAAAACGGCACTGCCAGGTCCTTGAAGAACTGCGCGCGGTTGTCCGAAAAACCAGCACGAATGCCATCGAACACGGAAATAGGCTGACCCTCGGGGTTGGCGTCGGTCTGCAGCATCAACGGCGGGACCGCACCAATCAGCACCGCCTTGGCCACCCGCGAAGTGCCGTGGCGCCCGATATAACGTGCTACTTCACCGCCGCCCGTGGAGTGGCCGACCATGATGGCGTCTCTCAGGTCCAGCGCTTCGAACAACTGCGCCAGGTCATCGGCATAGGTGTCCATGTCATTGCCGTCCCAAGGCTGGCTGGATCGACCATGGCCCCGGCGATCATGGGCAATCACCCGATAACCGCGGCTGCCGAGGAATGCCATCTGGCTGTCCCAGGCATCGGCATCCAGTGGCCAGCCGTGGGAGAACACCACCGGCTGTCCGGTGCCCCAATCCTTGTAATAAATGTCGGTGTCATCTTTGACTGTCAGTATGCTCATCTGAGGTGATCCTCTCGCATTCGTACCGTGGGAACTCAAGGACGACATTTCCGGGCGACGTAACGGCGGGATGCGCGCATGGAAGATGTGGCACTTGAGCGTAGACCCGATTGGGCATCGCGCCTTGAAGCTTCGCTTATCCGTGTCCAGACTGAGGCTTTCTCCCCACTGCTCCCCCTGCCCCCTTCCTGACAACCAGCAGAGGTACTTGTGACGACCCCACGCCCGCTTCAACGAGTCCTGATTACCAATGACGATGGCATCGACGCCCCTGGCCTGGCGGTGCTCGAGCAGATCGCCCATGAGATTGCCGAGGAAGTCTGGGTCGTGGCGCCCGACCACGACCAGAGCGGCATTTCCCACGCCCTGAGCCTGCACCAGCCCCTGCGGCTGACCCGCAAGGCAGAGCGGCGTTTCTCGGTTTCAGGAACACCGGCTGACTGCGTAGCGATGGCGGTCGGGCACCTGATGCCAGCCGCGCCAGACCTGTTGCTGTCGGGGGTCAACAAGGGCGCCAACCTGGGTGTGGAAACCGTGTTCTCCGGCACCGTGGGCGCGGCCATGGCGGGTTTGCTCATGGGCATACCGTCCATCGCCCTGAGCCAGTACTTCACTCGCCGCGATGCGATTCGCTGGGATACCGCACGGCAACTGGCCCCCGGCGTGATCCGCCAGTTGTGGAACGCCGGCTGGTCACCCAGCGCCTGCCTGAACGTCAACTTCCCGGACGTCGCCCCCGAAGAAGCCAAGCCCTTGCGCATCACCGCCCAGGGCACTGGTCGCATGGATGGCCTGGGTGTCACGGCCAGGTCGGATTTGCGGGCACAGGATTATTTCTGGCTTACCATCCAGCGCAATGACCGCAGCCACAGCGAAGACAGCGAGACCTTCGTGGTGCTCAATGGCGGTATTTCCGTGACGCCGCTTCAGTTTGAGCGCACAGCGGTTGAGGCGTTGGTGGAGTTGAAAAACACGCTTTGACCGTTCCCACGCTCTCAAACCACCAACCCATCCCGGGCCACGATCACGCCCGGGGGCAACTCCCGGGGTTCTTTCATCAGCCAGGCGTCCAGGGTGTGCCCAACATGGGTCAGTACAGCCTGTTCTGGCTGCAAATCCTTGATGATCTGCAACGCCAGCGTCAGGTCGTTATGGTTACGCGGGGTTTGCGGTTGTGGGGGCAGCGAGCAGTCGAGGACCAGCGCGTCCAGCGGCTGGCGTTGCAGGTACTCGGTGGTGGCCTCAGGCAAACCGACGGTGTCGGTCAGATAGGCGATGCGCCGCCCTGCACCTTCAAACAGATACCCCAGGGTCGGTTTGGAGTGCAGCAGCGGCAAGGCCGTAACGTTGATCGCACCCAGCTGGCGGCTTTCGAAGGCGGCGAACGGCTGGCTGAAATCGAGAATCCCCGGGTGCTTGTACAAGTCCGACAGGCCCTCAGGGTCCACCGGGCCATGGACCGGAATCACAAACCCCTGGCCCCAGCGCAGGTGCAGCAGCCCCTGTGCATGATCAGCGTGATAGTGGGTTTGCAGGATGCCGCTCAGTGAGCGCGGCGGGAAGCGCTCGGTCAGGTCAGTCAGGCCGCTGTCGATCAACCAGCGCTGATCGTCGCATTCGAGCAACGCGCTGCACGGCAGGCGTCGCAGGCGTTGATCCTGATGCGCCGCTGCACAGGCCGGGCATTCGCAGCCATACACCGGCACCTGCCGCGCATCCCCTGTGCCCAGCAGCGTCAGGCGCATGCCGATTCACCGTCGATGTGCTGCAGCAGCCGCGCCACTGTGGTTTCAAGCGCGCCGGAGTTGTCCAGCAACACCAGGCCCGGATCACCCGCCAGCAGCTTTTCAGCGAACTGGGCATTGCGCGCCAGCCGCGCTTCGATGTCTTCGATGGACTCGCGCCCCCGGGCCAGCAAGCGTTGGCGCAACACTGCCTGATCCACTGTCAGTAATACCGCCATCAGATCCGGATACCGCTCCCGCGCCTGGGGCAAATGCCCGCGCGAGCCGTTGATCAATACGTTGAGACCCGACGCCAGCCACTCGTCGATCTCCTTGGGAATGCCGTAATACAGACCGTTGGCGTGCCAGCTCAAGGCGAAATCGCCCTGAGCCTGCATCTGCGTGAACTGTTCGACGCTGACTGCCTGCGCCGCTTCGCCCACTGCTTCCGCCGAACGGGTGATGACCCGCCGCACGATCCGGCAGCCCCGAAGGGCCAGCGGTTCGCGCGCCGCGTCCAGCAGGCTGTCCTTGCCCGAGCCCGAAGGCCCGATGAGATAGATCAACCTGCCAACCATCAGAACACCCTCTTCGCTTGTCGCCATACTTGCTGAATTACCGGCAGCGTCCCGTGAGTCCTGGCCTGGACCAGGTCAGCACGCAACCCTACACGAATCTCACCGCGATCATCGATCCCTGCCGCTTTGGCCGGTGCGAGACTGACCATGGCGATGGCCTGAGGCAACTGACAAGGGTTGGCCCATTCATCTGCCTTGCTCTGGGCCGCCAGCGCAAACGCCGCCTGGATCATGCTGGCGGGATAATAATCGCTGGAGAGAATATGCAGTAACCCTTCTTTCGCCAGCTCCGCCGCCGCCACGTTGCCGGAGTGCGAACCGCCGCGCAGGATATTCGGTGCCCCCATCAACACTTTCATGCCCAGACGGTGGCAGCCTTGTGCTGCTTCCACTGTCGTGGGGAACTCGGCGATGGACATACCGAAACGCGCTGACTGCTCGACATGGGCCAGCGTTGCATCGTCATGGCTGGCGACCGACAGGCCACGCTTCACACAGTCTTCGACAATGGCAGTGCGGTAGCGCTCGCTGTACTCAGCAGAGTTGGCCATCTGCTGGACAACAAACTCGTTCATCTGCTCAAGCGTCAGCTGATATTTACCCATGTAGTACTCGCGGTACTTGGATTCAAGGGCGAACTGACGCTGACCTGGCGAATGGTCCATCACTGACACCAATTGCACCAGCGGTTGCTGAACCAGTTCAAGATAAACACCGAGGGTATCAGGGTGGCAAACCTCGCACCGCAAGTGCAGGCGGTGCTCAGCACGTGTCAGGCCGGACGCGGACGCCTGAGCGATGGCCTCAACCATGCCCGGCAATTGCTGCATGCGCTTGCCCTTGGGGTTAACGTCGCCGATGGACAGCGCGTCGAACACCGTGGTGATACCTGACGCAATGACCTGTGCGTCATGGGCAAGCACAGCTGAAGTCGATGGCCAGTCAACGCCGGGACGTGGCGTCATGTGTTTTTCCAGATTGTCCGTGTGCAACTCGACCAGCCCCGGCAACAGGTAGTCACCGTTCAAATCCTGAGCCTGGGGCAACTGGCTGCGCCCCTCTTGCACATCGGCGATCAAGCCGTCACGCAAAACCACAGTACCGATAAACACGCGATCGGCAGTGACAATCTGGGCGTTGCTGAGAATTTGTTCGGTCAGCATTGGAGTAATTCCTTGGTGGTCATTTCGACGGGGGTCATGTCAAGGTGGCGATCGGCGACCGCTTCGCGGGCAGCCACATCATGGAAAATACCGATCAGCGCGGCACCAGCGGCCTTCGCTTCGTTCATCAGTTCCAGAACCACTTTTCGATTGGTTTCATCCAGCGAGGCGGTCGGTTCATCCAGCAGCATCACCGGCCAATCGACCATGAAGCCGCGAGCGATGTTGACCCGCTGTTGTTCGCCACCGGAAAAAGTACCGGGAGCCAACTGCCACAAGCGCTGCGGAATATTCAGCCGGGTCAGCAAGTCTTCGGCACGGGCCTTGGCTTTTTCTCGATCCCAGCCACGGCCCAGTGCTGGCTCCATGACCACATCCAGCGTGGCGACCCGCGGGATCACCCGCAGGAACTGGCTGACGTAGCCCAGCGTCTGCTGGCGTACTGTCAATACCTCCCGCGGCTCGGCGCCCACCAGCTCCAGCCACTGGCCCTCATGCAGCACCCGGATGCTGCCGCCCGCTGGCAGGTAGTTGCCATACAGCGTGCGCAGCAAGGTACTTTTGCCGGCACCGGACTGACCGTGCAGCACCAGGCATTCGCCACCGCGCACCGAGAAGTTCAGGCCGCGCAAGACGTTGAGAACCACACCGTTTTGCTGGTGCAGGGTGAAAGTTTTCGAGAGGTCCTGGACCTCGATCAGCGTGTTCATCAGATGCACCCCAAAAGTCGGATCACGATGGCAGTCACGATTGCAGCACCGAGGACACCAGCAGCTGTGAGTAAGGGTGCTGCGGGTCATCGAGAATCTGGTCAGTCAAACCACTCTCTACCACTCGCGAGCGGCGCATCACCATCAGGCGGTCAGCCAATAGACGGGCTACAGCCAGGTCGTGGGTGACGATCACCACCGCCAGGTCCAGCTCACGTACCAGGCCGCGCAGCAGATCGAGCAAACGGGCCTGTACCGAAACGTCAAGGCCACCCGTGGGCTCATCCATGAACACCAGACGCGGGCCGGACACCAGGTTGCGGGCGATTTGCAGACGCTGTTGCATACCGCCGGAAAAAGTCCGTGGCAGGTCATCAATGCGCAGCGGATCGATTTCCACCTGACTCAGCCAGTCGATACCAGCCGCCCGCAGCTCCTGGTAGTTACGCTTGCCTTGGGCCATCAGGCGTTCGCCGATGTTGGCGCCCGCAGATACCGCCATGCGCAGGCCGTCACGGGGGTTCTGCTCGACAAAACCCCATTCGGTGCGCAGCAAGGTACGACGCTCAGCTTCGCTGGCGCTGTACAGGTCCACCCACCGACCGTCCTTGCGCCGATAGTCGATACCACCTGCATCCGGTAGGCACCGTCCACTGAGCAACGACAGCAGTGTCGACTTGCCGGAGCCGGACTCGCCAACGATGCCCAGCACTTCGCCGGGGTAGAGATCGAAACTCACGTCCTGACAGCCCTTTTCCGGGCCGTACAGACGTGACAGACCATGGACCTTGAGCAACGGCTCGGCACGCTCGGCCTGCCGGTCTTTCAACAACGCGGCAGCACTCATTGCTTGCCCTCCTGTGCGATGACGCGCTGGGCGCAGTAATCGGTGTCCGAACAGACGAAACTCTGGGTTCCGGCGTCGTCGAGAATCAGCTCATCGAGGAACGATTCGCGGCTGCCGCATATGGCGCAGTGGTGCTCCCACTTCTGCACTTCAAAGGGGTGATCTTCGAAGTCCAGGCTCACCACGCGGGTGTAAGGAGGCACGGCATACAAACGCTTCTCGCGGCCGGCGCCAGACAGCATCAGCGCCGGGCACATGTCCATTTTCGGGTTGTCGAACTTGGGATTTGGCGACGGGTCCATCACGTAGCGATCATCCACCATTACCGGGTACGCATAGGACGTGGCGATGTGGCCAAAGGTGGCGATGTCTTCGTAAAGCTTGACGTGCATCACGCCGTAATCGTTGAGCGCGTGCATGGTCCGCGTTTCTGTTTCTGACGGCTCGATGAAACGCAGCGGTTCCGGAATTGGCACCTGATAGACAATGATCTGCCCTGCCTGCAGGGGGGTTTCCGGGGTCCGGTGACGAGTCTGGATCACAGTCGCTTCCGTGGTTCGCTCAGTGGTTGCGACACCGGCTGTACGGGCGAAGAAACGGCGAATCGAGACAGCGTTGGTGGTGTCGTCGGCGCCCTGGTCAATGACTTTGAGCACATCGTCATCCCCCAGGATCGCTGCGGTCAGTTGCATGCCGCCCGTACCCCAACCATAAGGCAGCGGCATTTCACGGCCACCAAACGGCACCTGATAACCCGGTATGGCGACAGCCTTGAGCAATCCGCGACGGATCATGCGTTTGGTCTGCTCATCCAGGTAAGCAAAGTTGTAGGCCTCATCCCGCACAGGCCGGTTTTGGGTTGCGGCGCTCATTGACCGTCCTCCTGGGTAGTAGGTGCAGGTGCGGACTTGCGCAGCTTGCGGACCAGTTCGAGTTCAGACTGGAAGTCGACGTAGTGCGGCAGTTTCAGGTGCGACGAGAAACCGGCTGCGTCGACGTTGTCGCAGTGCGACAGAATGAATTCTTCCTGTTGTGCCGCAGACACCACTTCTTCGCCGTACTCCGCAGCACGCAGGGCGCGATCTACCTGCGCCATGCTCATCGCCTTGCGTTCGGCGTGACCAAACGCAAGCCCGTAACCACGAGTGAATTGCGCAGGCTCGGAGCTGGTGCCAACAAACTGGTTGACCATTTCACACTCACTCACCTGGATACTGCCGATGGAGATGGGGAAACCCAGTTCTTCAGGCTCGATCCATACCTGGACGTCTCCGATACGGATTTCCCCGGCGAATGGGTGATTGCGGCCATAACCGCGTTGGGTCGAGTAACCCAACGCCAGCAAGAAGCCCTCATCGCCTCGGGCCAGCGCCTGCAGGCGTTGCGCTCGGGTGGCGGGGAACTCAGGTGGATCACGGGTGATATCGGCAACAGGCTCATCATTGTCGACTTCGAGCTTGATCAAACCTTCTTTGGCCAGCAGCCCCGATACCCGTGGGCATGGTTGCAGAGCAGCGCCCTCTTGTTGCTCCGGACCAGGGAACTGACCGTCGGCGAGCAAGCTGAAATCCAGCAGCCGGTGGGTGTAGTCGAAGGTTGGCCCGAGCAGTTGACCGCCTGGCACATCCTTGAACGTCGCAGACAAACGACGGCTCAACTGCATATCCACCGTATCGAGGGGCAGGCTCGCGCAAAAGCGCGGCAGCGTTGTGCGGTAGGCACGCAGCAGGAAGATCGCTTCCACCAAATCACCCGCCGCCTGCTTGATGGCCAGCGCCGCCAATTGCTCGTCATACAGCGAGCCTTCGGTCATGACCCTGGCCACGGCCAACGGCATTTGCTGACGGATCTGCTCGACGCTGAGCTCAGGAATGGAGGTATCGCCCCGGCGTCTCTTTGCCAGCAAGGCGTGAGCATTATCGATGGCTTTTTCGCCACCTTTGACAGCAACGTACATCAGGCACGCTCCTTCGAATCGCAAATGGGTTCAATGACACGAGTGCTACGCGGCAGCCCCAGAACCTGGCTGCCTGCAACAAAAAATACGTCCAGGCCACGGGGGAAATCGTTATGAAATTCGCGCTGCTGCCAGAAGTCGCCGTTGATCGGCAACGACACGGGGTTTTCGGTCTGGATACCAGGACCACGCAAACTCAACGTGCTGCCCCCCTCCAGACTCGGCAACTGAATCAGCAAAGTGCAGGACTGATCGGGGTAGCGATCATTGCCCAGGTCAAAACGGCTCAGGTCATGCAACTGGCTTTCGTCGAGCAAGGCGAAACGGGCTTTGCGGCGATCACTGACAATCGGGCAGCCGCAGTGGAACGACAGATTGGCGCGGATCACAGGCGTATCGAACGCCTCGGCCAGCCACAGAGGTGTATCCAGATCCAGCACCGTCAGACACAACGCGTGGGTGGCCGCGTCCAGACCTTCCAGCGCAGGAGGCTCTTGCGAAGGTTGCAGCAATGTCTGGATGACACCCGGCTCGGCAAGCGCTTTGATCGCTGAGCGAAAGCTGTGCTGGGAGTCCAGCACTGGATTGGCAAAGGCTGGCTGTAAAAGGTTCGCGCTCATCAGTTATCTCCTCTGACCATCGTGAAGAACTCCACTTTGGTCGATGCGGTTTCAGCCTCTTTTTGCGCACGGCGTGTTGCCTGAGCCTCGGCCAGCGGCTCGATCAATTCCTTCAACCAGTAAGCCTGTTGTGCACCTTGCAGATGCGCATCTGCCAGGGCGGCGAGTTCCGCCTGGACCTTGTCGCGACCGGCCAGATAGCTGTAGCCGGTGAGCCCGCCAGCCACACGGACCACACAGCGAGTGACGCTCATCTCACCTACGTTGAACGGCGCACCGGTGCCGCCCATGCGGCCACGCACCAGCGTCATGCCGATTTCCGCTGCGCGGATCAGTTGATAGTCGGCATCGCGCAAGGCGGCTTCATGGCGTAGCAATTCGTCGCTGCGTGAATGAGCAAGCACACCTATCCATCGCTGGCGGGCCTGGTGCTCGGCCGGTGTTGCGGGAGTGGAATCTGGAGCAGAATTCATGTTCAGCATCTCCATCAGGTCACGATCTGGTACTGGAAGCGATCCGAACGGCTGGTGGACAATGAAAGCTCCACGGGCTGGCCGTTCCGATCACGGGAAAGGGTGAATACGGTGAGGGTGGGCAAATGACGCGGCATCATCAGCAGGTCGGCCTCTTCGCGACTGGGCAGGCGTGCGCCGATCAGGCTGAAAGCACGGGTCAGGGTCAGGTCGTGCTCGGCAAAGTAATGGCGCAACGAGCCGCCCTTGTAGTTCGCCAGAAAGTCCCGGCGGCTGGCGCAGAAGCGATGGCGGATCAGGCTTACCGGCAAGCCGTCGACACGGCGCAGGGTCTGCAATTCGATTAGCGCAGCACCCTCTTCCAGGCCCAGGTGCCGCGCATCTTCGGCAGTGGCCAGGCTGTCGCGGCGCAACAGTAACTGCGCTTCAACGCCGTGGCCCAGTGCCGACAGCGACTGGCTGTATGCGCTGTCCGCGCCCATCGGGTAGATCAGCGGGCGTTCCAGCACCTGTGTGCCCTTGCCCTGGCGACGCAGCACACTGCCTTCGGCCACCAGCTCATCAATGGCCCGGCGAACGGTGTGGCGGTTGACGTTGAAACGGGCCGCCAGGTGAACTTCGGCGGGCAGGTAATCGCCGGACTGATACTCACCCAGCTCCTTGCGCAGCAGGTCTGCCAGTTCGCGGTACACAGGTTCGATTTGTCTAGACAACTGCATGGTTAAAAAAAAGCGCCGTTGGGCACCCTCTCCGCTCGAAAGACGTTAGATGAATTGCTTGCGCAGACGTTGGGACATGATGTCGATCACGCTGACCACCACGATGATCACCAGCAGCACGGCGCAGGTCTGGACGAACTGGAAGGCGCGGATGTTTTCCCAGAGGATCACGCCGATACCACCGGCACCGACCATGCCCACCACGGTTGCGGAGCGCACATTGGATTCGAAGCGATACAGCGCATAGGAAATCCACAGCGGCATGACTTGCGGGATGACCCCGTAAATCACTTCCTGCAGAGCGCTGGCGCCGGTAGCACGCACGCCTTCAACCGGGCCCGGATCGATGGCTTCGACTGCTTCAGCGAACAGCTTGGCAAGCACACCTGTGGTGCTGATCCACAACGCCAGAACACCTGCGAAAGGACCCAGGCCAACCGCAACCACAAACAGCATCGCGAAGACCATTTCATTGATGGAGCGGAAGGAGTCCATGACCCGACGCAGCGGCTGGTGAATCCACCACGGCGTGATGTTGTCGGCGCACAGGATGCCCAGCGGAACGGAACAGATGATGGCCAGCAGCGTGCCCCAGACGGCGATGTGCACCGTGACGATCATTTCCGTGAGGTACGATCGCCATTCGTGGAAGTCAGGCGGGAAGAAGTCGGCGGCAAAGGTCGCCATGTTGCCGGAGTCGCGGTACAGCGCCAGCGGGTTCATCTCGGCGCCGTGCCAGGACCAGATCAGCATGGCAAGAAACAGGCCCCAACCGATGTACTGTGGCCAGGTGCGTTTGCCGGTGGCTTCGGCGTAGGCGGCGTTAGTGGTCATGGAAACTCCCGGGAAACAGCAATGCCGGTGGAGAAAATAAGACGCGGCGCCCATGCGCCGCGTCTTGATCGGTCAACCTGCCTTGGCAGTGTTTTTCTTTTCCAGCTCAGTGATACGGTCCTGAACCTTGGCCAGGCCTTCATCGAGATCCTTCAGGCGCTTGGTCTTCTCAGCCGCATCCAGGGTGGTGCTGCTGACGACTTCAGTGCGCTGCTTGAACAGTTCAAGCTGGCGAATGGTCAGCAACTGGTCGTCACTGGATGGCAAGAACTTGCCCAACTGCATGTTGGTGAGAACGGCCTTCTCCTCGTCGGTGTTGCCGTAGTTGGCGAAGAAATCGCGGATCTTGGCTTTGTTGGCATCCGACAGGCCTTTGCGCCAGACCATCGGGTCAGCCGGGATCAGCGGCGAACGCCAGATTTCACGCAGCATGTCGGACTGGGCTGGCTGGGTGACTTTCAGGCGATCCCAGCTTTCGGTGTTGAAGGTCGCGACGTCCAGCTGGCCCTTGGCAACGCTCAGGGCGTTCACTTCGTGGCTGGAGTTCAGGGTGCGCTTGAACGCAGTGGAGGCATCGACGTTGTTCTTGGCGAACACGTAGTAGCCCGGTACCAGGTAGCCGGACGTGGAGTTTGGATCGCCATTGCCGAAGTTCAGGTTCTTGGCGTTCTTGAGCATGTCGTCAACGTTTTTGATCGGGCTGTCCTTGCGCACGATCAACACGCTCCAATAACCCGGCGCGCCGTTGGAGGCTGCGGTCTGGGCGAAGATCTGGCCGTTGGAACGGTCCACGGCTTCCATCGCCGCCTTGTTGCCCAACCAGGCCACATCGACCTTGTTGAAGCGCATGCCCTGGATCAGGCCGGCATAGTCGGACGCGAACGTGGCGACGATTTTCAGGCCGGTTTTCTTGCCCATGTCATCCAGCAGAGGCTGCCAGACGCTCTTGAGGTTTTGCGACGACTCGGTGGACATGATGCCGAAGTTGATGACACTTTCGTCTGCCTGTGCCTGGCCCAGTAAGCAACCGGCCAACAAGGCAGCCGACGCGAATACGCGACCGATACGGTTCAACATGCAAGCGCTCCTGAAGATTCGTGTGGGGTTGGATGTTTGTTGTGCGACTCACCCCCGCGACTGCGGTCGGCGAGTCAGCATTTATTCGGGGTTAAGCCAGGACCAGCCGGGAGGGCTTGTCGGCGCGCCGACCCTGATCGGAAATCATCAGGCTGGTGTCGACGTCAGCGCCGTAGAGGTCGTTGAGGAACTGACCGCTCATGTCTTCACCAGCGCCGTCGTAATGAATGCGGCCACCTTTGAGGGCCACGGCACGAGGGCAATAACGCACGGCGTAATCGACCTGATGCAGAGTCACGACCACGGTCTTGCCATCGCGGCGATTGATGTCGGCAAGGATTTCCATGACCTTGCGGGCTGACTCTGGGTCGAGGGAAGCGATAGGCTCATCGGCCAGGATCACTTCTGCCCGCTGGGTGAGGGTGCGGGCAATCGCCACGCGCTGCTGCTGACCACCGGACAAGGTCGAGGCACGCTGGGCGGCCAGATCAGCCAGGCCAACACGGTCCAGAGACTCCATGGCGCGTTGTTTTTCCTCGGCGTTGAACAAGCCCAGGTTGCCACGATAAGCGGGCATGCGACCCAGGCAGCCCAGCAGGACGTTGTCCAGCACGCTCAGGCGATTGACCAGGTTGAACTGCTGGAAGATGTAGCCAATGTCAGCACGCAGGCGTCGGACTTTGCGGTTCAGGCGTCCGGAGTTCTGCACTTCACGCCCCAGCACCTCGATGCGGCCACCGTTGTTGCGATCGCAACAGGCCAGACCTGCCAAATGGCGCAACAGGGTGGATTTGCCCGAGCCGGAAGCGCCGATGAGGGCCACCATCTCGCCAGGTTGTATAGACAACTCAAGATTAACCAGAGCGGTTTTGCGCGCAAAAGTCTTGTTCAAGTGGTCGACATGGATGGCTGCGTTCATGGGCTTCTCTGTCTGGTTGGACAGCCACTCCCTGGCTGCTTTGGGGTGATGAAACCTTAACCAGAGGGTGTTGCAGGACCGTGTACCGCCAATGAACGCCCAATAACAGTTGGTTGAAGGTTTGAGCAGTGGTTGATGACAGAAATGCTACAAATGCATGATGGCCAATCGCCCGGAAAATCGGGTGCATTTTGCGCCGATGTTCTGGGACAGGGCTTTGCGGCGGAGGGCTGGAACGGTGAAGAAACCGATGTTTTCACTGTGAAAATGGCAGCGGCGTCTTATCCTCAGCACCCTCCGTCGGGGTATCTTTTCACCGCAATAGGAAATGACCATATGCGCCTGATGCAATCCGCATTGATTCTGCTGTTGAGTTGCCTGCCATTGCTGGCGCAGGCGCAATCGAAACTCGATCAGTCAAAGTTCTACCGCTTCGAACGTCAGGACCTGGTTTCCCCTGACGGGCAACGCCACTACCGGCTCGATATCGCAACGCCCAAAAGGGCCGCGCCTGCTGCCGGCTATCCCGTCATCTATATGCTCGACGGCAATGCGGTCTTGAGTACGTTGCGTGAAAAGTGGCTGGCGGAACTGGATGCGGCCAATCCACCGGTACTGGTGATGATTGGTTATGAGATCGACGACGACTACGACATGCCCCAGCGCACCCGCGACTACACAGGTGTCGGGACCGGGGATTTCCTGCAATTGATCCAGGCGCAAATCAAGCCGCTGATCGAGCAGCAAAACACCATTGATCGAGGCAACCAGACGTTGTGGGGGCATTCGTTCGGCGGGCTGTTCGTTGTCGACGCCCTCCTCGCTCAACCTCAGGCCTTCCAGAACTGGATTGCTGCCAGCCCGTCGCTCTGGTTCCAGCCGGATGCGTTCGCCACCGGCAAGGCCTTCAAAGGCGTGGATGATGGTTCGATGCGACTCGTGCTGATGATGCGCGGTTCAAAGGAAGGCAAGCCACCGATTGCTGCCTTCGATGACGGCTCAGCAGAACGACGCAAAGCCATGAGCGCGGTTCCCGCCGATGCCGTCCGGCAGCTGGCCCATGCGCTGAACAAGCTGCCGGGCATGAAGGTCAGTTATCAGGAATTCCCGGGGCTGAACCACGGAGAAGTGTTCGCCGCCTCCTTGCACCCGGCATTACGGGTAGCGGCCGGGTTGCCGGAGAAATGAATGAGTGTTGGAGCGACCGGGACGCGCAGTCTCGTCCGCTCCAGTGGATTTTCGTCGCCATAAATAATCAGTTAAATCAACGAATTAAATCTTGTTTGATGAGAGCGAATCGCCCCCCAACCTAACTTTGTTGATCGTTCCCACATCGAACCGTCCGAGTGGGAACGATCAGAATCACTCCCCGGATTTAATCTTGGTCCACAGCCGCGTGCGTACCCGGTCGATATCCAGTGGCATGGCTTCGAGGGCGAAGAGTTTGCCCATCATCTGCGGGTCCGGGTAGATCTTGGTGTCAGACTTGATCTCTGGCTTGACCAGCGGATCGGACTGCAGGTTGCCGTTGGCATAGCTCACGTAGTTGGTGATGCCCGCCATGACCTGGGGCTCCAGCAAGTAGTTCATGAAGGCATAGCCGGCCTTTTCATCCGGGGCGTCAGCGGGCATGGCGACCATGTCGAACCAGATGGCAGCTCCTTCCTTGGGTATCGAGTAGCCGATGTTGATGCCGTTCCTGGCTTCCTTGGCCCGGGTCGCCGCTTGCAGGATGTCGCCCGAGAACCCAACCGCTACGCAGATGTTGCCGTTGGCCAGGTCACCAACGTACTTGGAGGAATGGAAGTACGACACATAAGGCCGAACCTTCATCAACAGCGCCTCGGCCTTGTCGTAGTCCGCCTTGTTTTTGCTGTGGGGCGGCAGGTGCAGGTAATTGAGCGCAGCCGGCAGGATTTCCGGGCCGTTATCGAGGATCGCCACCCCGCACTGCTTGAGTTTGCTCATGTTCTCGGGTTTGAAGATCAGGTCCCAGGAGTCCACCGGGGCGTTGTCACCCAACACCGCCTTGACCTTGTCGATGTTGTAGCCAATGCCGGTGCTGCCCCACAGATAAGGGAAACCGTGCTTGTTGCCCGGGTCGTTCTGTTCAAGGGCCTTGAGCAACACCGGGTTGAGGTTCTTCCAGTTCGGCAACTGGCTCTTGTCCAGTTCCTTGAGCGCCTTGCCCTGGATCTGCCGGGCCATGAAGTGGTTGGAGGGGAACACCACGTCATACCCCGAATGGCCTGTCATCAACTTGCCGTCGAGGGTTTCGTTGCTGTCGTAAACGTCGTACGTCGGCACGATGCCGGTGGCCGCCTGGAAATTTTTCAGCGTGTCGGGCGCAATGTAATCCGACCAGTTATAGATTTTCACCGTGTCAGCCGCGTGGCTGATGGAAGCAACGAGCATCAATGGAACGAGGGTCATTCGCAGCATGTCTGGATTTCCTTGCACATTAATCTTCTAGTTGTTGGACGCTTGGCAGACGATCAGAAAATCAAAACGTAGGTCTTGCGCACGGTCTCCTGTATGTCCCAGATACCGGTGCTGTTGGCAGGCAACATCAGTGCATCGCCCGCTTGTATGTGCAAAGGCTCGCCATTGTCCGGGGTGAACGTGCAGCGGCCCTTGATGAAGTGACAAAACTCCTGCTGCACGATCTGCCGGCGCCAGCGTCCGGGGGTGCATTCCCAGATACCGGTTTCGACGCCATCGCTGCGCTCCACGCAGGTGGTGGAGACGATGGAGACCGGCTCGCCAATGGGTACGGCAACCGTGGTCGAATCGTCCAGGGTCACGGTGAGGGTGTCTTTGAACTGAGTGATGGTCATGCCGGTTACTACCTTCGAGATGCCAATGGATCGGGAACAGGGTCAGCGCATGAAGCTTTCCATGAAACCGGCCAGCCCCATTGCCATCTGCCGACGCCAGGGCGGGCTGTCGGAGTTGGCCAGGGTCCGGTCCTCATGGACGAAGCTATGGATGATGGCGTTGTAACCCAGCCAGCGCAGAGGCTCGGGCTCCCAGGATTTCAGGGAATTGAGGCCGCCATCGGCGATGACCCAGGGTTGATGCACCCGTGGGCTGTCGATGTTCAGAATCAGGTCAGCAAGGGTTCGCCCGCCCAGATTGCTGGCGCCCACCCCTTCGCCGCCATAACCGCCAGCCAGGGCGATGGAGTTTTTGCGGTCGCGCAGCATGTGTGGCTGAAACTGGCGGGACATGCCCAGGTTACCGCCCCAGGCGTGGGTGATGCTCACGTCCTTGAGCTGAGGAAACAGCTCGCCAAACAGGTAGCGGCGCAAGTCGATTTCTCTGCGCGTCAGGTTGAACTGCTCACGCAATTTGCCGCCGAAGCGGTAGCCACCACGGGCGCCGAACACCAGGCGGTTGTCGGCGCTACGTTGGCCGTAGGTGACCTGCCGACTGTTCTCGCTGAACGCCTGGCCCTGGTCCAGGCCAATGCTGTCCCACAACTCGGCGCTCAAGGGCTCGGTGGCGACGATCAGGCTCTGCACCGGCAATTGATAACGACCCAGCGGCGCCAGAGTGACCGAATAGCCTTCTATCGCGGGCACCACCCAGTGGCTGCGTATCCGGGCGTGAGCCGTGCGTATCTCACCGGGCTGCCAGTGAGTGACGGGGCTGTCTTCATAAATCTGCACCCCCATGCGCTCGACGACACGGGCCAGGCCGCGCACCAGTTTTGCTGGCTGGATCGTCGCGCAATGGGGCGCGTACACAGCGCCGTAGGGATTGGCGACGCGCAATTGCATTGCCAGTTCAGGCGGGGTCAGCCAGCGGTAATCCCGTTCGTTCAACCCCTGGCTGTAGAGGTGCTGCAAATGCTGACGCAGCGTTCTTTCCTGTTCCGGGTAACGTGCAGCGCAATACAACACGCCGCCTTTGCGGTAGTCGCAGTCAATGCCTTCATGGGCGATGACATCTGCTACTTCGTCAGGGATGGCATGCAGCAGGTCGAATGAAGCCCTTCGCCGCTCGGGTGACAGGCCCGCCAACAGACGGTCTTCGCCCAGCAGGTTGCCCATGAGCCAGCCGCCGTTGCGCCCGGAGGCGCCAAAACCGGCAAAATTCGACTCGACAATGGCGATGCGCAACTCCGGGGCCTGACGCTTGAGGTAGTACGCGGTCCAGAGCCCGGTGTAACCGGCACCGATGATCGCGACATCGACATCCAGGTCCTCACGCAGCGCAGGACGCGAGGTCAGCGGCTCCTGCAACTGGTCCATCCAGAGACTGATACTGCGCGACAACATGCGTTAAATCCGTGATTGAGTGCGTGGCCCCATCCTAGTGGCTCAAATCAGACGCTGTCGTGCGTGCGTGCCCGCAGAGAAATCTCGCGAATGTAGGCCGAAGGCGACATCCCGGTGCTTTGGCGAAAGGTCTTGTAAAACGCCGACAGGGAATTGAAGCCGGCAGCGAAGGCCAGGTCGTCAATCCGCGCGCAGGGCGCCTTGTCCAGTGCGCTAAGCAGGTGTTCCAGACGGGCCTGGTTGACGTAGCGGTAGAAGCTCTGCCCCAGCACTTGATTAAGCAGGTAGGAAATCTGGTTGCGGCTGTAGCCGGACTCCTTGGCCACCTGTTGCAGGTCCAGTTCCGCGTTCAAGTAGGGTTGCTGGCGCTTGAAGTACTGCTGCAGGTCTTCGGCCATGAACATCAGTTGCTGGGGCGACAACCCAAGACGGCTGGTGGCCGGACGTGCGCCGGTGTCCTGCTTGTCGCCGCGATTCTCGGTCACCAGCGAGGCGTACTCGTTGACCTGCCAGATGAGGCCGTCGCGCACCGTGATCGCCTCACTGGCACGGAATGACACCAGCCCCAGACCGCCCCGCAAAGTGACCTTGTACTGGATGAACGCGGTATCACCATCCAGACGAATGCGGTCACTGTGCTCAAGTGCCTCATCCGGGTTGCGCGGCATGCTGACGTTCACGTACTCGCGCAGTTCATCGAGCCCCAGGGTGCGGTTCTGGAAGAAATCGTTGTACTGGATATCCGGGTGATACAACGCCATGACGCCGTCCAGATCACGGTGTTTCCAGCACAGGTGATAGCGCATCACCGTCTCGCGGGTGATTTCGGTCTGGTCGGCGGTGTCGTTGCTCATGCTCTGCTCCCTGCCTGAGGACCGGCAGGCATTAGTCGTGACTGATTGATGCAAAACCCTGTGTGACTCTACAACGTGTAGGAGATTCCATGTTCGGGATCTATCAGTATTGTTGGAGCGAGGCTTGCCCGCGAATGCGATGGTTCAGGTTCGCAGATTCTCATTGACTGTCGAGGCCTCTTCGCGGGCAAGCCTCGCTCCAACACGTCTCAGGCAGCGCTGTTCTCCAGATGACACCGCACCAACCGGTCTCCCGACTCGCCCTTGGCGGCCGCCAGTGCCTGTAGCCTGTCACACCCCACGGTGGCCTTCGGGCAACGATCCCGGAAGAAGCAGCCCGTGGGCAGGTTGCGGTTACCTGGCAGTTCGGTGGGTGCCGACACCTGGGCATCGTCCATTGGCGCACCCAACCTCGGCACGGCTTCGAGCAGCAGCCGCGTGTAAGGATGCCGGGGTTGATCCAGAACCTGTGCCGCGCTGCCCAGTTCTACGATCTGTCCCAGGTACATCACCGCCACCCGGTCGGCCATGTGCCGCACCACTGACACGTTGTGGGAAATCAGGATGTAGGTCAGGTCGCGGCTGCGTTGCAGCTCGCCCAACAGATTGAGAATCTGCGCCTGCACCGAGATGTCCAGTGCCGAGGTCGGCTCATCGAGAACAATGATGTCCGGGTCCGAAGACAGCGCCCTGGCAATCGCGATGCGTTGCCGCTGGCCACCGGAGAACTGGTGCGGGAAACGGTCCAGATACTCGGTGCGAATCCCGACCTGCGCCGCGACTTTCGCAGCAATGTCACGCATATCCCGGCGGGGTGCGCCGCGCTGCACGAACAGCGGTTCGGTGATGACTTTCCACACCGGCAGCCTTGGGTCCAGGGACGATTGCGGGTCCTGGAACACGATCTGCACGTTGCTGCTACGCTCCATGGCGTTGTTGTAGATCCAGTGCAGTTCACCCAGGGTCGGCTTGATCAGCCCCATCAACAATTGCGCCAGGGTGCTTTTGCCGCAGCCGGACTCCCCCACCACCCCCAGTGTTTCGCCTGCCCGCACCTCAAGGTCGATGCCGTTCAAGGCGTGGGCCAGGCCTTTGGGCCGTCCCATCCAGTCGCTGCCCACCGGGAAATGGACCCGCACATCGTTGAGGGCCAGGATCGCCGGGGCATCGCCGGGCTGTTGTGTTTGCGCCGCACGGGTCATGCCGAGTGCTCCTGTACGTTGAGCCAGCAGGCACTTTTGCGCAGGCCGCTGGCGTCGATGGCTTGCAAGGGCGGCCGCTGGGTGCAGACCGGCATTGCGTACTGGCAACGATCACGGAAGGTGCAGCCTTCCGGCAATGCCGAAAGATTGGGCACCTGCCCCGCAATGGTCATGAGTTCCTCCCCCGGTTGTACCTGTTCAGGCAGGCCATTGAGCAAACCCCGGGTGTAGGGATGAAGGGGATCGGCCATCACTTGCGCCGTCTCGCCCTGCTCCACCACGGCGCCGGTGTACATCACGTAAACCCGGTCGCAGAACTGCGAGACCAGCGCCATGTCATGGGTGATCAGCAAGATCGCCGTCCCGCGCTCCCGTGCCTTCTCCCTTAGCAACAGCAACACCTGACGCTGCACCGTGACGTCCAGCGCGGTGGTGGGCTCGTCGGCGATCAGCAGTTGCGGGTCGCAGGAAAACGCCAGGGCAATCATCACCCGCTGACGCATGCCGCCAGACAGCTCGAAGGGGTAGCTTTCCAGCACTTGCTCCGGGTCGGCGATGTGCATGTCCCGTAACAAGGCCAGCGCTTTGGTTCGGGCCTGTTCCTTGCTCAGCTGCTGGTGATGGATGATCACGTCGAGCATCTGCCGACCGATGCGCCGGGTCGGGTTCAAGGCCGTCATCGGCTCCTGAAAGATCATCGCCGCATCGCGACCACGGACCTTGAGCAGGTCCTTTTCCTTCGCCGCCAGCATGTCACGGCCGAGGATGTGCAGACTGCCTGCGCTGATCCGGTAAGTGCGCTCGGGCAGCAACCGCAAACTGAGCATGGCGGTCACTGATTTGCCGGAACCGGACTCGCCGATCACACCGACGATTTCGCCGGGGTTGACATGCAACGACACGCCATTGAGTGCCTTGACGGTGCTGCGGTAAGCCGGGAATTCGACGCTCAGGTTGTCGATTTCCAGTACCGGAGTACCGGACGCTGCAGGGTTCGATTGTGCTTGCGTGTTCATGGTCATTTCCCCTGCTGCCGTGGGTCGAGCAGATCCCGAATGCCGTCGCCCAGCAGATTGAAACCCGTGGCCGTGACCAGAATCGCCAGCCCCGGAAAGGTCGAATACCACCACTGATCCAGAATGTAGTTACGCCCCGTGGCGACCATTGCGCCCCACTCCGCCGTGGGTTGCTGCGCGCCGAGGCCGATAAAGCCAAGAGCCGAGGCCATGAGGATCGCGGCGCCGATGTCCAGGCTCAATTGCACCAGCAACGGTGGCGTCGCATTGCGTGCCACGTGCCAGAGCACGATATGCCAGCGCCCGGCGCCGAAGGTCTGCGCGGCCTTGACGTAACCCATCTGCCGAATGCTCAACGCCTGCCCACGGGCCAGACGCACATAGAATGGAATGCGCACCAGCGTGATCGCCAGCATCGCATTGAACAGGCTAGGGCCCAGTGCCGCCGAGAGCGCCATGATCAGCACCAGCGAGGGCACCGACAGCATGATGTCCATCAGGCGCATGATCAGGCTGTCGAATCGCCCGCCGATGATGCCGGACATGCAGCCCAACAGACCGCCAATCAGGCAGGACGCAAACGCCACGAACAGGCCGACGCCCACCGATTGCTGGCTGCCGTACAACACCCGGCTGAACAGGTCGCGACCCACTTCATCGGTGCCGAACCAGTGCTCGGCCGAAGGCGGAGCAAGACGATGCGCCAGGTCCAGGGCATTGGGGTTGTGGGTCGCCAGCCACGGTGCGAACGCCATGCAGATCAAGATCATCAAGGTGATCGCCAGCCCGGCCATGGTCAGAGGGCTGCGGCGAACCTGATAACGCAGATAAGCGAATTTTTCCTGCCAGCGCGGGGTTTGCGGCAGTGGCGCAACGTTCAGAGGGGTAATGGGAGTCGTCATGTCAGTTGACCTCGCCGATACGGGGGTCGATCAAGCGATAAACCATATCAATGGCCATGTTGAGCAACACATAAATGAAGGACACCACGATGGCGAAGCCCATGACCGCCGGGAAGTCCAGCGACTGGATCGACTTGACCACGTAAGCGCCCATGCCGGGCCAGGCGAACACGGTCTCGGTCAGTACCGCGCCATACAGCAGGTCGCCCAGGGTCAGTCCCAGGACGGTGACCGACGGAATCAGCGCATTGGGCAGTGCATGGCGCAGGATCACCGCCCAGCGCGATAAACCGTAGGCTCGAGCGGTGCGGATGTAGTCTTCGCCCAGTTGATCGAGCATGGCCGAGCGGATCTGCCGGGCGACCACGCCCAGGTTGACGAAGCCCAGGGTGATCGCGGGCAGAATCAGATGCTGGACCGTGTTGCTGAACAATTCGCCATCCCCTGCCAGCAGCGAGTCAATCAGGTAAAAGCCGGTAATGCTACGTGGCGGGTCCAGCCCCTCATCGAGGCGACCGCTGCCGGGCAACCAGCCCAGATGACCATAGAACAACACGATCAAGCCCAGCCCCAGCCAGAACGCCGGGGTAGAAATCCCGGTTACGGCCAGGGTTCGGGCGATCTGGTCGATGGCCCGGTTGTGATAGACCGCCGACAACACACCCAGCGGTACGCCCACCAGAATCGACAGGGTCAATGCCACCAGTGCCAGCTCCAGAGTGGCCGGGAAGTAGGCCTGCAAATCTTCCAGCACCGGACGGTTGGTGCGGATCGACGTGCCCAGGTCGCCGTGCAGCAAGTCCAGCATATAGCGGCCATATTGCTGATACAGCGGCAGGTCCAGCCCCAGTTTGTGGCGGATGCTGGCGACAATGGCGTCGCTGGCCCGATCACCGGCAATCAGCCGCGCCGGGTCGCCGGGTATCAGGTGGGAAATCGCAAAGGTAATCAACGAAACGCCAACCACGACCAGCAGCAGGCCGAGCAGGCGTTTGCGCAATATATTCAGGAAGGCCATCAGGCACCTCGGTAACGCTTCGAATCAGCGGTTCATGCAGATAAGCGGATCCCGGCGACCCTGCCCTGGGGGCAGGATCGTCGGTTGCAGCAACGGCTTACTTGGTGATCGTGTCGATGTTGAACACTTGCTCAAGCATCGGGTTGAACACGTAGCCCTTGACCGTATCGCGCATCGGCAAGGTGTAGGCCTTCTGGTAGAGATAGGCGTAGACGCTGTCGTTGAGCACGATTTTCTGCGCCTGCTGGTACAAGTCGGTGCGCTTGGCGCTGTCGGTGGTGGCGGCCGATTCACGGATCAGTTTGTCGACGGCCGGGTTGTCATAGAACGAACGGTTGCCCGCCAGGCCTTGCAGCTTGGAGTCGAACCAGAAGTTCATGAACATGTAGGGGTCGGCGAAGTCCGGGCTCCAGGAACCGATGGCAATGTCGAAATCGCCCGTGCCCAGGCGCTCACGCAAGGTGGCATTGGCCAGCTTTTCCATCTTCAGGTTGACGCCCAGCGGTTGCAGGTCGGCTTGCAGGGTCAGGCCGATGGGCTCCCAGTTCGGGTCCTTGTCCGAGTACATGAAGTTCAGGGAGCTGATCTTGGCCGGCACTTTCGCCAGGTCAGCCTTTGCCTTGGCGGTGTCCTGCTTGAACGTTGGCAACTTGGAATCGTAGGCCCACATGCCCTGAGGGATCGGCCCGTTCATGGGTTTGGCCTTGCCCTTGAGAATGCCGTTGATGATGCCGTCATAGTCCAGAGCATCGACGATGGCCCGGCGTGCATCCGGGTTGTTCATCGGCGCCTTTTTGTTGTTCAGGTACAGCAGCGTCACCCGCAGCGAAGGGTAGTCGCCGATGGCAATACCGGATTTCTTGCTCAGGGCTTCGAGCTGGTCTTGGGGCATGTCTTCGATGATGTCCAGGTCACCGTGTTCCAGTTGCAGGCGACGCACCGACGCCTCGCCGATGATCTTGATCACCACCTTCTTCAGGGCAGGTTTTGGGCCTGCGAAGTAGCTGTTCTGCTCCATGGTCAGCGACTGGCCTTTCTGCCAGTTGGTCAGCTTGAACGCACCGGAGCCTGCGGTGTGGGTCGACAGGTAAGCGTCGACGCCTTCAGCCTGTTTGGTGACATCCGGGTTGATGATGCCCGCGCCGTTGTGGGCCAGGGTCGAGAGGAACGGCGCATACGGCGACTTGAGGGTGAACCGCACGGTCAGCGAATCGACCACCGACACCACCATGTCATCCGGGAAAGCCCCGGACGGACCTTGCTTGAGCTTCATCAGGCGATCGAAGGAGAACTTCACCGCCTCGGCATTGACCTCAGCGCCATCGTCGAACTTGTTGCCAGGCTTGAGTTTGAATTCCCAGATCAGGCTGTCAGCGGAGGTGGTCCAGCTGGCAGCCAGATCGCCCTGCACTTCGGTGCTGCCCTTGCCGTTCTCGACCTTGTAAGCCACCAGCTTCTGGTACGCAGGATAAGTCACGGTCCAGTCGTTGTTGTCGATGGTCACGGCGGGGTCAAGGGTTTGCGGATCGGAGGGCTTGCCGATCATCAGCGTATCTTTGGGGGTCGCTGCGCTGGCCGACTGCCAGGCACCCAGGCCCAGAGCGGTACAGAGCAAGGCCAGGGCCAGTTTGCGCGGGGTGGAGATTGGTTTCATGCCGGTTCCTTGATCATTCGATGTATGGAAGTTCGTCGGTTTTTTATTAAATCTATACCGGGCAGTTAAAACGCGAGCGCTCTGTCGAGCGTTCGGAAACGGGCAGCCTCTGGTTGAGGATAGCGCCGAATTTACGCCGGGATTCATGGTTGTCCCGGTCATGTGTCATCAGGTGTTCAGGTGTTGCCGATCAACGTGTTTTCAGTGGCTGGCGGGTTGAATCGAGCTGTCATCGATCAACGGATACTCCTCGGCATCAGGCAGTTCGTAATGCCACCACTCGCTGGCGATGTGGCGGAAACCGGCGCCGAGCATGATCCCCAGCAACAGCAGGCGATTGCGTTGCACCGCAGGCGTCAGGTCCGGGAAAAACTGATGGGACTGTTCGCGCATGTCGTCGAACCCGGTGCCCATGTCCAGCGGCTGCCCGTCGCTGCCGAGCAGGGTCAGGTCAACAGCCACGCCACGGCTGTGGTGCGAACCCAGGCGCGGGTCGCAGACGTATTCGGGGTTGGGCAACGCCTCCCAGAGCAGGTATTGCGCGTAAGGCGGACGGTAGGCATCGAAGATGCGCAAGGTCAGCCCCGCCTGACGCGCCAGACGACTGGCCAGACGCAGACAGCGTTCGGCATCGACGTGCAGCAGGCAGCGCGAATCCTGATAGATCTGTTTGCCAGCCAGGTTATCGGCACTGGCATAGATCAGATCGATTTCGACCTGCAGCGCGTGGGCATCGACTTCGACAAGTGGGCTGTTGTTCACACTAAAACTCCAAAGATTAGGGCTACTCGAACTGACCAAAGAGTTCTTGCAGCTTGCGGTTCTTCGCCAGGCGCTCGTCCAGGCGGTCACCATATTTTTCGGCCACAGCCGAGACCATCAAGTTGAACAGGCAGGCCAGCGGCGCGTTGGAATCCCAGAACTGGCCGACGTCGGACTTGAGCTGCAACAGGTCCATGGGGTAATCCCGGGACCAGGGGCAGTGAAAGTCGGTGATCAACGCCAACGGCAGGTCATGGGTGCTGGCAACTTCACAGAATTTGCGCGTAGCACTGGAATAGGTACGAAAGTCAGCGATCACCGCGTAGGGGTTTTCAAAGTTGGAATTCAACGATTCGGCGTAGGTGCCAGACAGGCCATCGACGTAATAGACCTTGGGCCGGATGTACTCAAGGTGGCTATGAAACGCGTTGAGAATCCCGCGGGTGGTCTGGATACCCACGATAAACACCGCATCGGCGCTGTACAGCCGTTCAATGATGGTGGTGAACGCTTCGGTTCGGGCCAGGGCGTAGACGTGTTCGATGGCCTCCAGCTCCCGTGCCAGGGACCGGTCCAGTGCATCGCCCTGAGTGATCTCCTCACGAAAGGCCCCCAGCCGGTCGGTCACTACCCAGGTGTTGCTGGTGTCGCTGCGCAGGCTCTGTTTGACGTCATCGATATTGCGGTAGCCGAGGGAGCGAAAGAACCGCCCGACGGAAATCCCGGTGGTGTCCGTCTGCTGGGCAATGCTGTCGGCGGTCTCGAACGGCAACTGCTGGGGGTTGGCCAGCAGATACCCGGCAATACGTTTGCCGGTGGGCGTCAGCTCAGTGAAACGCTGCTCCAGGATCTCGAGGAAACTGCTTTTTTCCATGGAATTCGGGCCTGGTTTAACGTCTGGGTCGAGGGCAGAAATGTTATAAATGATTCATGTCTGCGCAATATGTTATCAACATAACACTCGAATTCCGGGCGGCACAATGCCTTTTTCGAACAAAATTTCTGAGTGGTTTTTTGTTGAATCAGGGTGGTGCAGCGTGAGGAAAAACGCCCTGTTTGCGGGCGATTTCCTAGCTGATTTTGATCGTTCCCACGAGGACGGGTCGACGCCTCGACGTGGAGCGATCACATGTAGATACTCTGTTCCCGGTCAAGCTTTTAGCAGGTGTTTCTCGCTAAAAAGCTTGGCCGTGTCAAAGTCCTCTCCCGACTGCATGCATGCCCACAATCCCGTCAGGTATTTACGCATCACA
>Ga0105858_1000019_pt1 | contig 104011 bp, 100 predicted proteins | sample OrgsoiDNA_201062_FD_89683 | JGI IMG/M metagenome (GOLD analysis project Ga0105858, IMG submission 89683) | Permafrost soil microbial communities from the Arctic, to analyse light accelerated degradation of dissolved organic matter (DOM) -... | ecosystem: Environmental > Terrestrial > Soil >...
CGCCTTCGCGGACGAGTCCGCTCCTACAGAATGAAGACCGTGTTTGCAACCCTGGCCGCCGCTATTATTCCTTCGCCCCATCTCAGTAGTTAAGGCTACGAAAATCTAGTGTAGGAGCGGACTTGTCCGCGAAGACGTCAGCACAGGCAACACCTTCTGTGCATGAAACATCGCCTTCGCGGACGAGTCCGCTCCTACATGAGGATCGTGGTTATTGCGCGCGCGGCCTCTCACCCCATTTCGGTCGTGCGCACCAGTGCAACCTTGAGGCTCTCCGCAAACACGTTCGCCATGGCGGACATGCCTTTTTCCTTGCCAACGAGCGTGAGGTTCTGGGGTTTCTGGGTGAACTCCTGCACGGGCACGTACACCAGGCGTTTTTGCTGGCGCTCGGAGTCGATGTCAAACAGGGTGAGGAACGTAATGAAGTTCCCGGACATCGCCAGGCAACGCATGGTCTCGATGGCGTTGGTTTCCACGCAGGTGGTCAAGGAGGGCGGTGCCTTGGACAGCACCCGATCCAGATAAGGGCGTATGGCCGTCGTCCCGTCCGCCAGGATCAGCGGGTAGTCCATGCACTCGGCAATCCTCAGGGTCGAGCGTTCTGCCAACGGGTGATCCGGCGCCATGACCGCGCCAAGCCGGGCAATGGCCTGGCTCAAGTGAATCAGCCCCGGCTTGGTCGGGAAGTCAAAGCCCACACCCAGGTCCGCCGCCCCGGACACGACCGCCTCAAGAATCTCCTCACCCGTAGTCATCAGTTGCAGCTTGATGGTCACGCGCGGGTTTTTCTTGAGAAACAGCGAAACGGCAGCGGGTATCAAGCTGGCAGCCAGGCCGCTCATGAAACACAGGGTCACTTCCCCACGCCTCAGGCCCTTCAGGCTGTCTATTAAAGCCTGGGTGCGGGCCATGTCTTTCAGGGTGTCGCGAATGTGCCGAATCAGCACTTCCCCGGCGGCGGTCAGTACTAAAGTTCGGGTTGTACGGTTGAAGATCGGTGTGCCCAGGTCCTCCTCCAGCGCAATGATTTGCCGGCTGATGGCCGAGGCAGACACATGCAGCCGCTCTGCGGCCTGCCTGATGGACCCGGTGCGGACGACCTCGTCGAGGTAGTTGAGTATGCGGCTGTGCATGGGCTTTTCCGTGTGAACCAAAAGGCAACACCATATCAAGATTTTGATGCTTTATATGCAGCGTATTAGCGTCCATTATCGGGCTGAAATGGACGGCAGCCGCCCACGAATGCAGGCGGCGATCATCAGAAGGGCACTTCATGAAAAGTTTTTCGTTCCAGCAGGCACACACTGCTGAGGTCTTCCAGATCAGTCCTTCGGATACCAACTACTTCGCGGTGTTGTTCGACAAGGCGAAGGATCAGGTCGATTCAATTTTCGTTATCGAGATTTTCAACGTCGGCGGCGCAACTCCGCCGAACTCCCACACCATCGCCCACGAATTTTTCTTCGTGCTGGCCGGGGAGGGCATCGCCACGTCCAATGGCGAGGATCTGCCCATCCGCAAAGGCGACAGCCTGTTGCTCCGCCCAGGCAGCGAACACGTAATTCGCAATACCGGGACCAGCAAGCTCTACACACTCACGGTCATGACCCCCAATGAGGGGTTTGCCGAGCTGATTCGTTCCGGCACACGCTGTGAACTGGACGACGAAGACCTGCGTGTATTGGGTGGAGTCGGGGCATGACGGGAAGCGTAGATGCATCGGCGCTGGTGCAACTGGGTGCCAGCCAGCCCGGCGCGTGGCATGTGAATGCTCAAGTCGTGGACATGGTTCGCAAGGGCACTGGGCCAAGGCCTGTCAGCGTGACCGATAGCCAGCGGCAGATTCGGTTTGACCTCAATAAAACCGCGCTGCTGGTCATCGATATGCAGAACGATTTTTGCCACCCCGAAGGCTGGTTGAGCTCCAAAGGGGTCGATATTACGCCTGCGCGCCGCCCCATCGGGCCGCTACAGGAACTGTTACCCGTATTGCGTAACTGCAACGTGCCGGTTGTGTGGGTCAACTGGGGCAATCGCCCCGACCGTCTCAATCTGCCGCCTGCGGTCCTTCATGTTTATAACCCCGATGGTCGCGGTGTTGGCCTGGGTGATCCATTGCCAGGCTCAGGTGAGCCCGTATTGCAGGCTGGTAGTTGGGCGGCGCAGGTGGTGGATGAACTGCCGATCGAGGCGGGCGATATCCAGGTCAACAAGTTCAGGATGTCGGGTTTCAAAGACACTGACCTGGACAGCATCCTGCGCAACCTGAATGTCAGTACGTTGTTGTTCGCGGGCGTTAACGTGGACCAATGCGTGCTGTATACACTTCAAGACGCCAATTCCGCGGGTTACGACTGCATCATGCTCGAAGACTGTTGCGCGACCACCTCGCCTGCGTATTGTCTGGCAGCGGCGGTCTACAACACGCGCCAGTGCTTTGGGTTCGTTGCCCAGTCGACAGAATTACTTGCCGGTCTTACTGCTTCGAGGTCTGTGTGATGGAAAAGCTGACAATCGGAACATTCGCGGTCAATCAGCCTGATGTTCTAAGTGAAGTCGCGGCCCAGTGTGATCGTTATGAAAAAGCCTTGATGGATAACGACCTGGAAACACTGGACGGACTGTTTTGCGATTCGCCGGTCACACTTCGCTACGGCGTGGGTGAGAACCTGTATGGCATCGAAGCCATTCGAGGGTTTCGTAAAGGCCGTACAGGCGGCTCCCCCAAGCGCGTTGTGGTAAGGCGCGAGATCAGTTGCTTTGGCGACGACGTTGCCATCTGCAACCTGGAGTTCAAGCGGGAAAATACATCGGTTGTGGGGCGGCAAAGCCAGACCTGGCTGCGTACTGACGCCGGTTGGAGAATTGTGTCTGCCCACGTCTCGCTGATGGCGGCGACGTCATAGTCCCAGAGGAGTGAAACCCATGAAGTTGAAATCACATTGGTGGTGGGACCTGACAGCGCTGGATTTCGCCCAGCTCGACATGGAAAACATCGTTGCCGTGCTGCCTGTGGGCGCGGTGGAACAACATGGCCCGCACTTGCCGGTCAAAGTGGACACCGCGATAAGCAACGGCATCATCAATGATGCGGTGAGCCGCATGGCCGATGACTTCCCCGTTCTGGTGCTGCCTACCCTGTCGATCGGTAAATCAGATGAACATATCGACTACCCCGGCACGTTGACGATCTCTGCCAACACCCTGGCGCAACTCTGGTTCGAAGTCGCGGAAAGCGCTTACCGTGCCGGCGTTCGCAAAATAGTGTTCGTCAACGCCCACGGTGGTCAGCCACAAATCATGGAAGTGGTGTGCCGCCGCCTGAGAGTGGAACTGGGGATGATGGCGGTGGGTTGCGCCTGGTATGCCGTCACCGAAATGGCCGACCTGTTCAGCGCCCATGAGATCAAGCACGGCATACACGCCGGGGAAATCGAAACCAGCATCATGCTTCACCTGCACGGCGATCTGGTGGACATGGCCCACGCCAAGAACTGGGAATCGCTGTCGGTGGGGCTGGAGAAAAAAGGCGGCATGCTTACACCAGAAGGCGCTGTCGGCTTCGGTTGGCAGGCACAGGATCTTCATCCGTCAGGGGCCTGTGGCAACGCTGCGGCAGCTGATACTCAACGCGGCGAAATTCTGGTTCAAAGAGCGTCCGGCAGCATTCTGAAGTTGCTTGGAGAAGTTGCAGCGTTTTCGATGGAACACTTCAGGCGCGCACCTGACTCCAACGCAGACTGATCCGAACGCAGTTAAAAATAATAATAACGTCGCAGCCTGTCACGGACCGTCGAGTACTTTTCATCAAGGCTTTTCTAGCATTGAATGAGGGCGTTCGGCTGTTCGGTCGACGGCCGAAAGTGACCGGTTGAACCTGTAGCGGTTCATTCCAGGTTTGAGTGTTAAACGTAAAAACTGCCCATTACGACGCTTGCGTGAGCAGGCACAGCGAACTTATTAAATTCTTAGGAGCACGCTAATGGCGCCTCGCAGTTTTTCGGCTATCACTCACGTTGTTGGCATGGGCGGTTTTATCCTGTTAAGCGCAATGAGTAGCGTGGCAATGGCCGATGCATCCGGCACTTCCACCGATGTTGATGACCTGGCAGACATGTTCACCAAGGGCACCGTTTCCGGCTCGTTGCGCATGCGTTATTACACCGACAAGAACGCCTACTTCGTCAAAGGCCTGAACCAGGACACCCTGGGCTACGGTGGTTTCCTCAAATACGAAACCGCGCCACTCGATGGCTTCCGGCTGGGCGGCAGCATCATTGCTCAAACCACCATTAACCGGCCTAGCGACGATGCCAGCCTCTTTCCGGACATCGGTCCAAACGTCACCAACGTGGGCGAGGCCTACGCCAGCTGGGAACATGACAACTTTAAAATCACTGCTGGTAATCAGCGCGTTAACTTGCCCTTTATCAGTGATTACGACTGGCGTATTGCGCCCGTACTGTTCCAGGGTTTGAACGTGCACTACGGTGACGAAGAAAACTTCCTGTCCCTGGCGCGCTTGTACCGTTGGAAGGGCTGGGGCGATGACCGTTTTTCCCGCTACAACACCTACTCCACCACTGAAGAAACCGCAGGCGTGTGGGCAGTGGGCGGTGGCCGTTCGATAACGCTGGGCGGCCTCAAGTACACGGGCCAGCTGTGGCGCGAGCATTACTACGACTACACCAATCTCACCTACGGCGAAGGCCATGTTGCGCTGGCGTCCGGAGACTTGCGGCCTAACGCCGGTATTCAATACATGCGCGGCACAGGCGATGGCCGTGAACTCGCCGGCAAGGTGGATAGCACCACCATGGGGCTGCAACTGGGCCTGGACTACAAGGCCTACAAAGTTGCCCTTGGCTACGACCATATCGAAGCGTCGCCCGGTGCTTATAACAATGGCAGCCTGGTAACGCCTTATGCCCACAACATGGCAGGCGGTCCTTATTTTGCGGCGCCGTTCTTTACCAGCCCCCAGGACCTGGGCGCGGGTAATGCCTACTCGCTGGATGTAAGTACTGCCGCCATCCAGAACCTGTATTTGGGCGCACGTTATTCGTACATGGACCTGACGCCCACCACCGGTGGCGACAGCATTAACCAGTCCGAATACCTGCTGTATGGCATCTATTCATTTGGTGGCGCGCTCAAAGGCTTGAGTGTCACCGACTGGGTGGGTGTGCAAACCTCTCCGGATAAAAGCGACTTCTTCCAGAATCGTCTGGAGCTGACTTACAACTTCTAGGCCCGTCTGACCACGCGCCCGCAACGCCCACCCATACCGGGTGGGCGCACACGTTTTGTATTGGAGAAACACGATGCTTAATTCCGTCCGCGGGCGGCGCGGTATCGCGGTGGCCCCCCATGCGCTGGCCTCACAGTCAGCCCTGGCGATTTTGCGCGAAGGGGGCAATGCCGTCGAAGCGATGGTCGCTGCGGCGGCCACGATTGCCGTGGCCTACCCCCATATGAACGGGATTGGTGGCGACAGCTTCTGGCTATTGTCCCTGGCCACTCCTGACGGCCCCAAACTGATCGGTGTCGAAGGCTGCGGCAAGGCCGCTGCCGGTGTCAGCGCCAGTGATTATCAGGGGCGCTCTGCCATCCCGTTCCGGGGCCCAGACGCAGCGCTGACCATGGCCGGCACCGTCAGTGCCTGGGCACGTAGCCTGGAGGTCGCCTCACGTGAGGTGGGCTCGCGCATCCCGTTGCCGCGCCTGCTCGAAGACGCCATTTTTTATGCCCGCCACGGTGTACCCGTAACCCCAAGCCAGCAGCGCAGCACCCACGCCAAATGCGCTGAGCTGCGCGATATCCCCGGCTTCGCCGACACCTTCCTGCAGTCCGGCCAAGTGCCGACGGTAGGAAGCCTGTTCCAGCAACCCCGCCTGGCCGCCACCTTCGAGCAACTGGCAAAGGCAGGCTTGGCAGACTTCTACCGTGGCGACCTCGAGCGCCAGATGTCGCAAGAACTACAAGCGCTGGGCAGCCCCCTGCGCTGGGCAGACTTCCAGAATCACGAAGCCATTGAATGCCGCCCGCTGATGCTTCAGCACAGCCATGGCCGGGTCTACAACATGCCGCCGCCGACCCAGGGCCTCGTCTCACTCTTGATCCTGGGGTTGATGGACCGGTTACCGGGCAGCACGTCAGACCCCCTTGGGCCTGCGTATGTGCATGCCGCTGTCGAGTCGGCCAAGCAGGCCTTCGGCGTGCGCGACACCCACATCACCGACCCTCTGCACATGCAGGTCGACCCCGCCAGCTTCTTGGGCAGTCACGTACTGGACGACATGGCCAAACGCATCGACCCCAACCACGCAGCCGCCTGGGGCGCAGGCAAAGGGCCGGCCGACACCGTGTGGATGGGTGTTATCGATCAGCATGGCAACGCCGTCTCCATGATCCAGAGCATCTACCACGAATTCGGCTCCGGCCTTGTGCTGCCGGGCAGCGGCGTCAACTGGCAAAACCGTGGCGCCTCGTTCTCCCTCGACCCCACCCACATCAACTGCCTCAAACCCGGCAAAAAACCCTTCCACACCCTCAACCCCGCCCTGGCCCACCTCAACGATGGCCGCGTGATGGTCTACGGAAGCATGGGCGGCGACGGCCAACCCCAAAGCCAGTCCGCCGTGTTTACCCGCGCCGTGGTGCACGGCCTCAACCCCCAGGCCGCCGTCAGTGCCCCGCGCTGGCTGCTGGGGCGAACCTGGGGGCAGGCATCAGACACCCTCAAACTGGAAAACCGCTTCGCGCCAGACACCGTGCAACAGCTGCGCGAACTGGGCCACGACATCGAAATACTCGAAGACTTCGACGAAACCTGCGGCCACGCCGGGTGCGCGTTCAGGTCTGCGGATGGCAGCGTAGAGGGCGGGGCGGACCCACGGTCCGACGGGGCAGTGGCGGCTTTCTAAACCGGAGCCTGTCGGAGCGACAAAAATTGTGTGGGAGCCGAGCTTGCTCGCGAATCGGCCCCCACGGTCTCCCAGACATCACACCGCATTAAACCTGCCGAAATATCCCCCGAATCCCCCGACACTTCGGATACGCCGAACACCCCCAAAAATCACCCCCCGCATTCGGCCCCGTGCGCGCCACCTTCATCACCATCGGCTTGCGACAATGCGGGCATGCAGGCACCACCGGCGCAACGGGTACAACCGGTGCTTTGGCTACCGGCGCAGGCTTAACAGCCTCAGCCACCACCACGGGCTCAACCCTCAAAGGTTCAACCACCACCTCCACAGTCGGCTTGGGCCCCGGCCGCTTGCTCGCCGCAATCCACTGCTCCAGCAACGCCCCATCCACCAACTGCACATTACGCCCCGCCGCAAACTGCCGCGCCGGCCCGCTGAACCGGCCACTGGTAATCACAAACCCACCCGTCGCCCCCAGCGCCGCCATCGCGCCATACAACTCACGAACCACCGGCACCCCCACCTGCAACGAGCGCCACTGCTTGCACTGCACCAGGTACTTCTCGCCATCCTTGTACGCCACCAGATCAACCCCACCATCCGGCCCGCTGCCCCCGGTTTCCGCGACCCGAAACCCGCGATGCCGCAACGCCTCACCCACCAGCAACTCAAACTGCTGCCACGTGATACTCGCCATCGTCTGACCGCCAGGCATCGTCATCGCAGCCAACAGATTGCGACGCTTGCGACGACCCAAAACCGAAGTGATTGCGCCGCCGATAAAGATCAGCGGCAACAGGTACTGGCCGAACGCGGCGGCCGTCTTTAAAGCCGAGCCAAACATCATCGACTGAATATGCTCAAGCCCGGAGTAGACCGGCAACGGCTCGATAGCCACAGAGTGCAGATAAAGGCCCAGCCCAATGCCAATGACGATGCTGAGCCACCAGGGCAGTTTGGTGGTGACGTAGAAAAGGTCTTCGAAGAGGGAGGTTTTTTTGGACATGGGAACACGACGCGAAATGGGATCCCCATGGTGAAGAGCCAATGCTATTCAGTAAAGGCTTAATGCCATAACGCGACGAGCCCGCCCCGAATCCCCGATACAAGCGAGGCCCATTAAGCCATGACCAAAATCGTGTTGGAGCGAGGCTTGCCCGCGAAGAGGCCAGTTCCGTCAGCGAAAATCTCCGAGACCACCTGAGTTCATGCAAAACCTGTGGGAGCGAATTCATTCGCGATGCGGTGCATCAGGCGCCAAGGAGGCTGAATGTGCCGGCCTCTCGCGAATGAATTCGCACCCTCAAACCAACCGCATCAAGCCCCCTGAAACATCCGCGAAGCCGCCGCCCACCAAGGGCTCTGAGCCTTACCCGACACTCCATCCAAACCCACCTGCGGCTGCGGCAAAACCTGCGGCACATCCCGCAACCGAATCCACGGCTCGTTCTGCCACTGCAACATGCTCAACGAAAAACCAGACCACTGCAGCAAACTCAGATTCGGCACACTCTCCACCGGCACATGCTGCGCATCCCGCAGGGCAGGCACCACCTCATTGGTGATCCAGTGCCGCAAACTGCGATTTTCCGGATGGTAGTGATGAATCAACATCGCATAGACCCCCGACTCACTCAGCATCAACTCATCCACCGTCCGACCGCAGTCGAACAGCAACAGCGTGCGACGTTGATCAGGGTCGAGCTTGGTCGTGGTGCGTTCGTTCATCGGCCAGCCCATGAGCTTGCTGAGGTCGCGCGCGCAGAACCAGACCTGGGTTTCCAGGAGGAGAGTGCGGAGTTGGCGGTGGTAGCGGATGAAAATGGTGGTTTCGAAAGGCGTATGCCTCTCGGGTGACGAGGACGGATCAGAATTGAGCATTGTTGTTATCTCTGCTGTTCGTTTCTTTGGGTTAAGGCGTCGGGAGTTAAGAAACCCACAGCAGAAAGGCCGGACGTATTCCCCTTGCGGGTCTTGTATTGGTCCACTCCCGACATAACAGAGATTTTAGGACGCGCAGCCTAAAGCCGCAGGTACAAAAAAGCCGCATTTTATCGGGAGCGGTCTGGCCGCTGCTGTTCTGGTTTCTTAGCGTTTCTTAGGCGCTGCGAAAGGGTAGGGGCCGTTGGCTGGGCGGGCAAGGTGCAATGCTGTAGGGCATTTCTGAAATTTTTTCCTGCTGTGCGTAGTGGCACTTTACCTGTAGTGGGCATCTGGCTAATGTGTCGGAATCTTCTTACAAGGATGTTCCCAAATGGCTTCGCTCAATCAAATTTTCTTCGGTCCACCTGGTACGGGGAAAACCTACGCGACCATTGAGGCGACTTTAGAGATTCTTGATCCTGAATTTCTGAAAGCCAATCTGTCTGATCGAAAAATCCTGAAGGCACGGTTCGATGCCTTCGTTGCGGCTGACCACGTTAAATTCGTGACTTTTCATCAGAGCTTTAGCTATGAGGATTTTGTGGAGGGGCTGCGAGCCGATACTGATGAAGATGGTCACCTCATTTATGAGGTAGTAGACGGCATATTCAAAAGTCTATGCAGCACGCCCGCCGCTGCAAAAGTGACCCATCAGGAGCCAGCTTCCACCGATATTTCAACGTCGCGAGTCTGGAAGATGTCGTTAGGCAACACTCAAGGGAGTGATGCGTACGTATACGACGATTGTTTAAAAGGCAATTTTGCATTGCTGGGATACGGCGACCGAATTGACTTCTCAGGCTGCAAAAGCCGTGAGGACGTTGCGAATCGTTTCGCCTCCGCTGGGCAGCCTTTGCCCATCAGTGCTTACGCGGTTAAAGCTGTCACTGATTTTGTTGTTCGAATGAAGAAAGGGGACCTGTTGGTGGTCACCGACGGGAACACAAAATTCAGGGCCATAGGTGAGGTGACCGGCGACTATCGTTGTCTTTCGAGCGAAGAGCGTGATGCGGATTACGCCCAATGCCGTTCAGTAAAATGGCTTCGCACATACAGCCCTTCGCTCCCTTACCAGCAGCTCACTAACGTTAAATTTACGCAGCGAACCCTCTATGAGTTGGCCGAAACGGCAACTGATAAAAGTAAGCTCAGTCAACTGCTCGACGCGCAGTACGGTTCAGAGGACCTGACGAGTCCTACCTTGTTCCGTAAAGGCGAAAGCATAGGCGGCTATGTCGTTACCTACTGCTCCAGCGAATTGCTGGAGCTTAAAAAGCCAAACGGTAACGAATTACCGATTGGCCTGAGTTTGCTTAAAAAGCTAGCCGATCATGTGCGTAAAAACGAGATAACCCTTGAAGACATCGCTGAAAGGCGGGTGTTTACAAAGCTTTCTAATGTAGGCACTACGCTTGAGCCTAACTTAGTCAACGGCTATAACAATTTCATGCCTGCGCTGGTTGAGCGTGTTCTGAAGGGGCCGCCAGTGGTTGAGTCTCATGCATTTTTAGATACGTCTCGCGTTCTAATCATCGACGAAATCAATCGCGGCAATATCTCCCGGATCTTTGGCGAGCTGATTACCCTCATCGAGCCGTCGAAGCGCGCAGGTGCACCCGAAGCACTTGAAGTTACGCTGCCTTATTCAAAGGACCGCTTCAGCATTCCCGGCAATGTCCACCTGATTGGCACCATGAACACAGCCGACCGTTCGCTGGCAACTTTGGATATTGCCCTTCGTCGACGCTTTACTTTTATCGAAGTGCCATCCAACCCCTCATTGCTTGATGAGGTTGAGGTCGAAGGCGTTGCTATAGATGAACTGCTCGACGTGATGAACCAACGCATCGCGGCGCTGCTTGATCGCGATCATTGCCTTGGTCATGCGTACTTCATGCCCCTCAAATCCCGACCGACGCTAGAGCGCCTGGAGAGTATTTTTCGCCAGCAGATCCTGCCGCTGCTTCAGGAGTATTTCTTCGAAGATTGGCAGCGCATTCAATGGGTTTTGAATGACCAACGCAAAGCGGCTGAAAATCGCTTTCTGCTGCAACCACGTCAGGACCTAAATACGTTGTTTGGGGATTTGGTCACGGTTAACCAGAACAACGAGCGTTGGGAAATAAATCAGGCGGCATTCAAAAATATCGAAGCGTATCTCGGAATCATTGATCACACGGTTAATGCTACGAGTGCGGCGACGCGTTATGAGACCCAGGAAGTAACGTATGGAGACTTCATAGTGCGTCAATCAGACAGTGGCACCATCGAGGTCTTGCGCAACGGCGTCATTGAGAAGCCCGCGATGCCGGTTCTAAAAGAGTTGGCCGGAACGCTTGGCGTATCGACATTTACCAGCAATGGGACGCCAATGAACACACGTCGACTTGGACGTAAGGTCATCAAATCCGTGCGCGAGCAGCAAGGGTGAAAACCACTCTGACTGTTCGAGAATATGCCCGGCTCACCACCAGTCGTGTTCCAAAACCAACCCTCGATGTGGCCCAAGTTTCGACTTCGGCCTTCGATTGGTTGTGCGAACTCAATGCGCGCTTTAGCAAAGCGGGCGCAGCCCTCATTCAGGTTGAGGATCGCCGCTGGCTCAAGCTCGACAACTATGTCGGCGTACTAGAAACCCCTTGCGGAACTGTTATAGAAATCCTCCCTAAACATTTTGAGGAAGGCGACTGCATCCAGCAAAGCCGAGCACTACTCAAACGCATGATCCAAAAGTCATTGAATCTGCCAACTCGAAAAGTCGGTGCTACGGCATTAGAGCGCTTCGATGCACCGCTGACTGAATGGGTAATGAGCAGCTTTCTGGAAGCGCTCGATCACCTCATCAAGCGTGGCCTGCGCTTCGACTATCAACGGATTGAAGAAGAGCAGCGCTACCTACGAGGGCAGCTCAACACTGCCCGCCAAATGCGCCAGCCACCGGGTCGGCAGCACTACTTTCAGATCCGTCACGACGTATTCCTTCCCGACCGCCCCGAGAATCGCCTCCTCAAAACGGCGCTGGATATCGTCTGCAAGACGACGCAAGACCCAAGCAACTGGCGCCTGTCTCACGAGCTGCGCTCCCTGTTGCTGGAAATTCCCGCAAGCCGCGACGTAGCCCAGGACTTCAAACAATGGCGTCATGATCGACTGATGGCCCATTACCAACCTGTCAAGCCGTGGTGCGAACTGATCATCCAGCAACAAACGCCGCTGGCGATTGCTGGTGAGTGGCAGGGTATGAGTTTGCTGTTTCCGATGGAAAAACTGTTTGAACGTTACGTTGCGGCATGCTTACGGGATTCATTGCCGTCAGATGCAACATTGCATACGCAACGGAGAAGTGAATATTTGTGCGTGCATGAGAGCCAAAGGGTCTTTCAGCTACGTCCTGATTTGATGATCACCCAGGGAGACAAAAGCTGGGTTTTGGATACCAAATGGAAGCGATTGGATAGCGGGCAACGCAGCAAGAATTATGGCTTGGGTCAGGCTGATTTCTATCAGATGTTCGCGTATGGGCATAAATATCTGGGCGGGCAGGGGGATTTGGTGCTGATTTATCCGATGCGGGCCGCGTTTCGGGAGGCGCTGCCGGTTTTTGAGTATTCAGCAAAGTTAAAATTGTGGGTAGTGCCATTCGATCTTGAGCTCGGAGCGTTAATTTGTAAACAGAATTTTTGCTTGGTTTGACGGGGATTTTATTGGCATGCGTTATCTTGTTTACTTGAATAAATGGTCGGGTGAGAAGGGTAAGGCTGCCGGTAAAAGAAAGTAATATGGCAGCCTAACGCTATTAATAAATTTGCCGTATGACCGTGCTTCCCTTCATGCGTCTGACTTGTATGACGTGGTCTGCAATGTTTGGGACTGAGTCGTCGATAACTATTTCCACAACTTCTTTTGACGGTGTTCCATTTGCTTTGGTAGGGTAATTTTGGATTCTCTGGAAAATTTCTGGAGTTCTTGCAGTTGCATATGGGAACGTGTTGCCGGAATTCATATGGCAAAGCCAGATTTTGTTTGCATACTCACTCAATAGAGATCGAGTGTCAATTGTGAGGACGTCATGCTCAAGGTTTTGATAAGCCCTCGCGTTTAATAGTCCTTCCAAGCGATGGTGCTCAGCCCAAAAAAACACCTTAGAGTTTAGTATTTCGTACCACTGCTTAGGTGTTGCGCTGCCCTGAAGTGCAGTCAGCAACCTAGCGTCGCTCATCGGCTTTTGATCTCGAAGAATAATGTCTGCTCGCCCTCGGCTGCTTAACATTATCTTTTGAGGGCGGTGGCTACTTTCGAGTAGAAATCTTTGGGGGTTACCGACAGCATGATATGTAAGGGCGGCGCTAGCGGAAAGTAATCCTATTTGCTTAATGCTCGGCCAGGTGTCAGCCTCCGCCATATGAAATATTTGCGGGTAACGTTGTATTAGATGTTGAAAATCCATTATTCTCTGCCTTCTCCCAGTGTGTCTGTAAGCTTACTTATCCAGTTTCGTCTGTCGATGACAGTTCTGATGTCTAGCGTTCCTTCTCGAGGGAATCGGGTGTTTATTAATGAAACTGGTGCATGAGCTACACGCTCAATTTCGTCGATAAATTTAATAGTGTCGGAAGTCAATTGCTCGAATCGCCTAGCCTTGCTGTTTTTTGCGTTCACATAATCTGCAAAAGTTAAAACAATGTCAGTGGGGGCATTTAGTGCGCACGCAGTTCTAAATTGCTGCCAGTCGAACCAGCCAACTCGCCTTGCTCGGCGCGTTGTGGAGGTTTTTTCATTTTCCAGAATCTGATCGGGCTCTAATCCCGCTGCCAAAGCGACGGTTCGAAAGTCAGTTTCATGCTTTATTGGTCCTGAGGTATTGTTGGAGTCGCCATCAGGGTTTCCTACTCTAATGGGAGTAGGTCTTATAACCATAATAATGCGTCTGACCCTGCTGGGAGATATTCCAGCCTCAGCCAAGCATCCAGCTATATTTGTGTCTCTGGATGTTACATGGGGATAGTTTCCATGATAAATACTCAAACCGCTTCCTTGCGTGCCTTCGACCAGAATCGAGTTTCCACTTCGATAAGCGTTCTCTAGTTGCTTTGTCGTAGAACCCCTGTAAGAAGGAGGTCTTCCAACGTACCGTTCGAGTTCAGGGATGTCTTTAGCAAGTTTTGTTTCAGTACTACCTCTATCAGTAATACGTCTTGCCGCTGCATTACCACTGCCGCGGCCTGTCGAGGCAATATTTTTAATTAGGCCTTTTTCAGCGATTAAGTCACTTTCATTAATAATCATCGCCTGGGGATCAATGAATAATCTATCTGCGCTTATGTTGCACTTTTCTATTTCTTGTAAAAGATCGGCTACGTTAATCGTCATGCCAGGACCAAGTAGAAGTTTTGCTTTGGTATCTTTAGCTCCTGATGGAAGTTGATGGTATGTGAATACTCCAGAGGCGCTGGAAACGGTGTGGCCAGCGTTTGGGCCACCGACGCGTAGGAGTACGTCGTAATCCTTCGCTAGGTATGCTGCAATGTGTCCTTTTCCCTCGCTACCATATTGCCCACCAATCACCACATCGACGCATCGGAGGTCCGGAGGTGGGTAAAGGCCGAGTCTTGCGGCAACACGTACTAAAGTATCTCCTACGTCAGTTCGTGCAGTATTTATTCTTACATCAGCTTCGGTTGCGAAAAAATCAATGTCATCAGTTGTTTTTATTGAGTCGGCTTGATGGTAGCTAATTGGAGGGGTTGTTTTTCTTTTTTCGGATCTTGTCTCATAGCGTCTAGTTAACTCTTGTTCTTTCGCGTAAAGATGCACATGAATTGTCGTGAAATTGAAGCTATTGCGGAAGTGTTTTAGTTGTTCGGGCGTGCGAATCTGATCGATTACATAGTTTTTTTGTAAAGGGTTAGCCTTAATGTGCTCTGTAACCGCTTCAAAAATCCAGCGATGATCTGTGTCTAAATCAAGTTTGTCACCATACTCTTGTAGGCATAATCGTTTTGACTTTTCATTTTTTAGTTGGAAATGTGCTCTTAAAAGGTCGCTAGTTTTTAGGATCGTGTAGCCAAACTCTTGATTTAGTGCGGTCGCTAATCCGGACTTTCCAGAACATAGATGGCCGCTTATTAATACTAGTTGCTTCATTGTGTGCTTCCTGCACGTTGGATGATAAGCTCGCATATTTCCGTTGTGGAGCTTTCAGATGTATCGAAAATTAAATCGGCGACAGTGATTAGATTTTCTGTGTTTTTTTCGTTTGAATGAGATTTTGCTTTTTTGTACTCAAGTTCGGAAGACTTGTTTCTTGAGTCGTACCTTGATTTTAATTCTTCCGCAGGTGCTATTAGGTGTACGTGTATTATAGAAGTTTCGAGTAGTTTTCGGTGGGACGAGATTTGTTCCACCTTTCGGACACTATCTAAAATCCACTTTTTTTGAGTGTGATCTTCGATGGCTTTACGAGATATGTTTTCCGTGAGCCACTCATAATTCGTCTCTTGGTCGAGCTGGTCACCAAAGTTTTGCAGCTCCTCCCTCGTTATTGGTCTACCTCTTGCTCCAAGAGTTTCCCGTAAGTAGTTGCCACTGCTTATTGACCTATAGCCGTGAGTTAACATCAGCTCTCGGGCGATTGTAGATTTTCCTGAGGCTATCGGGCCACTAAGCAATATTATTGTAGATCGAACCCGGCTTTTATTCTCTGAACCATCCATGATTCTGTCCCTGAGTAGCTTTAGATATTTGCGATTTTTTGCTATGTCTGTTGTAGCCTATAGCCACTACGGGAAAATGTCCATCGCGCAAGTATTTTGCGATCGTGGGATGGTGTTATTTTTCTTATAATTCAGTTAGTTATGACCGGAAAGACCTAGCGAGAAAACAGAAACTCTTGCTTCTGTATTCTCAGGTGGCCATCAGCACCTTTAACGCTAATTTCCTTAGGAAGAAGCTCCTTTATCGCCTTCTCTACGAACATTAGCGTGTCCCATCTAGACAGCCCGAGGAACATCGGCCCCTGAAGAATCCGCTGTGCAGCTTCCCTGAGATGAACTACCGTGATGGTTAGTAACATAAGGTTCTTGTTGGCTTATCAGAATCTTTTGCACTCGTCGCCCTGTTTTGAATATTGGGATATCAAGCTCTGGTTGCTTGGGGTGCATGCTCTAGTCTCTTCGGCCGAATTGCCTTCAATAGCTGTCATAGCGCTTGTTAACGCTTGGCCATATCAATCAACTGCACTTGATAACGATAACGCGCCGCGATATGTCTAACCATAACGGCGCCAACCGATAATCCAACAACCCCCGCGCCTATCATTACTAATATAATGTTGGGGAAGTTTTGGAACGTCATTCCGGAGCTGAGCGTGTTTCCTATCCAGCCGAGTCCACCAGCGGTACCCCCAAATTCCTTGGCAAAAAAGTACCCGGAAGCGAGCAGGCCTAGGACCGCACTTTTGTCGCCGAAAATATGGGCAACACGAGCCTCAATACGCTTTATTTTCAGCTCAAGCCAGCACTTTGCATCGATGAGGGCTTCATCGTTGTGATGAGAAAGGACATAAACCATAGCTTGCTCGTGCTTGATGTCATTCAGCAGGTTTTGAAGCGAAATATCCTTCCATCGAAACAACAACAAGCCAGCTGCCAGGATAGGCATTAGTAATGCCAAGATCGCCAACACGCATGAAAGGCATACTATTAACAACGCTACGAGTTTTACGCAGTCATATAGCGAGCCTCCAAAATATGCCCACGCTGCTAAGCCCCAGGCCGGAATCATGAGCACGACAGCTATCCCCATACTCCAGTTAGAGAATTGTTCTGCTCTGGCGTCAAATCCGGTACGCCGCTCGGCTGCTGATCGGGGCTTGTATTGGCTGAGCTCTGTGAGGACATCCAGCGTTTCGTTAATATGATTGTTGTTATACGACGCATTCATGCAATGAAACTTCCTCGATATGTGACGTTGTGGAGACCGCCACCAGTAAAACATGCCTGAAACATATCATGCAAGTTTGCCGTGGCAAGGAACGAAGCTAGCGGAGCCGCGATGCACAATTGGGTAGATGGCAATTTTAAGAGCTACGGGATAGTTGTATAGTGTCAGCTTTCAACCTCTAAGCGGATACTATCCTCTGGCCGTTCTTGGCTTCCCTCGATCGTTATGCAGCACACCTTCTGATAATCCCTAGTTAGCTTCTCGACCAAGCTCAGCTCTGAATCCGCCAAATGGGTTGAAACGCCGTTGACGCCAGAACGTATACCGTAGCAATGCCGAACATTTATTAATCTAATCATGCTTGCCGCCATAAAACTGCAATTACCGGTCTCTATCATCCTACTTAGGGGTGGTAATATCACGCAAATAGGCTGCTACGTTAATACAGACCTCGCTCGGAGGCTTTTATGAATGACCGTGAGCTGTAAAAAGTCTCAAGCTTATTCGTCACTGCATCAATTAGGCTGGTCGTTATTGTGAATTTTTCGCGCAGAATATTTGAGCGATGCCTTTCCCCGACTGCAAGCGCGCTCTCTCGGCCATGCGCTACCTTGTTTCTATTTTCAACCAGTTCGTTAATAGTGGTACGGGTTCTAGGGTCAACTGAAAGATCTATTCCAAAAGAGTCTAATACCTCGATGATAGATTTCATCCAAACGTTCATGAGGGTATCCGAGAATTGGGTTTCGTCTATATTTGTTGTTTCGGTAGAGTTGAGCATAGTGAAAATAGCCAGTGCATTGTCATGGTAGTGTTTATGGCTGCAACTTTTGAATGATTGTAATTTGCCACGCGCTGCGATGCTTCCGAAGTTTAATTGGTAATGTTTTCCGGGGGCATTATGATTTGCAATTAAACGCAAGGTAAGTTGCACTGCTTCATTGATGCTTTTCTCTAGTGCCGCATAAAGATGAACATAAAAGAAGCCCCTTAAAATTTTAACCTCAGATGGGTGAGGAGTGGTAGCATCTTTGGGCTCCAAGGATGCAATGTGATTTAGGAGGAGTTGAACTTCAGTGAGCCGTTCTCTAGCTAATTGTTTTGCTCCCTCATAGCTCATTTTATACGTGCTCCTTTACATACTTAATCCTGTCGGTAAGTTTTTTTCTACTATTCGTGGCGCCTGTTGTCAAGGCGGTTAAGGTTGTGTCATTTAAAAGTGCCCTGAGTTTTACAGGGCGTACGGTTTTTCCAGCGCTCAGAGAGTCGGCTACGCCTACCGAAATTGCTTCGAACAAAATAAGGGGGGTGGTGTTTTTCCTGGTTGAACGTACTATTCCTGTAGGTAAGCTTGTATCAATTAATCTAAACGTTTTTTCAAATAACATCTTAAGCTGTTTTTTATTCTTAAAGCTTTCAGTTTTTTTTGCCATGTAGTCGTTAAGGAACCCTTTTACACTATGCACAAATTCGTCACGCTTTTCGAAATAGGCAAAAAATTTCAAAACCAATTCTTCAACGTTTCCATTTTTCTCTGCGTTCAAGCTAAGTTTCAAGCAGTTTCTTAGAGGTGCGAACTTGGCGCATTCTTTAATGAAATCATTGAAAGGTCCTAGGTAAACGCAATTGCGAATTTCCTGTGGGTGCAGAATTACGCCGCCTGTATTTAGGCGTTCGAATAAGTCAAAGCGAAGCCCGAAATCACTTTTGTCATTCAGTACAGTGATTCTGATGGGGCGCGTCATGAACATTAATTGTATTGCTTTGGGGAGCTTTTCAAAAGTAAGAGAGTTAAGGGTGTCTAGCTTCTCAAGTCCTTTTAGTGTTAACGGTATACTGTTCTCGCTGATTAAGTCTATAACATCTTTGTTTCCGATGAAGTTCACAATGGTTGTAAGTCGCTGAAGGCCATCGATTACCTCCCAGGTTGAATCTTTGTTGGTGGCCATAAATAAGCTAGGCACCGGAATGCCAAGAAGGATTGATTCAATTAGTTGGGATTGTCTCTCTTGGGTCCAAATAAAATGCCGTTGATATTCCGGGGTTACATCAATGATTTCTTCGGAAATCATGTCATATAACTGCCTTACAGTGACGTCGTAGCTATCGAATGACACAGATCTACGATTTGCGTCAAGTTGAGATTGAATTTCAGTGCTATCCATAAATTCCTCAAGTTATTCCATCTTTTGCTGGGGTTTCCCGGAGCTTATGGCAATGGGGCATCAGCGATCAATGCCTAACGATACCGATAGCTGTAGGCTTATGTCGAGATGGAGGACGGATAAAGAATAAAGGATTGCTAGGGGCGTGATATTGGGATAGGCCGGGACTGCGATTTGCGCGGCGGATTTACCGTGAGCGGGAAGGCTCATGCAGGCAGGGATTACTTATCCGCCGATGGGGAACGGAGGAAACCGCGTGGTGCATCAGCGGTTTGAAAGCTATCGCGGTGGATACAGCCCTGTGTTTGCAAGCGTTTCCAGAAGACATAGGGCTACACCATCTCCTGTGCCTGCTTCGACTGTCCGGTTTTGGCTGACTGCTGCCTGTGATGAGGGGCAGCAGCCGGCCGAATGGGGACGTCACATACATATCTAAAAGCTAAGGGGGTAATTCAAGCTGGCCGACGAAAGCCCCGAGGTTGGGGATTACAAGGCATCACCAAGTCCGGCGATTGACTACCGAATACTTACACTGTAGCTATGCGATCCTTGTCACCTCCTATTGACAGCTCTAAGGAGCTGGGATATTTACAAGGCAGGATTCAACAACCCGAGCGATAAAGGAAGTCGACCATGAGTATTAAACCTGGCCCTAAGAGAACGAACGAGGATGGCACTCCCGACAAGAGGCAGAGAGTCACGCCTGAAAAGCAAAAGGATCATCCAAAACTGAAGCCCCATAAGCATAAACAGGGGGAATAGGATCAAAAGCAGCTCCTGAGAGTTGCTTTTTATTTGTGTTCGAATAAGCCTGTCATCAATATCGCAACGATGATCAATCGCGCCGTGCAGTGAACGAAATAGACATGGGATCAGGGTAGCGGCTATTTCAAGTGCTCAGATGCAAGGCAAGAATAGATCACGTTGTGGTCATGCCGGAGGGCCCAGTGGGTTGCTCCGGCTTTCCAGGGGATGATACAAAGAGTGCGACCAACGGGTGCTTCTGGCCGAAAGGGGACTTGGATTGAATGGGTGTTTCTGGCCTTTATCAGCCAATCGTCACTACCGCATGTTCCTATCAAATTGAATGCAAACAATTGACCGCAAGAATCGAACAACTGCCACTAGCACCAACAGACTGCCTATACCCCCCAACACCCCCCCAACCTCCTCAAACTCTTCACAACCCCCACCGTAACCCTCGTCCCCAGACAAATCCTCAACCCCGTACTCGCCCTCCGATCAGGAAAAAAGATACTGCTCCCCACCACATGACACCCCTGTTCCCCCGCCAATTTCTCCAGCGCAGCCATATCCGTATCACCCGGAAGCTCAAGCCAATGAATAAACCCACCCTTCGGCGGAATATAACCAGTGCCTGCAGGAAAGTCGGTCTTAACCAATGAAGCAACAACGTCCACCACAGAAGCCAGTTGAGTACGTAGGCGGGCGCAGTGTTCTTCCATGTAGCCGCGGCCGATGAATTCGTTGAGTACGTGTTGCGCGATGCTTGAGACGGCGAGGTTGCGGGAGAACATTTGCGCGAGGATGGCGTCGCGGTATTTGCCGGGTACGCACCAGCCGACGCGATAGCCGGGGGCGATGGTTTTGGAGAATGAGGAGCAGTAGATGGTTTGCCCGGTTGTGTCATAGCTTTTGATGGCGCGGGGTGTGGCGCCGTCGGGTACCAGGTCGAAGAAGATGTCGTCTTCGATTATCGGGACATTCGCCGCGCAGGCCAGTTGGGACAGGCGTGCGCGGGCTTCGTTGGGCATGATGAAGCCGCGTGGGTTTTGTAGGGTCGGGTTGAGGAAGATCACCGCGACTTTTTTCTGTTTTAACGCCTCTTCCAGGTGATCGACGTTGATACCGTTTGTGGTGTCTGTCGCAATCGGCAGGGCGCGCATGCCCAGGCGTTCGATGGTTTGCAGGATGCCGTAATAGGTGGGTGTTTCGATGGCGACGGTGGCGCCTTTGGGGGCAACGGCTTCGAGTGCCAGTTCCAGGGCGATGGTGTCGCCTGAGGTGATGAGCACTTCGTCCGGTCCGCAGGCCACGCCGCGTGCGAGCATCAGCCCGGCAATGCGTCGTCGCAGGGCGGGCAGGCCGGGCGGTGCGACCAGCCCGGTGAGGGAGCTGCCGGCCTTGCTGGCCACGGTTGAAAGGCACTTGCTCAATAGAACATTGGGCGTGAGGTCGCTGTGCAGCACAGCGGAACTCAGGGATGGCGTGTCACGGGACGCCGCCTGCGCGAGCATGGAGACGACATCGTGATTGACGTTGACCGTGACGCTGGAAAAGTCGAATTGCGCGACAGGTTTTGCCTGCCCCTTGGCGCAAACGAAATAACCGACACGTGGGAGCGTCATCACATAAGCATTGGCTTCCAGGTCCGCGAGGGCACGCTGGACGGTGGTAATGCTGGTCTTGAACATCCGTGACAATGTCCGGATGGAGGGCAGTTTTGATTCGGCTGCCCACTCTCCACTTTCTATTTGGCGAATAATCCAGTCCCTGACTATTTGCCAACGTTTTTCCGTTATATCGAACCTGTCCATGTGTTCTCTTGGATTCATATATGACTTCAAAGAAGCTGAAGTATAACGACTCCGGTTATCGCGACGATAACGATATTAAGGACCACCAGGCCAAAGGCGAAACGGATCAAACTGTGCTCTTCCTGCCGGTTGGCGGCGGCCAGCCCGGTGATCAGCGACAGGATCGACAGTGAGCCCAGCGCGCCATGCCCGGCTGCGCTGTTGACCATCGCGGCCAGCCAGGGGCCGTGGCCCGTGGTCAGCGCTGCGATGGAGGGCATGACGAGGGTGTTGCCGCCCACGTTGGAACCCGTCACATAGCCCGCGATACCGGCCAGCAACGCGATGGTGGGCGCCAAAGAGAGGCCGGACAGCGATTGCAGCGTGTGCTGTGCTTCAACCAGAAAGCCTGCGTTGACCATGACCTGGGAAAGCAGCAGGAACAGGAAGATGGTCGCCACCGGAAATTTGGCCCGCTTGAACAACGAGGCCCACGGGAAGCCCGCTGTCACGCTCTGCCGGATGGACATCAGGACCGTGACCAGCAACAGGGCAAGGCCGGGGGAGGCCAGTGGTTTCCAGGAAACGTGTTCACCTTTGACGATCCAGAGCGCATCCCAGCCGGTCAGTACAAACACGCCCCGTGAGACGACGATGACGCCCAGCAGCGCAAGGTAAGGCCAGGCTGCATCGGGCCAGCGCACCAGGGTTTTGCGCCGGGAAAACGAGATGCCCAGGCCCACGCAGGCAACGGCAAGCCCCGCCAGCACGCCCGACACTTCCGGGCCGATCCACAGGTTGATGGCGTAGAGCACGGCGACAAAAAGTGCCGTCACCGCTACCAGGCCGAACCATGGCAGCACGCTACGGATACCTGCCAGCCACAACGCCACGGCTGCAAGGCACAGGAACACCGGCGCGCTGATCAGGGCCGAATGGCTGCCGAGTGTTTCGGGCGGCACATGGGCCAACAGCCCGCCAATTACCGTGGCCAGGCCCAGGGTTCCCCACGGCATGATGACCATGCCCGCGAGGGCGATTTTCATGCCGGACTGCCGAGTGAACAGCCCCATCAACAAGGGAACGGTGGCGATCAGTGAAACGCCGAAACCCGTCATGGCTTCCAGCAGCGGTGCCAGGCCCAGGATGATGAAGATAATTTGCGCCGGTGGCGTCCAGCCGAGCTCTTTCACCCAGGCGCCGATGGCCTGGGGTGCGCCGCCGCGCTCGACCAGGATGACGAAGGCCAGGCCTGGCACGATGACGCAGGCGGTGCTGAGGAACAGGATGCTGGTGTCCGTGAAGATCGCCGCCGTGATGGCTGCAGACAGGGGCGCTGCGGCACCCAGTACCCACAACAGGAATACCAGGGCTACGCCCGCAAGCGCGGCTTGTACAGGTGGCCGGCGCAAGACAAGGATCAAGGCGATCACCACAGCAATGGGCGACATTTGAAGCAGGAGCGGTGTCATAAACTGTGTTTCCTACGGCCAATATCTTCGAGTCGTGAATTGTTTTAGGTATTAAGAAACGAACCTGCTGGTTGGCGGGTCTTGCGGGGATATTGATGGTTTTGCTCAGGCAGGAAGAGATACAGATTTTCGGTATTTTTCAGTACACCAAGGTGGCTCCAACAGTGGATGGGAGTCGGAACATAGAAACCCTGTGGGAAATTCTATGTTTGGCGGCAACCTGTGGGAGCGAATTCATTCGCGAGAGGCCAGCACATTCAACATCTGCGGTAGCTGACAGTCCGCTTCGCGAATGAATTCGCTCCCACAGATTTTGTGTCGTGCCGCAGGGCCCAATCCAAGCACACATCCAATGTGTGAGCTTGCTCACGAAGGCGGTGTTTCAGGGCGGACGCCTTCGTGGGCAAGCCTCGCTCCAACAATAGATCCGTGTTCACAAAACAAAAAAGGGCCACCCATTGGTAGCCCTTTCCGTTAACCCCTTACCACCGCCACTTCACCGATAATCCGTCGCCAGCGAAACCGACTCCCACTGATCCAGCTCGTCAGTAAACGCCTTGAGTCGGGCCCGGACTAACTTCAACGCGTCGCTACCCAGCAGCAAATGCAGCGGGGTTTCATCTGCGTCCAGTATCTCGAGCAAGACTTGCGCGGCCTTGTCGGGGGCGCCGGCCTGTACGCCGCTCTTTGCCTTGCGCGCGTCCCGGATGGGATCGAACGCGGCGTCGTAGTCGGCGATGTGGCGATGGGCGCGGACCATGGAGCGTCCGGCCCAATCGGTTCGGAAGGAGCCCGGGGCCATGGCGATGACGCGAACACCAAACGGTGCCACTTCCTGGGCCAATGACTCGGTGATCCCTTCCAGGGCGAATTTGCTGCCGCTGTAATAGGCGATGCCCGGCAGCGCGGCGATTCCCGCCATCGATGTGATGTTCACGATGTGTCCGGTACGGCGCTCTCGCATCTGCGGCAGCACCGCCTTGATCATCGCCACGGCACCGAACACGTTGACATCGAACTGGCGCCGCAGCTCATCCAGGGGCGACTCTTCGAGTGTCCCTTCATGGCCGTAACCGGCGTTGTTCACCAGCACATCAATCGGGCCAACGGTCTGCATGACTTGCGCCACCGTCGGCTCAATCGCGGCAAAATCGCTGACATCCAGAACCACTGCGTGAGCGCGGCCATCGCCGAGCTTTTCGAAACCCGCCCGGTCACTTTCCTTGCGCACTGTGCCGATCACGGTATGACCGGCCGCTAATGCAGCGACAGAAAACGCCAGGCCCAGGCCAGAACTGACGCCGGTAATTAACCAGACACGCGACACCTTCTTATCCCGCTTCATAACGTTCTCCGTTGCTGCAAAGGCGCGAGCCAACCGCTCTCAGTGACTTACCATTTACCGTTGTGCGCGCCGCCGTCTACCCGCAGCACTTCACCGGTGACTTGTTTGGCTTCAGTCAGGTAAACCACTGCGTCGGCGATTTCTTCGACGCTGGAAATGGTCGCCAGTGGCGCCAACGACTTGAGGAACTCAGCGGGGATGCCTTTGAGCAATGGCGTATCCACCGAACCCGGCGCCACGACGTTCACGCGAATACCGTCTTTGGCGAATTCCGACGCCAGGCTGCGGCTGATGGCATCGACGCCACCTTTGGTGATCATCGGCACGGCAGCGGTCAGGGACGTGTTGGGCGCATCAACCAGGGTGCTGCTGACGCCGACAATGCTGCCGCCACGTTGCTGCGCCTGCATCTGCTTGATCACCAGTTGGCTGATGTACAAATAGCCTTCCAGGTTGGTGCGCACCAGCGCGTTGAAATCCTCCTGGGTGTATTCCAGGAAAGGTTTGGCGATGAAAATCCCGGCATTGTTCACCAGGCCGTCAATGCCACCGAATTTCTGTATGGCGGTGTCGACAATCTTGGCGGCTGTGGTCATTTCGGCGATATCGCCGTCCACCAATGCCAGGCGGTCGGAGGGCGCAAAGGTGGCGGTTTTGCTGATGCTGCGCGAGGTGGCAACGACGTTGTAGCCGCGTGCCAGGAACGCGTTGACGATCCCTTCGCCAATGCCTTGGGATGCGCCGGTGACGATGATGGTCTTATGCTGCTGAGTCATGATGGACTTCCAATAAGTGACTATTTGAGTCCGATCGGTGTTGATCGGGTGACGCCAAGTTACGCCGCACGAGGAGGGGGGATAAATACGGGCAGGGGATAATGAGTAGTTACATCAGGTTATTAATGGTGGAGATTTTTGAGTGATTGTTGACCGAAAGGGCGCGCTTATCAGGTTGCCTGAACGGCAACCTACGATGCCCGCAGCTCACGTACCCCACGGCCTATTCTGCGCCGCAGCAATGTTCGTAACGTAACGCCATCCGCGTAGCCGACCTGTTCAGCAATGCGATCAACCGTGAGCTTGCTCGTTCTGAGCAGATGGACGGCACGCTCCACTCTCAAGTCCTGAATGTATTCGACGGGTGTTTTACCGAGCACCGTATTGAGATGTCGCGTCAGGGTTCGTTTGCTGGTCGCTAATGCATCGGCGACGACGTCGAGCGAGATGGCCGTGCCGAGGTGTTCACGCACCCAGCGGTCGAAACGTTCGACGAGCGGGTCCGAATGGGCAATGTGATCGGAGATCGCATACACCGATTGCGATATCCGTGTGTCGTACACCAGGTACTTGGCCACGAGCGCTGCAAGCTCGGGGCTGTTGTTGCGGATCAGCCAGAGAGCAAGGTCCAAGTGGCTTAGGGCAGCGCCTGCCGTCAGTGCGTTGCCGTTGGGAACGACGATGCGATGTGCGTCCAGGTGCACCTGCGGGTAACGCTGCCGGAACACCGCGGACAGCCACCAGGTGGTGGTGGCTGCGAGACCGTCGAGCAAACCGCTTTCAGCCAGCACGAAAGTCCCCGTGCAGGCGGCGGCAATGCTGGCGCCGCCACTGTGCCATTTGCGCAAGGCACTTAGCGCATCGACGACGTCGTCTCTGCCGAGCACCGGCACAAGCGCTTCTGCGGTCATGTGGTTGAGCGCCGGCAAGATGACCCAATCGGGCGCAGGCATATCGGTCACGTCACACACCGGTACTTGCAGCCCAAGCGCCGTACGCACCTCAGGCCGCACCCCTACCACAGTGATGTCGAAACCCGCTGTCGCGATACCCATTGCGCTCGCCAGGCCGTTGGCCATCGTCAAGCTATCGAGGACCGTGGTCAGGCCCGTGTCGAACACACCTTCAAGCGCGAGGACAAAAATCCGCATGGCCGTATTGATACCAAAAATGTCGATCGCGACAACATACATCGATGATCCCTGTTCGTATAGTTGATTCACCGAACACGCTGTTCAGGCACTGGAGAACAAAGATGATCAAGCACGCTTTATTTGTCCGACTTGAAGCCCGGCCAGGAAAGGAGCAAGCGCTCGCAGACTTCCTCGCTGTGGGCCTTGAAATGACCAATCGGGAGACGACCACACCGATCTGGTTTGCACTTAAGTTGTCGCCGACAACCTTCGGCATCTTTGATGCGTTTGCCAGTGAAGAGGATCGTCAGACGCATTTGAACGGTCACCTGGCCAAAGCGCTCGCGGCACGCGTCGAAGAGTTGTTAACAAGTCCCCCGTCGATCGAGAGGATCGATGTTCTTGGCATGAAGAACCAATTGGCCTGATTCCTTCGCGCCTCGACCGTTCATAAGCACTGTTTTAGTAGCTGCGATGTTTGCTGAACGCTGGCGTCGCTTTCGATTGTCTTTAATTAGGTGAAGTACCCCATGTTGACTCATTACAAACTAGGTGTTCTGGTCGCTGCTGTTGCGTTTTCCGGTATGGCTTTTGCGCAAACGCCTGATGCCAAGCCTGAACGAATTCGTGGTGATATTGTTTCGTTCAAAGGCGAGACGTTGACTGTACACCGCAAGAGCGGCGACACCGTAACGATTGATGTCAAACCTGAAGTGGGTGTGTCGGCTTTCAAGCCCGCCATGCTTTCCGACGCCAAGGTGGGTACCTACGTGGGTACACCAGCGATCACGGGCAGTGATGGGAAGTTGACGGCTACCTCGATGATTGTTTTCCCCGAGGCGGCACGCGGTACTGCTGAAGGACATTTCCCTTATGACTTCGGCCCTAACAGCACCATGACCAACGCAAACGTGGTGTCGGTTGTCACCGGCAGCAGCGGCCGTGAATTGCATCTGTCGTACAAAGGCGGCAATAGCACCGTCACCGTGCCGACCAATGTGCCGGTTGTGACGCCGGTGCCGGCAAGTAAAGAAGATCTGCTGCCGGGTAAAAAGATGTTCGCCGTAGTCACGCCGGGCGCGAATGGTGTTTATGACGCCCATGTGTTGTTCGTTGAAAAAGACGGTCTGGTGCCCGCGTTTTAATCGTTGATTGTGGTCAGCCACGATCTCGACTCGATAGAGTACCGGGATCGTGGTTGTTTACCGCTGCCTTGATCGGACGGTCACCATGACTTTTCAAAAAAAGATAAAAAAGCCGGACACGATTATCTCTTCTCACGCCGACTCCATTATCAAAGACGCGCACAGTGAGTTGAAAAATCCGGCGCGGCGGCTGTTTGGCAAACAAATCCTTACGCTCGGTGGCATCGCAATGCTGACGGGGTGTGATTTTTCGAATGATCAATCTGTGGACACCCTGCTGCACAGAATGTCGTTACTCAACGATAACGTGCAGGCGCTGCTGTTCGATCCAAAAAGGATGGCGCCGACCTATGCAGAGTCGATGATTACCCGGCCGTTTCCATTCAACGCGTTTTATGACCTGGACGATGTGCCCGACATTGATCCTGCCAGCTACCGGCTTCGGCTGGGGGGCCTGGCGAATGGCAAAGGTGTCTGGACCCTCGATGAACTGCGCGCCTTGCCGCAGGAAAGCCAGATCACACGCCATGTGTGTATCGAAGGCTGGAGTGCCATTGGGCGATGGGGTGGTGTGCGCTTCGCCCATTTTCTGAGGCTGTGTGGCGCCGACACCACTGCCAAATACGTTTCGCTGCATTGCGCGGATAACTACTGGACCAGTATCGACATGGCCACTGCATTGCATGCGCAGACGCTGCTTACGCTGACTTACGACGGTCAGGTGTTGCCTGCGAAATATGGTTTCCCGATAAAGCTGCGTGTTCCAACCAAGCTCGGCTACAAGAACCCGAAGCATATCGTGGCGATCAGTGTGACGAATGAGTACCCCGGTGGTTACTGGGAGAATCAGGGCTACAACTGGTTTGGTGGATCGTGACTGGCCTGGCTGTATTCGTGTAACGCAGCTCCCTGATCCCTTCAGCGTGTTTCCAGTAGAGTGAAAAATGGCCTGACGACGCCATTCAGCAGTTCACGGTCAGGGATGGTACGAGCTAGAACCCGCATGCCCAGGATGGTGCTCAGGGCCAGCCGTGCGACGTCAATTGCGGGTTGCGAGGTAAGGATTGATCCGTCCCGTTGGCCAGCCTCAACACAGTCGCACACGTATCTTTCGATCTCCTTGAAGACCTTGGTGACAACGTCTCGAAAGTCCTGATCATGCGACGCCACTTCCAGCGCCGTATTCACCACGAAACACCCCTTATGGTTCGTGTCGACCAGCGCTTCCTCAACCGTTGCATCGAAGTAAAGCTTTAATGCAACGAGCGGGGGATGGCCGGCTCCAAAAATGGCAGAACAGGTTTCCAGCGCTACACGAACATATCGATCAAGCACCAGACGATAGATCGTCCGCTTGTCACCGAATGCATTGTAAAGGCTGGGCGTAGTCATGCCGGTTCGGTCAGCCAGGTCACGCATTGAGGTGGCTTCATAACCGTTGTTCCAGAAGCGTTGCATGGCGGCTTCGAGCACCGTGTCTTCATCGAACTCTCTCGGCCTGGCCATCTGGATCCCCTGATTATTTGTGAGCGATAACGGTTGATGGCACTGTTTTATCACAGTCGTTATAAAAAACCTATTGCGCATTTTGTTACGTTCGTTATAAAAAGGGCGTACTCGATGCCGTATCAGGAGTCGCCAGGGAAGCAGGACGCGCTTGCGGCATTCCTCATCGGGTGCGATCGATCGCTGTGTCATGACACCGAGCAGTTCATTCCTTCAATGACAAGCAAAATTCGGAGCAAACAGATGCACGAACATACTCACGTAAACGGGATTTACCCTTTCCCTTCCTCGATGCAGGCGCGGACGATCGACGTCAACGGTACATCCATCCATGTGCGGGTCGGGGGACAAGGGCCGGCGGTCATCATGCTGCACGGCTTCGGTACCACAGGTGACATGTGGGGCCATCTGGCGAGCGCGTTAATCGAAGATCACATGGTTATCGTGCCTGACTTGCGCGGATGGGGCCTTTCAGCCAAGCCTGATGGCGGCTACGACAAGAAAACGCAGGCGGCGGACATATTGGGCGTTCTGGATGCGCTCGGGGTGTCCAGGGTCGAATTGGTGACGCACGATATCGGTATCATGGTTGGCTACGCCGTCGCGGCGACTTGCCCGGAGCGCGTGAACCGCTGGGTGGCGATCGATGCACCGTTGCCTGGCATTGGGCCGTGGGGTCAAATCACCCAGGATCCGAGCATGTGGCATTTTGGCTTTGGTGGTCAGGACATGGAGCGCCTGGTTGCCGGCCGTGAGCGAATTTACCTCGACCGGTTCTGGAACGAGCTTTCCTTTGATCCGACGCGGTTTGACGAAGAAAAGCGCCAGCACTATGCGCAGCTCTACGCGCAACCCGGTGCGATGCGAGCGAGTTTTGCCCAGTTCCTGACGTTCAGCCAAGATGCGATGGACAACCGGGCGTTCCTTGCTAAAGGCAAACTGCAAATGCCCGTCCTGGCGTTGGGAGGCGATGTCACCTTCGGCCCTATGATCGGTGAGGTGATTCGATGTGCGGCTGAAAACGTTGAGGAAGTGATCATTCCAGAGTGCGGGCACTGGATCACGGAAGAGCAGCCCCAGGCGACGACAGACCTGGTTGTCGAGTTCCTGCGTCGTCATTCATGAGTTAGCCAGCGCTGCGCAATGCTACGCCACCGGGTTGAATACAGTCCGGTGGCGTAGTTATGAGGTTACTGCTTCAGCCTGATGGAAGCAGCGAGTACCACTTGGCAGATAACCGTGCAGAGCTCCCTCTCCACAACGCGGCTTCTACTCGAACGCCTCCAACATTCAAGCCATTCAAAAGTGCACCTGCGGCGTCTTTCGCCCCAGCATTTGATCCACAGTCGCGGGCGCAAACACCAGATCGCTGACCAGGCATGCGGCCCCGTGCAATGCCGCCATATCCCCCAATTTGCTATTGACCACTTGCAGGTTGCGCGTCGCCAGCGGCAGCGAGCGGCGGTAAATCGTTTCCCGCACGCCAGCCAGCAAATGGTCCTGGCATTCCGCAAGGCGGCCGCCGAGCACCACCAGTGAGGGGTTGATCAGGCTGACGGCCTGCGCCAGGGCTTCGCCGACAAAGCGCCCCGAGGACTGCAGCAGGCCGAGGACGGTACGGTCGCCCTCTTTGGCCAGCGCGGTAATGTCGGTCAACGAGGTGTTGGTATAGCCAAGCGTCTGCAGGTGCTTGGTGATTGCCCAGCCTGCGGCGTAGGCCTCAAGGCAGCCGGTGTTGCCGCAGCGGCATAACGGCAATTCATCGGCCTGGGTATTGCCGACAAAAAAGTGCCCGATATCACCTGCCGCCCCTTGGGCGCCACGCTGGAGATGTCCGTCCATGACCATCCCGGCACCGATCCCGGTACTGATCGTCAGGAACATCAAATGGCTGGAGTCCGGCCAGGCCTGACGATACTCACCCAGTGCCATCAGGTTTACGTCTTTGTCGAGTGCGATGGGGCAGTCGAATGAGGGCCTGAAGTAGTCGGGGACGCAGCAGCCGTCCCAACCAATCATCAGGGGCGGGCGTACCAGGGTGCCGGTGGCGAACTCCACCGGGCTGGGGATACCAATACCGATGCCTTTGACGTCGCCGGCGTACTTGTCAGCCTGGACGAGCAATTGCGTAAAGCAGGCTTTAACCGCCCCAAGGATCTTTTCCGGACCGTCGTTGATTTCAATCTGGAATTGTTCGCACTGCAGTATTTCGCCATGCATGTTGCTCAAGGCGATCTGCATCTGCTGCGCACCGATATCGGCCAGCAGCATCACCCCGAAATCACGGTTGATTTGCAGGCGCCCCGAAGGTCGCCCCCCCGTGGAGACTTCGTTGTCGGCGGCGCAGATATAGCCGCTGGCCAGCAGTGTATCCAGGCGCTGCCCCACGGTGGAGCGTGACAACCCGGTCACCTCCATGATTTTGACGCGTGATACCGCCTTGCCCGAATAGATCAGCGCCAGCACCGCGCCCGCGCTGTTGGGAGACAGCATTTCATCGATTTGTGCTTGTTTCACTCGCGTTCCCTTGCCGGGTCTCTGGTGGTTTTCGCCATGGCGGGAAATATACATGAAACTTTTGTGTTTTTTTAAAACAAAAGGTGTTTTATTTTGAAGATCGTGCTTTATTAGATCATGCAATACGGTTCCACGTTGCTGCAAAACGCACTCAAATAATTTTAAAAAGCGGAGAGCATATGACCCAGCGCGCAATCGCGATCATTGGTACTGGCATGATCGGCGCCATCCACCTGCGGGCCAGCCGTCTGGCAGGTGCCCGGTTACAAGGGGTGCTTGCTTCGTCGCCGGAGCGCTCCCGGGAAATGGCCGAAAAGTGGGGCGCAGCCCGGGCGTACACGTCAGTCGAAGAAGTGATGTCTGATCCTGCCGTCGATGTTGTGCACATCTGCTCCCCCAACGCCGCGCACTTCGCTGCCGCCGAGGCTGCCTTGAAGGCCGGTAAGCATGTGGTGTGTGAGAAACCCCTGGCCACCACCTTGAGTGATGCGCAACGGCTCTCGTCCCTGGCCGCAGAGCAGGGACTGGTGGCCACGGTCCCTTTTGTTTACCGCTATCACCCGATGGTTTGCGAGGCCCGGGCGCTGATCCAGCAAGGTGAGTTGGGCCCCCTGCAACTGATTCATGGCAGCTACCTGCAAGACTGGCTGCTGGATCAATTCGACAGCAACTGGCGTGTCGACGCTGCCAAGGGCGGCGCCTCCCGCGCTTTTGCCGATATCGGCTCCCACTGGTGCGACCTGATTGAATGGGTCACCGGTGAGCGCTTCGACTCGGTCATCGCAGACCTTCGCACCACGATCAAGGACCGACCCGTTTCCGGCCGCCCAACCTTTACCTCATCCGATACCCGCCAGCCTGAGGTGGCCATGGGTGCCGTTACCACCGAAGACGTGGCCTGTGCGCTGCTGCGTACCGAAGCGGGCACGCTGGCAACGGTCGCCATCAGCCAGGTGTCTGCCGGTCGCAAAAACCGCCTGTGGTTTGAAATCGACGGTGCCAAACGCAGCCTGGTGTTTGACCAGGAGTCTGCCGAGCAACTGTGGGTTGGCACCAGCGATGCCATTGAATTACGCGTCAAGGATCCGGGGCGCGGTTCTTCCGAACAGCGTCGCCTGGCAACCGTACCGGCGGGCCACGGCCAAGGGTATGGCGATTGTTTCGAAGCGTTTATTGGCGATACCTACGCCGCTATCGACGGCGAGGCCCGAGAGGGCCTGCCCACGTTTGCCGATGGTTTGCGTTCCGCGCAGATTGTTGATGCGGTGCTGCAATCAGCGACGAACGCCCGCTGGACTTCGATTGATCAAACCTTGAACCGATGACTGACTGAACCACACAACCTCGATTTCTTCGTCTGCGCTCTAACAACAATAACGTGCCGACAGGCACAGGAGACAAATCGTGAAACTCACTTCCATTGCAGCAATCCTTGCCGCCAGTTCATTGCTTGCTTTCGGCACCGTGCAACAGGCCAGTGCCGCCGACTACGCCGTGGTCTTGAAGACCCTCGGCAACCCTTATTGGAGCGCAATGCGCGACGGCATCGAGCAGGAGGCCAAGAAGCAGGGCGTTCAGGTCGATGTCTTCGCCGCTGCCAGTGAAGACGATATCCAGGGCCAGCAGCGTCTGGTGGAAGACGCCATCAACAAAAACTACAAGGCCATCGCGGTAGCGCCGATTACCTCGGTCAGCCTCATACAGTCCATCGCTGCCGCCAACAAAAAGGGCGTGTACATCGTCAACCTGGACGAGAAGGTGGACCTGCCGCAATTGAAGGCAGCCGGGGGTAGCGTGGTCGCGTTCCTGGCCACGGACAACCATGCCGTCGGCGCCAAAGGCGGGCAGTTCATCGTTGATCAGTTGGGCGCGCAAGGTGGCAAGGTCGCCATTATTGAAGGCAAGGCCGGCAACGCAACGGGCGATGCTCGTCGCGACGGCGCAGCAGGCGTATTCAAGGCCTCGAACAACATTCAGCTGGTGGCCAGCCAGCCGGCGGACTGGGACCGGTCCCGCGCACTGGACGTGGCTACCAACATCCTGCAACGCAACCCTGACCTGAAAGCGATCTACGCTGCCAATGACGGCATGGCGCTGGGCGTGTATCAGGCTGTCAGGAATGCGGATAAGCAGGGCAAGGTTCTGGTGGTTGGCACCGACGGTACCCCCGAAGCTCTGGACTCGATCAAGCAGGGTGAACTGACGGCCACCGTTGCCCAGGACTCGGCCGCGATGGGCGCACAAGGCCTGGACGTCATGATTGAAACCCTCAAGGCCAAACCGCCGATCCAGCCGGACAACAGCCCGAAATTCGTCGACATCGAATCGCACCTGATTACCCAGCAGAAATAGCCATTCACTGAGTCGCCAGGGCGGTCGTCGTTTGACCGCGTGATCCGGGCAATCTGCGGCCGCTCTATTGAGGGGGTACATCATGGGTGCGTTGGTTTCGGTGCGAAACATCGTCAAACGTTTCGCGGGTACGGTGGCGCTCAACGGCGTCAGCTTCGACATCATGCCGTCTGAAGTGCATGTGTTGCTGGGTGAAAACGGCGCGGGTAAATCGACACTGATGAAAATCCTCAGTGGCATTTACGAGCCCACCGAGGGCGAGATTCAACTGGGAGAAACGGTTTACCCACGCCTGACGCCCACGTTGTCCAAGGCGTTCGGTATCGCCCTGATCTATCAGGAACTCAGCGTGATCGATTACCTGAGCATTGAAGAAAACCTGTTTGTGGGGGCGATACCGACGCGGCGGCTGCTGGGTGTGCCGGTGGTTGATCGTGGCTTCATGCACCGCAAGGCGCTGGAAACCCTGGCCCGGGTGGGTCTCAACCGCAACCCGCGCACGCTGGTGGGCGACCTGAGCATTTCGGAAAAACAGCAGGTAGAAATCGCCAAGGCGCTGGCGGCCGATGCTCGGGTCATCATCATGGATGAACCGACTTCGTCATTGACCGACGAGGAAGTGCGCCACCTGTTCAAGGTCATCAATGAGCTGACCCAGGCTGGTATCGGGATTGTCTACATCTCCCACAAGCTCAAAGAGATCGCGGTGATTGGCGATCGCGTGTCGGTGCTCAAGGACGGCAGGCACGTCGGCACCTTCGACGCGAAAAACACCCCGACCCAAACCCTGATTGCCAGCATGGTGGGGCGTGAAATCGACAGCACCCGGCCCGATGGCGCCAATGTCATGGACGACCAGAACGTGCTGCAGGTCAGCCATCTGTCGTCCGTGGACGGGCGGGTCAAGGATGTGTCGTTCGACTTGTGTCGTGGCGAAATACTTGGTTTTGCCGGGTTGATGGGCTCGGGGCGCAGTGAGCTGATGGAGGTGATCTTTGGCGCGCGAAAACGGGCCAGCGGCAGCGTGACCCTCAATGGTCGCGATGTCACGGTCAAGACGCCTTATCACGCGGTCAAGGCGGGCATGGCGTTTGTCACCGAAGACCGTCGCCAGACCGGCTTCTTCCACAATTTTTCGATCGCCGAAAACATTTCGATCGTGCCGTTCGTGCGTTCCACCCGGCGGCAGATCTCCCTGGCGCGCATCGACTTGTCGCTGGAACGGCAATTCGGCACCCGTTATGTGGAGCGATTGCGCATCCGTTGTGCCTCACCGCAGCAGAACATTACCGAGTTGTCCGGTGGTAATCAGCAAAAGGCAATCATTGCCAAATGGCTGGCGGCGGAATGTGATTTGTTTATTTTTGATGAGCCGACCCGGGGCATTGATATTGGTGCCAAGTCGGAAATTTATCAGCTCATGCGGGACCTGGCCGACGCGGGCAAAAGTATCTTGATGGTGTCGTCTGAGTTGCCCGAGTTGCTGGCCGTATGTAACCGCATCGCTGTTTATAAAGAGGGCTGCATTGCAGACATTCTCGATAATCACGACGCAACAGAAGAAGACATCATGCGCATTGCAATGGCGTAACTAACCCCACGTTGATGCGTATGAATCGGAGATGTGACATGAACAAGCCTTCGCAGAAGTTGCCGTTGCCAAAACCCGCTGTCGCCCGTGACTTTGCCTCGCTTTGGCAAACTTACGGTACGGTCGGCATCCTGATCTTATTGCTGGTGTTCTCCAGCATTCTGTCGCCCGATTACTTTCTGACCGGCAGTAACCTGAGCCAGATTCTGGTGCAAAGTTCAGTGATGGTGTTGTTGGCCTGTGGGGTGTTTTTTACCATTCTGATTGCCGGTATCGATTTGTCCGTGGGCTCGATGCTGGCGCTGACCGGGATGGTCACCGCCAAGCTGATGATCAGCGGTTGCCCGTTCTGGCTGGCCATCATCCTGGGTGGTCTGGTGTTGGGCGCGGTGCTGGGGGCAATCAACGGAATACTGGTGAACATCACTCAACTGCACCCCTTCATCATTACCCTGGGGACCACGGCGATCTATCGTGGCCTGACCCTGATCATCTCCGATGCGCGTTCGGTGTTTGGCTTCGACCGGCGCTTCATCGACTTGATATCCGGGCGTTTGCTAGGGATTCCGGTGCCGGTGATCATCACGGTCGTGGTGGTGGCGGCCCTGTATTTCCTGGCACAACACACCAAGTTGGGGCGCAACATCTATGCCTTGGGTGGTAACGCCCAGGCGGCGTGGTTTTCCGGGATCAACGTCAAGTCGCACACCTTTATCGTGTTTATGATCTCCGGCCTGTGTGCGGGTGTCGCCGGGATCGTCACTGCTGCCCGTACCGGCGCTGCCGAACCCAATGCCGGTTTTGGCTTTGAGACGTTTGCCATTGCCTCGGCGATTATCGGTGGCACCAGTTTCTTCGGTGGTCGCGGGAAGATTTTTGGCGTGGTGATTGGCGGCCTGATTATCGGGGTGATCAGCAACATTCTGAATATCGTCAACGTGCAGTCTTACTACCAGCAAATCGTCATGGGGACGTTGATTATTCTTACGGTGACCCTCGATAAGTTGTTTACCCGAAAAGTACGTTAACTGGTTTTTCTTATATACCCGCTGGCGCAGGCCAGTGTCAGTCTGTCTGATAACTATTGCCTTGTCTTTGGAGTGATCTATGTCGCCTGTAGCAAATACCACTCGTATCTTTCTTGCCCCGGCTCCGCGTGCTGTCAGTGATATTTTCGATGCACAGGATTTGGCCGCGTTGCGTAGTTTGGGTGAACTGGTTATCCATGAAGACGGGCCGGTAACCGACGCCGTTTTTGCTGAAAAGGCGCTGGGTGCAACCATGATCATCGGGCAGCTGGACTTGCCGGCTGAACGCCTTGCACAGTTGCCTGACTTGAGAGTTGTGTTTAACGTCGAGGGCAACTTTCTGCCCAATGTCGACTATGGCTACTGCTTCTCCCACGGTGTGCGGGTGTTGAACGTCAGCCCGGTATTTGCCGAGCCAGTGGCTGAAGTGGCCTTGGGCATGGCGATTGATCTGGCACGGGGTGTCAGCCGTTCGGACCGTAACTTCCGCAACCATTGCGAACGTTATGGCCTGGACGCCAACCGGGATGCCTACAGCCTGTTCCGGCAAAAGGTCGGCTTCATCGGCATGGGTGACCTGGGGCGAGCCATCGTGCCGCTGCTCAAGCCATTCAACTGCGACATCATTGCTTACGATCCGTGGTTACCGGCTGATTACCTGACGAGCCTGGGTTGCCAGGCGGCGAGCCTGGAGCAGGTGCTGCAGACGTCACGTATTGTCTTTGTCGTGGCCGGTGTCACTGCCCACAACCAGGGTTTTCTGGATGCCACGCAGTTTGCCTCCATGCAGCAGGGGGCAGCGTTGGTACTGGTCAGTCGAGCCGGCGTGGTGGATTTCGAGGCGATGCTGGATGCGGCTGACAGTGGCCATATTCGTGTCGCGACTGACGTTTTCCCGGTAGAACCGGTGCCGGCCGATCACCGCTTGCGTCGCATCGAAAACCTGCTGCTGTCGCCTCACCAGGCGGGCGCCATGGAGGCTGCCTTGCAGCAAATCGGCAAGCGGGTGGTGGCCGATGCCGAACTGATCGCACGGGGGATCGCGCCGGTGATGTGTAAAGCAGCACAACCGGAATCGGTGTCGTTGTTTCGCAGCAAACCTGTCGATAAAAGCTGAGGTCGGACCATGCAACTCAAAGAAAGCCAGTTCCGTGGCTGGTCCGCCTGGACGCTGACCCAAGGCGAATTGTCCTTGCATATCGTGCCGGCGATCGGTGGTCGGTTGATGTCCATTGAGTACGCTGGCGTCGAATTGTGTTTCATCAACCCGGCGCTGGAAGGCAGGCTGGCGGAGGATGATCCCCATCGCTGGGCGCAATTGTGTGGCGACTGGGCGTTCCCGCTCTGGGGGGGTGGCAAGACCTGGGTAGCCCCCGAAACCAGCTGGCCGGAAGGCTGCCCACAACGGGATCTGGACAGTGGTGCCTATCAGGTTGTGAGCACCTGGCAGCATGAGATATCAGCCGGTATCGAACTGCTAAGCCCGGTGTGTCGCCAGAGCGGCTTGCAGATTCGGCGCAGGGTTTCCATCAGCAGCGGTGAAACCTTCTGGAAGGTGGAACACACCTTGATCAACACCTCCAGCCAGACTGTGCAATACGGCATCTGGGATGTGCTGATGTTGCGCCGTCCGGGCCATGTGGCAGTGGAGTGGGCGACGGGTGTGGGCGAGTTCTGCGAGATAAGTGGGAAGGGCGAGCTTGGGGACCTGGTGGAGGAGGGCTTGATCGCCACGACGGCTGAACATGCCAGCGTACTCTGTCAGCAGGCAAAGCAATTCAAGGTGGGTATCACTGGCACCAGCGGGTTGTTGAGCGTTGAGCTGGACCTGCCTGAGGGGCGAGTGCGTTACTGGCGCATGGCACCGGTATCGCCGGGGCTGCCGTATGCCCATGGTCATCCGGTGGAAGTCTTCAACGCCCCGGATTTGCCCTACTTTGAGGTGGAAAGCCATTCGCCGTTGGCCACGTTGCCAGCGTTTGGCAGTGTCAGTTTTACAGTGATCGAGTGCGTGGATGGGGTGTAGAGTCGGTTAAGCCACGAAACCTCTGGGAATCGGGTCTGAAACAAATGGTTTTGATTGATGCAAAGCTTGTGGGAGCGAATTCATTCGCGAATTTGGATTGCCAGTCACCGAACATGTTGGATGTGCTGGCCTCTCGCGAATGAATTCGCTCCCACACAGCCTGCACAAGTTCGGTTTCTTAAGTGACACCTAGTGCGGCGTGTTTTGCGTTATGACGCCGAGCTTTGTTTAACAAAGCGCTCGATCAGCCACTTCGCCGCAGGGCCCGGCGGTAAATCCGTGCGGTAGATGACGTCGAAGGAATATTGGCCGCTTTCGTATTCCGGTATGTTCAATTGCACGAGCCGGCCGCTGTCCAGATCTTCCCGGACCATCGGGGCTGGCATGTTCCCCCAACCAATACCTTCACGCAGCAACATGTGCTTGGCGCCCAGGTCCGCCAGCCGCCAGGTGCGGTTACTGAGAACGGCAAAATCCTTACCCTTGGTCAGGCGCGAGCGATCAGACAGCACCAGTTGTGTGAACTCTCGTCCGGCGCCCGGAACATGGGTGTCGCTTGAAGCCAGCGGATGATTCGGGGCTGCCACGGGAATTAAGTCGACACTGCCGACAGCAATCCTTTCGATACCGTCGACTCCATCATTCATTGGCCCGCTGACACCGATTGTGGCGCCTCGGTTGACGACCAGCTCAGTGACGGCGCCGAGCGCCTCCATGTGCAGGTGCAGTGAAACCGTAGGGAATTCCTCGCGGAAGGATTTGAGTGCGTCCACCACCCGTTCGGCGGGCAGCATTACATCCAGCACGACGTGGACTTCGGCTTCGAGCCCCTGAAGCAGGCCTTTGACCTTGGCGCGTAATCCATGAATCCCGTTGGTGATGGTTCTGGCTTCGACCAGCACGGTGCGCCCGGCATCGGTGAGCTGGGGTTTGCGCGTTGTCTGGCGGTCGAACAGGGACACGCCGAGCTGCAGTTCCAGGTTGGCGATTGAATAACTGATGACCGAGGTGGCCCGGTGCAGTTTTCTGGCAGCCGCTGCAAAACTGCCGACTTCCACGACCGTCAGGAACACGCGCAGTTGATCCAGTGTCGGTGTTCCGGGCTCAGAGCTCATGCCGATGTCCTCAAACGTAAAGATCAATATTACCCGGCCATTGGCTTCGGGCGATGCAGGATAGCTTGTCTATTTAATCGAATCTAATGATCTAAATTAACCGGCTATTCAGATTAGATGGCGGGGCGCAAGATTTCCTCACTCGGGCGGTTCATGTCGAATCGCACCCCATTCAAGGAAATACCCCCATGTCTATCTCTGCAAACGTTCCTCATTCAGCCACTGCTGAACAAAGCCGTTCCGACGTGACTCAAGCCTCGGTCTCGTTGATTGGCCGAATCCTGCTCAGCGCAATCTTCCTCCTTTCCGGTCTTTCGAAACTGGCAGCGCCCGCCATGATGATCGGTTACATCAGCTCCGTTGGGCTGCCGCTTCCCCAGTTGGCGCTGGTAGTGGCGATCATTATTGAAGTGGGCGGTGGCCTGGCGCTGATCGCAGGTTATCGCACCCGTGTCGTAGCCGCAGTCCTGGCAGCGTTCAGCGTCATCACGGCATTGGCCTTCCATCATGCGCTGGCCGATCAGAACCAGTTCATTCACTTCTTCAAGAACATCGCGATGGCCGGTGGTCTGCTGCAAGTCGTGGCGTTCGGTGCCGGTCGCTTCAGCCTCGACGCTCGCCGTCGTTGATACACCCGTCAGTCGACGTTGAGGCATACACCGTTAGCGTCTGGGGGGCATGCCCCCCTTCTTTTTTGTGAGTGATCATCATGACTTCTCAGCAACAACCACACATCGATGGCTCTACACGGGAAACCATCGCTCACCGAGCAATCAGCTACCGCACCACGGGCGGTGGGCGAGGCCCTATTGTCCGACTCATGAGCCCCTCCGACCTGGGGCACCTGGTCAAGCCTTTCGTGTTCCTTGATCTGTTTGAAGGTGAGAGTACTTTCATTCACGGCATGCCTATGCATCCGCATTCGGGGATCGCCACCATCACCCTGATTACCGAAGGCAATTTGCACTTCGAGGATGCCGAGTCGGGCTCGGGGACGATTGACTATGGTGGTGTTGAGTGGATGCGGGCAGGCGGCGGGGTCTGGCACGGGAAGGAGATGTCGGTAGGGACATCGAAGCGGATCCAGGGGTTTCAGCTTTGGATTGCGCTACCACCGGCGCTGGAAAACGCGAGTGTCGATAGCCAATACCTTGAGTCAGGCGTGATGCCTGAAGTGGGGCCGGCGCGGGTGATTCTTGGCAAGTACCAGGGTATTCAAAGCCCGGTTCGCGCTCCCGACGGGGTGAATTATCTGCTGGTTACGCTAGGCGCCGGCGAATCCTGGACCTACGTTCCACCCGATGGGCACGAGTCATTGTGGCTGAGTGTCAGCCGGGGAAATCTTGTCCTGCCAGGCCTTGTGACCGCAGGAGAAATGGTCATCTTCGAACCCGGTAATAGTGCAGTTACGCTGAAGGCGATGCACACCGATACGGTCTTCGTGATCGGTTCTGCGGCACCCCATCCGTATGACCTCGCGCTGGGTCATTACTCGGTCCACACCAACCCGCAAGCCTTGAGTGCAGGAGAGGCAAAGATTGCAGATATTGGTGTGCGGCTGCGTGAGTACCTGCAAAAGCCAAACGGGACTGCAGCGGTGCCGGTTTTCAGGTAACCCGAGGGGTTGGTCCAGCCCTGGGTGATCTGGTGCCCAACGGCCCGGCAGCGCTCAAGGTCTTGGATTACAGCCTGAAGACTTTGGGCGACTGACGGCATCTCAGCCGTCAGTGCAAAGTACCGCTGGCTTAGCTGAATCAATCCCAGCTCAGCGCGCCACCTGTCTGATACTCGATCACTCGCGTCTCAAAGAAGTTCTTCTCTTTCTTCAAGTCCATGATCTCGCTCATCCACGGGAACGGGTTAACGGTCCCTGGGTACTCTTCTTTCAGGCCGATCTGCGACAGACGACGGTTAGCGATGAACTTCAGGTAGTCCTCCATCATCGCTGCGTTCATGCCCAGCACGCCGCGTGGCATGGTGTCGCGGGCGTATTCGATTTCCAGCTGAGTACCTTGCAGGATCATCTGCGAGGCTTCTTCCTTCATTTCGGCATCCCACAGGTGTGGGTTTTCGATCTTGATCTGGTTGATCACGTCGATGCCGAAGTTCAGGTGCATGGATTCGTCGCGCAGGATGTACTGGAACTGCTCGGCGACGCCGGTCATCTTGTTGCGGCGGCCCATGGAGAGGATCTGGGTGAAGCCGCAGTAGAAGAAGATACCTTCCAGTACGCAGTAGTAGGCGATCAGGTTGCGCAGCAGTTCCTTGTCGGTTTCGACGGTGCCGGTTTCGAACTTCGGATCGGAGATGGAGCGGGTGTACTTGAGGCCCCAGGCTGCCTTTTTCGCGACCGACGGGATCTCGTGGTACATGTTGAAGATTTCGCCTTCATCCATGCCCAGCGACTCGATGCAGTACTGGTAGGCGTGGGTGTGGATCGCTTCTTCGAAGGCCTGGCGCAGGATGTACTGGCGGCACTCCGGGTTGGTGATCAGGCGGTACACGGCCAGCACCAGGTTGTTGGCAACCAGGGAGTCGGCGGTGGAGAAGAAGCCGAGGTTACGCATGACGATGCGACGCTCGTCGTCGGTCAGGCCTTCCGGGTTACGCCATACGGCGATGTCGGCGGTCATGTTGACTTCTTGCGGCATCCAGTGGTTTGCGCAGCCGTCGAGGTACTTCTGCCAGGCCCAGTCGTACTTGAAAGGTACGAGCTGGTTGAGGTCGGCACGGCAGTTGATCATCATTTTTTCGTCGACGGCAACACGTGCGCTGGCGCCTTCGAGTTCAGCCAGGCCTTCGGCGATGTCGAGTTTGTCCAGTGCAGCCTTGGCGCGGATGATCGCAGCCGAGTCGCTGTCGGTGACGGCGCGGGCTTCCTGGGCTGCACCGGCACCGGCGCTGTCGAGTTTGTCCATGGCAGCTTCGGAGGCGTGGCCTGCGTTGGCGCCTTTGGCGGGTTCGGCTGCGTCTTCTTTATCGAATTCGTCCCAGCTCAGCATGGTGATGAGGCTCCTGCTCGAGGGCCGCGCGTGGCGACCGGTTGGATTTTAAAGTATGTAGTGCCAGCGTCGCATTCAAGGCACTGGCAACGGGAAATTGGGTGTCTCGGGATTGCTGCTATTGAGCGTTCTTTGACGCCGTCGGTCGCCCCGCGAATTCGCTGCCGTGGCTATGCCTGACAGGCGAGCAAATCGGGTCTTTGGGGTTGCTTTCAGGTAAGCCAATTGTGCTTTTGCAAATGGTCATTTGAGTACCTTTGAGCGAGCGCGAGATTATACAGATTTCATCCGCCACTTGTTCGTCCGTGATTGAGTTTTGACGTCTGATTTTGCTTTTTTCTTCCGCGTTTGGGCGTTCATTCTCACTTCATCAGAGATGAGAGAGGACAGAGCGAAAATCCCGTATGTAGTGTTTTTTACATTTAGAAACGCAGCATATAGTGTGATTGGGTTTCGGGCAATCATCGTTGCGAACGTTTCCGATTGGCTATTTTGGCGATAATTAGCGCTGTCTTTTTACGACGCCGCGAATACCGGGCGTTGTAGCGCTTTGATCTTTTACTGTTCTGGATGCGGCTACTTTTGATGAGCGACGAACGGCTTCAAAATTGAGTCGATTTCAGCGTTGTGTCCATTCGCTGATCGGCTGTCCAATGCAGCGGTCAAAGACCTTCGTAAGCGCTGCATAATCACAAACCACCGCGTCGATATTCGCCTGAATCCATTCCTGCGCATCCACTGCCCACCAACTGATTTCGTAGCCGGCGTTGACGATGATGTGTTCGAACAGAATTCGTTGGGCTCTGCCGTTTCCGTCGCGGAAAGGATGGATGACGTTTAAGTCTCCAAACAGTTCGGCGCTTGCGATGACCAGACTCGTGCGATCCAGATCCTGGAACCAATTGGCCCTGGCTAAGGAGTTAAGCATCTTCTCGGCTTCAGGCTCAATGCGTCCGGTGGTGCAGAAGTGGGTATCGCCTTTCGATATATCCACGGTGCGCAGTTCGCCAGCCCACTCGTAGAGGTCTGCGAACAGTTGCTGATGAATGCTTTTGAGACAGGAAAGATCGTAAGGCGGCGGCGAGAATTCGATAGATTGCGCAGCGACTTCCGACAGCGCGCGTTCTGCTTGTGCCAATACGTTGTCGTCGGTCAGGTTTAGACGATTGCGTAACACCCTGGTGCCGGGATAGCAGTAGGGGTCTTGACCGGCGCCGTATTTATCGATCATCAGGCCTGTTTGTTGCGATAGGTTTTGAGCAGTTCTTCGCGCGACGTCAGCGGGCGTTCGGCGTCGAGAGGAGTGCTGTCGAAACCTTCCAGGCGCAGGCTGGCTGCGTAGTTGGATTTACGCGTTTTGGCGAAGTAGGCTTTTTTTGCATCGAGGGAGGGATGTGTCATGGAGGCGCCTCCAGGTTCAAAGGCGACAGTGTAGCGGAAAGGGCTTAGGATGGGCGAGAAGCTCGGGTGGTACCAAAACTGTTGGAGCGAGGCTTGCCCGCGAAAGCGTCAGATCAGACGATAACGTTATCGACTGAACTCCAGTTCGCGGGCAAGCCTCGCTCCAACAGTTTGGTGATGAGCACCACCTTGACATGGTGGTGCTCTGAACAGCTTTTACTGACAGGCTTCGCAGTCTGGCTCGTCGATCGCGCAGGCTTTTGGCACTGGCGCCGGGCCGGCAGGGGCGAACTCGGATGGCTTCGGTGCGGCGAGGACGGAGTCGTCGCCGTGGTTGCCGCCGCTCGACACTGCGTTGAGCTTGCCGGTGCTGATAGTCGATTTCTCGGTGCTGGTCGCGGCCAGGGCACGGAGGTAGTAGGTGGTTTTCAGACCACGGTACCAGGCCATGCGGTAGGTCACGTCCAGCTTCTTGCCCGAAGCGCCAGCGATGTACAGGTTCAGGGACTGAGCCTGGTCGATCCACTTCTGACGGCGGCTGGCGGCATCGACGATCCACTTGGTGTCGACTTCGAACGCGGTGGCGTACAGGGCTTTGAGCTCTGCCGGGATGCGCTCGATCTGCTGCACCGAACCGTCGTAGTACTTCAGGTCGTTGATCATGACCGAGTCCCACAGGCCGCGGGCCTTGAGGTCGCGAACCAGGTACGGATTGATCACGGTGAATTCGCCCGAGAGGTTCGATTTCACGTACAGGTTCTGGTAAGTCGGCTCGATCGACTGCGACACGCCAGTGATGTTGGCGATGGTGGCGGTCGGTGCGATGGCCATGATGTTGGAGTTACGAATGCCTTTCTGTACACGGGCACGTACTGGCGCCCAGTCCAGGGATTCGTTCAGGTCAACGTCGATGTACTTCTGGCCACGCTGTTCGATCAGGATCTGTTGCGAGTCCAGCGGCAGGATGCCTTTGGACCACAGTGAGCCCTGGAACGTCTCGTAGGCGCCACGCTCGTCGGCCAGGTCGCAGGAAGCCTGAATCGCGTAGTAACTGACCGCTTCCATGGACTTGTCGGCGAACTCGACGGCAGCATCAGAACCGTAAGGGATGTGCTGCAGGTACAGCGCGTCCTGGAAGCCCATGATGCCCAGGCCGACTGGACGGTGCTTGAAGTTCGAGTTCTTGGCTTGCGGCACCGAGTAGTAGTTGATGTCGATCACGTTATCGAGCATGCGCACGGCGACGTCGACAGTACGCTTGAGCTTGTCGGTGTCCAGCTTGCCGTTGACGATGTGGTTCGGCAGGTTGATCGAGCCCAGGTTGCAGACCGCGATCTCGTCCTTGTTGGTGTTCAGGGTGATCTCGGTGCACAGGTTCGAGCTGTGGACCACGCCCACGTGCTGCTGCGGGCTGCGCAGGTTGCACGGGTCTTTGAAGGTCAACCATGGGTGGCCGGTTTCGAACAGCATGGACAGCATCTTGCGCCACAGGTCTTTGGCCTGGATGGTCTTGAACAGTTTGACCTTGCCCGGATATTCAGTCAGCGCTTCGTAGTACTCGTAACGCTCTTCGAATGCCTTGCCGGTCAGGTCGTGCAGGTCTGGCACTTCCGATGGCGAGAACAGGGTCCACTTGCCGTCATCGAAGACGCGCTTCATGAACAGGTCAGGGATCCAGTTGGCAGTGTTCATGTCGTGGGTACGACGACGGTCGTCACCGGTGTTCTTGCGCAGCTCGATGAACTCTTCGATGTCCATGTGCCAGGTTTCCAGGTACGCACACACAGCGCCTTTGCGCTTGCCGCCCTGGTTGACCGCTACGGCGGTGTCGTTCACGACTTTCAGGAACGGCACAACACCCTGGGATTTGCCGTTGGTGCCCTTGATGTACGAGCCCAATGCACGAACCGGGGTCCAGTCGTTGCCCAGGCCGCCTGCGAATTTGGACAGCATGGCGTTGTCGTGGATCGCGTGGTAGATGCCCGACAGGTCGTCCGGCACGGTGGTCAGGTAGCAGCTGGACAGCTGTGGACGCAGGGTACCGGCGTTGAACAGTGTCGGGGTCGACGACATGTAGTCGAAGGACGACAGCAGGTTGTAGAACTCGATGGCGCGATCTTCCTTGGCTTTCTCTTCGATCGCCAGGCCCATGGCCACACGCATGAAGAAGATCTGCGGCAGTTCGAAACGCACGCCATCCTTGTGGATGAAGTAACGGTCGTACAGGGTCTGCAGGCCCAGGTAAGTGAACTGCTGGTCGCGCTCGTGGTTGATCGCCTTGCCCAGTTTTTCCAGGTCGAAGGTGGCCAGCACAGGGTTCAGCAATTCGAACTCGATACCCTTGGCGACGTACGAAGGCAGGGCCTTGGCGTACAGGTCGGCCATTTCGTGGTGAGTAGCGCTTTCGGCCACTTCCAGGAAGCTCAGGCCTTCGGCACGCAGGGTGTCCATCAGCAGGCGGGCGGTCACGAACGAGTAGTTCGGCTCGCGCTCTACCAGGGTACGCGCGGTCATCACCAGGGCGGTGTTGACGTCTTTGAGCGCAACGCCGTCGTAGAGGTTTTTCAGGGTTTCGTTCTGGATCAGGGCAGCATCGACTTCTTCCAGCCCTTCACAGGCTTCAGTGACGATGGTGTTCAGGCGACCCATGTCCAGCGGTGCAACGCTGCCGTCGGCGCGGGTGATACGGATCGACGGGTGAGCCTGCACAGGGGCGTCGGTGGAGCGTACAGCACGCTCTTTGGCGCGCGAATCGCGGTAGATCACGTAGTCGCGAGCCACTTTTTGCTCGCCAGCGCGCATCAGCGCCAGTTCTACCTGATCCTGGATTTCTACGATGTGGATCGTGCCGCCCGAAGGCATGCGACGTTTGAAGGTGGCGGTAACCTGTTCGGTCAGGCGGGCAACGGTGTCGTGGATGCGCGACGACGCGGCGGCGGTACCGCCTTCAACTGCAAGAAACGCTTTGGTAATGGCAACGGTGATTTTGTCATCGGTATAAGGAACAACGGTCCCATTACGCTTGATCACGCGCAGCTGACCCGGCGCAGTAGCGGACAAGTCCTGTTGGGACTGGTCTGCGTGCGGCGCTGCGGTCGGCGAATTCTCGCGAGTTGTGTCTGTTTGCATGGGTATCTCCACGTTCTCTATGTTTGTTTGGGCACTGACAACGTGCCCACCGTTCCGTGTTGAAAGCAGTTCAGCCGACAAAGCGTCGGCTGGAAAGACTTCAAAACGGAGTCAGGAAGGCTTGTTTGCCATCCTTTGGCTTTGAAGTCCGGATGGGTCTCGGATGGATGTCCGTTACCCTCAAATCTGATTGAAGAATGCTCGTCTTTTGTTGCAACACTTGTACCGCGCGCCGGGGATTGTCCGGTCTAGAGCGCCAGCCATTCGCACGAGCGGTTTGACTGCAAAACAAGGCCTGGGTTTTACCGCGCACACCCGAGAAAAAGGCTTGAAATTCTCGATCGAGTTGTGTTGGGTTTTTACTGCCAAACCCTACATGTAGGGTTTTTTTCGCGGCGAGGTACAAGATAGTGCGTTTTGCGGGATGTGACAATCTCAAAGCTGTGGATAAAGCTGTGTGTAAATTGTGTGCGAAAAGGGGAAACTGGCTGTAGGCCGCAGCAATGCTGGGCAGAACCGTTTGTCCGTGTTTTTCGACTCTTTTAATTTGCCCGGCGGATTTTTGCGGGCGCGAACCCTATCACAAAAATCGCAGATCACAAGGTCAATCTGGCATGTCGTGTGCTTACCGCGAGCCATTGCTACAATCGCCCGCATCGCACCGGGATCGTGCGTGAAATTGCCCCTGATTCGGGCCCCCCGGTAGGCGCTCATGCAGACCTTGTGGGAGCGAATTCATTCGCGAGAGGCCGGTACATCCAGCCTCTCGGTTGGCTGACACACCGCTTCGCGAATAAATTCGCTCCCGCAGGTTGCCGCCGAACCTAGAATCTCCCACAAGAGCTTCGTCATTACCGTCATCTGTCTGGAGATACGCCTTGGAGCAGGAAGCTTGGCAAGTACTTATCGTTGAGGATGACCAGCGTCTGGCTGAGCTGACCCGCGACTACCTGGAGAACAACGGCCTGCGCGTGCGCATCGAAGGTGACGGCGCGCGGGCGGCGGTGCGGATCATCGAGGAGCAGCCCGACCTGGTGATTCTCGACCTCATGCTGCCCGGTGAAGATGGCCTGAGCATCTGCCGCAAGGTCCGGGCGGGCTATGACGGGCCTATTCTGATGCTTACCGCCCGCACCGATGACACCGATCAGGTGCAGGGTCTGGACATGGGCGCCGATGATTTTGTCTGTAAGCCCGTACATCCCCGCGTCTTGTTGGCGCGCATCCATGCCCTGTTGCGGCGCAGCGAAGTGGCCGAAGGGCCCAGCGGCGAACAGCGGCGGCTGGTGTTCGGCCCGCTGGTTGTGGACAACGCCTTGCGTGAAGCCTGGCTGCAGGACAACAGCATCGAGCTGACCAGCGCCGAATTCGACCTTTTGTGGCTGCTGGTGGCCAACGCCGGGCGCATTCTGTCTCGCGAAGAGTTGTTCACCGCGCTGCGTGGGGTGGGCTATGACGGCCAGGATCGCTCCATTGATGTCCGTATCTCGCGCATTCGCCCCAAGATTGGCGATGATCCAATCCACCCGCGCCTGATCAAGACTGTGCGCAGCAAAGGCTATCTGTTTGTTCCCGAAGCGGCGCAGGACATGCCCCGCCTTGCGCTGAACGAATAAGCCATGAACTCCATCTTCCTGCGCATCTATGGCGGCATGCTTGGCGTGCTGGTGCTGGTGGCCATGCTCGGGGTGCTGGCGCTGCATCTGGTCAACGAGGTGCGCACCGAGCAATACCGCGAACGCCTGGCCCACGGCACCTTTGCCTTGATGGGCGACAACCTGCGTGCAATGGATGCCATCGAGCGCCAGCGGGCGTTGGCGGTGTGGGGGCGCTTGCTGGGGATTCCGCTGGAGTTACAGCCCCTGGATCAGGCACACCTGGACATCGCCACCCGTGGCCGTTTGCAGCGGGGCCAAGTGGTGGTGGAGCAGACCGGGCCCCATGCGGCCCGGGTGTTTCGGCAGTTGAGCGACACCGAGCCGCTGTTGCTGACCGGCGAGGTGCAGCAAATCAGCGAGCAGCTGGCGCGGGCGACTATTTACCTGCTGATGGATGAGTTGGTGCGCTTCCCCGTGGACGAGCAGCCCAGGCGTCTTGAGGCGTTGAAGCAGGAAAAGGGCTTTGGTTTCGACATGCGCCTGCTGCGTCTGGAGGCGGCGGACGTCAACGACGACCAGCGGCGCCGGGTTTATGAGGGCGACACGGTGTTGGCGCTGGGCCGGGGCGGGGACTCGATCCGGGTGTTTGCCGGGCTTCCCGACACTCCGTGGGTGCTGGAGATCGGCCCGCTGTATCAGATGAATGTCTACCCACCGCAACTGTTGGTGCTGATCGCCTTCCTGGGGTTGTGCCTCATCGGTCTGGTGGTTTACCTGCTGGTGCGCCGGCTTGAGCGTCGCTTGTTGGGCCTGGAAGCGGCGGCCACGCAAATCGCCCAAGGCAGCCTGCAAACCCGGGTTCCGGCCACGGGCGCTGATTCGGTCGGGCGTCTGGCGGCAGCTTTTAATGGCATGGCTGAACATTTGCAGCGTTCCCTGACCATTCAGCGCGAACTGGTGCGGGCGGTGTCCCACGAGTTGCGCACCCCCGTGGCGCGCCTGCGTTTCGGGCTGGAGATGATCAGCGACGCCACCACGCCCGAGGCCCGGCACAAATACATGGTGGGCATGGACAGCGATATTCAGGATCTCGACAAGTTGGTGGACGAGATGCTGACCTACGCGCGGCTGGAGCAGGGCGCGCCGAATTTGAATTTCCAGCGCATTGACCTGGGTGCGTTGATCAATCAGGTCATCGCCGAACTGGCGCCGCTGCGAGCCCATGTGCGGGTGGCGCGGGGTCATTGCCTGTCGGCGGCTGATTGCGACGGGGCCTGGGTCGAGGCAGAACCGCGTTATCTGCATCGCGCGGTGCAGAACCTGGTGAGTAACGCCATGCGCCACGCCGAATGCGAGGTTCGCGTCAGTTATCAGGTGGGGCAGCAGCGTTGCCGCATCGACATCGAAGACGACGGCCCCGGCATCCCGGAAAACGCCTGGGACCGGATTTTCACCCCCTTCATGCGCCTGGATGACAGCCGCACCCGGGCGTCGGGCGGACACGGGTTGGGCTTGTCGATTGTGCGGCGGATCATCCATTGGCACGAAGGTCGTGCCTTGATCGGTCGCAGTGAAAGCCTGGGTGGCGCCTGTTTCAGCCTGGCCTGGCCTCGGGAGCAGAAAAAACCATGAGGTTCGAGGGCGCCTTGCAGGCATTCGGCCAGAGCCTGGTGGCCGACGATGATCCGCGCCCGGTGTATGCGCTGCTGGACCTGTTGCAGCCTGAAAAGCTTGATCAGATGCTGATGCAAACCTACGGCCCGGAGCTGATGCCCAGGCATTTGCCGGTGCTGGTGTCGCAGTGGTCCAAGTATTACTTCATGCACTTGATCCCGCTGGTGGTGGTGGCGGTCCTGGTGCAGGGCTGGTGTTGGCCACTGGCGCTGGAGGGGATTGGCGTGTCCCTGGACTCCCGTGGCCTGCCGGACGGGGTGAAGCTGCCGGAGCAGGGGGCAGCTGTCGCTGTTGAAAGTTTCGACGGTTTGCTGGACCACAACCTGCAGCCGGTCATCGAGTCCTTGAGTGCCTACAGCGGTGTGGGGGGTGGGGTTCTATGGGGCAATGCCGGGGATTATCTGGAAACCTGCCTGCGGCAATTGGCCGACGTCAGCGACGTGCCACTGGATGCCGGTTATGCGCTGCTGCGCAACAAGCAGCGCAGCGACGGCCGCCGCAACCCCCTGTTCAACGCCATCACTTACCCCGACCAACGCCGCCAGCGCCGTAGTTGCTGCTTGAGCTATCAAGTGGAGTGGATCGGGCATTGTGAGCATTGCCCGTTGGTTTGAGCGCAGCGCTGGAGCCATTGTTGGAGCGAGGCTTGCCCGCGATTGCGGTGTGTCAGTCTCCCGCGATGTTTCAGGACCAACGCCTTCGCGAGCAAGCTCGACTCCCACCGGTTTTGTACCTGTCTGAAATGCTGGAATGAACACAAATCCATTGTTGGAGCGAGGCTTGCCCGCGATTGCGGTGTGTCAGCCTCCCGCGATGTTTCAGGACCAACGCCTTCGCGAGCAAGCTCGACTCCCACCGGTTTTGTACCTGTCTGAAATGCTGGAATGAACACAAATCCATTGTTGGAGCGAGGCTTGCCCGCGAATGCGGTGTATCAAACAACGGCAATGTTTCAGACCTGACGCCTTCGCGAGCAAGCTCGGCTCCTACTCGGTTTTGCGTCTGTCTCAAATGCAGGAATGAATACAAATCCGGTGTGCGGACAGGCTTGGCGTCTTCACCCCGCCACACTCACCAGACTCAACAACTGCCCATCCTGCAGGCTGAATTGTGCGTCCAGTTCCTTGCCGTGGTGCCATTCGTCATTCAGGTCGATGTTCAGCCGCAGCCGAGCGTGGCCTTCTGGCGTCCACTCCAGCAACTGCGCGTCTTCGAAGTAGAAACGTTTGCCTACGAGGGGGTAGAGGGCCTTGAACAGGCTTTCTTTCAGGGAGAAGGTCAGGGTCACCACCAGGGCGATCTTGTCGTTGGGGGCGGTGGTCAGGCGTTGCAGCTCGTCGACGGTGAGGATCTCACCGGCCAGTTTGATGGCGCGCTCCTGGGGCATCAGGTGCTCCATGTCCATGCCCAGCCCGCTCCATTGTTGTTTGTGCGCGACGATGGCCGCCGCCCAGCCGGTGCTGTGGGTGATGGAGCCGGTAATGTCGCTGGGCCACAGCGGCGCGCGGTCTGCGCCGATGTCCGGGACGTTCAGGCGACCGTCCAGGCGACGCATGGCTTCCCGGGCGCAGAGGCGGCCGGCGAGGAATTCGGTCTGGCGTTTGGCGACCGAGCGCCGAATGCTGGCGGGCGGTTCGATGATGCAGTGCTGAAAATCGCCTGCTGCCAGTTTCCTGGGGTCAAACACGCCGCTGACCAGCACAACGCCCGGCAAGGCCTGGGGTAAAGGCCAGTGCTGTTCGAGGGCCGGGCAGCAATCGGGAAGGGGGAAAGCCTGGGTCATGTCATTCACTGCTGGTGCCGCCGGAAGGCTGCGATCAAATTCATAAGTCATACAGACCTTATCGCAGCCTTCGCCAGCGCCTACAAGTCTTGCGTCAGAGCACCACGCTTGGCAGCCACAGGGAAATGGCCGGAACGTAAGTCACCAGCATCAACACCAGAAACAACGCGGCATAGAAAGGCAGCAATGCCCTGACCGTACTTTCAATGCTGACCCGGCCAATCGCCGCGCCCACGAACAACACCGCACCGACAGGCGGGGTGATCAGCCCGATGCCCAGGTTGACCAGCATGATCATGCCGAAATGCACCGGGTCGACGCCGATGGACACCGCCACTGGCAGCAGCACCGGCGTCAGGATCAGGATCAGCGGCGCCATGTCCATCACCGTGCCCAGTAACAACAGCATGGCGTTGATGCACATCAGGATCACGTAGCGGTTGTCCGAGAGGGTCATGAACGCCGTGGTGATCTTCATGGGGATCTGCATCAGCACCATGATGTAACCGAAGCTGGCGGCAAAGCCGATCAGGATCATCACGATGGAAATGGTCCGCACCGTGCGATGCATCAGCTTGGGCAGTTCACGCCACTTGTAGTCGCGGTAGATGAACATGGTCACGAAGAACGCCCACAGCACGGCGATCGCAGCTGATTCGGTGGCAGTGAACACTCCTGAGAGAATCCCCCCGAGGATGATGACCATGGTCATCAGGCCCCAGATCGCCTCGATACAGATCTTGATCGCCTGCTTGAGCGGGATCACCTCGCCTTTGGGGTAATTGCGCCTTCTGGCGAAGACCATGCACAGCGCCATGAGGCAGGCGCTCATCAGCAGGCCCGGCAGGATCCCGGCGATGAACAGCGAGGCAATGGATACCGTGCCGCCCGCCGCCAGCGAGTAAAGCACCGAGTTATGACTGGGCGGGGTGAGCAGCGCCTGGACCGAGCCGCTGACGGTGACTGCTGTGGAAAATTCCCGTGGATAACCCTTCTTTTCCATCTCCGGGATCAGCACCGAGCCCACCGAGGCGGTATCGGCCACCGAGGAGCCGGAGATCGCGCCGAAAAAGGTCGAGGCCACGATGTTGACCAGCGACAGGCCGCCACGGATGAAGCCCACCAGCACGTTGGCGAAGGCCACCAGGCGCCTGGACATGCCGCCTTCGGCCATGATGGCCCCGGCGAACACAAAGAACGGAATAGCCAGCAGAGCGAATTTGTTGACGCCGCCCGCCACCTGGATCATCACCGCGTCGAACGGGATGTCGATCCACCATGCGCCGATCAACGCCGACAAGCCCAGTGAGTAAGCCACCGGCATGCCGAGCAGGATCAACGTGATAAAGCTGCCTAACAGAATCGCTGCGTCCATTTATGCGGCTCCTTCGCTTTGTTCAATCAGGTCGAAGCGCACGACGCGGCGCTGGCTCTGGTCGCCCAGAAACAGTTTTTCGAGCACGAAGATCAGGCTCAAAAAGCCGCCAATCGGGATCGGTGCGTAGGTCATGCCAACCCGCAATGTCGGCAGGGAGCTCATGAACTGACCCCAGGTCGCCATGCACAGCTTGATGCCCCAGAGGGTCATGAACAGGCAGACCACGGCCATCAGCACCTGGGTCAGGAGTGAGGTCTGGCGTCTGAGGCGAGGGGGCATGCGATCAGTGATCATGGCCACGGCCATGTGTGCGCCGGCCCGATAACTGGCCGCAGCGCCGATGAAGGTGAACACCACCATCAGCAGGATGGACGTGGGTTCGGGCCAGCTGGAGCCGGTTCCCAGTACATAGCGAGCGAAGATGCCCCAGGGAATGATCAGGGTCATCGCCAGCACCGACAGGCCCGCGACCAGGATGCAGGCCTGGTAGATCCTGTCGTTGATGAGCAGAATTTTATTTTTCATGAGCTACACCTGTGCCGGGCAGGCCGGACTTGCAGCCTGCGACCTGCCCGAGATTTCCAGTAAGGGAAGGGGGGTCAGGTCAATCGACGGCCTGGATGCGCTCGATCAGCGGCGCATAAGGCGCGCCGTACTTGGCACGAACCCCGGCAGTAGCGTCATAGAAAGGTTTCTGGTCGATGGCGATGTACTCGACACCGGCGGCCTTGAGTTTTTCGGTGCTGCTGGCAACTTTTACGTCCCACAGCTTGCGCTGGTTAATCTGCGCATCGCGGGCAGCCTTGAGGACCATGGCCTGTTGCGGGTCGGACAGTTTGTTCCAGGTGGTTTTGGACATCACCAGCATCTCGGGGATGATCAGGTGTCCGGTCAGGGTGTAGTACTTGGCCATCTGGTAGTGGTTGTGTTCGAGCATGGTCGGCGGGTTGTTTTCCGCGCCGTCCACTACGCCGGTCTGCAAGGCGCTGAACACTTCACCGGTGTCCATGGCGATGCCGTTGCCGCCCATGGCATTCATGGTCTCGATGAAGATCGGGTTGCTGATCATGCGGATCTTCATGCCCTTGAGGTCGTCCATCGAACGCACGGGTTTCTTGGTGTAGAGGTTGCGGGTGCCGCCGTCCATCCAGCCCAGGCCCACGAGGTTGAAGTTGGACTGGGTAACCTTGTCCAGAATCTCCTGGCCGATGGGGCCGTCGATCACTTTGCGCATGTGGGCTTCGTCACGGAACACGAAGGGCATGTTGAACACGTTCACGTCTGCTACCACCGGCCCGACCACCCCCAGAGTGATGCGCGCCATTTGAATCGCGCCGAGCTGGACCTGCTCGACCACTTCTTTCTCACTGCCCAGCACGCCTCCGGCGAACATCTGCACTTTGATTTCGCCGTTGGAGTCGGCTTCCAGTTGCTTACCCATCTGCTCGACCGCGACCACGGTCGGGTAACCAGCAGGATGGGTGTCGGATGATTTGAGGGTGATTGCGTTCGCCATACCAGACAGGCAGAACGCGAAAGGGAGTGTGGCGATGAGCAACTTGCGCTTGAAATCCATGGGTGCATCTCCTTTTTTGTTTTTGTTGTATGTGCATTGTTGCAGCAGCGAAACGGTGAAGCGTAAGGGGACAATAAACAGTTTTATGCCTGGAAAACCGGTTCCTCCAGCCCTTTGACTCCAGGACGCAAGGCGAAGACCCCGCCTGCCAGTGGCTGGTCGGACACGTCGCCGCCTGGGCGAATGGAGGTGACGAACAGGGTGTCCAGTTGTGGGCCACCAAAGGCGCACATGGCTGGTTTCTTCACCGGTACTTCCAGTGACCGGTCCAGGCGCCCATCGGGGGTGAAGCGATGAATGAGCCCCGCATCGTTGCCACAGATCCAGTAGCAACCGTCGGCATCCATGGCGGCACCGTCCGGGCGGCCGGGGTGCTGGTTCATGTCGACGAACAACCGGCGATTGCTCGGCGTGCCGCTGTCGGTGTCGTAATCGAAGGCCCAGATCGACTGCACGCTGGGATGCGAATCAGACAGGTACATGGTGCGACCATCCGGGCTGAATGCCAGGCCGTTGGGCACGATCATGTCCGTCAGTTGTGCCTGAAGCGGGCCGGGCTGGCCGCTGTAGCGATACACCGCGCCCACCGTCCTGGCTGCGGCCATGTCCAGAAACATGGTGCCCGCCCAGAAACGCCCTTGTCGGTCGCAACGACCGTCGTTGAAACGCATGGTCGGTTGCGCATGCTGCACCTGAGCCAGGGCGGTACTGAGCACGCTGCCATCGGCCTGGGGCAGCAGATGGAACAGGCCGGTTTCCATGCCAGCGATGAAGCCGCCAGCCGAATGGGTTGCGATGCAGGCCAGCATCTGTTCGGTTTGCCATTGCTCGAAACGGTTGTCCGCCGGGCTCCAGCGGTGCAGTTGGCGGGCGGGGATGTCCACCCAGAACAACGCTTGTTGTCGGGCGTCCCACACCGGGCTTTCACCGGTGGCGTTACGCGCGTCGAGAATCAGTTCGGCACTCATGAGGCAGTTACGCCGTGTAGGGGATGCATGATCATGGGGCAACCTCGCCATTGTTATTGATTGTGATCGGTCATCGTATAACGTTGCGGATTATTGGCAGGCGTCATGGGCACTGTCAACGCGATACCCTTGCACTAACTTGTTACAAGATGGACAGGGGATAGCTGATAATCACGCGGTTTTCATTGAACTCGTTATTGCTGAAATCACGGTGCATGGTCGAGTTGCGCCAGCGGACGTTCAAGTTTTTGAAAGTACCGCTTTGCAAGGTATAGCCGAGTTCCGATTCTCGTGCCCATTCTTTGCCACCGGTGATAGTGCCGATCTGCACATGATCGCCCTTGATGTAGCGGTTCATCATGGTTAAACCGGGCAGGCCCAGGACCACGAAGTTATAGTCGTGTCGCACTTGCCAGGAACGCTCCTTGGCCAGGTCGAAACTGGAGTTATAACTGTCGTTGGCCAGAGTGCCGCCGCTGGTGCCGTTGACCCGCATCCAGGCGTTATCGCCATTGACGCGCTGCACCCCGACATAAAAAGTGCTGCCGCCGTAGCGTGCTGAAAAAAGCCCGGACCAGGTTTTGTTGTCCAGTTTACCGGCGCGTTCGCTGCCGTCTTCGTTGCCTCGGAAGTAACCCAGGTTGGCACCCAGGGTCCATTCGCCCAGCGGCTGACTATGAACCAGGTTCACGTATTGCTGGCGATAGATGTCCTTGAGCTGGGCATTCCATGCGCCGATCAAGGTGCGCTTGTCGTTGAATGTGTACTCGGCGCCGGCGAAATTGAAGCGATCGGATGTTGCGCCGAAGGCGATCATGTCATCCATGCTGGCGTCGTTGCGCGGGCTGTTGGCGCGCATTTGCCCGCCGTAGAGCGTCAGGCCGTCGATCTCTTTGGACGTGACCTGCCCGCCGCGAAAGGTCTGGGGCAGCGAACGTCCGTCGTCGGAGCGCAGGATCGGCAGCACCGGCATCCATTCTCCGACTTTCAGCTCGGTCTTGGAGATCCGCATTTTGCCGGCGACGCCCAGACGCCCGAAATCATCGGCGGGCCTTCCGTCGCTGTGGATCGGCAGTAGCTGGGTACCCCGGGAGCCGCGTCCACCGTCGAGCTTCTGCGAGTAAGTCCCCAGTACATCGACACCAAAGCCGACCGTGCCGTGGGTGAAACCGGAGCGCGCATCGAGGATGAAACTCTGGGTCCACTCCTGCGCCTGGCTTTGCGGGTTGGCGGAGTCGACGTAGTTGCGGTTGATGAAGAAGTTGCGCAGGTTCAAATTGACTTTGCTGTCTTCGATAAAGCCTTCGGCCAAACCTATGCCTGGCATTACCAGTGCAATACCCCCGGAACCTAACAGCGTGAGCGAAAAGAAGTGGCGGGTTTTCATTATTGTTGTGCTCCCTTTTTCTGAACAAACGAATCCCTGCTGACCGGATCGGTCGGCAATAGATAAACGCGGAAGTTATTTCCGGTTTTTTCAGGATCTGAAGGGATGCGTGGTCAGTCGGTAGCGCAGGGCAACAAGAAGGGAGTTGGGGCGTGTCACGTTCAGAGAATTCATGATTACGATCCTGTATTCATTTTTTATTGTTGTATGTTGTCTGACGTCTACGCAAATATCGGGAGGAATGAGGTGGATGTCAATCGCGCTCTTTGATTAAGATTTTTGCAATTGTGACTGGATGTGTCGCGTATAGCAGCCTGGAGCTTGTTGGAGCGAGGCTTGCCCGCGAAGAGGCCGGTTCAGTCAGCGAACATCTCCAGACCTGAGCCATAGCATTCGCGAGCAAGGTGGATCGCCACCCCGTTCGTTCCCACAGAGCAGTGTTCAGCCCATCAAATAAACACCTTCTTCAAAAACACCTGCATGTCGGACCACGAGCTCTGGTCGGCCTTTTTGTCGTAGCCAATATCCGGCCCGCCGTGATCACCGTGGCTCAGGCGGTCTGCGTCGGGGTTGGTGAAGCCGTGCTTGGCGCCTTCGATGCTGACGAAGTGGTAGTCGGCCCCTGCGTTGTCCATTTCTTTCTTGAACGCAGCAACGACTTCAGGAGTGACCATGCTGTCGCGGGCGCCATGCTCGATCAGCAGCGGGGCCTTGACGCTGCCCTTGGTCGCCGGGGTCTTGGTGTTCAGCGCGCCATGGAAGGTCACCACGCCGGCCAGCGCTTCACCACGACGTGCGGCATCGAGTACCACGCTGCCGCCGTAGCAATAACCGATGGCGGCGATTTTGTCGGGGTTGGTCTGGGGTTGCTGTTTGAGTTGCGCCAATCCGGCGTCGAAACGCTGTGCCGACGCCGTGCTGTCTTTCGTGGCGGCCTGCATGAAGGCCATGGCGTCTTTCGGATGCTCGGTGTTCTTGCCTTCGCCGTACATGTCGATGGCCATGGCGCTGTAGCCCAGTGCCGCCAGATCCCGTGCGCGGCGCTTGGCGTAGTCGTTCAGGCCCCACCATTCGTGGACCACGATGACACCGGGACGCGGGCCCTTGATCGCGTCGTCCCAGGCGTAATAGCCAATCAGCCTGGTGCCGTCGGCGCTTTGGTAGTCGATCTGTCGGGTCTTGACCTCGGCCTGGGCCACGCCGGCGAGGGCCATCATTATTACTGCGATCAACAAACGCATGTCGGTTCTCCTTATATAGAGGGGGATACGTTCTCTCCCTGAGCAGCCTAGTTCATCAGCCCGTTGATTTTTCGGCCTGGGCACGGCAGATATCCGTTCAGGCGAGGTTCAGTGCGTGTTCAGGGAGGGTTCAGCGCACGGCGCATAGTCTGGCTTCGTACCCTAGAAAGCGCCTGGCGCTAGAGGATTCATCATGCTGACATTCAACAAGTTCGTTCTCGCTCTGGCCTTCGTGGGCGGTAGTGCAGCCGTACAAGCAGCAGACGACGCCCATTCCATGGAGCTCCTTTTTGGCAAGACCAACGGCAAGGTCGAAAAGCCTGGCAAGCTTGATCGCAGCCGCAACAAGGCCGATAGCTATGGTGTGGTTGGCCAAGGCACTGCCTGGAACACTTACCTGGGTCAACAAAGCCTTGGGGCCCGTGGTTATAAAGTGGCGACGATGAATGTCTCCGGCACCTGCAACGGGCTGGTGATACGTCAGCAAGACTTGCAGGGCAGCTACGCTGTACCTCTGGCACTGAGCAGCGTCAGCAGGTTGTTTGGCGGTGATATCACCGCGCTGTCCAGCGATATGCAAATTTTTGTGCCGGCCAACTACATCGCTTAGTAAATTGTTTGAAAGGTGGTTGGACGTTTAGGGCCGAGCCCGTGAAACTACGGGCTCGGCGTCGTTGTTTAAGCAGTGTTTGAGGAGGTGTGATTTTGCCTGGGAGAGCATCATGAAATTGCTGGTGGTTGAAGACGAAGCGCTGTTGCGCCATCACTTGCAAACCCGTCTTGCCGAAAGTGGCCATGTGGTCGAAGCCGTAGCCGATGCCGAAGAAGCCTTGTACCAGGCTGAACAGTTCAATCATGACCTGGCCGTTATCGATCTCGGTTTGCCGGGCATGGGCGGGCTGGACCTGATCCGGCAACTGCGCTCGCGGGGCAAATCATTCCCGATCCTTATTCTTACCGCCCGTGGCAACTGGCAGGACAAGGTCGAAGGCCTGGCCGCCGGTGCGGACGACTACGTGGTCAAGCCGTTCCAGTTCGAAGAGTTGGAAGCGCGGCTCAACGCGTTGCTGCGTCGTTCCAGCGGGTTCATTCAGTCGACGATCATTGCTGGCCCCTTGCTGCTGGACCTGAACCGCAAGCAGGCTTCTCTCGATGAGCAGCCCCTGGCGTTGACCGCCTACGAATACCGGATTCTCGAATACCTGATGCGCCACCACCAGCAAGTGGTGCCCAAGGAGCGGCTGATGGAGCAGCTCTACCCGGATGACGACGAGCGCGATCCAAACGTGATCGAAGTGCTGGTCGGCCGCCTGCGCCGCAAACTCGAAGGCCCGGAAGGCTTCAAGCCCATCGAAACGGTGCGTGGCCTGGGTTACCTGTTTACCGAGCGCTGCAAATGATCCGTTCGCTGCGCCTTCGGCTGATGCTCGCCGCTGCGACCCTGGCGGTGATCTTCATGCTGCTGATGCTGCCTGCCTTGCAGAGCGCATTCAGTCTGGCGCTGCAAGGTTCCATCGAACAACGACTGGCGGCTGACGTGACCACGTTGATCTCCGCCGCCCGCATTGAAAACGGCCATCTGTTGATGCCGGATCTACTGCCCGGTGAGCAGTTCAACCTGCCGGACACGCGTCTGCTGGGTTACATCTATAACCGCGAAGGCAAGCTGGTCTGGCGCTCCCGGGCTACCGAGCTTGAAGAGATCAACTACCGCCCGCGCTACGACGGTCACGGCAACCAGTTCGCCAAGATCAAGGAGCCCAATGGCGAAGAGTTTTTCGTCTATGACGTCGAGATCCAGTTGCTGGGCGGGCGCAATGCGGCGTTCAGCCTCGTCGCCTTACAGCCGGTTCATGAATATCAGGTGATCATCGGCAGCCTGCGCGAGAAGCTCTATATCGGCTTCGGCGGTGCCTTGGCGGTATTGCTGGCGTTGCTGTGGCTTGGGCTGACCTGGGGCCTGCGTGCCCTCAAAGGCTTGAGCCAGGAACTGGATCAGGTGGAAACCGGCACCCGGGAAAGCCTGAGTGAGGAACATCCCCTTGAATTACTGCGCCTGACCGGCTCGCTCAACCGTTTGTTGAGCAGCGAGCGTGACCAGCGTATTCGTTATCGCGATTCGTTGGGTGACCTGGCCCACAGCCTGAAAACCCCCTTGGCGGTCTTGCAGGGCGTGAGCGAAACCATCGCCAAACGCCCGCAGGACCTGGATCAGGCGCGGATTCTGCAATCGCAGATCGAACGCATGAGCCAGCAGATCGGCTACCAGTTGCAACGCGCCAGCCTGCGCAAAAGCGGCCTGGTACGACATCACGTGGCCTTGTTTCCGGTGCTTGAAAGCCTGTGCAACACCCTGGACAAAGTCTACCGCGACAAACAGGTGAAGGTGATTTTCGACCTGCCCGCCGAATGCCAGGTGCCCATGGAGCAGGGGGCGTTACTGGAAATGCTCGGCAACCTGCTGGAAAACGCCTATCGCCTGTGCCTGGGCACCGTTCGTGTCAGCGTCTCCGGCGATGAGCTGTGCGTGGAGGATGACGGCCCTGGTGTACCGGAAGGCCAGCGTGCGCGGATCCTGCAGCGTGGTGAACGGCTCGACCGGCAGAACCCGGGGCAGGGCATCGGCCTGGCCGTGGTCAAGGACATCATCGAAAGCTACAGCGCCCGCCTGACCCTGGAAGATTCACCCCTGGGTGGTGCGGCATTCAGGATTCATTTTCCCGCGGGGTAGCGGGACCGGATAAACAATCGGTGGGAGCGAACTGCGCATTTATCCAGATCAGGCGGATACCCGCCACTGCGCGAGTGTTTTTCTGGTTATCGGGCGGAAATCCGCCATCCCCTCCGTTGTCCTCCCTTCTAAATACCCTCCAAGCCCGCGAATTCATTGGTCTGCAGCCAGTTTTTCAAACATGGCCCACGCTTTGCAATAACGGCGGGAGACCTGCCCCCGCGCAGTTCTAAAAAAACAAATCCCTCCAATTGCAGGAGGGTTGGCAATTTCGGCATCTCGCATCAGTTAAAAGGTGTGGAGCAGGTGCCCCTGAGGAACTTCCTAATGACGACTCGTCAGCCAATCTATAAAACCCTGTACTTCCAGGTGATCGTAGCCATCGTTGTCGGTATTTTGCTAGGTCACTTCTACCCGCAAACCGGCGTGGCACTGAAGCCATTGGGTGACGGGTTCATCAAACTGATCAAAATGGTCATTGCCCCCATCATCTTCTGCACCGTGGTCAGCGGTATCGCTGGTATGCAGAGCATGAAATCGGTTGGCCGGACCGGCGGTTACGCGCTGCTGTACTTCGAAATCGTTTCTACCCTGTCGTTGATCATTGGTCTGGTCGTCGTGAACATTGTCCAGCCAGGCGCGGGCATGCACATTGATCCAGCCACCCTGGATGCTTCCAAGGTTGCTGCCTATGTAACCGCTGGTAAGGATCAGAGCGTTGTCGGCTTCATCCTGAACGTGATCCCGAACACCATCGTGGGTGCCTTCGCCAACGGCGACATCCTGCAAGTGCTGATGTTCTCGGTGATCTTCGGTTTCGCCCTGCATCGCCTGGGTTCGTACGGCAAGCCGATCCTGGACTTCATCGATCGCTTTGCGCACGTGATGTTCAACATCATCAACATGATCATGAAGCTGGCGCCACTGGGTGCTCTGGGCGCCATGGCGTTCACCATCGGTGCCTACGGTGTAGGTTCGCTGGTACAGCTCGGTCAGTTGATGCTGTGCTTCTACATCACCTGCATCCTGTTCGTGCTGCTGGTACTGGGCGCCATCGGTCGTGCTCACGGCTTCAGCATCATCAAGCTGATCCGCTACATCCGTGAAGAGCTGTTGATCGTACTGGGTACTTCCTCTTCGGAATCCGCCCTGCCACGCATGCTGGTAAAAATGGAGCGTCTGGGCGCGAAGAAATCGGTAGTAGGTCTGGTGATCCCGACTGGCTACTCGTTCAACCTGGACGGTACTTCGATCTACCTGACCATGGCTGCCGTGTTCATCGCCCAGGCGACTGACACCCACATGGACATCACCCACCAGATCACCTTGCTGCTGGTGCTGCTGCTGTCGTCCAAAGGTGCTGCTGGCGTGACCGGTAGCGGCTTCATCGTACTGGCTGCCACCCTGTCGGCTGTTGGCCACCTGCCAGTTGCCGGTCTGGCGCTGATCCTGGGTATCGACCGCTTCATGTCCGAAGCCCGCGCCCTGACCAACCTGGTCGGTAACGCTGTTGCGACCCTGGTTGTTGCCAAATGGGTTGGCGAGCTGGACACCGACACCATGGCTACCGAGCTGGCTTCCGGCGGTCGCGGTATCACCAACGAAGGTCCTGTCGACGACCTGGGTGTAGGCGAAATCATGCCAACTCCAGCGACTCCTACTCCGGCGCCAAAGATCTCTTGATGCCTGGCAGTAAATGAAAAAACCCATCTTCGGATGGGTTTTTTAATGCATGGGGTGATGAAAAACCTGTGGGAGCGGGCTCACTCCACCCGCGTCTCACCACTGAACACCAACGTCTCCCGGCAGCGACGGCACAGGTAGCGACGGCCTTTGCGAACCAGCAAGTGGCGCTGGGCAGAGAAGGGGAAGTCGCTATTGGCGCACGGGCAGCGATAGATATAGCGAATTGTGGTGCGGCGCTTGACCTCGTAGTTGTGGCAGCGATTGGGCGGCAGTTCATAGACGCCGCGCATGATCAGCTGCCATTCCTCGCCATGGGGCTGAATGGTTTCGCCAAACAGTTGATGGGCCACAAGGTGGGCGACTTCGTGGGCAACGGTCTGGCGCAGGAAGTCTTCGCTGTTTTCCCGGTACAGCTGCGGATTGAAGCGCAGCAGGTTTTCGTGCAGGTGCGCGACGCCGGCCTTCTGGCCGCGCAGCTTGAGGCTGACCACGGGGCGCTTGAAAGGGCGTTTGAAAAATTCTTCGGCTTGTTGGTAACAGGTTTCGACGCGGGACTTGAGTTGCTCGGGCATGCTTGATCGCTCTCCAGAGGCGTCAAGTATGCCGCAAAGCGAGCGCAAGCCGAAAACCCGAGGCGCCGAATGGTCATGGCCAGGGCTCTAAAGCAACGGGCCGCTGGATAAGCGGCCCGTTTCCTGTGCGTTACAGCCTTGTCTTCAATTGGTGTATTCCGGCCCGACGCCGATACCCCACAGCACCACGGTGAAAGCCATGATGGCCACCAATACCACCAGTCCTACCGCCAGCACCGAGCTTGAGAACATGAAGCCTTCGTCTTCCGGGATGTTCATGAAAGTCGGCAGGCCGACATACAGCAGGTAAACCGTGTAGGAAATGGCCGCGACACCCACCACCATCCCCAGCCACATATGGGGGTACAGCGCCGCAAGACCGCCGATGAACAGCGGGGTCGCGGTGTAGGTGGCGAACGCGACACAGCGGGCCATGCTCGGGCTGGCATCGTAGGTGCGCGCCATCCAGTGAATGAACCCGCCCATGACCGCAACGCCGGCGAGCATGGCGATGTACGACATGATCGTCATCCATATCGCGCTTTGATGGGTGAGCATCACCGGCGCCCGGCTGCCGATCACCCAGCCGATCTGGGTCGTGCCGATATAGGCGGAAACCGCCGGGATCGCGGCCAGGATCAGCGTGTGGGTGAGGTACATGTGGCTGATGGACTCTTCCTGTTCGCCACGTATCTGGTGCCATTCCTGATCGGGATGGGTAAACAGTCCCCAAACGTGATGAATCATGGGTATCACTCCTTCATCGTGATTGCAGTGCAGTATAGAAAGCCACAGGCCACGTAATACGCGGCCTTTAGAGCGATTGGTGATCTAGGGAGCGCTGTTAATCGCCGATCTGCGCAAAAGTCCGGTGGGAGATTCCATGTTTGGCGGCAATCTGTGGGAGCGAATTCATTCGCGATTCGGTGTGTCAGGCTCCAGGGATGTTGAATGTGCTGACCTCTCGCGAATGAATTCGCTCCCACAGGGGTAGCGCATTCGGCCATTAACCTGCGCCGCGCTTTATGCGTAAAATACCGCCCCTTTCCCCAGGACCAAGCGGACATCAGCGCCATGGGCACTCTTTCAGTCAATCAGAACAAACTGCAGAAACGCCTGCGTCGTCTTGCGGGCGAGGCGGTGGCCGACTTCAACATGATTGAGGAAGGCGACAAGGTCATGGTTTGCCTGTCCGGCGGCAAGGACAGCTACACCATGCTTGACGTGCTGATGCACTTTCAGAAGGTCGCGCCGATCAAGTTCGACATCGTTGCCGTGAACATGGACCAGAAACAGCCTGGCTTTCCTGAGCACGTGCTGCCTGCCTACCTGAAAGAACTGGGCGTGGAATACCACATCGTCGAGAAAGACACCTATTCGGTGGTCAAGGAGCTGGTCCCCGAAGGCAAGACCACCTGTTCGCTGTGCTCGCGCCTGCGCCGGGGCACGCTGTACACCTTCGCCGACGAAATCGGCGCAACCAAGATGGCCCTGGGTCACCATCGCGACGACATCGTTGAAACCTTCTTCCTCAACCTGTTCTTCAACGGTTCGCTCAAGGCCATGCCGCCCAAGCTGCGCGCCGACGATGGTCGCAACGTAGTGATCCGTCCACTGGCCTACTGCGCGGAGAAGGATATCCAGGCCTATTCCGACTTCAAGCAATTCCCGATCATCCCCTGCAACCTGTGCGGCTCCCAGGAAAACCTGCAGCGCCAGGTGGTCAAGGAAATGCTGCAGGACTGGGAGCGCAAGACCCCGGGCCGCACCGAAAGCATCTTCCGTGGCCTGCAGAACGTCCAGCCTTCGCAGCTGGCGGATCGCAACCTGTTCGACTTCACCAACCTGCGTATCGATGAAACCGCTGGATCGCGTTTCGTCAACGTCGTGAACCTGTAATCGACAGCTGCCGATTGTGCTGAATTCGTCATCCCCCATGACGATTGCCGACAAGAACATCCGCGCATAAAACGCCACCCTTGGCCTTGAACAGAGTCTTCTGAATCAAGCCGAGGGGTGTGTCGTGATCGCGTTGACGTTGCAAGAAGTGAAACAGCTGGCCGAGTCCATTTTGCGACACCACGGCTTCAGCGAACCCCATGTGACCGCTGTTGCCGATGCCGTGCTGGCAGGCGAACGGGACGAGTGCGCTTCCCACGGGTTGTGGCGTTTGCTGGGCTGCATTGCCACCTTGCGCAATGGCAAGGTGGTGCCGGACGCCGTCCCCGAAGTCATCGATCAGGCCCCGGCCATTGTGCGGGTGGACGCCAAGGGTGGATTCGCCCAGCGAGCCTTCCAGCTCGGCACCCCGGTGCTGATAGAAAAAGCCCGGCACAGCGGGATCGCAGCCATGGCCATCAATCACTGTGTGCACTTTTCGGCGCTGTGGTCCGAGGTGGAGGTGTTTACCGAAGCAGGGCTGGTGGCGCTGGCGTTTACCCCGAGCCATTCCTGGGTCGCTCCGGCGGGCGGGCGCAAGCCGCTGTTCGGCACCAACCCGATCGCCTTCGGCTGGCCGCGGGTGAATCAGCATCCGTTCATTTTCGACTTCGCCACCAGCGCCGTGGCCCGTGGCGAGATTCAACTGCATGAGCGTGCGGGTAAAGCCATCCCGTTGGGGTGGGGTATCGATGCGGACGGTCAGCCCAGCACTGACGCCAGTGCGGTGCTCAATGGCGCGATGCTGACCTTCGGCGGGCACAAGGGCTCAGCGCTGTCGGCGATGGTTGAACTGATTGCCGGGCCGTTGATTGGCGACCTGACCAGTGTTGAATCCCAGGTGTACGACGCGGGTACCAAATCCTCGCCATACCATGGCGAACTGATCATCGCCCTGGACCCGAAACGCTTTTTGGGAGATGCAGTGGACGAGCATCTGGCGCGAGCCGAAACGCTGTTCGAGGGGATTCAGGGGCAGGGCGCGCGGCTGCCATCGCAGCGCCGCTACGACGCCCGGGCACGCAGCCTCAAAGACGGCGTGAAAATCCCGCAAGCGCTGTATGACGATTTGAAGGGGTTGTTGGCGTAGGTTTGGCAGAATCCCACGGGCCCGACAGAGTCCGTGGGGGGCTGTGTGAGCACTGGCTTTGTGGGAGCGAATTCATTCGCGAGAGGCCAGCACATTCAACATCTGCGATGACGGGTACAACGCATCGCGAATGAATTCGCTCCCACAGGTGTATAGGGCCTGCGGGAGCGGGCGGTGTTACAGACCTACATCCGGCAGTGTCGGCATGTTGCTCAGTGCCTTCTGCATCAGGTCTTCCACATACAGGCGGTCCACATCCGGCAGGGCCAGGCGTGGTGGGCGGGTCAGGGCGCTGCCGCGTTCCATGATGGCTTCGCACAGCTTGATGCACTGCACCAGGTCTGGGCGGGCGTCCAGGTGCAGCAATGGCATGAACCATTCGTAGATCGCCATGGCTTCAGCGAAACGACCGGCCTTGGCCAGGCGGAACAGGGTTTCGCCTTCTTTCGGGAAGGCGTTGGACATGCCCGAGACCCAGCCCACGGCGCCCACGGCGATGCTTTCCACGACCACGTCATCGAGACCGGCGAACAGCACGAAACGGTCGCCGACTTCATTGCGCACGTCGATGAAACGGTTGGTGTTACCCGATGAATCCTTGAAGCAGACGATGTTGTCGCAGTCCGCCAGGGAAATCAGGATGTCCGGGGTCACGTCGTTTTTGTAGATCGGCGGGTTGTTGTAGACCATCAACGGCAGGTCAGTGCTGGCCGCGACGCTGCGGAAGTGCGCGGCGGTTTCGAACGGCTTGGAGGAGTACACCAGAGCCGGCATCAGCATGATGCCGTCGGCACCGGCCTTGGCCACTTGTTGTGCAACGGCACTGGCGTTGGCGCTGGTGAATTCGGCGATCCCGGAGATTACCGGTACACGGCCAGCGGAGGCGTCTTTGGCGACTTCCACCAGGCTGATTTTTTCGGCCACGCTCAGGGACGTGTTTTCGCCCACGGTCCCGCAGATCACCAGACCCGAAACGCCGTCGCGCACCAGGTTGGAGATAACGGTGTGGGTGGCCTCCAGGTTAACGGAGAAGTCGGCGTTGAATTGGGTGGTGACGGCTGGGAAGACGCCGCTCCAGGATACGTGCTTGCTCATTGATGACTCCAATATAGGATTGTGTATTTCGTATACGTTTGTATTAAGGCAAAAATTGCCCGGTGGTGAGCGCGTGTGTCCGGTGTTGCAAAAACGTGAATCGCTCGGTCTCTGTAGGAGCCAACAAGTTGGCTCCTACAGAACAGTTACAACTTCAAACCAATCGGCCAGGTATCGGACAACTGATAGCCCTCAGGCCATGGATCGCTCGGGTCCAGCAAGTGCTGATGTGTCCCGGTGATCCAGGCGCGGCCTGACAGCGCAGGCACGATGGCCGGGCGTCCGGCCAGGTCCGTCAGACTGTCGATGCGGCAGTTGAACTGCGAACCGATGATCGAGCGGCCGACAAAACGTTCGCCCACCGCCAGTTGACCCTTGGCGTGCAGCACCGACATACGCGCCGAGCAACCGGTGCCGCACGGCGAGCGGTCGATCTTGCCGGGGCGGATGACCACGGCGTTGGCTGCGGTGGCGACGCCATCTTCGTAGTGCAGGGGTGCGGCGATCTGGCAGAAGGAAATGTGCTTCCAGTCCGGGTTCAGCGGGTGCACGAAGCCCAGTTGTTCGTTGGCCGCGAGGGTGATTTTCAAGCCGGTTTCTACCAGGTCTTTCGCTTCGTCAGCAGTCAGGGAGAAACCCAGTTTGGTGGAATCGACAATGGCAAAACTGTCTCCGCCGTACGCGGTGTCCACCTGTATCGAGCCCAGGCCCGGCACTTCGATCCAGGCGTCCAGCTTGTCGGCGAACGAGGGATGGTTGCGCACCTCGACGCTCTGCACCTTGCCGTCGCGGCACTGGGCCACGGCTTCGATCAGGCCGCCCGGCGCTTCGAGCACCAGCCGGGTTTCAGGTTCAGTCATGGGCAGGATGCCGCTGTCCAGCAGCACAGTGGCCACGCACAGCGAGTTGGAGCCCGACATCGGCGGCACGTCGGCGGGCTCCATGATGATGAAGCCCATCTGCGCTTTCGGGTTCTTTGGTGGCACCAGCAGGTTGACGTGACGGAACACGCCACCGCGAGGTTCGTTGAGCACGAAGTTGCGCAGCACGTTATTGCTTTCGATCCAGCGCGATTGTTCCCACAGCGTGTCGCCCGGAGGCGGCGCGACACCGCCGACGATCACGTCGCCGACTTCCCCTTCGGCGTGACAACTGACCACATGGATGACTTTCGATGAACGCATGTCTGTGCCTCTTAGCTGACAGATTTGAGGAAGTCGGCGGTTTCCGCGCGCTGCGGATTGCCGATGACCTGGTCCGGGGTGCCGATTTCGTGCACCAGGCCATTACGGAAGAAGGCCACCCGGTCGGACACGTCGCGGGCGAAGCGGATTTCGTGGGTCACCAGGATCATGGTCATGCCGTCTTCGGCGAGCATGCGCATGGTGTCCAGCACTTCGCCCACCAGTTGCGGGTCGAGGGCCGAGGTGGCTTCGTCGAACAGCATGTAATCCGGCGACATGGCCAGCGCGCGGGCAATGGCCATGCGTTGCTGCTGGCCGCCAGACAGCTTGCCGGGGAACACCTTGAGCTTGTCGGCCAGGCCCACGTGGGTCAGTTGCTTGACCGCCAGTGCTTCGGCTTCGGCCTTGCTCTTGCCCAGCACGGTGCGCGGCGCCAGCATCACGTTTTCCAGCACGGTCAGGTGCGGGAAGGCGTTCCATTGCTGGAACACGATGCCGATCTTCTGCCGCAGCTTGTTGATGTCTGTGTCACGGGCATGCACTTCGGTGCCATCGACGCGGATGCTGCCGCTCTTGATGGACTCCAGGCCGTTGATGCACATCAGCAGGGTCGATTTGCCGGAGCCGGAGCCGCCGATGATCGACACCACTTCGCCCTTGTTCACGCTCAGGCTCACGCCTTTGATGACTTCAAGCTCGCCGAATGACTTATGGACGTTATCGATCTCAATCATTTTCTTGCCACCTTGTTTCCAGCCGGGCGCCCAGGCGGGCAACCACCAGGCTCATGACGTAGTAAATGAGGCCTGCGATGCACAGCACCAGCAGCGGTTCTTGAATACGCGTGACGATGGTTTGCGAGGCGCGAAGCAGTTCGACGATGCCGATCCACATCACCAGCGAGGTGTCTTTCATCACCGAAAGCACCAGGTTCAGCCAGCCGGGGAAGGCCACGCGCATGGCCATGGGCAGCACGATGTGGCGCAAGTCCTTCCAGTAACTCAAGCCCAGGGACCGGCTGGCGCGGCGCAGGTTGGGCGGCACCGAGAGCACGCCGCTGCGTACGATCTCGCTGCAGTAGGCCGAGACGTAGATGCCCAGCACCACGCAGGCGACGGTGAAGGCGCTCCAGTTCAGGCCCATGATGCTTTTGAGCGAGTTGAACAGCACGAACTGGATCAGCAGGGGCACGCTGCGAAACACATCCAGCACCCAGGCCAGTGGCAGGGAGAGCACGGGCAACAGCGCCCGCAGCAAACCGAACACCACGCCTGCGAGGGTGCCGATCAGCATCGCGGCCAGGGTCAGCAGGATCGTGACTTTGGCGCCGTCCAGCATGAACAGCAGGTCGTTCCAGGTAAAACTGGTGATCATCATCATCTCCCCCTCAATACCGGAACAGGCGCCAGGACAGCAGGCGCGCAACCACCACGATCAACTTGGCGATCAGGTAATAAAGCACTGCAGCAATGGCGAAGAATTCAAAGGTGCGGAAGGTCTTGGAGTTGTAGTCCTGGGTGATGCCGGTCAGGTCATTGTTGAGTCCTACCACCACGCCCAGGGACGTCATCAGCACGGCCCAGACCATTTGGTTGGTGAGCGGGTAGAACACGATGCGCAGCAATTGCGGGATCACGATCAACCGGTAGGCCTGCGGTGCGCTCATGCCCAGCGAGCGAGCGGCGCGCAGTTGGGTATCGGGCACAGCTTTGAGGCCGCCGCGAAAGTTCTCTGCCAGATAGCCCGCGTTGTTGATGGTGATACCCGCGAGCAACGCCGCCCACGAACTGACATGCAGCCCGAACGAGCCCAGGCCGAAGTACAGGATGTAGATCTGGAACAGCGACGGCGTGTTGCGGGCGATGGAAATCCAGGTGGCGGCAAAGCCCCGCAAAACGCGGATATTGCCCTGGCGCATGAAGGTCAGGGCCAGGGCGATGAGCACTCCGAGGATCATCGACAGTGCGGCGGTTTCGAAGGTCACCCAGGCGCCGCCAAGCATGTCTGGCAGGGCCTTGAAGGCTGCCCGCCAGTGGAAGTTGTAGTCAAACATGCGCGGCCTCCTGGGCCTGAGCGGCAGGTTTCAGCCAGGCAGGCAGACGTCCGCTGGCCAGACCGCTGCCAGCCGTAGCAACGCATTCCGCCAGGCTGGCGAAATGCACCTGACGCCCCACCAGGCCGGGTGCGTAATGGGCAAATTTGCCGGAGTTGGTCATCAAGGTACGGGCCTGGGGCGGGATCACCGGTTCGCCGAGCATGCACCAGCAGGTATCGGTGACCAGCTGCACGCCGAAGGTTTCCAGCACAGGGATATACCCGGCCTCACGGGCTTGATCGTGGGTCTCACGGCCACTGGTGATGATCAGTTCTACGTCCGGGTGTTTGGACTTGCCCTTGCACAGCGCGGCCAGGCTGGCGAATTCACTCAAGGAAAAATGTGGGTTGCCCAGGGTGACCACATCCACTTTGGCGTCGGGGGCGCTGTCCAGTTCACGCCAGCTGCGCAGCAGATCGGGGAGGGTGATCGACAGCGTTTGCGTCGGCAGATGGCCGTCCAGCGCCTGTTCGATGGTTGCGGCTTCCGGGGTGACGCCGGCAATGTGGAACATCGGTGCTGCAGAGGTAGTGGCGAATGCCGCGCCGAAGGCCTTGAGGTCATCCAGCGTGGGCTTGGCGCGTTCCAGGCCGCAAACCACCGGGATCTCACTGCCACACAACAGGCCAATGTGGTAGCCGAGCAGCGGATAAAAGCTGTCGTCCAGGTCACCGGGGTTGGCCTGGATACTGGCTGGCACGGTGATTTTCAGGCTGGCGTGCCGCTGCGCTTGCAGGTGGCAGCCGGTCAGCGGCGCACGGCCGGTGAGGGCAATGCAGATGTCGAGGTAGTCCGGGTATTTCAGGGTGCGGGCACCGATCACGCTGTTGGCGTAGACCACCGCGTTGGACTCGGCCCAGACGATCTGCTCGCCGACCTTGGGTGCGCTGTCCAGCAGGTAAGGCGCACAGGTGAAGCTGACTTTCGCGCCCATGTTCAGATAGGCATCGCCCAACTGGCTGGCGGGTTCGCCCAAGGCGGCATCGATGCCTTGTTCGCGCCAGCGACGCTTGTCGACCGAGATGGAATTGAGGGTGGTGGGCACACGTACGTTGGCGCCCCAGGCCACCAGTTGTTGCGCAAAACGCAGGCTCGCCGGGCCGGTGTAGATGCAGCCGTCGATGTGCGCCTGGGTGATGTCCAGCAGTTCAGTGGCGCCTTGCAGTTCAGCGATGCGCAGGATGATGCCCATCGCGACCTGTGCCGCCTTGCCGTGCTTGCCGTCGAGGAACGCCTGGTCGTCTGCCGTCAGGGTCAGGCTGGGTGACGTCTGTGCTACCGGCGCGCTGACCACGTGAGGGGGCAAGGCAGGTGGTGCTATGTCAAAAGCGCTCAGGCAGTCGTTTTCGACCCGCACATAACGCACGTTACGCAGTGCCGCGAAACCGTCACGACCCACACTGATCACCGGGATCGATTGCTGGAAAATCTGCTCGGCCACCAATACGCCGAGGGTCAGGATGTCGTCGATCTGCTCGAAAACCAATGCTGCCGGGGCATGACCGTTGAGGATCAGTTCCAGCAACACGCTACTGCCGGTGCACGAGCCGCGTCCGCTGGGGATCGCCAGCACGCGCCCGCTGATGATGGCGCCGCTCAGGGGGTGATGACGGTCGATGACTTCACCGCTGAAAGGATCGACCCCGCCCCAGAAGCTCAAGCCGACGTCGGCATAGAGCAATTCGCCTTGCGCGGTGCCTGCCACAAGGCTGCGGCCTTTTAACGAAACATCTGACATTCAATGGTTCCCCACATTTTGGAAACATGCCTGGAGCCACGCTCTCGCGCCGCAAGCCAGCCCCCTGTTGGAGCGAGGCTTGCCCGCGAAGGCGATGGTTCAGGTTCGAAGATTTTGGCCAACTTCACTGGCCTCTTCGCGGGCAAGCCTCGCTCCAACAAACTGATGCAGATCAGTAGTAAACGCCCGGTATGGTCAGATCCACTGGCTTGCCGCCAACCCACTTGTCATACAGCTCGGCATAACGGCCGGAGCGCACTTGCTGGTTGACGAACAGGTTGAGGAAGTGGGTCAGGCCGTATTCGTTGCGCTTGGCGGCCAGGGATACGTAATCGACGATGTAAGGCGCGTTGCCCGCGATTTTCAGGCCCTTGTACTTGCCGGACTTGAGGGTGGCGGCGGCGACGGTGTTGGTGACCACCGAGGCGTCGATATGGCCCTGTGCGACGGCGAGGATGGTGTCGTTCTGGGTCTGGTAGCCGTGGAAGCTGCCGGTGCCCCATTTCTTCACGTCTTTCTCCAGGGCGATGCCTTCATAGGTGCCGCTGGTGTTGCCGACATTGCGGCCCTTGAGGTCGTCGTATTTCTCGATCTTGGTGTCGTCGCGGGTCAGCACCACCATCTGGAAGGCGAAGTAAGGGATGCTCATGGCCACGGTCTTGGCGCGTTCCAGGGTGTCTGAAGTCGAGGCGACGATAACGTCGGCGCGGCCCGAGGCCAGGGCTGGAATACGATCAGGGAACGGGGTTTCGACGATTTCGGCGGTGACGCCCAACACTTTTGCCAGATCGTTGCAGTAATCGACGTCAAACCCGACCGGGTTGTTTTTCTCGTCACGCAGGCCCATGGGCGGGAAGTCCAGGGTGACCGCACAGCGAAGCTTGCCGGAGTCGATGATGTCATCGAGCTTGTCGGCATGGGCGGTATTGATCAGTGAAACACTCACGATGGCGAAGAGGGCTACGGCAACAGCTGGGTTTTTCATAGAGGCCTCGAGTTCATGTTATGTGTCAGCAGAAGGGCGGATATGTAATTTCGTATACGATATTTGATATGCAACGAGTGTGCCTGAAAAGCAATCCCGAGACTGGATGCTGGTTCAATGACTGTAGCTGAGGGTTTCAGGCAGTTTCGGTTTGCGTCACGGTGCGTGGAGGGGATGTGCACCGTGTTACAAAAAGGAGCAGCGAAGGGGGCGCCTGTCTAGAAATGCCCCATGAGCTTGCACAGCTGTTACAGGTGCGATTCCCGGTACTGGCTGGGAGAAAAGCCGGTCAGTGCCCGGAACTGACGGCTGAACGCGCTGTGATCGGTGTAACCGCAGCGCAGGGCGATTTCGGTGATCGACAGGTCTTGCAGCAGCAACCGCGACGCCTCGCCCAGGCGGGCCTTGTGGATCATTTGCCGGGGCGTCAGCTGGAAGATGCGCTTGCAGTGCCGCTCCAGTTGCGCGACCGACAGCCCGGCAATCGCTGTCAGTTCCGCCAGGCTGATGGGGCGGGCGAAGTGCTCGCGGATATAGGCATCCACAATGGCCAGCTTCTGATAGGCCGGGTGTGTGTGCTGGGGCATTTGCAGGTCACGAGAGATGCCGGCCAGGCCGATGATTTCGCCTTGCTGGTCCCTCAGCGCCAGTTTCTGGGTCAGGCACCACACCGGCTGGTTGCCGTAATAAAGGTGCAGCTCCAACTGGTCGTTCAGCGGCTTGCCTTCGGCCAGCACCCGCCGGTCCTGCTCGGTGTACAGCGGCCCGAAGCTGACAGGGAACACCTCTTCGGCGGTACGCCCGACAATCTCGCTCTTGTGCTTGAAGCCACAACGCTGGGCCAGTGTCTGGTTGACCATGACATAGCGGGTCTGGGTGTCCTTGAGGAAAAACGCCACGCCGGGGATCGCATCGAACAGCGGCGCCAGCGGTTCCAGGCTGGCGAGCAACTGCGCCAGGTTGTGCGGGGCGGGGGCGGATATCAGATCGATCATGGTTCAGGTCACGACGCGCCGAAAATGGAATCGGTTCTGATCATGCTGGAACCGGGCCGCAAAGCAAATCGGCATGTGCGCGGGATCAGTCGGCTTGATCAAGCTGCAGCAGCGTGGCGATTCGCGCCGGACTAAAGGGCGGACGCGGCGCAGGCGGCTCCCAGCCGAACAATGCCTGGGTCGCACCCGAGCAGATCCGCCCCTGACACGCGCCCATGCCGCAGCGGGTGGCAAGCTTGGCTTGTGTCCAGCTCGTCTGTCCGGCAAGGGCCGCATGGGAGACGTCTTCGCAGCGACAGACCAACGTGTCGGGGCGAGCCAGGTTGCGTACCTTTTCAGTCAGCACGAAAGCCTGATTCAGGCGATCGGCGAAACGCTGCCAGCGTTGGCGTTGTGGCCAAAGGGCCTGGGCTTGCTGCGGTTGCCCGACGGCGGCATGCCCGGCGATGGCGCCTTCCACCAGGGCCAGTTCGCTGCCGCCGAAACCGGTGCACTCACCCGCCGCATAGTGATGGGCAAGGCGGGTGGCTTGCCACGTATCCACGACGATGGCGTGTTTCTCTAGGTGGCAACCCAATGCCTGCGCCAGCTCGGTATTCGGCACCAGGCCAAAGCCACAGGCCAGTCGGTCACAGGGGATTTCTTCGACACGCTTGCCGGTCTGGATACGCACACCTTCCAGCCGATCCGTGCCCAGCGCGGCGATGACATGGCTGGCGCTGCGGTAGTGACTGTCGAACAGTTGCAGGGCTTGCAGCGCCTTGTTCGGCCATGCCCAGAGGCTCGCGGCGAAACCCGCCACCGCCTTGAGCGATGCCTGTTCGGCAACACGTAACACTTGCGCGCCCTTGGCGTTGGCCGTGGCGGCGCTGGCCAGTAACAACGGCCCGCTGCCTGCGATGACCACGCGCTCGCCCTTGACCGGCACGCCGCCTTTTATCAGCGCCTGCAAACCACCCGCGCCGGTTACGCCGGGCAAGGTCCAGCCGGGGAAGGGCAGTAGCAGTTCCCGGGCGCCGGTGCATAGGATCAGCTTCTGGTAATGGATGAGCCAACCCTGCTCAGGGTCTTCCACCAGCAAGGTGTGCGGGCTGGCGAGGGCGATGACTTTGGTCGCGCTGTGCAGGCGAATGTTCGGCCAGCCCGCAAGCTGCGCCCGCATCTGCCGGGCCTGTGGCGCAAGCTCGGTATTGGGCCCGTCGCGCCAGATCTGCCCGCCCGGCAGCGGGTTGTCATCCAGAAGCGCAATACTCGCGCCGCTGGGGGCGGCTGCCAGGGCCGCCGCCATACCGGCCGGACCGGCCCCGATGATCAGCAGATCGACCTGATTCATGGGCGGGTCTCCACTTGCATGCCCTCACGGCACAGCGTCTGACACGCCAGGCGACGTAGCCCGTCGATGTTGACCCGGCATTCCTGACAGATACCCATGCCACACAACGGCGCCCGGCGCTGGCCCGTGACCGAGGTACGGCTGCAACCATCGCCAGCCAGCGACAATGCGGCGGCGACTGTTGTGCCGGGCGCGACCTGTAGCGCTCGACCGTCGATGTTCAATTCAGGCATGGGCTGATATCCCCGGAAAGCGTTTGGGTGAATAGGGTTCAGGCGCCAGCGGCGAAGTCGTGCGTAACAGTTGCGCGGCCAGCAGGCGTGCGGTGCCCGGTGCAGTGGTGACGCCCAGGCCCTCATGGCCGACGGCGAGCCACAGCCCTGGCTGCTCGGGGTGTTCGCCAATCAGCGGCAAGCCATCCGGGCTGGCGGCACGCAAGCCGGTCCAGCTGCGGATGGCATTCATCTGGCCCAGGGCTGGCAAAAAGTCGGTCGCGCGTTTGAGCATGCGGCCCAGCATCCAGGCTTCAACGCCTGGGCCCTGGTTGTCGAACTGCCGGGAAGAACCGACAAACAGTTGGCCCGTGGGCCGTTGCTGGACATTGAAAGCCACCGACGGCCCCTGGCTGTTGTGGGCGCTGGTGACGTAACCCAGCTCCACCAGCGTGTGGTGGATCTGCGCGGGGTAGCGGTCGGTGATCAGCAGGTGGCCCTTCTTGGCTTGCAATGGCAGTTCCGGGCACAGCTCTCGGGCGTAGATGCCATTGGCCAGGACCACCGCCGTCGCACCGAGCCATTCGCCGTCAGCCAGACGCACGCGGTTGCCCTGAACCTCGCTGACGTGGGCATGGCGTCGGGTGATCCAGGCGCCATGGCGCTGCAACAACCAGCGTGCGGCATTGGGGGCGTAGAGCACGCCATCGCCGCTGACCTTCAGGGCACCGTACAAACCTTGGCGCAACGTGGGTTCAAGGTCGGCCAGGGCCTGGGCGCCGATCAGTTCGCAAGCCAGGCCATGTTCGCGCAGGGTGTTGTGTTTGCTTTCGGCGACGGCCATTTCGTCGGCATTGCAGGCCAGCCACAAGGTGCCGTTGTTACGTACGGCGCAGTCTTCGGGCATGTGCGGCGCCCATTCCCGCCAGGTGCGCACCGAATAATCCCCCAGCGCCAGTTCGGCCGGGTTGTCGTCAAGCACCACCAGATGGCCCATGCCCGCTGCGGTTGCGGCAGGCCGCTGGCTGTCGATGACCAGCACGTCCAGGCCCTGGCTGGCCAGTTCATCGGCGCAGGCGGCACCAATGATGCCGGCGCCGATGACGATGACGTCGGCTGTGTTCATGCAGAGAACCTGTTGAATGCCGCAGCCCCTGTACGAACCCTGTGGGAGTGAGCTTGCTCACGAATGCGGTGTATCAGGTGCCTTTGATGCCCCTGAACCGACGCCTTCGCGAGCAAGCTCGGCTCCCACCGGGTCTGTGTTGGATTCGGATCAGTGTTATCGCTCAAGACCGAATCCCCCACACAAACGGGTCATCCTCATCCAGCAGCAGGGTGGTTTCGGCGCTGATGTGGGCGCGGCCGCGAATGGTGGGGATGATGTGGCCGTGTTGTGCGTCGGTTTCCCATTGGTAGCGGGTCTCGAATTCACTGCCGATCACGCTGGCTTGCCGCCAGATTTCGCCGGGTTGCAGTTTGCCGTCAGCCGCCAGGCACGCCAGTTTGGCGCTGGTGCCGGTGCCGCAAGGGGAGCGGTCGTAGGCCTTGCCGGGGCAGAGCACGAAGTTGCGGCTGTCGGCGTGGTCGTCGTCGGCGAACAGCTCCACATGGTCGATCACTTCACCGTCTTCGCCACGGATGCCCTGGCTTTCCAGTGCCTGGCGCACCGCCCAGCTGTAGTCGGTGAGGGCTTGCAGGTTATCGGCGCTTACCGACAGGCCATGCTCGGCGATCAAGAAGAACCAGTTGCCGCCCCAGGCGATGTCCCCGGTCACCAGCCCGATGCCTTTGACCTCTAGCATGACGCCCTGGCGATAACGGTACGACGGCACGTTTTGCACACTCACCGAGCCGTCTTCGTGCAGTACCGCTTCCACCACGCCCACCGGCGTTTCGATACGGTGCACGCCGGTTTCGATGCGCCCCAGGTACGCCAGCGACACCACCAGGCCAATGGTGCCGTGGCCGCACATGCCCAGATAACCGCTGTTATTGAAGAAGATCACCCCGGCGCACGCGCTGGGGTCCACCGGTTCGCATAGCAGGGCGCCCACTAGCACGTCATTGCCACGAGGTTCGAGCATGGTGGTGGCGCGCCACTGATCATGTTCCTGGGCCAGCAACTGCCGACGTTCGGCCATGCTGCCGTTGCCCAGTTCAGGGAAACCCTCAAGCACCAGACGGGTCGGCTCGCCGCCGGTATGGGAATCGAGAATGCGGATGCGTTTCATGGGGATCACCTGCCGCTGATAGTGAGCGACAGAGTGACGGTTGGGCATGTTGGGGTCTTGAAGGATTTCGTGCTGGCCGATGACGAAATCGGCACAGCGGTTCAGAGGCTCAGGCTTCGCTGACCGACTCGTTGGGGAGGTGCGCGTAAAGCTCCCGGCAGACACCGATGATGTGGTGTTCGATCAGTTCCACTGCCAGCTCAACGTTGCGATCGGCACAGGCCTGAAGGATTTCCCGGTGTTCCAGGTCTGCCCGCAGCTTGCCTTCGCCGAAGCTCATTTGCAGGCGCAGGTAACGTTCGACCTTGTCGTGGATCGAGCGGATCAGGTTCACCAGAAATGGCCGTTGCGCCGCCTCGTACAGGCAGGTGTGGAACGCCCAGTTGAGTTCGGCCCAGCGCCCGTTGTCGTCATCATCGATGAATTCATCGCAGATGGCCGCAGCGCGGTCGAGGTGGTCCTGGGTCATTTTCGGCACCGCCAGACGAATCGCCTGGACTTCCAGCAGCACCCGCACTTCAAAGATCTGCGCCAGTTCCGGCTCCGAGATCCGCGTGACCACGGCCCCCTTGTTACGCTGGAACTGCACCAGCCCTTCAGCCTCCAGACGCTTGAGCGCTTCGCGAACCGGGATCTTGCTGACATTGAACGCCCGGGCGATGTCGTCCTGACGAATGGGTTCGTCCTCGGCAAAGTTGCCGGAAATGATCGCATCGCGCAGGTGCTTGGCAATCACTTCGGAAGCGGAAGGGGCTTGACCCAGATTAGGGGCGTCGGAAATCAGAAAAGGCACGCTGGCGGCTCAAGTAAGGTGGTGACGGATATGGTATACGAAAACAATTGTATACGAATGTGACCGAGCGAATGAACTTCATCCATTGTCGTTCATGGATCAATGGTTGACGGTATACGCCAGCATGGCCGACAGCTGACACAGCGGACGTCCACTTTCTGCCTGCCATTGGTTGAAGACCTGCTGGACGATGGCCTGATCGCGCTGGCTGGTAGGCACCTTGTCGACGATGTTCTGAGCGTTGAGTGCGGCGACCACGTCCCAGGTGGGGATGAAGGTGTCCTTGCCCACCATGCGCAGAAAGCGCGGCGCCGAAAGACCGCCCATCTGGTTGCCGTGCTTGGCCAGGTAACGCCACAAGCCCACGATATCGTCCACCGGCCATTGGGCGATGAAGGCGCCAAAGCTGCCGTGTTCGTGCTCGATGTCGAGGATCATCTGGGCGTTGCGTGGCACGCTTTTGAGCTTGCCCAAATGGCGGATGATGCGGGCATCCTGCATCAGACGCTCCAGATGGTCGGCGCCCATGAGCACGACCTTTTCCGGGTTGAAGCCAAAGAAGACCTGTTCGAACGCAGGCCATTTGGCGTCCACGAGGCTGTGCTTCAAGCCTGCGCGGAAGACCCGCAGTGCCATGGTCGACAGGTAGCGATCAGCGCTGATGGCCTGTAGCTGTTTGGCGCTTTTGGGCTCAGGAAGATTGGCCTCAAGGGCGGCTGCCGAACCAAAACGGTTAAGACAGTACTCATTGAGCCATTTGTAATCGTGCATGCCTTCTCCAGATTGAATCGATAACTGCGCAACAGGCCATACAAAACCTGTGGAAGCCAGACATAGGTTTTTTCACGGCGGCCAGCCCATCAGTCCACACTCGCCAACTTGCGGTTGTACTGATACCGCCAACGCACATACAGCAAGGCACTGACGAACACCGCCAGGCTGGCGATCATTTCCAGGACGCCGAACAGCATGCGGTTCGGGTCGTAGGCGGCCAGGGCGCCTTTGATGAAGTACAGGTTGATCGCAAAGCAGGTCCAGGAATGCCCCCGGGCGCTGCCGATCAGCATGCCGGGTGCGAGCACCAGCAAAGGCACCAGTTCAATGCCCAGGATCACCCAGGGCCGGGCGCCGTGCAGGTCGGCGAAGATCAGGTAATACACCACGAGCAGCGCCACCAGCGCGAAAAAGCAGATCAGGCTCACGATCCGGCTCAAGCGGACTCGAGGCTCCAGCCATTCCAGCGCGGGCAGGGCTTTTGGCGGTTTAGCCACGTGACGGCTCCAGCAACAGCGCGGTTTTCGCCAGACGCTGGCCGAGGGCACGGCACAAGGTGGTTTCGTGTGGGTCCAGCGGGCGCTTGCCATCGGCACCGGCGTGGTGACTGGCGCCGTAAGGCGTGCCGCCACCGGCCGTTTCCAGCAGTGCCGCTTCACTGTAAGGCAGGCCGGTGACCAGCATGCCGTGGTGCAGCAAGGGCAACAGCATCGACATCAGCGTGGTTTCCTGGCCGCCGTGCAGGCTGGCAGTGGAGGTGAACACGCTGGCGGGTTTGCCCACCAGGGCGCCGGTCAGCCACAGGTTGCTGGTGCCATCGAGGAAGTACTTGAGGGGCGCGGCCATGTTGCCGAAGCGGGTCGGGCTGCCCAGTGCCAGGCCGGAGCAGTTCTTCAGGTCATCGAGGCTGGCATACAGCGCGCCGGATTCCGGAATGCTCGGGGCCACGGCTTCGCACTCGGTGGAAATCGCCGGCACGGTGCGCAGGCGTGCTTCCATCCCGCCCAGTTCGATGCCGCGTGCAATCTGCCGTGCCATTTCGCTGGTGGAGCCATTGCGGCTGTAGAACAACACCAGGATGTACGGCGTACTCACGGCAGGATCTCCAGAACGTTTTCCGGTGGGCGACCGATCACGGCCTTGTTCCCGACTACCAGGATCGGCCGTTCGATGAGTTTCGGATGCGCGGCCATGGCGGCGATCAGTTGTTCGTCGCCCAGGCTTGGGTCAGCCAGGTTCAGCGCCTTGTATTCGTCTTCGCCAGTGCGCAGCAATTGACGCGCCTCAAGCCCCAGTTTGCCCAGCAGACTGCGCAGTTGCGCGGCGTCCAGCGGGGTTTCCAGGTAGCGGACGATGGTCGGCGTCAGGCCGCGGGCTTCCAGCAGTTCCAGCGCACCGCGTGATTTGGAGCAACGCGGGTTGTGATAAAGCGTCAGATCAGTCATTTGCAGGTCGCATCTTGCGTGAAGTGGCGGCTATTCTACCTGCCTCACCACCGATCAAGAACCTCGCCGGTTTGCAGCGCGGTAATCGGTCGCAGTTTTGGCGAATCTTATTAAGGAAGGGACATGGCAAGGCGATTGGCAGCGGTAGTGGCGCTCATCGGCAGTTTGTTGCTCAGCGGATGCGGCGCGGATCTGGGTACGGACCAGAACGGCCAGAAAATCGCCAGCGAGCGCGTCGACAAGCATTGGCTGGTGATCAATTACTGGGCGGAATGGTGTGGCCCATGCCGCACGGAAATCCCGGAGCTCAATAAACTGGCCGATCAGCTCAAGGATCAGGGCGTCAGCGTGTTCGGGGTCAACTTCGATAACCTGCAGGGCGATGACCTGAAAAACGCCAGCAAGGCGCTGGGCATCCAGTTCACGGTATTGGCCCAGGACCCGGCTGACCGCTATGACCTGCCCACCAGTGAGGCACTGCCGGTGACCTACATCATCGACGACAAGGGCAAGATGCGTGACCAGTTGCTGGGCGAGCAGACGGCTGCGGGTGTCGCAGCGCGGTTGGCAGAGTTGAAGGGTAAAGGTTGATTCAGTGATAACCCTGTGGGAGCGAATTCATTCGCGAGAGGCGGGCACATTCAGCATCTCGGCTGGCTGACACACCGCTTAGCGAATGAATTCGCTCCCACATAAATCGTTTTCTGCGGGGATCAACTCTCTTCCAGCCACAACCGCAGGGGCTTACCTTCGGTCGGCCACAGGCGCAGTTGCTCGATGGGGGAGATGTCCCAGCGTTGCACTTTGCCCACGGCTTCGAGGAACCGGTGTTCCTGCTCCATCAAGGCTGGCGCACACATTTTGCGAGTGCTGCCGACCTCGCCAAAGTGGATGGCATTGCCTTCCAGCGCGTAGGGTGCAAACCAGTGGTTGCAGCCTGCGGTGCCGTAGGCGCGGCCATCCCGGCCCAGGGTCATACTCAGGTAACTGCTGTCGATCAGTGGACGTTCGCCGATCCATTCCAGCACGTAACCGTGGTCCTGCCGGATCTGCACCGGATCAGCCGCGCAACCGGTGAGCAGCGCGCAAAGCGACAACCCCAGACCGACTGCGCATCTCATGCGGCCTTCTCCTGGCACTTCTTGCAGACGTGTTTTTCACCGACTGTCTTCCAGCCCAGCTCGGCAATGCGCGCCACGGCGGCAGGCTTCTGCGCCTTGGTGCCGTCCTTGACGTCGACCATGAACTCGAAATCCAGCTCGGCGGCGCAACTGTCGCAGTTGACCTTCCAGTTATGGATCATCAGTTCATGGAACACCGGGCCCTTGGCCACTGCCACCCATTGACCGGGCGGGTTGATCAGGTGCCGAACCTTTTCCACCTGCAGGCGCATGTGCAACGTCTTGCTGCCTTTGATGGTGACCAGCAACTGATCGTCGTTGTGAATCGAGCCGCCGTTGCCGGTGACCTGATAACGCCCCGGCGCCAGGGTGCGGCATTCGGTGAGTGTGTGTTGCGGGTTGAGCATGCTGTAGCGGAAATCGTGTTCGACCATGGGTCCTCCAAATTGCGCGCATCCTATCACGCAGCGGCGTGCGTGCCAGTCAAGCCTCGACCAGATTCTGCGGTGCTTGCGCGGCCCAGGCGACGATGTTGTCCAGGGTGGTCCGGGCGATGGCGCTCAGGGCCTCGCGCGTCAGGAATGCCTGATGCGCGGTAATGATCACGTTGGGGAAGGTCAGCAGGCGGGCCAGCACGTCATCCTGCAGCGGCAGGTCGGAGCGGTCCTCGAAAAACAGCTGGGCCTCTTCTTCGTAAACGTCCAGCCCCAGGTAGCCCAACTGGCCGCTCTTGAGGGCCTCGATCAGCGCTGGTGTGTCCACCAGTGCGCCGCGCCCGGTGTTGATCAGCATGGCGCCGGGTTGCATGTGGGCCAGTGAATCGTTGTTGATCAGGTGCTTCGTCTGCTCGGTCAGCGGGCAGTGCAGGCTGATGATCTGCGCCTGGGCCAGCAGCTCCGGCAGGCTCAGGTAGCGTGCGCCCAGGGCTTGCACCGCTGGGTTCGGATACGGGTCGTAAGCCAGTAGCTTGCAGCCGAAACCGGCCATGATTTTCGCGAAGGTGGCGCCGATCTGCCCGGTGCCCACCACGCCGACCGTCTTGCCCACCAGGTCGAAACCGGTCAGGCCGTGCAGGCTGAAATCGCCGTCGCGGGTGCGGTTGTAGGCCCGGTGCAGATGGCGGTTGAGTGCCAGAATCAAGGCCACCGCGTGCTCGGCCACGGCATGGGGAGAATAGGCCGGCACCCGCACCACACTGATCCCCAGGCGCTGTGCGGTCGGCAGATCCACATGGTTGTAGCCCGCCGAGCGCAGGGCAATCAGCCGGGTGCCGCCAGCGGCCAGTTGCTCCAGTACCGGGGCGCTCAGGTCGTCATTGATGAAGGCGCAAACCACCGGATACCCCTTGGCCAGCGCAACGGTGTCCAGGTTCAGGCGGGCAGGCTGAAAATGCAGCTCCACCTCGGCGTTCGGGTTGGCGGCGAGGAAGCTTTCGCGGTCGTAGGTCTGGCTGCTGAAAATCAGGGTGCGCATGGTATTCCAGTAAATAAATTGGGTGGAAGGTTGGCGCTGCATCTACTGTAGGAGCTAATTCATTCGCGAGGCGGCGTGCCTGACACACCGCATCAAGCCTGCTCGCCAACACGTTGGCTCCTACAGTTCATCTGAGTGGGATTCAAGCGCTGACCCGCGCCTCGATCCCCAGGCGGGCGATGGCTCGGTCCAGGTCATCCAGTGCCGCCTCGGTTTCAGGTGCATCTTGCTTGAGCAGGGTTTCACTGCGTTGACAGGCCGCCCGCAATTGCGGGACACCGCAGTAGCGCGTAGCGCCGTGCAGGCGGTGGACGCGTTCGATCAGGGCCACATGGTCCTTGGCTTCCCGGGCCACGCGGATGGCTTCGCGGTCGGTGTCCAGCGAGGCCAGCAGCATTGCCAGCATGTCGGCCGCCAGATCAGCCTTGCCCGCCGCCAGTCGCAAGCCCTCTTCGTGATCCAGCACGTGCAGGTCGGCGGTACGGTGCACACTTTCGGTTTTGCGTTCGGGCGCCTGATTGCGCAGGGCCAGGCCGGTCCACTTGAGCACCACCTGTGCCAGCTGCCGTTCACTGATGGGTTTGGTCAGGTAGTCATCCATGCCACTTTGCAGCAGGGCCCGTTTTTCATTGGCCATGGCGTGGGCGGTGAGCGCGACGATGGGCAGGGACGAGCTCTGGCGTTCGTTTTCCCAGGCGCGAATCGCTTCGGTGGCCTGGCGCCCGTCCATGCCGGGCATTTGTACATCCATCAGCACCAGGTCGAAGGCTTCTTTCTGTACGGCCTGCACGGCGGCATAACCGCTGTCCACGGCCAGGACCTTGGCGCCCATGTCTTCGAGCAGGGTTTGCACCAGCAGCAGGTTGGCCGGGTTGTCGTCCACGCACAGCAGGCGTGGGGCGCGGCTGGACAGCGGTTCGGCAGTTTCGCTGCGTTGCTGTTTGGGGTTGATCAGTTCCGACAGCGCGCGCCTAAGCTTGCGGGTACAGGCCGGTTTGGCCTGCAACTGGCTGTAGACATCCGGGACCGATAGCTGGAACTGCGACTGTTCCGTGGTCGGGCACAGCACCAGCGCCTTGCAGTTGAGATTTTCCAGATCCCAGATGTGCTGGCGCAGTCGCTCGGGGGGCATCTCCAGGGCGGTGATGCCCAGCACGGCGAGATCGATGGCCTGGGGCGTCTGGTGTGCGGCGGTGACGCCGTTGAGCAGGTTTTCCAGGTTGCTGAAGACGATGGTTTCCAGCCCGCAGTCTTCCAGTTGGTGCTCAAGGGCCTGACGCGCCAGTTCGTGGTTTTCCAGCACGGCGACGCGACGTCCCACCAAGGGGATCGCGGGCAGGTCTTCCAGGTCGTCGCCGGTCTTGGGCAGGTTCAGGCTGATCCAGAATTCCGAGCCTTCGCCCGGGGTGCTGTCGACCCCGATTTCGCCGCCCATCTGTTCGATCAGGCGCTTGGAGATCACCAGCCCCAGGCCTGTGCCGCCGGGTTGCCGGGACAGCGAGTTATCGGCCTGGCTGAACGCCTGGAACAGCGCCCGGACATCCTGGCTCGACAGGCCGATGCCGGTGTCCTGCACGCTGATGCGCAATTGCACGCTGTCTTCCTGCTCGTCTTCGAGCATGGCCCGGGCAACGATAGTGCCATCGCGGGTGAACTTGATCGCGTTGCTGACCAGGTTGGTCAGGATCTGCTTGAGGCGCAGCGGGTCGCCCAGCAACGACAGCGGCGTGTCGCGATACACCAGGCTCACCAGCTCCAGGTGTTTGGCATGGGCGGCGGGGGCGAGGATGGTCAGGGTGTCTTGCAGCAGGTCGCGCAGGTTGAACGGCACGCTGTCGAGCACCAGCTTGCCGGCTTCGATTTTCGAGAAGTCGAGAATTTCGTTGATGATGCTCAGCAGGCTGTCCGCCGACTTTTCGATGGTGCCCAGGTAATCCAGCTGGCGTGGGGTCAGTTCGCTTTTTTGCAGCAAATGAGTGAACCCGAGAATGCCATTGAGGGGCGTGCGGATTTCGTGGCTCATGTTGGCGAGGAATTCGGATTTGATCCGGCTGGCTTCCAGGGCCTCCTTGCGTGCCATGTCCAACTCGATGTTCTGGATCTCGATGGTCTCCAGGTTCTGGCGCACGTCTTCGGTGGCCTGGTCGATGCTGTGTTGCAGTTCTTCCTGGGCGTTCTGCAGGGTGGCCGCCATGCGGTTGATGCCAGAGGCCAGTTCATCCAGTTCCAGGCTGCCCAGGGGTGGCAGCCGGGTTTCCAGGTTGCCGTCTTTCAGTTGTGCCACGGCCAGTTTGATCCGGCTGATCGGCACGTTGATGGTGCGGCTCATGCGCACCGCCAGCAATGCGGTCAGGGCCAGACCAGCGGCAATCAGCAGCAGACTGGCGAACAGGCTGCGGTAGCCTCTTAATAAGGTGCCGTTGTGCGACAGTTCCAGTTCGACCCAGCCCAGCAGACGGTCGTTTTCTTCGGGGACGATATCGCCGGTCAGGTGGCGCATGCGACCGAACACCGGTAGCAGATAGCGCGTGGCGTCGTTACCGGTGCGTTGTAAAAGATGGGTGCTGTTACCGATGGGCGCCTGGTTGATCATGCTCGGCCCCGCATGGGCCAGCATGTCGCGGTCAGCGCCGAGGAAAGACACTGCGCGTACATCGGCCTGTTCCAGGGCCTGACCGGCAATGCGTTCAAGCATCACTTTGTCGCCGCGATCCAGGGCAGGGGCGGCCAGTGGCGCCAGCTCTTCGGCGATCATTTCACCACGCTGCAAGAGCTGGGCCTGCAGGTCGGATAGCTGCATCCAGGTAAAGTAGCCGCCCAGCACCGCCGCCATCAGCACGGCGGGGAGAATGGTCAGCAGCAATACGCGGCCTTTGATACCCAGCTTGTTCAGCACGCTTTCTCTCCAACGGGTTTCTGTTACGCCGCATCCTGCGGGCGTGTGATGCGCAGTGTAGCCATTTGCTTGGGCGCAATCCCGGCAAATCTTGTTGGAGCGAGGCTTGCCCGCGAAGAACGACGACGCGCACTGGCTGAAACACCGCGGAGCCTGCTTCGCGGGCAAGCCTCGCTCCAACAGATCCCTCTGCTTATGCCTTTTAGCCATAAGCAACACACTTTGCGTGATATGGGCTTTGGGCGTTTGCCGTTATGATAGGCGCCCCCGCAGTCTGGATTGCGAATACGCCATGACCCTGCAGTATCAAACCATCGCCGATTGCGTCGGCAACACCCCGCTGGTACGTCTGCAACGTCTGGCGGGTGAAACAAGCAACACGCTTCTCTTGAAGCTGGAAGGCAACAACCCGGCCGGCTCCGTGAAGGACCGTCCTGCGCTATCGATGATCACCCGTGCCGAGTTGCGTGGGCAGATCCACCAGGGCGACACCTTGATTGAAGCCACCTCCGGCAACACCGGGATCGCCCTGGCCATGGCCGCTGCGATCAAGGGTTACCGGATGATCCTGATCATGCCGGACAACTCCAGTGCCGAGCGCAAGGCCGCCATGACCGCCTATGGCGCGGAGTTGATTCTGGTCAGCAAGGAAGAGGGCATGGAAGGTGCCCGCGATCTGGCTGAACGCATGCAGGCAGAAGGCCGCGGCAAGGTACTCGATCAGTTCGCCAACGGTGATAACCCTGAGGCGCATTACGTCAGCACCGGCCCGGAAATCTGGCGACAGACGGGCGGCACCATTACGCATTTCATCAGCTCCATGGGAACCACCGGCACCATCATGGGTGTTTCGCGTTATCTCAAGGAGCAGAATCCCCAGGTGCAGATCGTGGGTCTGCAACCGATGGAAGGTGCAGCTATCCCCGGCATTCGTCGCTGGCCGACGGAATACCTGCCGAAGATTTATCAGGCCGACCGCGTTGACCGCATTGTCGATATGGCGCAACAGGAAGCCGAAGACGTGATGCGCCGACTGGCCCGCGAAGAAGGCATCTTCTGTGGCGTTTCGTCCGGTGGTGCCGTGGCGGGCATGTTGCGCCTGTCCCGTGAAGTCGAGAACGCGGTCATGGTCGCTATCATTTGTGACCGTGGCGACCGTTACTTGTCGACCGGCGTCTACGACGCGCCCAACTGATGGCCAAGCAAGAGCGAGGCCTGAGGTTTCAACCCACCGGCGGAACCAAGGCACCGCAGGTGCCGACGGGCAAGAAACAACGCCTGACCATCGAGCGCCTGGCCAACGACGGACGCGGCATTGCCTTCCTCGACGGACGGACCTGGTTCGTGGCGGGCAGCCTGGCGGGTGAAGAAGTCGAAGCCCGTGTGCTCAACGCCCACGGCAAGGTGGTCGAAGCCCGTACCGAAAAAGTCTTCCGGCCCAGCCCCATGCGCCGCCCGGCACCTTGTGTGCACTTCGGGCGTTGTGGCGGCTGCAGCGTGCAGCATCTGCCCCATAGCGAACAACTCGCCCTGAAACAGCGCATGCTCGCCGAGCAATTGCAGCGTGTCGCCGGTGTCGAGCCTGACGAGTGGGCAGCGCCGTTGACCGGTCCTGAATTCGCCTACCGTCGCCGCGCCCGCGTCGCGGTGCGCTGGGACGCCAAGGCCAAGCGCCTGGATGTAGGTTTTCGCGCCGCATCCAGCCAGGACATCGTTGCCATCGAACAATGCCCGGTGCTGGTACAGGCCTTGCAACCGATCATGACGCAGTTGCCGCAGATGCTGCGTGAGTTCAGCAAACCGCAGGTACTGGGGCATGTTGAGTTGTTCAGCGGCTCTGCCAACGGGATCGCCGCCAACGCAGTGTTACTGCGCCACACAGCTCCCTTGGTCGAAGCCGATCTGGCGCGGTTGCAGGCGTTTTGTCACACCCATGACGCGCAACTCTGGTTGCATGGCGAAGGTGAACCACAGCCGGTGGACGCATCCCTGGCGCTGGGTTATCGCCTGGAGCCCTGGGATTTGCAGCTGGCTTACCGGCCAGGGGATTTCATTCAGGTCAACGCGGCCGTCAATACCGCGATGATCGCCCAGGCCCTCGACTGGCTGGCACCGAGGGCTGAAGAACGAGTACTGGATCTGTTTTGCGGCCTGGGCAACTTTGCCTTGCCGCTGGCTAAAATGACACGCGAAGTGGTGGCGGTAGAGGGGGTTGCGACCATGGTAGAACGTGCGGCGGGCAATGCGATGAGTAATGATCTGCACAACGTCACGTTCCATCAGGCCGATTTGTCGCAGCCGTTGGCAAAAGCGAGCTGGGCCGCAGAGGGCTTTTCTGCGGTACTCTTGGACCCACCACGCGACGGTGCTTTTGAGGTTGTGCGCACGCTCAGAAAACTGGGCGCCGAACGGTTGCTGTATGTGTCATGCAACCCCGCAACTTTGGCCCGGGACACTGTCGAACTGATCAATCAGGGCTACCGTTTAAAACGTGCCGGAATTCTCGATATGTTCCCGCAAACAGCGCATGTCGAGGCGATGGCTTTATTTGAAGCGAGTAAGTGAGCAGTCTGGCTCAAGGATATGAGTCAGCGGTTCACAGGGAATCTCGTTTAATCCGACTGGCCCGCGAACGCCAGACCTTGCTTGCCCTGCAAGGAGCGTTCGCTCAAGAAGGCCAGCGACTGAAGGCGCATTTTATCGCGCCGTAGGGAAGGTAAGCGACATGGTACAGGTGAGAGCGCACCAGCCGATAAACACAGACGGCAGTATCAACCTCGACGCATGGCTTGATCATGTGGTCAGCGTCGACCTCGTATTGGACCGACAGGCACTTAAAGAAGCCTGCGAATTTGCCCGGCATGCCGAGCAACAGGACAACGCCTCAAACAATCTCTGGGCAGAAGGCACCTCCAGTTTCCAGACCGGTCTGGAAATCGCCGAGATCCTGGCTGACCTCAAGCTCGATCAGGACTCGCTGGTCGCTGCGGTCATCTACCGCTGCGTACGTGAAGGCAAGATTTCCCTGGCCGATGTCAGCCAGCGTTTTGGCCCGACCGTGTCCAAGCTGATCGACGGCGTGCTGCGCATGGCGGCAATCAGTGCCATCCTCAGCCCGCGCCAGTCGCTGGTGCTGGGCAGCCAGGCGCAGGTGGAAAACCTGCGCAAGATGCTGGTGGCCATGGTCGACGACGTTCGCGTCGCGCTGATCAAGCTGGCCGAGCGCACGTGCGCGATCCGCGCCGTGAAAAACTCCGATGACGAAAAGCGCAACCGTGTTGCCCGCGAGGTGTTTGACATCTATGCGCCGCTGGCTCATCGCCTGGGTATCGGTCATATCAAATGGGAGCTGGAGGACCTGTCTTTCCGCTACCTGGAGCCCGAGCAATACAAGCAGATTGCCAAGCTGTTGCACGAGCGACGTCTGGACCGCGAGCGCTTCATCAGTGATGTGATGAACCAGCTGGAAAACGAACTGCTGGCCACCGGCGTGAAAGCCGACATCAGTGGTCGGGCCAAACACATCTATTCCATCTGGCGCAAAATGCAGCGCAAGGGTCTGGAGTTCAGCCAGATCTACGACGTGCGTGCGGTTCGCGTGCTGGTCCCGGAAATGCGCGATTGCTACACCGCGCTGGGGATCGTACATACCCTGTGGCGGCACATTCCCAAGGAGTTCGACGACTACATCGCCAACCCCAAGGAAAACGGCTATCGCTCGCTGCATACCGCGGTGATCGGCCCGGAAGGCAAGGTGCTGGAAGTGCAGATCCGCACCCACGCCATGCACGAAGAAGCCGAGCTGGGGGTGTGTGCCCACTGGCGCTATAAAGGCACCGACGTCAAATCCGGTTCCAACCATTACGAAGAGAAAATCTCCTGGCTGCGTCAGGTGCTGGAATGGCACGAAGAGCTGGGTGATATCGGCGGTCTGGCAGAGCAACTGCGGGTCGATATCGAGCCGGACCGGGTGTATGTCTTCACCCCCGACGGCCACGCCATCGACCTGCCCAAGGGCGCCACGCCACTGGACTTCGCCTATCGCGTGCACACCGAAATCGGTCACAACTGCCGTGGCGCGAAGATCAACGGTCGCATCGTGCCGCTCAACTACAGCCTGCAGACCGGTGAGCAGGTCGAGATCATTACCAGCAAGCACGGTACGCCGAGCCGCGACTGGCTGAACTCGAACCTGGGCTACATCACCACGTCCCGGGCGCGGGCCAAGATTGTTCACTGGTTCAAGCTGCAGGCCCGTGACCAGAACGTCGCGGCCGGTAAAACCCTGATCGAACGCGAGCTGGCGCGCCTGGCACTGCCTGCGGTGGATTTCGACAAGCTGGCAGAAAAAGCCAACTTCAAGATCGCCGAAGACATGTACGCCGCACTGGGTGCTGGCGACCTGCGTCTGGCGCAACTGGTCAACCTGGCGCAGCAACTGGTCGAGCCGGAGCGTGGCAACGAACAACTGGAGCTGATCCCGCGCAAGGCCAGCGGTTACAAGCCGGGCAAGCGTGGCGATATCCAGATCCAGGGCGTCGGCAACCTGCTGACCCAGATGGCCGGTTGCTGCCAGCCGCTGCCAGGGGATGCGATTGTCGGATACATCACCCAGGGCCGTGGGGTCAGCATCCACCGTCAGGATTGTGCGTCGGTGCTGCAACTGGGCAGCCGCGAACCCGAGCGGATCATCCAGGTCAGTTGGGGTCCGGTGCCGGTGCTCACCTACCCGGTGGACATCATCATCCGCGCCTACGACCGCTCCGGTCTGCTGCGTGACGTCTCCCAGGTCCTGCTCAACGAGCGGATCAACGTACTGGCGGTCAACACCCGCTCGAACAAGGAAGACAACACTGCGCTGATGTCGCTGACCATCGAGATCCCGGGCCTGGACGCGCTGGGGCGGCTGCTGGGGCGGATTTCCCAGTTGCCGAACATTATCGAGACGCGGCGTAACCGTACGCCTTGATGCTGGCCGGGCCGACGCCTTCGCGAGCAAGCTCGCTCCCACAGGGTTAAATCAATCCCCTGTGGGAGCGGCCGGGGTGGCGATCCACCTTGCTCGCGAATAGCCGGCTCAGGCACCAAAGACTCTGGAAGCTAACCGATGTACAACCTTGAAGACCTGCTTAACCTCATGGCCCGGCTGCGTGATCCGCAATACGGTTGCCCGTGGGACGTGAAGCAGACCTACGCCAGTATCGTGCCCCACACCCTTGAAGAAGCTTACGAAGTGGCCGACGCTATCGAGCGTGGCGATTTCGATCATTTGAAGGGCGAGCTGGGCGACCTGTTGTTTCAGGTGGTGTATTACAGCCAGCTGGCCCGGGAAGAGGGGCGTTTTGAGTTCGATGCCGTGGTCGACGGCATCACCCGTAAACTGATTCGTCGTCACCCCCATGTGTTCCCCACCGGCGATCTGTACGCGCCGCTGGAAACCCCGCGTCTGGACGAAGCCCAGGTCAAGCAGCGCTGGGAAGAGATCAAGGCTGAGGAACGCGCTGAAAAATCCCACGAGCCGGAACAGTTGTCGCTGCTGGACGATGTGCCTGGCGCGTTGCCGGCCTTGTCTCGTGCGGCGAAATTGCAGGGGCGGGCGGCGCGGGTAGGTTTCGACTGGCCTGATGCATTGCCGGTGATCGACAAGGTCCGTGAAGAGCTGGACGAAGTGCTGGAGGCCATGGCCGAAAACGATTCTGCAGCCATCGCCGATGAAGTGGGCGACCTGCTGTTTTCGGTGGTAAACCTGGCCCGCAAACTGAAAGTTGATCCGGAAACGGCCCTGCGTTCAGCCAACGGCAAGTTCGACAGACGATTCCGATTTGTCGAACAGGCATTGCGTCAGACCCACCGTCCCATTGAAGATTGCACCCTCGAAGAAATGGACGCCCTCTGGGGTGAAGCCAAACGTCAGGAAAAGAACACGCCCAGCTGCGGCTGAGCCCGTGTCATAAGCGAGAGAGCACAATGAGCATTTCCCTTCGCGACCAGTTGCTCAAGGCAGGTCTGGTCAACCAAAAGCAGGCCAAACAGGTCAGCAAGGACAAGCAGAAAGAGCAACGCCTGGCGCACAAGGGGCAGGTCGAGATCGACGACTCGCAAAAGCGCGCCGCCCAGGAAGCCATGGCCGAGAAAGCCAGACGCGACCAGGAACTCAATCGCCAGCAACAGGAAAAGGTTGAGCAGAAGGCCCGCACCGCGCAGATCAAGCAATTGATCGAAGTCTCGCGCCTGCCCAAGCTCACTACCGAGGACTACTACAACTTCGTCGACGACAAGAAGGTCAAGCGGCTGTCGGTCAATGCCCTGATGCGTAACAAGCTCAGCAGTGGCTCGTTGGCGATCGTGCATCATGGTGGCGGGTATGAAGTGATCCCCCGTGAAGCCGCACTGAAGATCCAGGAGCGCGACCCACGCCGTATCGTACTGCTCAACACCCCGACCGAAGCGCCGGATGCGGATGATCCGTACGCGGCCTATCAGGTGCCTGATGACTTGATGTGGTAAAGCAGGTCATCCGATATACAAAACCCGCACTTGGCGGGTTTTGTTTTTGTTGCGATTCCGAAATTGCGTATCACCGACGCGGGCGTTTGTTTTCCAGTTCTTCCAGTTCAAGCTTGTAGCGCTGAGCATCCGTCTCGTTATGGAACATTCCCACCAGCAGGTCCTGTTGATGCACATCCCAAATCTGTACGCCGTCGGCGACGGATTCGTGGCTCATGTGGGAAGCGTCGCGTTCAGTAACTTTTACGGTCATCTTTGTAAGCTCCTGACTCTGGATGCTGCGGCGATGTGTCGCAGGACTCTTTTATATGTTTTGTTAGCCGGCTAAGTAAATGCCTGTTTTTGGCAATGGTTTTTTGCAGAACCGGTGAAAATGCCTAAGGCCTTTATTTTTATGGGCAAAAGCGTAGTGGCAAGACAACATGAAAAATTGTTCATGTTCGGGTATAGGTGTGTTGCCGATTTATTCACATCCTGAAAAGCATGATGTCGGCCGGAAAATAATCGACGGCATGCGTTCAGAAACGGTTAAGGGTTTCAGACGTATGATCCGGCGTTTTGCATGGATTTCCTTTCTCTCCTTGGTAGTCAAAGCGTATGTCACGACCCGCTTGCTCTTTGTTTTTGCTGGCTTGCCTGCTGTTCTTCTTCATGCTCGGGAATCATCAGCTACAGGGTTCGACCGAAGCCCGCGTGGCCGGTATCGCCATGTCGATGCACCTGGACAATGACTGGGTCACCCCCAGGTTGTTTGGCGAACCCTTTCTGGAAAAGCCACCCCTGAGCCTCTGGATCGATGCCACGGCCATTCGCCTGGTGGGCGCCACGCCGTTTGCCGTGCGGCTTGCTGCGGCGTTTTCGGGTCTGTTCACGGTGATGCTGCTGTTCTTCTCGCTGCGCAAGCTGGGACGGCCGACCACCATTGCCTGGGTCGCTGCGGCGATGATGGCGACCATGGCCAGCTACTGGAGCAATGTGCGGCTGGTGGGTGAGGATTCACTGCTGACTTTGGGCGTGACCGCGTCCTTGCTGGGGTTTTTCCTGGCCAATCGTCGAAACGCCGAACAGCAGTCTGCTGCGGGTGGTTGGCTGCTGTTTACCCTGGGTATCGTGATCGCCACCTTGAGCAAAGGTGTGTTGGGTCTGGCGATGCCAGGCATCGTGATCTTCGTTTACCTGCTCAGTGAAAGCCTGATCGACAAGCGACTCACCGTCGGCAACTGGCTGCGTCCGGGGCTGTTGACCCTGGTGGGGCTGATTCCATTGGTGATCTGGCTGGCGGTGCTGTACCAGCGCGGCGGCCTGTCGGCAGTGGGCGAGGTGTTGTGGGCCAACAGCGTTGGGCGCTTCAGTGGTTCGTTCACCGAGGCGGGCCACTATGAGCCGTTCTATTACTACCTGGTGAAGCTGCCACAGGCGTTCCTGCCGTGGAACATCCTGGTGTACCTGGGCCTGTGGCATTTCCGCAAAAGCCTGACGAGCAACCGCTACCGGCTGTTTTTCAGCATCTGGCTGGTGGCCCAGTTCACCCTGCTGACCGTGGCCTCCAGCAAGCGCACCGTGTACCTGATGTCGCTGACCCCAGCGGCGGCGGTATTGGCGGCTGAATACGGCGCTGCGTTGTTTGAACTGGCCCGTGAGCGTGCGCGGACTTCCGTCTTTGCCCGCACATTCTATGGGTATCGGTGGGGTATCACGGTGGGGTTGTTGAGCCTTGCGGTGGTGACGTATCTGGGGGCGGCGGCCTGGCTGATGCCCAATCAGGATCGCACGTTATCGTTCGTGCCGATCGTCAGGCAGATCCAGACCTTGCAGGCCGGTGGACAGCAAGTGGTGCTGTTCCAGCCAAACGAGCGGATTGCGGGAGCAACCGTGTTTTACACCCAGAGCGAGCTGAAGATCCTGCAGACGGATGAGGCGTTGACGAGTTTCATGGAGGCCAACCCAGGCAGCGTGGCGCTGTTCTCAAGCCCGACGCCACCTGCGGCACCGCTGAAGGTCTTGAAAGTCATGGAAGTGGGGCGTGCGCCTTATTACTTCGTGACGCAGTAGGGCGGGGATTTGTAGGAGCGGGCTTGCCCACTCCTATAAAGATATGGGATTCCCTGATACACCGAGCTGCTGCGACTATTCGCGAGCAGGCTCGGCTTCCACAGGTTCGATCAGCTACCTTTGACCGACTTACCGTCAACGGTGCCGTCCTGCAGCATGATGTTGTATTCCTTGCCGTCGGTTTCGACCTGTTGCAGACGAACCAGTAGGTAGTCCCAGTCCTTGGCGAACCACAGCACGGTCACGCGCTTGTTCTGTGTCGGGTCACGGACGCGTTCGACCTTGATGGCGTCAACCTTGCCCGCCTTGGTGTCGACCTTTTCCGAACCCAGCACGCGGAAGTCATAGGTATCGACTTCGTCGCCATCAACGACCTGATAGCTCATGCTTTTCTTGCCCGCAGCGACGTCGCGTTGCAGGGCCAGTTGGTAGGTGGACTTGTCCAGCACGCCGGCATTGAGTGGCAGCTTGACCGCGTCGTTGCGGTCGGTGCCGGTCACGAAACCGCTGGACCAGTCGAACACCAGGTCGGCTTTACGGGTCTTGCCCAGGCCGCCACGTTCGAAGTTGTAGGTCTGAGGCACCAGGGTATTTTTATCGACTTTCAGGGTGCTGACTTCGGACAGGCTGGCGATCATCATCGACGCCTTGAAGCTCAGCGTCCAGACGCCGCTGTCGTTAGGGGTGAGGCTGCGCTCGGCCGTGCCGCTCATGGGCAGCTGTTTCCAGTCGGCGGTGTAGCTGGCGGAGAACGGCTTGAGGTCTGCAGCATTGACGAAAGGCACTGCGAGCAGGGCGAAAGCGAAGAGCAAAGCGCGACGCATAATATCTCCTAGTTTCGAATCAAGTGGCCACTGGCCCCGAGTAACTGGCCGTCCAGCAAGGCACCTTCATCGCCCAGGCGCAAACGGCCTTCGGCGAACCAGCGGATTGCCAGCGGATAAATCTGGTGTTCCTGAACGTGGACCCGTTGCGCCAGGGTTGCCGGCGAGTCGTGCAACTCTACCGAAATCACTGACTGTACGACCAGTGGTCCCCCATCGAGTTCCTCCGTGACGAAGTGCACGCTGCAGCCGTGCTCGGTGTCGCCAGCATCCAACACCCGTTGATGGGTGTGCAAGCCTTTATAGAGGGGAAGCAGGGAAGGGTGGATGTTCAGCAGGCGGCCCTGATAGTGACGAACGAAGTTCGCACTGAGGATGCGCATGAAACCGGCGAGGACCACCAGTTTGGGATTGAAGGTGTCGATCAGCTCGATCATCGCTGCATCGAAGGCCTCGCGACCTTCGTAGGCGGTGTGATCCAGGACGCAGGCTTCGATGCCTGCATCCCGTGCACGTTGCAGGCCGAAGGCATCGGCGCGGTTGGAAATCACCGCGCGGATGCGAGCCGGATGCGGCTCGCCCTTGAAGCTGTCGATCATGGCTTGCAGATTGCCGCCGGTGCCGGAAAGCAGCACCACTACATCGCAGGTCTCAGGCATCAGTGCGCCTTGAGGTTTTTCAGCTCGACTTGTGCAGCGCCTGGAGCAGCGGTGGCAATCTGGCCGATGACCCAAGGTTGCTCGCCCGCTTCGCGCAGGACGTTCAGCGCAGCCTCGACGTGCTCCTGAGCCACGCAGATGACCATACCTACGCCGCAGTTCAGCACGCGGTGCATTTCGTTTTCGTTGACGTTGCCTTTTTCCTGCAGCCAGTCGAATACCGCTGGACGGGTCCAGCTGGCGACGTCGACCACGGCCTGTGCGCCTTCAGGCAGCACGCGCGGGATGTTGTCCAGCAGACCGCCGCCAGTGATGTGGGCCATGGCCTTGACGGCGCCGGTTTCCTTGATCAGCTTGAGCAGCGGCTTGACGTAGATGCGGGTTGGCGCCATCAGCAGGTCGGTCAGCGGTTTGCCGTCGAGCTGGATGGTTTCGATGTCGGCACCGGCCACTTCGATGATCTTGCGGATCAGCGAGTAACCGTTGGAGTGCGGGCCCGAAGACGGCAGGGCGAGCAGGGCATCGCCAGCAGCCACTCTGGAGCCGTCGATGATCTCGGCCTTTTCCACGACGCCGACGCAGAAGCCAGCCAGGTCGTAGTCTTCGCCTTCGTACATGCCAGGCATTTCAGCGGTTTCGCCGCCCACCAGCGAGCAACCCGCCAGTTCACAACCAGCGCCGATGCCGGTCACGACCTGGGCTGCGGTGTCGACGTTGAGCTTGCCAGTGGCGTAGTAGTCCAGGAAGAACAGTGGCTCGGCGCCACAGACCACCAGGTCGTTGACGCACATGGCAACCAGGTCGATGCCGATGCTGTCGTGTTTGTTCAGGTTCAGTGCCAGGCGCAGCTTGGTGCCGACGCCGTCGGTGCCGGAAACCAGCACAGGCTGCTTGTAGCCAGCCGGGATTTCGCAGAGGGCGCCGAAGCCACCCAGGCCGCCCATGACTTCCGGGCGCTTGGTGCGCTTGGCAACGCTCTTGATGCGTTCGACCAATGCTTCACCGGCGTCGATGTCTACACCGGCGTCTTTGTAGCTCAGGGAGGGTTGCTTGCTCATAATCCAGGCCTTTAGGGGGGATTCGGGGGATCGACGCCACGACAGGGCCACTCGAAACGCTGCACTTATATGCACAGGATTCCAGGGCCGCCATCGTCGACAGTCTGCGAAGGCGCGCGATTTTATCAGGCTTGGACCCCTGCGGCCATCCTTGCGCCGACCGGCTGGACTGTTCGGCGGAAAATAAACCTTTTGCTGGTCGGGCTGGCTGGTTCGGCAGTGGCTGTATAAGGTATTGCCTAGCTAATGTGAATGTTTGGTTGAACTTGGTGGTCCAAGGCACGCCAGCCATTTTCATGCGGTCCTTTTCATGCCGCTTTTTGCCCTTCGGGAATCGTCCATGCGTCTTTCAAAATTGTTGTTTGTGGGCTGTCTGTCACTGGTCAGCCTGCCCGGCTTCGCTGAAACCGTCAGCAATCTCTATCAGGTGCGCGAGCCTGTCACCGGCCAAAGCCCTGACGAACGCGACCGCGCCACCCAGGCGGCACTCGAGACACTGGTGTTGCGTCTGACCGGTGACCCAAAGGCACCTCAGAGCGCTGCGCTTGCAGATTTGCGCAAGAACCCGCAGCAGATCATCAGCCAGTTCGGCTATGACGCAGGCCCACCGGAATCCTTGCAGGTGGATTTCGACCCTTCAAGCACCGACCGCTCGTTGCGTCAGGCAGGGTTGTCGCTGTGGGGCAGCAATCGTCCGGTGATCCTCGGCTGGTGGCTCAACGACGCCACCGATGGCTCCAACCTGGTGGGCGATGGTCAGCCTTCCGCCGACCCGTTGCGCCACGCCGCGCAACACCGTGGCCTGCCGCTGCGTCTGCCGTTGGCTGACCTGAGCGAGCAAAGCGTGGGCACCGCCAAGAACCTTGAAGGTACCGACGCCGGCCCGTTGAAAGAAGCGTCCGAACGCTACGGTGCCGACGCACTGCTGGCCGTGCACGCCCGTGAAGATGCCGGTCAATGGCAGGGCAAGTGGCGCTTGTGGCTGGGCGACCAGAAAGAGCAGGGCACCGCCACGGGGGCGACCCCTGATGCGCTGGCCGATGCCGTTTTCCTGGCGATCAGTGAGCGGCTGGCCCCGCGTTTTGTGGCCAGGCCTGGGGTTTCCACCAGCATGGTCATCGACGTGCAGGGCATGACCCTGGAGCGTTACGCGCAACTGGGACGCTTGCTCGAGCAGTTCGGTGGGCGCCTGAAGTCGGTGGATGGCGATCACATCACTTACGAGGTGACCGGCAGCGCGGACCAGCTGCGTTCGCAACTGTCACTGGCAAGACTGCAGGAAGTACCGGCAGGTGAAGTGGCTGCTGCGCCAGCGCCTGTCAATCAAGCACCGATCGATGCCTCGGCACCGGTGACGGCGCCGGGCAGTGTCCCGACGCAACCACCTGTGGCACCGGCGGCCGATGCAAGCCTGCATTTCCGTTGGCAGTAAGCGATATGGCAGCGACAAGGAACGTTCTTATTTTGGGTGCGAGGGGCAGTAATGACTGACACACGTCGTTGGTTCTGGGCTGGCGGGATTGTCCTGCTGTGCGCGTTTGTATTTTTGCTGCATCCGATCCTCACGCCTTTTCTGGTGGCGTTGCTGCTGGCCTACATGGCGGACCCGCTGGTGGATCGGCTGGAAAAGGTCGGTTTTTCGCGAACCCTGGGGGTGGTGACGGTTTTTGTACTGTTCACGCTGATATTGATGGCGCTGCTGCTGGTGTTGGTGCCCATGCTGGCCAAGCAGTTGTTCCGCCTTTATGAGCTGGCCCCGCAGATTATCGACTGGATACAGCACACTGCGTTGCCGTGGACCCAGGCCAAGCTCGGCCTGGCCGACGGCTTCTGGAAGTTCGACAAGGTCAAGGCGGCCATCTCCGAGCACATGGGCCAGACCGGCGATATCGTCGGCGTGGTGCTGTCCAAGGCGACGGCTTCCAGCCTGGCGCTGATCGGCTTGCTGACCAATCTGGTGCTGATCCCGGTGGTGTGTTTCTACCTGCTGCGGGACTGGGACGTGATGATGGCCAAGATCCGCAGCCTGTTGCCGCGCCATCGTGAAGGCCAGATCGTCAAACTGGCCAACGAATGCCACGAAGTGCTGGGTGCCTTCATTCGCGGGCAACTGCTGGTGATGGTTGCCCTGGGCATCATCTACGCAGCAGGCTTGATGCTGGTGGGCCTGGAGCTGGGGCTGTTGATCGGTGTGATCGCCGGTCTGGCGGCCATCGTGCCTTATATGGGCTTCGTCATCGGTATCGGCTCGGCGATTGTGGCCGGGTTGTTCCAGTTTGGTGGCGATCTGTACCCGATGATCGGCATCGTGGCGGTGTTCATGATCGGTCAGGCGCTGGAAGGCATGGTCCTGACCCCGTTGCTGGTGGGCGACCGGATCGGCCTGCACCCGGTGGCGGTGATCTTCGCGATCCTGGCGGGCGGGGAGCTGTTCGGCTTCACCGGCATCCTGCTGGCCCTGCCCGTGGCTGCGGTGATCATGGTACTGGTGCGCCATGTCCATGACCTCTACAAGGACTCGGATATCTACGGCGGAGTGGAAGATCCGGATTTGTAGCGTCAGCCACAACCCTTGTAGAAGTGGGCTTGCCCGCGATAGCAATGTGTCAGGCACAGATGATTTGGCTGGCAGGCATGGCTTATCGCGGGCAAGCCCACTCCTACAATAAGGGGGTTAAGCGCAAGCCTTTGATTTTGCTTGCGGTCTGCCGCATTGTGCGCCCCGCGTCACGGGTATAAACTTTGCGGACTTTACACAGAGGTCGCCTAGCGGTTCGCATGAGCCGTTCAGCCAGCATGAAACCGATTCAGCTGCCCTTGGGTGTGCGTCTGCGTGATGACGCCACCTTCGTCAATTATTATCCCGGCGCCAACGCCGCAGCACTCGGCTATGTCGAGCGGCTTTGCGAAGCCGACGCTGGGTGGACCGAGAGCCTGATTTATCTCTGGGGCAAGGACGGGGTAGGGCGTACGCATCTGTTGCAGGCGGCCTGCCTGCGTTTCGAGCAAATGGGCGAACCTGCTGTCTACCTGCCGCTGGCCGATGTGATCGATGAAGGTGTCGAGCTGTTCGATAACCTGGAGCAGTACGAACTGGTTTGCCTGGATGACCTGCAGGCCGTGGTCGGCAAGCCCGAGTGGGAAGAAGCGCTGTTCCACCTGTTCAACCGTCTGCGCGACAGCGGGCGGCGTCTGCTGATTGCCGCCTCCCAGTCTCCCCGCGAGTTGCCGGTCAAGCTCCCCGATCTCAAATCCCGCCTGACCATGGCCCTGGTGTTCCAGATGCGTGGCCTGTCCGATGAAGACAAGTTGCGGGCCCTGCAACTGCGGGCATCACGTCGCGGCCTGCACCTGACCGATGAGGTCGGCCATTTCATCCTGACCCGTGGCACCCGCAGCATGAGCGCCTTGTTCGAGCTGCTTGAACGTCTCGACCAGGCCTCGTTGCAGGCGCAGCGCAAGCTGACCATCCCGTTCCTCAAGGAAACCCTGGGTTGGTAGCGCCTTCGATGCCGGATCAGGCGCTGGTGCTGCAAACCGCAGCGGCCCTGCGTCACGCCGAACGTATTCTGATCATCACCGGTGCAGGTCTGTCGGCAGATTCCGGTTTGCCGACCTATCGCGGCGTCGGCGGCCTTTATAACGGCAAGACTGACGATGGCCTGCCCATCGAAATGGCCTTGTCCGGCCCCATGCTGCGTCGTGACCCCGCGCTGTGCTGGAAATACATCGCCCAGCTGGGCAAGGCCTGCCTGGGTGGGCAGCCCAACGCCGCGCATTACGCCATTGCTCAATTGCAGCGCATCAAGCCGCAATGCTGGGTGCTGACCCAGAACGTCGATGGTTATCATCGTGCGGCGGGCAGCCCGCCTGAGCGTCTGATCGAGATCCATGGGCAGCTGGCGCCGTTGTTCTGCCAGTCCTGTGGCGCGGAAGACCCGCAGTTGAGCGAGCATTTACAGCAGCCGTTGCCGCCGCTGTGCAAGGTTTGCCACGGCGTCTTGCGCCCGCCAGTGGTGCTGTTCGAGGAAATGTTGCCCGAGCGGGCGCTGGAGACGTTGTACGAAGAAATGGGGCGGGGGTTCGATGCGGTCTTGAGTATCGGCACCACCGCCAGCTTCCCGTATATTCACGAGCCGATGCTGCGTACGCGGGTGTCTGGAGGCTTCACGGCCGAGATAAATCCTGCGCCGACGGACCACAGCGCGCGCATGGATGTTTTCCTGAGGTGTAGAGCCTTAGATGTCATGGAACGACTGGTAAGTCACATATAGCTCGATAGAATTTGCAAATCGGGCTTATAGCGGGCATAGTCTCGTCTTCTTTACATAACAGCCACGGTCGTGCCCATGCTAGTTCGCTTCGCACCCCTCGTGCCTCTCGCACTCGTCACACTGCTTTTTGGTTGCGCTGCCAATTCACCGGTCTCGCAACAAACGCAAACACAAAATTCTGCAACCGCTCAATCGTCTGCTCATTATTCGCAGCGTGATGACAGTCTGGTCCTTCAGGACGAAATCGCCACTGAAGATGAACTGGCCCAGTTCGCCGACAGCAAGCCTTACCAGCTGCCTGTTCTGGCTGACAGCATCCTTGAGCGCGGCATGTCCCTGATCGGTACTCGCTACCGTTTCGGCGGCACCTCCACTGCCGGTTTCGATTGCAGCGGTTTCATCGGCTACCTGTTTCGTGAAGAGGCTGGCCTGAGCCTGCCACGCTCCACTCGCGAAATGATCAACGTGAAAGCACCCCTGGTGGCACGTAATGATCTCAAGCCTGGTGACCTCCTTTTCTTCAGCACTGCCGGTCGCGGCCGTGTCAGCCACGCGGGTATCTACCTGGGTGATGACCAGTTCATCCACTCCAGCAGCCGTCGTAGCGGTGGGGTTCGCATCGACAGCCTCGACGATACCTATTGGAGCAAGACGTTCATCGAAGCCAAGCGTGCATTGGCCATGGCACCTGCCGTAGCTGACACGCCTGTGACTACGACTGCGATGTCCTCGACTACAATCCAACGCCAACACCGTTAATTACCGGGCGCGTACACGGGCACGCGCCCGATACGCGCATCTCCGGACCCACGGCAGAGTAAGCCGCATCCACATCAGGTTGTTGTGTTTATGTCGATAATGGTTCGTTTGGCGGTTATCTCTCTCGCAGCCTTGCTCGGTGCCTGCGCCAGCAAGCCGCAGCCTGTTCAGCAACGGGTTGTGCAACGGCCTGTGATCAGTGCACCCTCCGATTACTCCTCGCCTGCTGCCGAAGACGTGCTGTTTAGAGCCCTCGGGCTGGTTGGCACGCCTTATCGTTGGGGCGGTAATACACCCGATTCCGGTTTTGATTGCAGCGGCTTGATCGCTTTCGTGTATCGCGATGCGGCGGGCATTTCGCTGCCGCGCTCGACCCGTGAAATGGTCACCATGCGCGCGCCGAACGTGGACCGCCAGGCGCTGCAGTCAGGGGATCTGATTTTCTTCGCCACCAGCGGCGGCTCGCAAGTCAGCCACGCCGGGATCTACGTCGGAGAGGGTCGTTTTGTCCATGCGCCGGCCACGGGCGGTACCGTTCGTCTGGATTATCTGGATAAACCGTACTGGCAAAAAGCCTATCTGAGTGCCAAGCGAATCGTGCAGCCGGAGCATCTGGCGCATAATCCGTAGGCCTGCCGAGGCCCTTTGTGGGAGCCGAGCTTGCTCGCGAAGAGGGCCTGACACATCAGAAGTGACTGAACCGCCGCCTTCGTGAGCAAGCTCACTCTTATCAAACAAAATTTAATTCGTTGATTTAACTGATGATTTCAGACGACGAAAATCTACTGTAGGAGCGGACTCGTCCGCGAAGGCGTCAGCACAGACAACACTTTCTGGGCATGAAATA
>Ga0105858_1000026_pt1 | contig 93593 bp, 85 predicted proteins | sample OrgsoiDNA_201062_FD_89683 | JGI IMG/M metagenome (GOLD analysis project Ga0105858, IMG submission 89683) | Permafrost soil microbial communities from the Arctic, to analyse light accelerated degradation of dissolved organic matter (DOM) -... | ecosystem: Environmental > Terrestrial > Soil >...
CCAGGTACTGGTCATGCTGGCTCGAAAACTCGCCCGGGTGGCCTTCGCCCTGATGAAAAATCAGAGCGAATATCAAACCAAAGGGCGGGTTATGGCTTGATTACAACCATAGAATCTCCCACACAGGTCTGCGGTTTGCCACAAATCCTGCCTGAACAAACATCAGGGTGGGAGTGAGCTTGCTCACGAAAGCGGTGTGTCAGGCACAACAATGTCTCTGAAATGAAGCCTTCGCGAGCAAGCTCGCTCCCACACAGGTCTGTGGTTTGCCACAAATCCTGGCCTGAACAAACATCAGGGTGGGAGTGAGCTTGCTCACGAAAGCGGTGTGTCAGGCACAACAATGTCTCTGAAATGACGCCTTCGCGAGCAAGCTCGCTCCCACACAGGTCTGCGGTTTGCCACAAATCCTGCCTGAACAAACATCAGGGTGGGAGTGAGCTTGCTCACGAAGGCGGTGTGTCAGACACAACAATGTCCAGGCTTAAACCTCGATATCCACCCACAGCCCCTGGCGCGGCTGTTGGTCCATCAGCGGCACGACGGGCACGGTGTTGTCGGCGTTGAGTGAATCACCCGGCACCGCCAGGTTTTCTTCGGGCGGGCGCTCTTCAGGGTGTTCATGCTGATGCTGCTGGCGCCGCTGCTCTTCGCGCAGCAACAGCGCTGCCTGTTCAGGGTTGCGATTGCGCAGGTCAACGGTGCTTTCATTGGAGCTCGGTTGGACCGGCACTACAGGCGGAATTTCCGGCTTGGGCTTGATCGGGTCCATCTGCGAGGCAACGGGTATCGCACTAACCGGGGTCATCAGTGGCAGCATGATGGCGCACTCCTATATTCAGGCTGTCGGCTGGCGTTTCGTCGACTTGAGCCGTTCCACGCGAAAGTTTGGACTATGTTTTTCGTTTTGAGTGCCTTCTGAGCAATAAATACGGGGCAATTTGCACGACACCTTTGGCCTGGAGGCCGTGTTCCGTTACCATAGTCGGCTTTTTCAAGGCGGGAGTCAGGCAGCATGGCGCAGCAGTATCAACCGGGGCAACGCTGGATTAGCGACAGCGAAGCCGAGCTGGGTTTAGGCACCGTTCTGGCACAGGACGGCCGCTTGTTGACCGTGCTCTACCCGGCCACTGGCGACACGCGTCAATACGCTCTGCGTAATGCCCCGCTGACCCGCGTGCGTTTCTCGCCGGGCGACGTCATTACCCATTTCGAAAACTGGAAGATGACGGTCCGTGAAGTCGAAGACATCGACGGCCTGTTGGTCTACCACGGCCTGAACGCCCAGAACGAACAGGTCACGCTGCCGGAAACCCAGCTGTCGAACTTCATCCAGTTCCGCCTGGCCAGCGATCGTCTGTTCGCTGGCCAGATCGACCCGCTGGCCTGGTTCTCGCTGCGTTACCACACGCTGGAACACACCAGCCGCCAATTGCAGTCCTCCCTGTGGGGCCTGGGTGGCGTGCGCGCTCAACCCATCGCCCACCAGTTGCACATTGCCCGTGAAGTCGCCGACCGTATCGCGCCTCGGGTTCTGCTGGCGGACGAAGTGGGCCTGGGCAAGACCATCGAAGCCGGTCTGGTGATCCATCGCCAACTGCTGTCGGGCCGCGCCAACCGCGTGCTGATCCTGGTGCCGGAAAACCTCCAGCACCAATGGCTGGTGGAAATGCGTCGCCGTTTCAACCTGCAGGTCGCCCTGTTCGACGCCGAGCGTTTTATCGAGAGCGATGCCAGCAACCCGTTCGAAGACACCCAGCTGGCGCTGGTGGCCCTGGAATGGCTGGTTGAAGACGACAAGGCCCAGGACGCGCTGTTCGCGGCCGGCTGGGACTTGCTGGTGGTCGATGAAGCGCACCACCTGGTCTGGCACGAAGATCAGGTCAGCCCTGAATACGCGCTGGTCGAAACCCTGGCCGAAGTCATCCCCGGCGTGCTGCTGTTGACCGCGACCCCGGAGCAACTGGGCCAGGACAGCCACTTCGCCCGTCTGCGTCTGCTGGATCCGAACCGCTTCCATGACCTGCATGCCTTCCGCGCCGAAAGCGAAAACTATCGCCCGGTGGCCGAAGCCGTGCAGGAGCTGCTGGACCAGGGTCGCCTGTCGCCAACCGCACACAAGACCATCCACGGCTTCCTCGGTGCCGAAGGCGAAACCTTGCTCGCCGCCGTCAACGATGGCGATACCGAAGCCAGTGCGCGCCTGATTCGCGAACTGCTCGATCGCCATGGCACAGGCCGCGTGCTGTTCCGTAACACCCGGGCTGCCGTCCAGGGCTTCCCTGAGCGCAAGCTGCACCCGTATCCGCTGCCCTGCCCTGCCGAGTATCTGGAATTGCCGGTGGGCGAACATGCCGACCTGTACCCGGAAGTCAGCTTCCAGTCGCAGGCAGAGGTCAGCGAGGAAGAACGCTGGTGGCGCTTCGATCCGCGCGTCGACTGGCTGATCGACACCCTGAAAATGCTCAAGCGCGTCAAGGTGCTGGTGATCTGTGCCCACGCCGAGACTGCCATGGACCTGGAAGACGCGTTGCGCGTGCGTTCCGGCATCCCGGCCACCGTGTTCCACGAAGGCATGAACATTCTGGAACGTGACCGCGCCGCCGCCTACTTCGCGGACGAAGAGTTCGGCGCGCAAGTGCTGATCTGTTCGGAAATCGGCAGTGAAGGCCGCAACTTCCAGTTCTCGCATCACCTGGTGCTGTTCGATCTGCCGTCGCACCCTGACCTGCTCGAGCAGCGAATCGGTCGTCTCGACCGGATCGGCCAGAAGCACATCATAGAACTGCATGTCCCGTATCTGGAAACCAGCCCGCAAGCGCGCCTGTTCCAGTGGTATCACGAAGCGCTGAACGCCTTCCTCAATACCTGCCCGACCGGCAACGCCCTGCAACATCAGTTTGGCCCGCGCCTGCTGCCGTTGCTCGAAAGCGGCGATGACGATGAATGGCAAACCCTGATCAACGAAGCCCGCAGCGAACGCGAGCGCCTGGAAAGTGAACTGCATACCGGTCGTGACCGCTTGCTGGAGCTGAACTCCGGTGGCGCCGGCGAAGGCGAAGCCCTGGTCGAAGACATCCTGGAACAGGATGACCAGTTCACCTTGCCGATCTACATGGAGACCCTGTTCGACGCCTTCGGCATCGACAGCGAAGACCATTCGGAAAACGCCCTGATCCTCAAGCCGAGCGAAAAAATGCTCGACGCCAGCTTCCCGCTGGGTGACGACGAAGGCGTGACCATCACCTACGACCGCAACCAGGCACTGGTGCGCGAAGACATGCAGTTCATCACCTGGGAACACCCGATGGTGCAGGGCGGCATGGACCTGGTGTTGTCCGGTTCCATGGGCAACACCGCCGTGGCGCTGATCAAGAACAAGGCGCTCAAACCCGGCACCGTGTTGCTGGAACTGCTCTACGTCAGTGAAGTGGTTGCGCCACGCTCGCTGCAACTGGGCCGTTACCTGCCACCGGCGGCCCTGCGCTGCCTGCTGGACGCCAATGGCAACGATCTGTCGGGCCGTGTCTCGTTCACGACCCTGAATGAACAGCTGGAAAGCGTGCCCCGCGCCAGCGCCAACAAGTTCATCCAGGCCCAGCGTGACGTGCTCAACCCTCAGATCAACGCCGGTGAAGCCAGGATCGCGCCGAAACACGCCGAACGCGTGGCCGAAGCACAGCGTCGTCTGGCTGCCGATACCGAAGAAGAGCTGGCACGTCTGACCGCGTTGCAAGCCGTCAACCCAACGGTACGCGACAGCGAACTCGTCGCCCTGCGCAAGCAACGCGAGCAAGGCCTGGCCATGCTCGACAAAGCAGCGCTGCGCCTGGAAGCGATTCGGGTGTTGGTGGCCGGCTAACCCCTCTCCCCGCTCCCACAGGGTTGCAATACCCTGTGGGAGCGAATTCATTCGCGACCGGCGCGTACATCCAGCATCGTGGGCGGCTGACACACCGCTTCGCGAATGAATTCGCTCCCACCGTCTGGCACCAGACATAGCCTCCCCGGTTGATCCCTCAGGCAACCACCGCCACACCCGGTTCATCGGCCACCATCCCCGCCCGCATCCGCTCGGCATCGCGACTGAAGCAGCGAGACGCCTGCAGCAGAAACAACAACGTCAGGAACAACGCCACCGGGATCAGGTACATCGCGTCGTGCAGGCCGACGGCCTTGAAGGTCTCGTCCATCTGCTCGGCACCGGCGGCATACATGGCCGAATGGGCGAAGTGATCCGACAGCAACCCCACCACCATTGGCCCGAGGCCGCCACCCAGCAAGTACAACCCGGCAAAGAACAACGCCATCGCCGTGGCCCGCAAACGCGGCTCGACCACATCCTGGATCGCGGTGTACACACAGGTGTAGAAGTTGTACGCAAACAACCAGCCCAGGCTGAATATCGCCACGAACAGGCCGATCTCGATACGCCCCACATGCAGCGCATAACCGGTCGCGAGCGTGGCAATCAACATGCTGAATGCCGCGAACATCAGGCGCCCGTTGGCGATGCGTTGGTGCAGTTTGTCAGCGACCCAACCACCCACCGTCAGCCCCACCAACCCCGTCACCCCGACAATCACCCCGGTTGCCACGGCGGCGTCCTGCAAGGGCAGCAGGAAGTAGCGCTGCAGCATGGGCACCATGAACGAGTTGCTGGCATAAGTGGCGAAGTTGAAGGTCAGGCCTGCCAGCACCAGCCAGCCAAAGGTCGGAATCGACAACACGCGGCGAATGGGACGGTGAATCTTCTCTTCGGACATGCGCACGCTTTCCGCCGCGCCGCGCTTGGGTTCTCGGATGAAAAACATGAAGACCGCCAGCACCAGGCCCGGCACTGCGGCAATGAAAAACGGTGCGCGCCAGCTGTCGAACGCCTGGACCATCGCGCCAATAGTGAAGAACGCCAGCAACAGGCCCAGGGGCAAGCCCAGCATGAAAATACCCATGGCCCGCGCTCGACGATGTGCCGGGAACAGATCACCGATCAATGAATTGGCCGCAGGTGCATAACTCGCCTCACCGATCCCCACGCCCATGCGCACCAGCAGAAACGTCCAGTAACTGCCCACCAGTCCGTTGACCGCGGTCAGCCCGCTCCACACAGCCAGCCCCCAACCCATCAACTTGCGCCGCGAACCGGTATCCGCCAGACGTCCCAGCGGCAAACCGGCGATGGCATAGACGATGGTGAACGCAGTGCCGATCATGCCTATCTCAAAATCACTCAGGTGCCATTCCTTGCGGATCGGCTCAATGATGATGGCGGGGATGGTGCGGTCAAAAAAGTTGAACAGATTGGCCAGAAACAGCAGAAACAGAACGCGCCAGGCATTCTTCGCTTGGGTGGACTCGTGCATGAGGATCCGTCTCTTTTATTGTTGTTGGGTGACTGCTTGTCGTCCTTGCAATCTAGCCGGGGTCGGGCAAAGCTTCTGTAAACATTCGTTATCGACGACCACCGCATTCGCCGGCAAGCCTCGCTCCAACAGTGACTCACCGGATCGGGGCACCTGCGTTTAGAACCAAAAATTATCGGTTCAATTCCAAAAAGATTGGATCCCGCTGGCCAATGGCCCTTACGCTTTCTGGCGACCTCCTATACTCACAGCGACTCGCCATCAGTCCCGGACTGTGGCAACCCTGGCATTGAATAAATAGGGCGCGCTATGGAGTGGCTGGGTTTTCGTTTCCTCGCCGATTTACCGGCGGACGGGCAGATGCTGCTCAATTGCAGCCATAACCCTTTTCTGGTCCTGCTCGCTTACCTGGTTGCCTGCGCCGCCAGCTTCGCGACTCTGGACATTGCCGAACGGGTGGGACATGTAGAACGCGCCAATGCCCGCCGTTTATGGCGCGGCCTGGGGGCACTGTGCCTGGCTGGTGGGATCTGGGCCATGCACTTCATCAGCATGCTGGCCTTCCAGGCGCCGCTGGAAATCCATTACGAACTGCCTATCACCATTGCCTCCCTGCTCATTGCCTTGATCGCCGGGCTAGTGACCATGCGTGCGCTGGCGCAGCCAACCCTGAATGTCCGGCAATACCTGGTGGCCGCCGCCGCCATCGGATTCGGCATTTCCGCCATGCATTATGTCGGTATGTCAGCGGTTCGCTCGGCGGCCACCCAGTATTACGAACCCCGCCTGTTCGCGCTGTCCATTGCAGTCGCGATGGGCTCCAGCCTGGCAGCGCTGATACTGGCCCGGCAGTTGCGTGAAGGCAGCGGCATGTTTCATCAATTGCTCAAGTACGGCGCCAGCCTGGTGCTGGGCGCGGGCATTGTCAGCATGCACTTCATCGGCATGTGGTCATTGCACATGATCCTGCCCGCAGGCGTGGCGATGCAGGTGCCCAACACCGAGAACAGCCTGCAACTGAGCCTGACCATTGCCCTCATCGTGCTGCTGATTATTGCCGGTAGCGTCAGTGCGGCGCTGGCGGACAAAAAACTGCAGAGCAAGGAAAGCGACCTGAGACGGGTCAACGCCCTGCTCAGCCAGCTCGATCAGGCCCGGGTATCGCTGCAAAAGGTCGCCCATTACGACGCACTGACCAACCTGATCAATCGTCGTGGTTTCAACCAACTGTTTGCCGAACGCCTGATGGAACAAGGCATGGTCCAGGGCCATCTGGCAGTGATGTTTCTCGACATCGACCATTTCAAACGCATCAACGACAGCCTGGGCCACGATGCCGGGGACGAACTGCTCAAAGTCATCGCCGACCGCATCCGCAGTGCAACACGTGGACAGGATGTAGTTGCACGCTTTGGCGGCGACGAGTTCTGCATCCTCATCAACCTGCACGAACAGGAAGAAGCGCGGCATCTGGCGCTGCGCATCATGCAAAAGATGAAAGAACCCATCGCCCTGGCCGGACGACGGATGGTGATGACCACCAGCATCGGCATCAGCATCTTTCCTGAAGACGGCAAAACCTGCGAAGAACTGCTCAAGCACGCAGACCTGGCGCTCTATCAATCCAAGGGCAACGGCCGCAATACTCTGCACTTCTTCAGCCCGAACCTGAAAACCCGTGCCAGTCTGGAGCTGCATCTGGAAGAAGAACTGCGCAACGCCTTGCGCGAAGAACATGGCCTGCGGCTCTACTACCAACCCATCGTCTGCCTGCAAACGGGCCACGTGGCCAAGCTCGAAGCTCTGGTGCGCTGGGAGCATCCTCAACACGGCATGCTGACACCGGAGCGCTTCATCGGCATCGCCGAAGCCAATGGCCTGATCGCCGAGCTGGACAACTGGGTGTTGCAACAAGCCTGCAAGGATCTGAGCCAGCTGTGCGACAAAGGTTTTGAAAACCTGATCATCTCCGTCAACTGCTCGGCCTTGAACCTGGCACGCGAGGAACTGGGCAATGAAATCGACGCAGCCCTTAGAAACGCCGGGGTGCCCGCCCACCGCCTGGAACTGGAGGTCACCGAAAACGCGCTGATGGGCAACATCAGCAGCACCATCCTGTTGCTCAAGCAAATCCGCGCTCTGGGGGTGTCGCTGTCCATCGATGATTTCGGCACCGGGTATTCGTCGCTGGCCTACCTCAAGCGCCTGCCGCTGGACACCTTGAAGATCGATCGCTCTTTCATCCTCGACATCCCCAAATCAAGCCAGGATATGGAGATCGTCCAGGCGATCATCCTCATGGCCCATACGCTGCGCCTCAAAGTGGTCACCGAGGGCGTGGAAACCCCGGCCCAGCTCAACTTCCTTAGCCAATACGGGTGCGATTACGTACAAGGCTTCCTGTTCAGCAAGCCCCTGCCACTAGAAGAGCTGAGGCCGATGGTTCGCGACCTCAACCTGCGCCATCCCGCCAGCCTGTGGCCGGCAACCCATGCACTGCAAGCGGCCGAACAGGAAACCGACGTGCCTCGCTCCATGGACCTGTTCGGCGACACAGTCGCCTTGCCCGGCCATAAATACATCCAGCCCAAACGCTGAGCCGTCATAACGCCCCTCTATAAGTTTGCAACGCTCAGGGTCACCGACCTAAAGATCGCCGACTTACCGCCGATGAAATATCCGCACCATCAGGGGAAAACCTTAGCAATCGCTAAGGTTAAACCCTATCGCTCAAGCCAATATCGCACTGTAAAGTCGCGACAATTATCAAAATGATGGCGCGATGACACTAATCGAGCAGCCATCCTCTCCAGGCGTGGCTCACGATGACCTCTAAAAACGAATCTGGCTCGGTATCCGAACTCTTGCTCGACGCACCGGCCGGGCGAACCCTGGCGGCCAGCAGTCATTACCGCCCGCAGCAGACGCCCGCCCAGCAGTATCTGTACTTCACCGAGACCGATACCGACCGCATCCTGGACAACCTCGACGGCCTGCGGGACATGGTGTTCCCGGCCTCGGTCCATCTTGAAGACAGCGAGATGCGTCGCGACCAGCAGTTCCCGTCGGTGTGCCTGATCGGCCTGGGTCGTTGCGGCTCGAACATTGCTCTGGATGTGGCAGAGCTGGTCTACAACGCGCGCAAGTTTTACCTCAACCAGTTCAATAACGAAGACCGGCTGGCCGAAGACAAGGGCTACAGCCCGGCACGCTGGATTCGCAACAACCTGCGGCTGGTGCAAAGCAAGGCCAGCAAGCCAGTCTTCCTGGTAGAGCCGCTGGTGATGCTGGGCGACCTGGACAAGGACATCGCCGGGCGTATCCGTTTCTCACGCAAGGGCGAGAAAAGCGGCTTCATCAATGACTACAGCAAGATGAAGATCATGGACCTGTCCGAGGTGCATGCCGGGGGCGCGGGTAACGCACCGATCCTGGGTCAGTACCTGGCAAAGATCATCCTCAACAAGAACACCGAGAACTTCTCCAGCACCGACTGGAAGCTGATCCACTCGTACCTGATCGACTCCTGCGGCATCAAGGCCAACCAGTCGCGGCTGTACTTCTACATTTTCAGCGCTGGCGGCGGCACAGGTTCCGGCATGGCCTCGGAGTTCGGCCTGGCGCAGCAGTACTCGTACATGAACAAGACGTTCGACACCAAACCTGCCGACGAGAACGACGGCAAGCGTGGACGCTCGTTCGTGTTCGAACCGATCTTCACCAGCGGCATCTGCATCCTGCCGAACATTTCGGCCCATCGCAGCGAAATGTCCGAAGCCCTGCACATCAACGCCGGTCGCCTGCTGTGCAAGTACCTGGCTGAAGAATGGGACTTCTCTTACAACTTCGAAAACGAAGACAGCAGCGAAGCCAGCGTCATGGGGCGGATTCGACCCTGGAATGCGATGATGCTGATCTCCAACGACATCATGCGGTACGCCGAGGAAAGCGACGACGGCAACATCGAAAACATCGACGTCAACGCCATGGAGCGTCACGCAAACCAGTACATCTCGCAGCAGATCTTCAACATCCTGACGGCTCAAGCGGTGACCACCGACTATGACCAGAACTACTTCCGTCGGGCAGGCATCGACATCGGCGAAACCATTCGCCTGGACGCCAACGACCTGTTCATGAGCCTGGCAGGCCCGGTGGCCATTGCCTACGCAGAATCCGTGGTCCCGGAAACGCCAGCTCCGAGCTCGGACAAGTTCAAGGTGTTTGAAAAGGAGCAGGCTCGGCTGAACATCGACGACCTGTTCTTCCGCTCAATCGATCTGCCGCATTTCAACAAGGTCACCCAGGCCATCGAAGGCATCAGCCTGCTGCCCATCGAGTCCAAGCGCTATCGCTCGGCCCTTGAGCAGTACAAGGCATCGGGCTTCGATGCGGCGGCCCTGCACGACCTGCACTTCTTCAAGAACTGCTCGTCGGTGGTCTCGATCGTTTCGCTGCCAAAGGACTACAAGCTGTCCTACATGGACCTGAACCGGCTCAAGACTCACCTCAACAGCCTGTTCCCCAATACCACGCTCAAGCGCTATGCACTGGTGATCGGTGCTTCGGCCAACTTGTCGCTGACCACCCTGATCGCGAAGAGCCCGTGCCTGTCCGATGACTTCCTGACCTTGATCGTGGCGTTCATCAAGCGCTGCTTTGCCAAGAATCAGTTCCGCTTCGACGAAACCCTGGATAACGAGATTCTGGACTTCATCGTCAGCGATCACTTCGACGAAGACCGCATCGACGACTTGCTCAACGAATATGAAAACCCGGCGAAGATCCTGGACACCAACTGGTATGCCATCAAGCCGATGTATGAGAAGAAGTACCGCGAGTTGATCGACGACAAATCCCGTTTCGTCTCGATCAACGACATTCGTATATCCCGAGAAAGCGTCAAGAAGGCCGTCAAATACCTTCGCGAGATATACCGTCACCGCATCGGCAAGACCCGCGTCATTTCGCTCAACCAGCACACTGGAAAGACCGGGCTTTAAGCCCGCGCTGGCTGAGACAATTCTTCACGGCACATGGATGTGCACCCCTTCCCGGTTACCCGACTACCCACTTGCACCCCGGCGGTAGCACCTTTTCGGTGCGCTAATCAGCCTGCGCCCTCTCCTGGACCAGTACCCAGGGCGAAACCACGACCGCCCAAAGCGGTGGATTACGCTCAAAAAGGTCCAAAGCCCTCGACTCAGGCACCTTGCATACTTCTTCGCTTGCCAACCACGCAGCGACTTTGGCACTGTCGTTCCGGCCCATGGACTCGGCAACTTCGATCAAATCCAGCGAGCTCTCGACCCACAACAGGGCACCTTTGGCAAAGAATGGTTGCAATTCTGTCCAGGTAATAGATGCGGTCTCTCCAAGCAGTTTGGCATAGAGGGTGCTAGGTTCTTGCGTCATGGGCTTCACCAAAAAGAAAATCGACGCGAATGATAGCGTTGCCTTTCCCGCAGGCAAGCCCGTATTCACAAGTGATTGATTGCAGAGTATTCAGTGAAACCGGGGGATTTGGGGATTACACACAAAGATCATCCGGCTTGATTCTGTATCTTTGTTTCAATTTGGCGACATCCCAAGGTTTTGCCCCCAGTAAGCCGCTTTTCAAGCGATTGGCCGGCGCTCTAAACTGTTCCGGTACAGTTTGCCGGGGGAATGATCGGGATTTTAAAATCCGGTCCTGCCAGCCTTCGGCGGTCAGGATATAAGAACTACAACACAAGAGTGGAGCATCATGACTAAGGGTTCTAAGAAGATTTCCAAGCTGTTCGTCGCACTGGTTATGGCGGGGGTTGCCAGCCATTCGTTCGCAGCAGACACCATCAAGATCGGTATCGCAGGTCCCAAGACCGGTGCAGTCGCCCAGTACGGCGACATGCAGTTCAGCGGTGCCAAAATGGCTATCGAGCAGATCAACGCCAAAGGCGGCGTGGACGGCAAGAAGCTCGAAGCGGTCGAGTACGACGACGCCTGCGATCCTAAACAAGCGGTAGCAGTCGCCAACAAAGTCGTCAACGATGGTGTGAAATTCGTTGTAGGTCACCTGTGCTCCAGCTCGGCCCAACCGGCTTCTGACATCTACGAAGACGAAGGCATCATCATGGTGACCCCGGCTGCCACCAGCCCGGAAATCACCGCTCGTGGCTACAAGATGGTCTTCCGCACCATCGGCCTGGACAGCGCTCAAGGCCCGGCAGCGGGTAACTACATCGCCAAGTTCGTGAAGCCGAAAGTCGTTGCGGTCATCCACGACAAACAGCAATACGGTGAAGGCATCGCCACCGCCGTCAAGAAGACCCTGGAAGCAGACAACATCAAGGTTGCTGTATTCGAAGGCATCAACGCTGGCGACAAGGACTTCTCTTCCCTGATCGCAAAACTCAAGCAAGCCAACGTCGACTTCGTCTACTACGGCGGCTACCACCCTGAGCTGGGTCTGATCCTGCGTCAGGCAAAAGAGAAAGGCCTGAACGCAGGCTTCATGGGTCCGGAAGGCGTGGGCAACGCGTCGATCTCGCAGATCGCCCAGGACGCTTCCGAAGGCCTGCTGGTGACCCTGCCGAAATCCTTCGACCAGGATCCAGCCAACAAGGAACTGGTTGCAGCCTTCGCAGCCAAGAAAGAAGACCCGAGCGGTCCTTTCGTGTTCCCGGCCTACGCGGCCGTTGAAGTGATTGCTGGCGGCATCGAAGCAGCCAAGAGCGAAGACACCGCCAAGGTGGCAGCAGCCATCCACGCGGGCTCCTTCAAGACGCCTACTGGCGACCTGAGCTACGACGCCAAGGGCGACTTGAAAGACTTCAAATTCGTGGTCTACAAGTGGCACAAAGACGGCACCAAGACTGAAGCCTCTCCTCAGTAAGAGGTAGCTCCGGCTCAATCAAAGCCCACGGCCGACGCCGTGGGCTTTGTTTTACGAGACAGGGGCAGAGTTCACGAGACCCTCCCCCCCGAACATCTTGAAACCGTCACCAGTGGTTCACCGGGCTCACGTCAAACGTGGACAAATACCATGACGCGCGTGCGGCAAACGATTTCACCAGTGGAACACTCAGCAGGTTTTTAGGAGCGCTGTAATGCCCGAGATAGACATCTATCACTTTTTCCAACAGCTGGTTAATGGCCTGACCATTGGCAGCACTTATGCGTTGATCGCCATCGGCTACACCATGGTCTACGGCATCATCGGCATGATCAACTTCGCCCACGGCGAGGTTTATATGATTGGCTCGTATGTGGCCTTCATTGCACTGGTGGGTCTCTCCATGCTCGGCCTGGACAGCCTGCCGCTACTGATCGCCGGAGCGTTCATCGCCAGTATCGTGGTGACCAGCGCCTACGGCTATGCCATCGAGCGGGTGGCCTATCGACCGCTACGTGGCAGCAATCGCCTGATCCCGCTGATCTCCGCTATCGGCATGTCGATATTCCTGCAGAACACCGTCCTGTTGTCGCAGAACTCAAAAGACAAGTCGATCCCGAACCTGGTTCCTGGCAACTTCGTCTTCGGCAGTGTTGGCACCCATGAAGTGGTGATCTCCTACATGCAGGTGATGATCTTCATCGTCACGCTGGTGGCGATGCTGGGGCTGACCTGGTTCATCTCACGCTCCCGTCTGGGTCGCGCCTGCCGCGCCTGCGCGGAAGACATGAAGATGGCCAACCTGCTGGGTATCAACACCAATAACATCATTGCCCTGACCTTTGTCATCGGTGCCGCCCTGGCAGCCGTCGCGGCGGTGTTGTTGAGCATGCAATACGGCGTGATCAACCCCAACTCCGGCTTCCTGGCCGGGATCAAGGCATTCACCGCAGCGGTACTCGGCGGCATCGGCAGTATCCCGGGCGCCATGCTCGGTGGCCTGGTGCTCGGCGTGGCCGAAGCCTTCGGCGCCGACGTGTTCGGCGACCAATACAAGGACGTGGTGGCGTTCGCTCTGCTGGTACTGGTGCTGCTGTTCCGGCCAACCGGTCTGCTGGGTCGCCCGGAGGTTGAAAAAGTATGACCAAGAATCTCAAATCGGCCATTTTCAGCGCCTTGCTGGTGCTGGCGGTTGCCTACCCGGTGCTGGGCCTGAAGCTGGAAATCGTGGGCATCAACCTGGCTGTGCAGGGGGCCAGCGATTTCACCATCGCCACCATCCTGATCTGCGCCGTCCTGATGTTCCTGCGGGTGCTGTTCCATGAGCCGTTGAGCGCCCTGTGGCGTTCGACACCCAGCCTGCCACTGGTGCCGGCCAAGGCCAGCAACTTTCTCACGCTGCCGTCGACCCAACGCTGGGTCATCGTCGGCCTGATTGCGCTGGCGCTGGTGTGGCCGTTCTTCGGCTCCCGTGGCGCGGTGGACATCGCGACCCTGATTCTGATCTACGTAATGCTCGGCCTGGGCCTGAACATCGTGGTCGGCCTCGCAGGCCTGCTGGACCTGGGTTACGTCGGTTTCTATGCCGTCGGTGCCTACAGCTACGCCCTGCTCTCGCACTACTACGGCCTGGGTTTCTGGATCTGCCTGCCTATCGCCGGGTTGATGTCGGCGCTGTTCGGCTTCCTGCTGGGCTTCCCGGTCCTGCGTCTGCGTGGCGACTACCTGGCCATCGTGACCCTGGGTTTCGGTGAAATCATTCGCCTGTTGCTGCGCAACATGACCAACATCACCGGCGGTCCGAACGGCATCAGCAACATTGAAAAACCGACCCTGTTCGGCCTGAGCTTTGAGCGCAAGGCAGCCGAAGGCATGCAGACGTTCCACGAGTACTTCGGCATCGCCTATAACCCGGTCACCAAGGTGGTTTTCCTCTACCTGGTTGCCCTGCTGCTGGCCCTGGCTGCGCTGTTCGTGATCAACCGCCTGCTGCGCATGCCCATTGGCCGGGCCTGGGAGGCACTGCGTGAAGACGAAATCGCCTGCCGTGCGCTGGGTCTGAATCCGACCATCATCAAGCTGTCGGCCTTCACCCTGGGTGCTGCGTTCGCGGGTTTCGCGGGTAGTTTCTTCGCTGCACGCCAGGGTCTGGTGACCCCGGAGTCGTTCACCTTCATCGAGTCGGCAATGATCCTGGCGATCGTGGTCCTGGGCGGTATGGGCTCGCAACTGGGGGTGATTCTGGCCGCCATCGTGCTGATTCTGGTGCCTGAACTGATGCGTGACTTCAGCGATTACCGCATGTTGCTGTTCGGCGCCATGATGGTGCTGATGATGATCTGGCGTCCTCAAGGCTTGCTGCCGATGCAACGTCCCCAAATGAAACTGAAAGGGGAGCCGAGCTGATGAGCCGTCCAATTCTAGAAGTCAGCGGCCTGAGCATGCGCTTCGGCGGCCTGCTGGCGGTCAACGGCGTCGGCCTGACCGTCAACGAAAAACAAGTGGTGTCGATGATCGGCCCCAACGGTGCCGGCAAGACCACCGTGTTCAACTGCCTGACCGGTTTCTACCGGCCGACGGCGGGCACGATCCTGCTCGACGGCGAAGCCATCCAGGGCCTGGCAGGACACCAGATTGCGCGCAAGGGCGTGGTTCGGACCTTCCAGAACGTGCGCCTGTTCAAGGACATGACCGCCGTGGAAAACCTGCTGGTGGCCCAGCATCGTCACCTGAACACCAACTTCCTGGCCGGGTTGTTCAAGACGCCTTCGTTCCGCAAGAGCGAGCGTGAAGCCATGGACTACGCCGAGCATTGGCTGGAACAGGTCAACCTCAAGGAATTCGCCAACCGTCCTGCGGGGACGCTGGCCTATGGTCAGCAACGCCGCCTGGAAATCGCTCGCTGCATGATGACGCGCCCGCGCATTCTGATGCTCGACGAACCGGCTGCCGGTCTGAACCCGAAAGAAACCGAAGACCTGAAAGCGTTGATCGGCGTGTTGCGCAATGAGCACAACGCAACGGTGCTGCTGATCGAACACGACATGAAACTGGTCATGAGCATCTCCGACCACATCGTCGTGATCAACCAGGGCACACCGCTGGCCGATGGCACACCGGAACAGATCCGTGACAATCCTGAAGTGATCAAAGCCTACCTGGGGGAAGCGTAAATGCTGCATTTCGATAACGTTTCCACCTTCTACGGCAAGATCCAGGCCCTGCATGGCGTCAATGTCGAGGTACGCCAGGGCGAGATCGTCACCCTGATCGGCGCCAACGGTGCGGGTAAATCCACCCTGCTGATGACACTGTGCGGCGCCCCGCGCGCCCACAGTGGCAGCATTCGCTATATGGGTGAGGAACTGGTCGGCCTGGAATCCTCTCAGATCATGCGCAAGAGCATTGCGGTGGTGCCGGAAGGCCGTCGAGTGTTCGCCCGCCTGACCGTGGAAGAGAACCTGGCCATGGGCGGCTTCTTCACCGAGAAGGGCGATTATCAGGAGCAGATGGATAAAGTCCTGCACCTGTTCCCACGCCTCAAGGAACGCTTCAGCCAGCGTGGCGGCACCATGTCTGGCGGCGAACAGCAAATGCTCGCCATCGGTCGTGCACTGATGAGCAAGCCCAAACTGTTGCTGCTGGACGAGCCTTCACTGGGTCTGGCGCCGATCATCATTCAGCAGATTTTCGAGATCGTCGAACAGCTGCGCCGTGATGGGGTGACCGTGTTCCTGGTCGAGCAAAACGCCAACCAGGCCCTGAAAATCGCTGACCGCGCCTATGTACTGGAAAACGGCCGGGTGGTGATGCAAGGCACTGGTGAAGAGTTGCTGGTCGACCCGAAAGTGCGGGATGCGTATCTGGGCGGTTGATACTGCCCACGTGAGATTGATACTGAAACAAGTACCTGCGGCAAATGCAAAACCTGTGGGAGCGAATTCATTCGCGAATGAATTCGCTCCCACAGATGATGCCGAACAGAGAGTCTCCCCCGGGTTTTTCGTTATTCACAACCGCTCCAGCGCAATGCTGCTGCGTTCAAACCACCCAATCAGGTAACTCGCCAGCACCGCAACGCGCTTGGGCACTTCGCTTTCATAGGGATGTACGAGAAACAGCGGTGAGATGCTGGTCTGGTAATCGCGCAACAGCCAGCGCAAACGCCCGTCGTTGATCTCCGTGTGGACCATATAGGACGGCAACCGGGCAATGCCCGCCCCCACCAGCGCCGCCTTCTTCAACAAGCTGTAATGATTGCTGGCAAACTGGCCGCTGACCTGGACCCGGGTCAACTCGTGCTGCTGATGGTAAAGCCACTCGTTGCGTCCACTGTAGTGACTGTTGAGCAGGCAGCGATGGTCGCTCAGCGCCTCTGGCGTCTCAGGCTCGCCGTTTCGCTGCAGGTACTGCGGGCTGGCGCAGGTCAACTCCTGCATGGCCAGCAGAGGCTTGGCCACCAGCCGCTGATCACTGCCGACCTCAGAGCGGATCGCGAGATCGAAGCCATCCCGACGCAAATCACGAAAGCTGTTATTGAGCTCCAGCTCGACCGTGATCTGCGGATGTTCACGGCAAAAATCCCTCAGCAATCCCTCGAAAAAGGTTTCGCCCAACGACACCGGCACCGTCAGGCGCACCGGCCCCACCAACTCGTCGCGCATCAGCGCCACAATGTCCCGTGCCCGGTTCAGGCTACCCAGCAGCGCCTGGGCCTGTGGCAACAGCGCCGCACCCGCTGCCGTGAGGTTCAGGCTGCGGGTACTGCGGTACAGCAGCAACACGCCGTACTGCTCCTCCAGATGAGAGATGCGTTTGGACAAACGACCTTTGTTGCATCCCAGACGCTCGGCCGCCACGGTAAAGCTGCCGCACTCCATCAAGATCGCAAACGCTGCCAGATCCTCCATTTCGCTCATGGATTGTGCTCCTTTTCGAAACCAAAGGTTGCCCATTAGCGCCTTTATCGACACTAAAAAGCCACTCTACACTGTGTGTTCACGTCCCTGCCCAAGCATGAAACCAGGAGAACCCCATGAAAATTCTATTGATCGGCGCCGCAGGCACTATTGGGTCCGCCGTAGCGGCCGAACTGGCACCGCGTCACGAAATCATCCGTATCGGGCGCACCAGCGGCGATGAACGAGTGGATATTAGTGACAGCGCCTCGATTCGAAAACTGTTCGAACGGGTAGGTAAATTCGACGCCCTGATCTGTGCAGCGGGCAATGTGAGCTTCCGGCCGCTGGGTGAAATGAGTGAAACCGACTTTGCCCTCGGCCTCCAGGACAAGCTGATGGGCCAGGTCAATCTGTTGTTGATCGGTCGCGACTACGCCAACGATGGCGCTTCGTTCACCTTTACTACCGGCATCACCAGCCACGACCCGATTCGCACCGGTGCGTCGGCAAGCCTGGTCAACGGCGCCATCGACAGCTTTGTAAAAGCGGCCGCCATCGAACTGCCACGCGGCTTGCGGGTGAACTCGGTGAGCCCCAACGTGCTGGTCGAGGCCATGGACAGCTACGCGCCGTACTTCCGGGGTTTCAAACCGGTGCCCGCCGCCGACGTAGCACTGGCCTACGCCAAAAGTGTCGAGGGCTTGCAGACGGGGCAGACGTACCACGTCGGTTGACTCCCTCTTGTGATGAGGCGGCAGGCTGAGTAACGTGGCGGCACTTGTCTGGAGACCGCCTTATGTTCGCCGCCCGTTCCGTTCTGATATTCGCCCTGCTGCCGCTGTTTGCCGGTTGCCAGATGCTTGCGTCCACGCCCGACAAACCGAGCACCGCCGGCATGACCCGCTTGCAGGGCGACTTGATTGGCGAAAACGGCCAGTTGCTGTTCCAGCCCTGCAACCAGCAACGGCGTTATGTGGTCACCGACGTCGGTAGCACCAGCGTGCTGCAGGAGGCCGCGTCACTGGCAACTCGTCAGGGCAAACTGTTCGCCGACCTGCGCGGCAAGTTCGTGCCCAATACAACACCCGGTGCCGATGGGCAACTGAGCCTGCAACAGATGTACCGCGTGGAGCGCCCAGGCCCTGGTGCAGCCTGTGATGACCCCAACTTCAAGCGCCTGACCATTCGCGCCTACGGCAATACGCCAGCCTGGAACGTCAATGTCAGCGGCAAGGGCCTGGTGCTCGAACGCCAGGGCAAGGACGACCTGGCCGTGCCTTATCTGGAAGAACAACTGCCCGATGGCCGTTTCAACCTGTCCACCCAGGCCAACGGTCAAGACGTGGAACTGTGGATCGCACCGCAGCGCTGCGTCGATATGGCTGACGGCTCGGTGCAGCACCTGACCGCCGAGTTGCGGGTCAACGGCACGGTACAACGTGGCTGTGCCTACTACGGCGGCTCGCGGGACGATTGATGGCATCGCAGCCTTGAGACAGACGGTTTATCGTCCAGCCGCTTTTTAGCCTGACGGTAAACCCTCGAAGCAGCTTATAATCGCGGGTTCTTGTAGAGCCAGCGGACAAAATCCGCCGCCCGAAACCTGGACCCCTCCATGCTACGAATCACCGAACTCAAGCTGCCGATCGATCATCCGGAAGAAGACCTGCGCCCTGCCCTTTTGCAACGCCTGGGCATCGACAGCGAGCAACTGCTCGACTTCACGCTGTTCAAACGCAGCTACGACGCACGCAAAAAATCTTCCGAACTGTGCTTCATCTACACCATCGACTTTGAAGTCCGTGACGAAGCTGCCCTACTGCACAAGCTGAGCAATGATCGACACCTGACGCCTGCACCCGATATCAGCTACAAAGTCGTTGGTCATGCCCCCCAAGGCCTGGGCGAGCGACCGGTGGTGGTCGGATTCGGTCCGTGCGGCATCTTTGCCGGTCTGTTGCTGGCACAGATGGGCTTCAAGCCGATCATCCTCGAGCGCGGCAAGGAAGTCCGTCAGCGCACCAAGGACACCTGGGGCCTGTGGCGCAAGAACGTCCTCAACCCCGAATCCAACGTGCAGTTTGGCGAAGGCGGCGCCGGGACCTTCTCTGATGGCAAGCTGTACAGCCAGATCAAGGACCCGAAATTCCACGGTCGCAAAGTGCTGCATGAGTTCGTCAAGGCAGGTGCACCGGAGGAAATCCTCTACGTCAGCAAACCGCACATCGGCACCTTCCGCCTGACCGGTGTGGTCGAAAACATGCGTCAGCAGATCGAGGCCCTGGGTGGTGAAGTGCGCTTCCAGCAGCGTGTCACTGACGTGCTGATCGAAGACGGCCAGCTGCAAGGCGTGGTGCTCGATGGCGGTGAACGCATCGACTCGAAACATGTGATTCTGGCTCTGGGCCATAGCGCACGGGATACGTTCCGCATGCTGCATGGCCGCGGCGTGTACATGGAAGCCAAGCCGTTTTCCGTGGGCTTCCGGATCGAACACCCGCAGGGGCTGATCGACAAGGCCCGACTGGGCAAATACGCCGGTCACCCTAAGCTCGGCGCGGCAGATTACAAACTGGTGCACCACGCCAGCAATGGTCGCTCGGTCTACAGCTTCTGCATGTGCCCTGGCGGCACCGTGGTTGCGGCCACCTCTGAAGTCGAGCGTGTGGTCACCAACGGCATGAGCCAGTACTCGCGCAACGAGCGCAATGCCAACTCAGGGATCGTGGTCGGCATCACGCCGGAAGACTATCCGGGTGGTCCGCTGGCCGGTATCGAGTTGCAGGAACGCCTGGAATCCCACGCTTACATCCTGGGTGGCCGTACTTATGAGGCCCCGGCGCAACTGGTGGGTGACTTCATCGCAGGCAAGGTCTCCACCGAGTTGGGTACAGTAGAACCATCCTACAAGCCTGGCGTGAAGCTGGTGGACCTGGCCGAGGCCCTGCCACCCTATGCGATCGAAGCGATTCGTGAGGCATTGCCAGCGTTCGAAAAACAGATCAAGGGCTTCTCCCAGCATGACGCCGTTCTGACCGGCATCGAAACCCGGACCTCATCGCCCTTGCGCATGACCCGTGGCGACGACATGCAGAGCCTGAACGTCAAAGGCCTGTACCCGGCCGGAGAAGGCGCTGGTTATGCCGGTGGCATCCTGTCTGCGGGCGTCGACGGCATCCGCATCGCCGAGGCATTGGCGCGGGATATGTTGGGAATCGGTTGAGTCATCGCCCGGGCTGACGCTTTCGCGAGCAAGCTCCCACAGGGTATCGGGGTCCAGGCCAAACCTTCGGCCACCACGAACTGTTGGAGCGAGACTTGCCCGCGAATGCGGTGGTTCGGGTTTGGAGATATTCGCTGGCTGCACCGGCCTCTTCGCCGGGCAAGCCTCGCTCCAACGAAGGCCTGGTTTAACTATTCAAGGCTTGGGATCAACCATCAAATCCCGGCCCGCAACACCCCTTCCGGCAACGCAGCACCCTGTTCGGCACAGGCCGCCACGGCTTCGATCAGCGGCTCCAGCGTGTACCCCTGCCTGGTGAGCCAGTCCTGATCGTAATAGGTCGTGGCATAGCGTTCGCCGCCGTCACACAGTATCGCCACGATAGATCCCGACTCCCCGGCCTCCACCATTTGCCGGGCGGCCAGCAATGCGCCTATCAGGTTAGTGCCGCTCGACCCTCCCACCTTGCGCCCCAGATGTTGTGCCAGGTAATGCATGGCCGCTAATGACAGAGCATCTGGCACTTTGATCATGGCGTCGATCACCTTGGGTAAAAATGACGCCTCGACCCTTGGCCGACCGATGCCTTCGATCCGTGAACCACACTCCAGCCGCAAGCTGGCATCGCCACTCTGGTAATAGTCGAAAAACACCGAACGCTCGGCATCGGCGCACAGCACTCGCGTGGTGTGTTGGCGATAACGCACGTAGCGGCCCAGGGTGGCCGTGGTGCCGCCTGTACCGGGGCTGGAAATCAGCCAGCTGGGCTCAGGGTGCTTCTCAAAGCGCAACTGCTGGAAAATCGATTCGGCGATGTTGTTGTTCGCCCGCCAGTCCGTCGCCCGCTCGGCGTAGGTGAACTGGTCCATGAAATGGCCCCCGCTCTCCCGGGCAAGGCGCTCGGATTCGGCATAGATCCGGGTCGGGTCTTGCACCAGATGGCTCTTGCCGCCGTAAAACGCGATTTGCGCAATTTTCTCCTGGGAGGTGGTCGCCGGCATGACCGCCACGAACGGCAAGCCCAGCAGGCGGGCAAAGTACGCCTCGGAAATCGCCGTCGAACCACTGGACGCCTCGATCACTGGCGCGCCGGGCTTGAGCCAGCCATTACACAACGCATACAGAAACAGCGAACGCGCCAGCCGGTGCTTGAGGCTGCCGGTGGGATGGCTGGACTCGTCCTTGAAATACAATTCGACCCCCGGCAGCCCCGGCAACGCCAACGGGATCAGATGGGTGTCGGCGCTGCGCTGGAAATCGGCCTCGATGACGCGAATGGCTTCACGGGCCCACTGACGGTTATCGCTCATGATCGGTATCTCGAATCGAACAGGTTCAGGGTCAGCAGCCTAGCTGCTGGCCCCCTGAAACATCCGCAAAATGGGGATGATTCGGCAATATTAGGAAAGATCCTACATACCAGACAGGCACAGTGAAGTGGCAATTTCAGACTTAACTGTCAGGACGCCCAATTGAACAAATAATAGTCTTCACTTATAGCCAAATAGAATATAACTTTTGTTTTCTCTTCTAAGGGAAGCGGTTAGGGTGACGGTCCTTTTGAGCAAGTAGAGGGAGCAAAACCTTGCCTATTCGCAACACGATCATCCGTTTTTTCCAGCTGGAAGCCGCTGGCGGCCTGTTATTGATCGCCGCTGCCGCCCTGGCTCTGATCATCAATAATTCGCCTCTGTCCTGGTTGTATGCCGGTTTTCTCGACGTCCCGGTCGTGGCCGGTGTTGGTGCTCTGCAAATAGCCAAGCCGCTGCTGTTGTGGATCAACGACGGCTTGATGGCCTTGTTCTTTTTGCTGATTGGCCTGGAGGTCAAACGAGAAGTGCTGGAGGGCCACCTCTCACGCCCCTCCCAGGTGGTGCTGCCCGGCGCGGCAGCCATTGGCGGCATGGTGGTGCCGGCGCTGATCTATTGGGCGCTCAACAAGGACAACCCGGCGGCCCTCAGCGGCTGGGCCATCCCCATGGCCACCGATATCGCCTTCGCCCTCGGTGTGCTGGCCTTGCTGGGCAAACGTGTGCCGACCTCCCTCAAGCTGTTCCTGATGACCCTGGCGATCATCGATGACCTGGGCGCGATCATCGTCATCGCCCTGCTGTACTCGGGAGAACTGTCGAACCTCTCATTGCTGCTGGCGGGCGTGTCCATCATCGTGTTGATCGCCATGAACAAACTGGGCGTGGTCAAACTCGCCCCCTACATGCTGGTGGGGCTGGTGCTGTGGGTTTGTGTACTCAAGAGCGGCGTCCACGCGACGCTGGCGGGTGTGGTGTTGGCGTTCTGCATACCGCTGCGCAGCAAAAGCGAGGGTGCATCACCCCTGCTGAGCCTGGAGCATGGCCTACACCCCTGGATCGCCTACGGCGTATTGCCATTGTTTGCCTTCGCCAATGCCGGTGTGTCCTTGAGTGGCGTGTCGCTGGACAGCTTCACCCACCACGTCCCCATGGGGATCGCCGCCGGGTTGCTGGTGGGCAAGACCGTTGGGGTCTTCGGACTGACGTGGCTGGCGGTCAAAACCGGCCTGGCAGCACTGCCCAACAGGGCCAATTGGGGTCAAGTGCTGGGGGTGTCGATCCTCTGCGGCATTGGTTTCACCATGAGCCTGTTTGTAGGCTCCCTGGCATTCATACCCGGTAGCAGTGAATACGCGGGAATGGATCGAATGGGTATTCTCACGGGTTCAATTCTGGCGGCAATCATTGGTTACTTGATTACCTCTTTTGCCAGTCGCAACAACCCGCCACATGTCGACTGAAAGTTTGTTTTGTTACAAGGCAGACATATAAAAAACCCCGGTCATATGACCGGGGTTTTTGTGTTACTAGTTATTGCAACTTCGGTTTCGACTCTCAACGAGAGACGCGGCTCGTACCATTGACCGTCATGATGCGTACACGGTCGCCCACACGGAAAACCTCGTTTTCCTGAACTTGCTGCACGTAGGCACGCATGCCGCCGTCATCTTCACGCACGGTAATTTCAACACCTTGAGTACGGGTCAGACCATCTTCGGCAGCCGAACCAATCAGGCCGCCTGCAACCGCACCGATTACCGCTGTAACGATACTGCCGCGACCGCCACCGATGGCGCTGCCGCCCACGCCGCCGACGATTGCGCCAGCACCGGCGCCGATTGGGGATTTAGTCCCTTCGATTTTCACCGGACGCAACGACTCGATAGTGCCCAGGCGAACGGTCTGTACTTGCCGGGCTTCGTCACGAGAATAAGAATCGCCAGTCAGGCTTGAGGTACAGCCGCCCAGTGTCAGTGCGATGGCAGTGAACGAGGCAGCCAGAAGAACAGACTTACGCATAACATCATCTCCAGGAGAAACAGATAACCAATTAGACTCCGCGACATCAGCGCTGTCACGATCCCGCAGAGATCATTTTGAAGTCATTCAGCCGTCATACAGCAACGGCTGGAATTAAATGAGTAGACGCTTGGAACGCCGATCAAATCACGTCAGGTCTATTGAACAAGACGATCAGGGTGCCAGTCGTTCGCGCGTCCATTGATCATTGTGCAGCCGATAATTGAGTCGGTCATGCAAACGGCTAGGACGACCTTGCCAGAATTCGATACGTTCCGGCAACAGGCGATAGCCCCCCCAATGCTCCGGGCAGCCCGGTTGAGCGTCGCTGAAACGCTCTTGCGTGGCCTTGAGCAAAGCTTCAAGTTCCGAACGATCGGCAATGACACGACTTTGAGGGGAGGCCCATGCGCCCAGACGGCTACCCAGCGGGCGGACCTGATAATAGGCATCCGACTCTTCCGGGCTGACCTTGACCACCCGACCTTCGATGCGCACCTGACGCTCAAGGGTCGGCCAGAAGAACGTCATGGCCGCGAACGGCCGTGCCAGCAGTTGCTGGCCCTTGGCGCTGTCGTAATTGGTGAAGAAGGTAAAGCCCTGGTCATCCAGCCCTTTGAGCAGCAACACCCGGCAATGGGGACGACCGTCAGCATCGACGGTTGCCAGGGTCATGGCATTGGCTTCCACCGGTGCCTGCTCGGTCTTCACCGCCTCCTCGAACCACTGGCGGAACAGCGCAAATGGCTCGACGGGTGCCTGAGCCTCGGTCAGCCCGTCACGGGCATAGTCGCGGCGCATATCGGCCAGGGTTTGAGTCATGACATCGTTCCTTAACTGCCCAAAGGCAGCGCTCACACGCTGCCAATAACCTTAGTTGGTGCTGGCCTGATCAGTGGTCGTCGCAGGCTTCGCCGGCGCAGCGGCCTTGGCTGGCGCCACCTTCTTGGCCGGGGTCGCCTTTTTCGCTGGCGCGGCTTTGTGCACAGGAGCTTTATGCGCGGCGGCCTTTTTAGCCGGAGCAGCGACAGGAGCCGGTGCAGGCTTCACTTCCTGGGCGGTAGCCAGCAGGGTCGGTGCGGCAGTCGGCGGAATCGAATATTTACTCATCAGCGCGATCATGGTGACCTGAGGCGTCATGAGGATCTCAACACGGCGGTTGAGCGCACGGCCCTGAACGCTGTCATTGGCGGCGCGCGGCATGACATCACCCATGCCTCGCAGGCTCAGGCGGTTACGCTCAAGGCCACTGAGGCGGAAGATCGCAGCAACCGATTGCGCACGCTGCAGGCTGATCTGCTGGTTCACATCGACTGCACCTACGGAGTCAGCATGGCCAAGGACCAGAACTGCGGTCTTTGGGTCGGCTTCCACGATCTTGGCCAGACGGGTGATCGGGCCCAAGGTGTTTGGCATCAACAACGCCGGGCGGTTAGGGTTGAACGAGCTGTCCACAGGCGCAGTGATGACCAGCAAGTCGTCACGACGCTCTAGCTGGAACGGGCTGTCCTTGATGGCGGCACGCAGGCGAGGCTCGTAATCATCCAGCCAGGCCTGGGTAATTTTTGGATCAGGCATCGGTATGGCTTTAGGCGCGGCAGCGACTGCCGGGGCGGCGTCCTTCTTGCCGAACGGCCACCACGATGGACCGCTGCTGTCAGTCTGAGCCACGGCTGGCGTGGCTTTGGCGACATCCGCCTTGGCTGCATCGGCTTTAGCTACATCGGGTTTAGCCGACGAGCTGTCGCTGGACGCAAAAGGCCAGTACCAGTGGGTTCCGCTATCAGCCTGCGCTGCTGGCGCAGCCGCCGCGGCATCCGTCTTGGCGACAGAGGCCGCTGCATCGGCTGCTTTAGCCGCCGGGGCAGCAGCAGAAGCAGGGGCAGTCGGCGCTTTCGCAACAGCCGGTGCAGTCTTGGCATCGGCGACCTTGTCGGAGCCGGAGCCAAAAGACCACCAGTGGGCACCGGCATCAGCCGAACCATTCTGGGGAGTTTGAGCGCAACCGGTAACAGCCAGGCAAATGGCGAAAGCGAGACTTTTATTAGATGACATAGGTGACCCACAAAATTAATTGATCAAACACAGAACCCGATAGGCCCCGTATAACACGCATAAACAGACGAATGGAAAAAGAAACCGTCCTGCGGTACTTGTAATGACCTACTTCCTGACAGTCGGTTATAAACCAAGCACTTATCGACGCAATCTATTCCAAATCCTCAGGATAGTTAATTCAAGCAGTTTGCAAAGGTGCGGACCAGTTTTTGTGCCCTCGGGTCCATCAACACATAAGGCCCCAGGGTATTGGTGACGAAACCGAAGGCAACATCCCGCTCCGGGTCAGCAAAACCAATCGAACCACCAGCACCCGGATGACCGAAAGCCTTGGCTCCCAAACCGTATGTCGCATTGGCCACCTGCGGTTGGTCCAGCATGCAACCCAGCCCGAAGCGGGTCTGGGTCAACAGGGTCTTGTCCTGGCCGACGCTGTGTTCACGGGTCAGCTCACCGAGCAACTCGGGCTCCAGCAGACTACCATCGAGCAGACCGCTGTAGAAACCCGCGAGGCTACGGGCATTGCCGTGACCATTGGCGGCAGGCTGCTGCATACGACGCCATTCCGGTTTGTTGGTGCTGGTCATGATCGACGGCGGATTGGTGAATGCCCGCGCTGTCATCGAGGTCGGCTCGCGCATGGTGGTCTGCAACAGACGCTGCGCCGCCTCGTCCCCGGTATTGCCCTTGCCGCGAGCAATATGCGCTACGCGATGAAACTCTTCATCGGCCAACCCGACATGAAAATCCAGCCCAAGCGGCTTGGCAATGCGCGCGGCGATAGACTCACCCGGGCCGCGACCGTCGGCGCGACGCAGCATTTCCCCCACTAGCCAGCCATAGGTGATGGCCGCATAGCCGTGACCCTGCCCCGGCGTCCACCAGGGCTGCTCAGCGGCCAGTGCATCGGTCATCGCCTGCCAGTCGTAGAGTGCTTCGGCAGGCAACATGTTGCGAATCGCGGGTAACCCGGCCTGATGGCACAGCAACTGGCGCAGGGTAACAGCGCCCTTGCCAGCGGCGGCGAACTCCGGCCAGAGCCGGGCTACCGGCTCGTCCAGCGACAACTTGCCCTCGCCCACTAGCTGCAGGGCAGCCACGGCGGTGAAGGTCTTGGTGCAGGAGAACAGGTTGGCGATGGTGTCGCTGTGCCAGACCTCGAGGCCATCCTTGTCAGCGGTGCCCGCCCACAAATCGAGGACGGTTTCGCCACCGATCTGAATGCACAGTGCAGCACCGCGTTCCTGAGGATCGTCGAAGAGTGCGGCGAACGCTTCGCGCACCGCTTCGAACTTGAGCTCGAAATGACCCTGAATCTGCACCCGAACGCCCCTACTGTTGAACAAAGAGGCGTGCATTGTTCCAGTGATCGGGGGATTTGGGAACAGATCAGGCCATATTAACGAGTGCCGCCACCATGGCCGTGGCCACCACCGGTGCCAGCAGCACCGCCACGGCCCGCACCACCGCCCTTGTTGCCCCCGGCGCCCTTATCCTCATCCGCCGCCACGGCCTGAACCTTGGTCTTCGCCGCCTCTTTGCTCAGCACGTCAGCCACCTGGTTATTGCTCTTGCGCACCGCCTCCACAAAGCCCTGGAACGGCACATCGGTGATGCCTACCAAGCCCAGGTGACCATTTTCGCCATCGAGCAGGCGACCGCTGACAGGTTGGTCCAGGTACTGGAACCAGTGCACGCCGACAATCGACGGCTCGGCCAACGCCTGTTTGAGGAAGTTGGCGTAAGCCGGACCGCGGTCTTCTTCTCGGGCGACTTCCATCACGCCACCCCAGAACGGACCACGATCACGGGAGCCAAAGTGGAACTCGCCCACCATGACGGGCTTGTCGAGTTCCCGCAGTTTGGCGAAGTCGTAGCCGTCCTGGGGTTTGGGCGTGTAGAAGTTGAAGCTCAGCACATCGCAATACTTGGCGCAGGCCGCCACGGCTTCCGGGGTGCTGACCGAATAGCGGCCACCCAGCAGCAGTTGATTGGGTGCATGCCACTTCAGGGAATCGGAGATGGTCTTGAAGTACGTCTCGGCGAACACTTGCTGGAAGTATTTGAAGTCAGCTTCGATTTCCGGATGTTCCGGGTTAGGCAGTGGCGGCTCAAAACCCGGATCTTCCATCAGTTCCCAGGCCGGCAGGTTGATGCCCCAGGCTTTGGACAGGCCTTCCTGGTTGCGGTACTTGTCGCGCAACTGCTTGAGGAACGCACGCTTGGCAGGCACATCCGTGGTGAGCTTCAGGGTGCCGTAGGCCAGGGCATAGCGGGACTTCGGATCATCACCGGGACCGGCCCAGGCCAGTTCGTTGTCGGCGAAATAACCGATCAGCCAGGGGTCATCACGGTGATCACGGGTGGCGATGGCGATGGCCCGTTCGGCAGCCATGGCGAAGCGTGGATCGAACGGATCAGGCATGCCGCCCCACCAGTCCTGACCGGTGCTGATGCTCACGTAATCACCAACGATCGACAACGGCAGGGTGTAGGCCACGCGCTGGGCCTGACCCAACTGAGGGTCGCTCCAGTTGCCGAGGGTGTTGAAGCCCCAGGCCTGCAGGCGATCCAGCGTGTGGTCCGCCCAACGCTTGGCATCGGCGCTGTCCGGGGTGCAGTCAGCTGTCGGGGTCGGGGCGACGGTTTGATCGCTGTCGACGGCGGGCACATCGGCATCGGGAGTGCCAGCAGGCTTGGCTGGCGCTGCGGCCTCGGTGCATTTCTGTTGGCCAAAGGTGCGCTTGATGTTGGCGCCATAGAAATCGAACCAGCGCCCCTGATCGAACTTGCGATCCCGGTTGGCGCCGGTATTGCTGTCGTTGTTGCCTTTACCGTAGTAGGCCGCCAGCGGCTCACCCGGTTTGGGGAGGTTACTGAACATCTGCTCCCGGCCTTCGATATAGGTCTGGCTGTCACCTGCGGTCACGGCATTGACCCCCAGCGAGTAGAACGGGTGGCCTTCTGGCGTCACCAGATACCAACGGTCACCGAGTTTCTCGGTACGGAAGAACCCGCTGGCCTTGAACGTCGGGCCGTTGAGCCAGCCGCCGAACTTGTCCTGGGCCGGGCGATCGGCCAGCCAGGTCTTGAGTTGCTGCTTTTCCCTGGCCGCGCTGGCTTTGAGCTGATCATCGCTGCTGATCTTCTCCGGCCATTTGCCACGTGTGAACTGTCCGTAGCCGTCCACCAGATTGCTGTAGGCGGCCGTCTGGATCACGTCGCCTTCCTGCACGCCAAAGCGCTCCAGCAGAATGCTCTGGGCAACCTTGGGCTGGGTCATGGACAGCGTCACCGAAACGACTTTGCTGCGGTCCAACTCACCCTGGCTGTTGGCCAGCAATGTCCGCTGGCCCTCATAGGTCCATGGCATCGGTGGCCCGGCGCGCATACCCTGGCTCAGGGGCGAGCTGGCCTGCAACGGAATAACCAAGGTCTGCGCAGGGCCTGCTGGGAGGTCGACACGGCTGTTGATCACCTTGCCGTCAGCACTCTTGATCTGCACATCCAGGGTCAATGCCCAGTCCATGGCGCTCTGGATACGCAGGGTCATGGCACTGTTGGCCGACCAGTCCCAGACACCGGTCTGCGGTGTCAGGCTCAAGCTCGGTTTAGCCACCGGGTTGAAGGTCACTCGACGCAGCACCTCGCCTTCGGCGGTCTGTTCGGCATTGGATTGCGGCAGCGTCGTATCCTGGGTCGCGACCTGCACCACGTCGGCGGGACGGACAAAATTGAACAGCATCTGCTGCCCGGTGGGCGCGGCCAACAATGGGCCAGCAAACAAAACCGCGACAACGGCAAACAGCGAACGGCGAATCATTTGATCGGGCTCTCCTTGAAGACCTGGTGATGGCCTGGCTGAAAATGGCACCCATGGCACCCATGGCAGCCGGACCGAGATAAGACCCGATCCGACGCCAATGATGCCCGGGATGTATTAGGATATTTCGCGACGGAACGGCGGCAGCGCATTGAGGATGGCTTTGCCGTAGCGTTGGGTGACCACACGCCGGTCCAGCAGCGTGATGGTCCCGCGATCCTGTTCGGTCCGCAGCAGACGACCGCAGGCCTGCACCAGACGCAATGACGCATCCGGCACAGCAATTTCCATGAACGGATTCCCGCCACGGGCCTCGATCCACTCGGCCAGCGCGGCCTCGACCGGATCGTCCGGCACCGCGAACGGAATCTTGGCGATGACCACGTGCTCGCAATACGCCCCCGGCAAATCCACGCCTTCGGCGAAACTGGCCAGGCCGAAGAGCACGCTGGACTCGCCACTGTCGACCCGCGCCTTGTGTTTGTTCAGGGTTTCCTGCTTGGAGAGGTTGCCCTGAATGAACACCTGCTTGCGCCAGTCACGCTCCAGCCCGTCGAAGACGTCCTGCATCTGTTTGCGCGACGAGAACAGCACCAGCGTGCCCCGGGAACCTTCTACCAGGGTCGGCAATTCGCGGATGATCGCGGCAGTGTGCGCCACGGCATCCCGAGGGTCGGCGTTGAGATCCGGCACCCGCAGCACGCCCGCATCGGCGTGATGGAAAGGGCTCGGCACAATGGCGGTTACGGCGTCGCGAGGCAGGCCGGCGCGCATGCGGAAGCGGTCGAACTTGCCCAGGGCCGTCAAGGTCGCCGACGTCACCAGTGCGCCGTAAGCGACGTTCCACAGGTTACGCCGCAGCATTTCTGCCGCGAGGATCGGGCTGGCGTTGACTTCGATGTCGAACAGCGAGCCGCTTTCGGCCAGGGTCAGCCAGCGAGCCATGGGCGGGCTCTCTTCCGGGTCTTCGGCAGTGAATGCGGTCCACAGCTCCCAGTTGCCCTGGGCACGGGCCAGCAGGCTGCCGAACAGCGGATACCACTCTTCGGCCTGATGACTGGCGATGCCGATGTTCACTTCACCGTCCATCCCCTCTTTGAGCAGCTCGGTCAGGCGGGTAAACAAGTCGTTCAGCCGGGAAAAGCCCTTCTTCAACTCGATGCCCATCTCGCGCATGTGCTCGGGGATAACGCCGCCGATGAAGCGGTGCCGAGGGCGCTCGCGGCCTTCCATGTCTTCACCGGCCTTGAAGTCGGCGATCTGCTCGCAAGCGGCAAACATGAACTGTTGCTGGGCCTTGATCTCTCGGGCCAGCTCCGGGACCTGCTCGATCAGCTTGCCCAGGTCACCCGGAAGCGGATGCTGGGCCAGCAATTTGGCGAGGTTCTTGGCGGTCTGCTCCAGCCAGTCGGCGGTAGAGCGCAGGCGCGTGTAGTGGGCAAAGTGGCCGATGGCCTTGTCTGGCAGGTGATGACCTTCGTCGAACACGTAGACCGTATCGCGCGGATCGGGCAGTACCGCACCGCCGCCCAGCGCCAGGTCAGCCAGCACCATGTCATGGTTGGTGACGATGACATCGACCTTGCCCATGCCTTCGCGGGCCTTATAGAAGGCGCACTGGCCGAAGTTCGGGCAATGGCGGTTGGTGCACTGGCTGTGATCGGTGGTCAGGCGCGCCCAGTCCTGGTCTTCCAGGGCCTGGGGCCAGCTGTCGCGATCACCGTCCCATTTATTGCCCGCCAGCTTCTCGATCATGCTGGTGAACAACTTCTGGCTGGCCTCATCGACTTCGATCTTGAAGCCTTCTTCTTCGAAAAGCTGGGCAGTGGCGTTGTTGGCGTTGCCTTCCTGCAGCAGCATGTCGAGCTTTGACAGGCACATGTAGCGGCCACGGCCCTTGGCCAGGGCAAAGGTGAAGCTCAGGCCGCTGTTGCGCATCAGGTCTGGCAGGTCTTTGTAGACAATCTGCTCCTGCAGCGCGACGGTGGCGGTGGCGATCACCAGGCGCTTGCCTGCGGCCTTGGCGGTGGGGATCGCGGCGATGGCATAGGCCACCGTCTTGCCCGTACCGGTGCCCGCCTCGACCGCCACCACGGCGGCGTCGCCCGAACGTCGGCCTTCCTCGTCGGTGTCGATATCGCCCAGCACTTTGGCGATCTCGGCGATCATCAAACGCTGGCCATAGCGCGGCTTGAGGCTCTTGGCTTCGAGGAAACGCGAGTAGGCGCCCTGAATCTGGGATTTGAGTTCGTTACTGATCATTGGCGTCGAGGCACTGCGAATAAATGGTGCGACTGAAATTGTAGGTGCCACTGAAAGTGCTGGATAAATTTTCAGTGTTTCTTAGTGGGCGCTATCATACCGCGCTAAATCCATCCGCGCAGAACGGAGTACCTGATGACACCCTTCGCCCTCGTCTACACCCTGCACGTGCTGGCCGCCCTGATCTGGGTCGGCGGCATGTTTTTCGCCTGGATGGTCTTGCGACCAGCGGTCGGCGCAGCCCTGGAAGGCCCGGCCCGCCTGAAGCTGTGGGTACAGGTTTTCCCGAGGTTTTTTGCCTGGGTATGGGGCGCGGTCATCGTGCTGCCGATCACGGGTGTCGGCATGATCCAGTTACACTTCACCGGCTTCGAAACCGCCCCGCGTTATGTGCAGGTGATGATGGGGCTGTACCTGGTGATGGTTGCGCTGTTCATCCGCATCCAGTCCCTGCAACTGCCAGAGCTACAGCGTGCGGTCGAGGCCGAACAATGGGCAGAAGGCGCGGCGGCGCTGGGCAAGATTCGTCGGCTGGTGGGGATCAACCTGATCGTCGGCCTGGTGCTGGTTGCCATCGCGGCGGCACGGCCGGGCTTTTGATCCGGTAAAACATTCGCGAGCAAGGTGGATCGCCACCCCGGTCGCTCCCACAGGTTTTACAAACCTCCTGTGGGAGCGGCTGTTAAAACCGCTGCACGTTCACCAGCCCCGCTGGCCCCGCAATACCTGGCTGCCCTGGCAAGCCCGCATGGCCGGCCTTGCCACCGTCGGCACGGTAAACAATGCAACCCTTGGACTCGCCGCCCTTGCCTGCAAGACCGCCGGCACCTGGCAGACCACCCGCACCGCCTTGTACCTGCACATTGATGCGCTGGGCCGGGTAATCACGCGGCAGCTCCAGGCGCACTTGCGCACCCGGAGCGCCGTCATGGCCGTTGCCACCGTTGTCCCCGTTGAAACCACGACCCGCAGCACCCCAGGTGCAACCCGGGTCCTGGCCATTGCCGCCGTCCAGCCCGACATAACCCGGCGCACCGGCGCCCCCGCGTGCATCGACCGAAAGCTCTTCAGCGGTGATCTGGTCTAGTCGCAAGGTCAGGTTACGGCCTGGTAATGCGGGCCGTTCGAAGGTTCCCGGCGCGCCACGGGCGGTGATCTGGCTACCGGCACCCAGCTCGCCACGACGCACCACCAGATTGAACGGTTCGGCGCTGGGCACGATGGCGATTCGCGCTTCATGCCCCAGAATCAGCTCACCCACCTTGACCTCAGTCAGCCCGGCAGGGATCAACAAGGTTCCGTAATCGGCCACTTCCAGTCGGTCCAGTTGCAGGGCGCTGGTTTTGTTCGGCAAACGCATCAGCGAGTGCGCTTCGACGGTGATGGTTTCAGCCATGACCAACGGGCTGCAGGCCATCGATACAACACCCGCTGCTAAGAGACAAAGACTACGCATGAGAAGCTTCCGCCGATGGAGCCGAGAATGACTGGATATGGAAAATACCGAACACCAGGATTTGCAGGCGATCACGCCACGGATGTGCACGCTCGCGCAGACTGCTGCTGTAGAGGAACAACTCCAGCATGTGGGTCAACAGCACAAGGCTGCCGGCCAGTTTGATCAAGATATCGAAAGGACTCGGCAGCAGGAAAAGCTGATTGATCAGCACCACCACCCAAAACCCAAGCGTCAGAATTTTCCCCAACCCCCAAAACAACTTCATGACACGCCCCTGGTAATCTTTTCTTTTTTAGATCGGCAACTGCGAAACGTTACTCTTTGCGCACAGTAACGGCTTGCGCGTCAAATATGCCAGCCGGGCGGTGAAATTTAATATCGCGAACAGACGTGAACTGCCGAACGGCGGGCAGAAAGCACTGACCCGCCAGGGTGGCGGGTCAGTGGTCAGGCGGCAATAATCACGTGCAAATGATCAACGGTTGATCTTGATCTCCACACGACGGTTCAACGCGCGACCGGCAGCGGTCTTGTTATCGGCAATCGGACGACTTTCCCCGTCACCCTCCACCGACACGAACGAGCTGCGCGGGATACCGGAACTGATCAGGTAATCGGTCACCGAGTGGGCGCGTTTCTCCGAGAGTTTCTGGTTGTAGGCGTCACGGCCCACGCTGTCGGTATGCCCGCTGACACGCAGTTGAGCACTTGGGGCTTCTTTCTTCAGGCGAGTGGCGATGATGTCGAGTTTGGATTTGTCAGCCGCAGTCAGTCGAGCTGAGTCGAATTCGAACAGTACATCGTTGATGACGATCACTTCCTCTTTGACGATGACCACTTCTTCCTGAACCACAGGCTGAGGCGGCGGCGCTGGAGGGCAACCATTGGCGTCGACCTGAACGCCTTTAGGCGTATGCGGGCACTTGTCGCGGCTGTCCGGCACCCCATCGCCATCCTCGTCGCCATCGCCATGTACCCAGCAGTAAGCGCCCGCCGTCAGCGCCACGGCGCCACCCAGGCTGGCCGCTACGGCAGCTGACTGAAATGCGCCGGCAGCCGCCCCGCCCAGTAAACCGCCAGCGGCACAGACTGGCCAATCGGTTTTCTGCAAGCCTGCGCAACCCGTCAATACACTGGTTATCAGAATCAGTGGTAATGCTGTCCGAAACATACTCATAGAGTTCTTCTCCTAAGGGGTCGGCTCAACCGCCGCAGGAGGAGTAAAGACGGCACTTTGCCAGTGCGCCAGCCAAAAACACCGCATTTGCGGGCCATTACGCAACTTTCGGTCTAGGCCATCGAACGACGGCAAGCTAGTCTTGCAACCCTGACTGAGGATTTTCGATGACCGAAGGCTTTTCTACCCGCACCCCACAACAAGCACTGGCTGCGTTGCTTGATCGTTACGCGCCTGAACGCCTGTTGCTCATTGGTGCAGACGACTTTCCTGCGCTGCAGGCTTTCCAGCAGGCGCACCCCGGCACGCAACTGTACAAGGCTGCGCCCGGTGCCCTGCCAGCCGACCTGGCGGCGCAACGTTTCGACCTCGCGCTGGTGGTCGACTGCCTGGAACACATGCCCAAACGCGCCGGCCTGGAACTGCTCGGCGGCATCCGCAACCTCAACGCCAGCCGCATCGCGGTCATGGCGGATCTGGAGGCCTGTGGCTGGCGAGATACCGACTTCTTCTCCCTGGCCCTGCAAGCCAGCGAACGCTTTGCCCGCGATGAGCAGGTCCTGTCGTTGTTCACCTACGACCTGCGCGAATACAAACAGGTGCCCGATTGGCTGAATGCGAAGTTCTGGGCCAACCCGGAGAATTTTGGGAAGTACTGGTGGTGAAGCCCCTTATCCAGATGGGCTTTCACCAGATTTGATTGGGCGACTAGATGGCGGTATGCGGCTGAGCTGTGATGTCCAGTCCAAGGGCTTGCATCACGGCTAGCAGCGTTTTCAGGGTCGGGTTGCCCCCCTCGCTGAAGGAGCGGTAGAGCTGTTCACGAGAAAGCCCCGTCTCGCGAGCCAGGTCTGTCATGCCGCGTGCACGAGCAACCACACCCAAAGCCTTGGCGATGTAACCCACATCACCGCTCGCGAAGGCGTCAGTCATGAATTCGGCTATGGCTTCGGGTGAACCCAGCGCTTCAGCTGGGTCATAGGCGTAAAGGTGTTCAGTCATGGGGACTCCAATGGCTCGCAAGTTCTTTGGCTTTTTCAATATCTCGGCTCTGACTGCCCTTGTCACCGCCGCATAGCAAAATGACCAGTTCATCGCCGCGCTGCTGAAAGTAAACCCGGTAGCCGGGGCCGTAGTGGATGCGCAACTCGCTGACGCCTTGGCCTACAGATTGAACATCTCCAGCAAGACCGTTGGCAAGACGGAAGATTCGCGCAGCGATGGCCGCCCTCGCCCTGTCATCCCGCAACCTCTTTTGCCATGCCATGAACGTGGCTGTCTGTTTGATTTCGATCATGCAGCACACTGTAGTTTATAAATTACATCGTTACCAGCATCACCCCGAGCAGCACAGACAACAGGTCATTGAAGGTCTAAAATGGCCGATCAAAAATGGAGACTCACAATGAGTGCTATCCCTCTGGAAGGTGAGTCATGAGTAGCGCTATTTGCCCTTGCGGCAGCGGTAACCTGCTGGATGCCTGCTGCGGTCATTATCACGCGGGGCAACCCGCGCCCAGCGCCGAGGCCCTGATGCGATCACGCTACAGCGCTTATGTGCTGGGCCTGGTCGATTACCTGCTGGACACCACGCTGCCGATACAGAAAGCGGGGCTGGACCGCGAAGCGATCCGTCAGTGGAGTGCGCAAAGCACCTGGCTGGGGCTGGACGTGGAAAGCGCCGAGGTGTTTGGTGGCAAGCCCGAGCATGGTTTCGTGACCTTTGTTGCCCGCTGGCATGACGGCAGCGGCGAGCATAGTCATCGCGAGCGCTCTTCGTTCGTGCAGACCAACGGCCGCTGGTACTTCATCGACCCGACGGTGCCGCTCAAAGCCGGCCGCAACGACGCTTGCCCCTGTGGCAGCGAGCAGAAGTTCAAGAAGTGCTGTGCGGGTTTTGTTGGCTGACGGGCGACTGATCGTATTCAGCTCAATTTCAAATGAGAAATATCCGGGACCGGGCCAGTCTGTGGTCTCTTGATCTGGCCCATATCAGCACCCGCAGGCGCCAGGCTGATTTGTGAGAGATCCAGGCGCGGCGGCGCCACGGCGGGTTTGGGGTCTTGCACGTCGCACCCCACTTCGCCAATGGAAAAATCAGGCGCATCGACTTCCACGAACGCGGCCATGTAGGCGTCCCGTGGTGCCACTTGCAGGCGCCGATTTTTCTGCGGTGTGGTGCTGCGCACCCAGTTCGGTTCATCCGGTGGCGGCGCCAGCTCGACCTCTTCCATCTCCACGTTCATGTCCAGCACATGAACCAGCGCCCCGGCACGCTCCAGGGTGGCGCGGTATTTCTCTGCCGCGGCGGCATCCAGGTTGTTCTTGAGCACCAGGCGACGCCCGGAAAACAACAAGGCCAGGCGCTGGGCATCCGCCTGGAATACCTTGGCCAGGTTCGCTTGTACCCGTTCCAGCTGCGCACCAGGGACCAATTGGCCGCTAAAGACGATTTCATAAAGGTTCACGGGGCTACTCCTGGGGCCGGTGTCCGGAGTATGGCCCAGCCTCGATTCGAGGGACAACCCAGGGACCATTTGTTCACGGTTTGCACGGCCAGCCTCTGCAGTTGCTAGACTCACGCCTTAAATGGAGCCGTAACCATGGTTTTTCAGGCGCATGCAATCAGAATTCTGAGTCTTTCTATGTTGGTAAGCCTGGCCGGTTGCTCGACCTGGATGACCGGCAGTTTCGAAGACCCTGACGTTCGGTTGCTCAAAGTGGAAGTGGTCAAGGCCAAGGTTCTGCAACAGGACTTTAACGTGCACCTGCGCATCGATAACCCCAACGATTCAAGGCTGCTGGTGCGTAGCCTGCGCTACAAGATCCTGCTCAACGACGTGGTGTTCGCCGAAGGGGAATACGACGACTGGTTTGTGGTGGGCGAAGAAAAACACAAGAACTTCGTGGTGCCGGTCAGAACCAATCTCTGGCAACACCTCAGAGACATCGCCAAATGGCTCAAGAAACCCGACCAGCCGATCCACTACCGACTCGAGGGCAAACTCAAGACCGGAATATTGTTCGGCCACAGCGTGCGTATCAGCCGCGAGGGCGAGATAATACCCGGCGACTTAATTCCGGAGTGACCTGATGAACCAGCAAGCCCATGTGCATGGCCCCGATTGCAACCACGATCATGACCATGACCACCACGACCACCAGCACGGCCACGTCCATGGCCCCAACTGCGGTCACGCTCACCAGGAGCCAGTGCGCAACGCCCTGAAGGACGTTGGCCGCAACGATCCTTGCCCGTGCGGCAGCGACAAGAAATTCAAGAAATGCCACGGCGCGTAAGGCGCTGAGCGTTTAGCGACGGCCTGCTTGCAGGCCGTTTCTGTGTGTGCGGTTCGCTAAATTGCGCGATCAAGACTTCCAAGTCCCTGCCTGAAAAGAGTAAAACAGGCGTCCTGAAATGAACGGTTACGTTCGCACTCTCGTCCGTTGAAAAATGATGCGCTGCCATCAGCGCCATCGACAGGCGTCCATCATCTGGAGCTATCAATGATCGATCTGCATTACTGGACCACGCCAAACGGCCACAAAATCTCCATCTTTCTGGAAGAAGCCGGCCTTCCATACAAGATTTTCCCGGTCAATATCGGCAAGGACGAACAGTTCAAACCCGAATTCCTCAAGATCGCGCCCAACAACCGGATCCCGGCCATTGTCGACCACGAGCCTGTGGACGGCTCCGGCCCGCTAAGCATTTTCGAGTCCGGCGCGATTCTGCTGTACCTCGCGGAGAAAACCGGCAAATTCATCCCCAAGGACCTGCGCGGTCGCCAGGAAACCCTACAGTGGCTGTTCTGGCAAATGGGCGGCCTGGGCCCGATGGCGGGTCAGAACCATCACTTCAATCGCTTCGCCCCGGAGAAGGTCCCGTATGCGATCAAGCGCTACGTGAATGAAACTGCGCGCCTGTACGGGGTGCTGAACAAGCGCCTGACCGATCGCGAGTTCGTCGCCGGACGTGAATACAGCATCGCTGACATGGCGATCTACCCATGGATCGTGCCGCACACCTTCCAGGAACAGAACCTGGACGACTTCCCGCACCTCAAACGCTGGTTCGAAACCATTGCTGCCCGTGACGCCACCAAGCGTGCCTATGCGCTGGTCGAGAAGATCAACCCGCCTAAGGTTTGATCAGCCCCACCTTGTGGGAGCCAATTCATTGGCGATAGAGCGTATCAGGCACCATTGATGTTGGATGTGCCGCCCTCTTCGCGAATGAATTCGCTCCCACAGGGGCCCACGATACGACGAAATATTGCGAAATAACCCCGCCTCCCCGCTTGCGTGGCGCCCGCCTGCTCTCTAACGTAGCGGCTTTTATAGCCACCCCCCGCAGGAGCTTCGCCATGGCCTCGCCAGCCCTCACACAATTCCGTAGCCGGTTCGGCGCTGCCGCAGCAATGGCGGGGCTTTTGGGCCTTTCTGGCTGTCAATTGAACGGTGCCGACGGCGACACGCTGCCGCCCACCAGTGGCGTGTTCCCGATCAAAGGGCTGGCGCAGAATGTGTCGGTGCGCCGCAACACCCTCGGCTCGCCACTGATCGAAAGCAATACCTTCCACGATGCCCTGTTCACCCTGGGCTATGTCCATGCCAGTGATCGCATCAGCCAGATGGTCGGCATGCGGCTGTTGGCACAGGGCCGTCTATCGGAAATGGCGGGGCCTGCGGCCCTGGACGTCGACCGCCTGATGCGCTCGGTGAACCTGAAAAAAGATGCCAGCGAGCTGTATAACGCCTCGTCGCCACGCCTCAAGCGCTTCTTCGAAGTCTATGCCCGAGGCGTCAACGCGTACCTGTTCCGCTACCGCGACAAGCTGCCGTCCGATATCGCCGCATCTGGCTACCGTCCTGAATACTGGAAGCCGGAAGATTCGGCGCTGATCTTCAGCCTGCTCAACTTCGGTATGTCGTCCAACCTGCAACAAGAGCTGTCGGCACTGGTGCTGACCCAGAAAGTCGGTGCCGACAAACTGGCCTGGTTGATCCCGACCTACCCCGACGAAGAGCTGCCGTTTTCCGAAGCCGACAAGCTCAAGGGCCTGAATGTCGGTACTCAACTGGCGGGGCTGGATGACCTGAATAAAGTCGCGCTGCAACTGTCGGACCTCAACATGCTGGGCGTGGCTGCCTCGAACAACTGGGTCATCGCCCCGCAACGCAGCCGCAGTGGCAAAAGCCTGCTGGCCAGCGACACGCCCCTGCCCGCCTCGTTGCCAGCGGCGTGGAGCTTCGTCCAGATCCGCGCGCCCAAGTATCAGGCCGCGGGCATGTCCGTCGCGGGCCTGCCGCTGCTGCTTTCGGGCTTCAACGGCAAGCTGGCCTGGAGCATGAGCGCCGTCATGGGCGACACCCAGGATCTGTTCCTGGAAAAGCTCAAGCGCGAAAACAACCGCCTGTTCTACATGGCTGATGGCAAGTGGTTACCTGCCATCGTGCGGGAAGAAACCTACTTCATCAAAGGCCAGCGCCCGATCCGCGAAGCGGTTTTCGAAACCCGTCATGGCGCGCTGCTCAACAGTGCCTTTGGGGAACGCAGCAGCCCGACGCAAGCCGTGCAACTGAGCAACGGTTTGGGTCTGGCGTTGCAGACACCGGACTACAAGGACGACAAGAGCCTGGATGCGTTCTTTGACCTGTCCCGTGCACAAAGCGTGGCAAAGGCCTCTGATGCCAGCCGTGAAATCCGCGCCATGGCGCTGAACATGGTCTTTGCCGACGCCACCAACATTGCCTGGCAGGTCACCGGCCGTTACCCGAACCGTCGCGAAGGCCTGGGCCTGTTGCCATCGCCAGGTTGGGACAGCCGTTTCGACTGGGACGGGTACGCCGATGCCATGCTGCATCCGTATGACCAGGATCCGCCACAGGGCTGGATCGCAACGGCCAACCAGCGCACGGTGCCCAAAGGCTACGGCATGCAGCTGTCCAATTCCTGGTACTACCCGGAGCGCGCCGAGCGTATCGGCGAACTGGCCGGCAGTGGCAAGCAGGACGTGCGCAGCACCATCGCCATGCAATACGACCAGACCACCACCTTCGCCGCCAAGCTGAAGAAAATGCTCGAAGGCCCAGGCATGGCCCAGCCGCTGAAACAGGCCATCGATGCGTTGCCGGATACCGAACGCAGCAAAGCCCGCGAGGCCTATACACGCCTGATGGCCTTCGACGGCAAGCTCAGCGCAGGCTCTGCCGACGCAGCACTGTATGAACTGTTCCTGCAGGAAAGCGCGAAACAGATCTTCCTCGACGAACTGGGCCCGGAAACAAGCCCGGCCTGGAAAACCCTGGTCGAAGGCGCCAACCAATCCTATTCGCCGTTGGCCGACCACCTGCTGGGCCGCGACGACAGCCCGTTCTGGAACGACGCCAAAACAGGCAAGAAAGAAGACAAGCCGACGATTCTTGCCCGCAGCCTGGCGGCAGCGATCACGGCAGGTGACAGCCAGTTGGGCAGCGACCACAAGGCCTGGCAGTGGGGCAATCTGCATCACTACACCTGGGCCGCCTCGACAGATCCGCTGGCTACCGCACTGGGCAATAAGGGCTTCAACCATGCCCCGGTCGCAGTGGGCGGCGACCGCAGCACCATCAACGTTGCGGGCTATAACTGGGGGCAGGACTTCAAGACCACGCCGATCCCGTCTTTGCGCATGATCGTTGACTTCGGCCAGCCTGAACCGCTGATGAGCCAGGGCAACATGGGCGAATCCAGCAACCCGGCCAGCCCGCACTACGCCGACAGCATCGACCCGTGGCTCAAGGCCCAGTACCAGACCATCCCGCTGCAACCGCAAAACCTGGAGCGGGCGTATGGCAAGACACGGCTGACGTTGACGCCGGGCAAATAGGCCAGATAGCGCACGAATGCGGTAGTTTTGGTTCAGAGATCTTCGCTGGCTGCACCGTCCTCTTAGCGAGCAAGCTCGGCTCCCACAGGTCTATGTGAAACCTGTTGGAGCGAGGCTTGCCCGCGAATGCACAGGTTCAGGTTTAACGAACTTTCCTACCCCGCCCCGCCTCCTAACTAACAAGCCCATCCATCAGGTCTCCCACCATGGATCTTGTTATCGCACGACCCGAAGGCCTGTATTGCCCGCCCGGAGATTTCTATATTGATCCGTGGCGGCCTGTTGAGCGTTCGGTCATCACCCATGGCCATGGCGACCACGCCCGCATGGGCAACCGGCATTACCTGGCAACCACCAGCGGCGAAGGCATCCTGCGGGCCCGGCTTGGCCAGGACATCAACCTGCAGACCCTGGATTACGGCGAAACCATCACCCACCACGGCGTGAAATTAAGCCTGCACCCTGCCGGGCATGTGCTGGGCTCGGCGCAGGTGCGGCTGGAATACAAGGGCGAAGTCTGGGTAGCGTCTGGCGACTACAAGGTCGAACCCGACGGCACCTGCACGCCGTTTGAACCGGTGCGTTGCCATACCTTCATCACCGAATCGACCTTCGGCCTGCCGATCTATCGCTGGCAGCCCCAGGCGCAGGTGTTCGCCGACATCAATGACTGGTGGCGCGGCAACATCGCAGCAGGCAAGGCCAGCGTCCTGTTCGCCTATGCGTTCGGCAAGGCCCAGCGGATCCTGCACGGCATCGACCCCACTATCTGGCCGATTCTGGTACACGGCGCGGTCGAGCCGCTGAACCGGGTCTACCGGGCTAGTGGCGTGTATATCCCGGAAACCCACTATGCCGGGGACTTCAAGAAAACGGACCCTGCCCTGCGCCAGGCGTTGATCATTGCGCCCCCTTCAGCGGGTGGTAGCACCTGGATCCGGCGCTTCGGCGACTTGAGCGACGCCTTTGCCAGTGGCTGGATGATGCTGCGTGGCACACGGCGGCGGCGCGGGGTGGATCGTGGTTTCGTGCTGTCTGACCATGCCGACTGGCCGGGTTTGCTGTGGGCAATCGAGCAGACCGGCGCGCAGCGGGTAATGGTCACCCACGGCTCGGTCAACATTCTGGTGCGTTACCTGCGCGAGCGCGGCCTGGACGCCCAAGGCTTCAGCACTGAATACGGGGATGACGAAGACCTGGCATCGGGGACACCGCCAACGGTGCAGCAGGATGAAACCCCTGATGAGGTGCCCGTATGAAGGCTTTCGCCGAACTCTATTCGCGCCTTGACGCCACCACGTCAAGCAACGCCAAGCTGGCGGCCATGCGCAACTACTTCGCCAGCGCCCCGCCCGCAGACGCCGCGTGGGCCGTGTACTTTTTGTCCGGTGGACGCCCTCGACAGCTGGTTCCCACCCGTTTGTTACGTGAGCAGGCCATCACCTTGTCCGGGCTGCCGGAATGGCTGTTCGAAGAAAGTTATCAGGCAGTGGGCGACCTGGCGGAAACCCTGTCGTTGCTGCTACCCGAGGTTGTGCACAGCTCGGATGACGGCCTGGCCATCTGGATGGAAGACAAACTCCTGCCGCTGCGCGGCCTGGCGCCGGAAGTGCTGGCCGACCGCCTGCCACCCCTGTGGGCGCAACTGGATCGGCTCAGCCTGATGGTCTGCATCAAGCTGATCACCGGCAGTTTCCGGGTGGGTGTGTCCAGGCTGCTGGTGACCCGGGCGCTGGCCTCGCTGGCCGGGATCGACAGCAAGCGCGTGGCCCAGCGGCTGGTGGGCTACACCGACCTCTCACATCGCCCCAGTGCCGAGGGTTATCTGAAGCTGATCGCCCAGGAATCGGCCGACGAGCATGCCCAGCGCGGCGGCCAGCCTTACCCTTTCTTTCTTGCCCACGCCCTGCAACAGCCTGTGGATCAATTCGAAAATCTGCTGGGGCCTGTGGATAACTGGCAGGTGGAATGGAAGTGGGACGGTATCCGCGCACAACTGGTCAAGCGTGAAGGTCGACTGTGGATCTGGTCGCGAGGGGAAGAACTGGTCACCGAGCGCTTTCCCGAACTGCACAGCCTCGCCCAGAGCCTGCCGGACGGCACGGTGGTCGATGGCGAAATCGTGGTCTGGAAGGATAACGCAGTGCAGCCCTTCGCCCTGCTGCAACAGCGCATCGGCCGCAAGACACTGGGCAAGAAAATCCTCGAGGATGTGCCCGTGGTCATGCTCGCCTACGACGTACTGGAATGGCAGGGACACGATTGGCGCAGCCGTCCGCAACATGAACGGCGGGTTCAACTGGAAGCCTTGATCGAGCAATGCCAAAGCCCGGTGCTGATGCCATCGCCAGTGCTCAGCGGCAAAGACTGGTTCGATCTGGGCCTGCAACGGGAGCGCTCTCGCAGCCTGGGCGTGGAAGGCATGATGCTCAAGGCGCGCGAAGCTTTGTATGGTGTCGGCCGCACCAAAGACATGGGTGTGTGGTGGAAATGGAAGATCGACCCCTTCAGTGTCGATGCCGTGCTGATCTACGCCCAACGTGGCCATGGACGCCGCGCCAGCCTGTACAGCGACTACACCTTCGCGGTCTGGGACGGGCCGCCCGAGGCCAGCGAACGCACCCTCGTGCCCTTCGCCAAGGCCTATTCCGGGCTGACCGACGAGGAGATGCGCAAGGTCGACGCGATCATCCGCAAGACCACAGTGGAAAAGTTCGGCCCGGTGCGTAGCGTCACGCCCAGCCTGGTGTTCGAGCTGGGCTTCGAAGGCATTGCCCTGTCCAAGCGCCACAAGAGCGGTATTGCGGTGCGTTTTCCGCGCATGCTGCGCTGGCGCCATGACAAGCCGGTGGCCGAGGCAGACAGCCTGGCGACATTGCAGGACTTGTTGGGCTGATGACAGAATGCGCCGCTTTGGTGCGCACACCTTGGGATGCCCCGTTTTGGACACGCAGAACTGACCAAGTAAACCCGTGGGAAATTCTATGTCTGGACGCAGCTTTGTAGGAGTGGGCTTGCCCGCGATTGCGCAGTGTCAGGTATTTCTTATGTCTTAGGGATGAAGCCATCGCGGGCAAGCCCACTCCTGCAGTTTCTGAGTTGCCCTTGGGTGTAGAAGTCACGATTGCGACAACTGCGTACATTTAAAACGCACGTTCGTCTCTTTGGTTCAGAAATTGCTACCCTTTTGCAGTCTGGCACCCGCCGGTAGCAAGCCTCGCGTGTTCCCAACGCACAATTTGGTTTTAAGGACTGAACGATGAAAAAAGCATGGCTGACCCTTTCTGCACTGGCTATCTGTCTGGCCGCCGGTAACGCAATGGCCAAGGAGTACAAGGAACTGCGCTTTGGCGTCGATCCTTCCTACGCTCCTTTCGAATCGAAAGCCGCCGATGGCAGCCTTCAGGGTTTCGATATCGATCTGGGTAACGCGATCTGCGCCGAGCTGAAGGTCAAGTGCAAGTGGGTCGAAAGCGATTTTGACGGCATGATTCCCGGTCTCAAGGCCAACAAGTTCGACGGCGTGATTTCGTCCATGACCGTGACGCCAGCACGCGAGAAGGTCATCGACTTCTCCAATGAGCTGTTCTCCGGCCCGACTTCGCTGGTCTTCAAGAAGGGCGCTGGCTTCCAGACCCCTGAATCCCTGAAGGGCAAAAGCGTTGGTTACGAGCAAGGCACAATCCAGGAAGCCTACGCCAAGGCCGTCCTGGACAAGGCTGGCGTCAACACCAAGGCCTACGCCAACCAGGACCAGGTTTATGCTGACCTGACCTCCGGTCGCCTGGACGCTTCGGTACAAGACATGCTGCAAGCCGAACTGGGCTTCCTGAAATCCCCACAAGGCGCCGACTACGAAGTCAGCAAGCCAATCGACGACCCACTGCTGCCAGCTAAAACTGCAGTCGGTATCTCGAAAGGTAACAAAGACCTCAAGGCACTTTTGGATAAAGGTATCAAAGCGTTACACGATGATGGCACCTACGCCAAAATCCAGAAGGAACACTTTGGCGACCTGAACCTGTACAGCGGTAAATAAGACCCCGACGCCCGTCAAATTCAGCGATCATCTCGCGCTGCTTTTTGACGGGCGTTTTGCTTTATCGACCGCACAAGGTTTGATCCATGTTCGACACTCTCCTGCAAAACCTGGGACTCTCGGCGTTCAGCTTGAAAGGCTTCGGCCCGCTGTTGCTCGAAGGCACCTGGATGACCATCAAATTATCGCTGCTATCGCTGCTGGTGAGCATTGTGCTCGGCCTGCTGGGCGCCAGCGCCAAGCTGTCCCGGTCCGCAGTCCTGCGCGTTCCGGCACAGATCTACACCACCTTGATCCGCGGCGTGCCGGACCTGGTGCTGATGCTGCTGATTTTCTATAGCCTGCAAACCTGGCTCAGCAGCCTGACTGACGCCATGGGGTGGGATTACATCGAAATCGACCCGTTCAGCGCCGGGGTCATCACCCTGGGCTTCATTTATGGGGCGTACTTCACCGAGACGTTCCGGGGCGCGATTTTGTCCGTGCCACGGGGCCAGGTCGAAGCGGCCACCGCCTATGGCCTCAAGCGCGGCCAGCGGTTTCGCTATGTCGTGTTCCCGCAGATGATGCGGTTTGCCTTGCCGGGGATCGGCAATAACTGGCAAGTCGTGCTCAAGGCCACCGCGCTGGTATCGATCATCGGCCTGGCCGATCTGGTCAAGGCCGCGCAGGACGCCGGTAAAAGCACCTATCAGCTGTTCTACTTTCTGGTTCTCGCTGCGCTGATCTACCTGTTGATCACCAGCGCTTCCAACTTCGCCCTGCGTTGGGCTGAACGGCGTTATGCCGCGGGCAGCCGGGAGGCCCAGCGATGATCGAACTTCTTCAGGAATACTGGCGCGCCTTCCTTTATACCGACGGCCAGAACATCACCGGGCTGGCGATGACCATGTGGTTGCTCAGCGCCTCCATCGCCATCGGCTTTGTGGTCTCGATTCCACTGTCCATCGCCCGGGTGTCGCGCAACGTGCTGGTACGCTGGCCGGTGCAGTTCTACACCTACCTGTTTCGCGGCACGCCGCTCTATATCCAGCTGCTGATCTGCTACACCGGCATCTACAGCCTGGAAGTGGTGCGCGCCCAGCCGCTGCTCAATTCGTTTTTCCGCGATGCCATGAACTGCACCATCCTGGCGTTCGCCCTGAACACCTGCGCCTACACCACGGAAATCTTCGCCGGTGCCATCCGCAGCATGAACCACGGCGAAGTCGAGGCCGCCAAAGCGTTCGGCCTGACCGGCTGGAGGCTCTACACCTATGTGATCATGCCGTCGGCGCTGCGTCGCTCGCTGCCCTACTACAGCAACGAAGTGATCCTGATGCTGCACTCCACCACCGTGGCCTTCACCGCCACCGTGCCGGACATCCTGAAGATCGCCCGTGACGCCAACTCCGCGACCTTCCTGACCTTCCAGTCGTTCGGGATCGCGGCGCTGATCTATCTGGCGATCACCTTTACCCTGGTCGGTCTGTTCCGCCTTGCCGAACGCCGTTGGCTGGCCTTCCTTGGCCCGGCTCACTAGGACCTGCACATGCGCCACCTTACCCACGACCTGATCTCCCCGGTGCCCGGCACCGCGCGGCAGATCCACAGCTTTCATTACGGCCCGGAAAACGGCGCCTGCAAAATCTATATCCAGGCCTCGCTGCATGCCGACGAACTGCCGGGCATGTTGGTGGCCTGGTACTTGAAGCAGCGTCTGGCAGAGCTTGAACATGCAGGCAGGCTGCTGGGGGAAATCGTCGTCGTACCGGTGGCCAACCCCATCGGCCTGGAACAGATCCTGATGGACATTCCCCTGGGTCGCTACGAACTGGAAAGCGGGCAGAACTTCAACCGCTGGTTCGTTGACCTGAGCCTGCAGGTTGGCGATGACGTCGAATCGCAACTCACTGATGACCCCGAGCACAATCGGCAACTGATTCGGCACAGCCTGCGCACAGCGCTGTCGGCCCAGGTCGCCCTTACGCAGTTGCAATCCCAGCGCCTGACCTTGCAGACACTGGCCTGCGATGCCGATATGGTGCTCGACCTGCATTGCGACTTCGAAGCGGTGGAGCACCTCTACACCACGCCCGAAGCCTGGCCGCAGGTTGAACCGCTGGCACGCTACATCGGAGCCCAGGCGAGCCTGCTGGCAACCGACTCTGGCGGTCAGTCGTTTGATGAATGCTTCACCCTGGTCTGGTGGCAGCTGCAGGAACGCTTCGCCCGACGCTTCCCGATCCCCATGGGCAGTTTTTCGGTGACCCTGGAATTACGCGGCCAGGGCGACGTCAATCACGCCCTGGCCAGCCGCGACGGTCATGCGCTGATCAATTACCTGGTCCAGTACGGCGCCATTGCCGGGGACGTGTCGCCACAACCGGAGCTGCTTTATCCGGCCACACCACTGGCGGGCGTTGAACCGGTTGCCACGCCGGTCGGCGGGCTGCTGGTGTTCTGCACCCTGCCCGGCGAATACGTCGAGGCCGGACAGCTGATCGCCGAAATCATCGACCCCATCAGCGATGCCGTGACGCTGGTTCATGCGCTCAAACCCGGCCTGCTGTACGCCCGCTCGCTGCGGCGCATGGCAACCGCCGGCATGGTCATCGCCCACGTTGCAGGCGTCGAAGCCTATCGCAGCGGCTATCTACTTTCTCCTTGAGGACTGCCTGTCATGTACAAACTGACCATCGATGGCCTGCATAAAAGCTATGGCGATAACGAGGTACTCAGAGGCGTATCGCTCAAGGCCAGCAGCGGCGATGTGATTTGTCTGATCGGCGCCAGTGGCTCGGGCAAAAGCACTTTTCTGCGCTGCATCAACTTTCTGGAAACCCCCAACGACGGCGCCATGAGCCTGGACGGACAATCCATCCGCATGGTCAGCGACAAGGACGGCATGCGGGTCGCCGACCCCGAAGAGCTGCAACGCATTCGCACGCGTCTGGCGATGGTGTTCCAGCACTTCAACCTGTGGAGCCACATGACGGTGCTGGAAAACATCACCATGGCGCCACGTCGGGTGCTGGGTGTGTCCAAGGCGGAAGCCGAACAGCGCGCCCGCAAATACCTGGACAAGGTCGGCCTGCCCGCCCGTGTCGCCGAGCAGTACCCGGCGTTTCTCTCGGGTGGCCAGCAGCAGCGTGTGGCGATTGCCCGTGCGCTGGCGATGGAGCCGGAAGTCATGCTGTTCGACGAGCCGACCTCTGCGCTGGACCCTGAACTGGTGGGCGAAGTGCTGAAAGTGATCCAGGGCCTGGTTGAAGAAGGCCGGACCATGATCATGGTGACCCACGAAATGAGCTTCGCCCGCAAAGTCGCGAACCAGATCGTATTCCTGCACAAAGGCCTGATCGAAGAGTCCGGCCACCCGGACGAAGTGCTCGGCAACCCGAAAAGCGAGCGCCTGCAGCAGTTCTTGAGCGGGAATTTGAAGTAACTGCAAACCTTCCTTGCACAGAACCTGTTGGAGCGAGGCTTGCCCGCGATTGCGGTGCATCAGTCACCGGCGACGCATGGGGAATGACGCCTTCGCGAGCAAGCTCGCTCCCACAGGTTTTGCATCTGGCATAGGTACTTATTTCAGACTCAAATCTCCTGCGGGAGCTTGCTCACGAATAGGGTATATCCAACGCCCGAGATGTATCTGACCAGACGCCTGCGCGGGCAAGCCTCGCTCCAACGGGTTTACTTCACTCAAAAAAGCGGTGCGCACCTGTCACCGGGTACAGGCCATAACGCCAGAGCTCACCGTTACGCTTGCTGACTTCCATACGGGTTTCGGTGTTGCTGGCGCCCGGCCAACAATGCATCGGGCAAGGCGGTCTGCATATTGATGAAACGGTTGTTCTGAGACAGCAGTGTTCGCCACGAGGCGGCATCCATGCTGCCCGGTGAGCTGAGCTCATGAGCAAAACCTTCGGGATTTATCACCACGAGTCATAGGGGATGCCGTATTTGTCGATGTAGGCCTGAGATTCAGGTTCTAACTTCAGGGCGTAGCGACCTTGGTTTTGGCCCAGTTCAGGCCCTTCTTTCACCACTTTGGCCTGAACTCGACTGACCTCAATAGGATCAAGGCAGGTGCCCATGATCCATGTTTTAACAATGCCGCCGGGCGCCAGACCAATAGACAGGTTTTCGTAGTGGTCCGTGATCCATTCTTTGCTTGCTTTGCAATAGGTTCGTCCGCCTACCAGCATGGTCTGACGCGCACTTTCGGGTATTTCTATGTAGGCATGGTAAGTCTGGGGTTCTGCCAAAGATTGCCAGCGCACATAGACAAATCGAGGCAAGGCGGCGCCGGTGACCTGCTTTCCGGCGCCAGCTCCAGGGTTTTTGGGCCAACCCTTCGGGTTTCCTTTTAGATTGGGCGGGGTCGAGATTGCTGCCAATCCGCTCATAGCGCGTCTGAACCAGCGATTATTGACGTCCACTACATCAGCGGTTTCTATCCACACCTCCATATAGTTTGGGGCAAACAGACCTAATCGCCACGAGTCGTAAGGGAGTTTTGCGCCATGACCGTTAGTGCCGCACCCTGTGAGGAACAGCACCAAAGCAACAATACACAGAGCGTTAAGTCTATTTATTGGCATGCAAGACGCGCTCGTAGTGATCAGAAGGGCGGTTGATGAAAACCACCTCCAGGTCGCTGTTTTTGAAGTTCTTCACTGCGTTCCAGTTGGCAGAAAAATGGATATAGCGGCGGAACAGCAGGGACTCCTTGGCCTTTGTCAGGTTGAGATTGTTCGACTCGCCCAATGCATACGCCAGGATTTTTTCCGCAATGGGCGTTAGCTCTGGAGGAAGGGTGAGCTTGGATGCGTCCGGTATTTCACTGAACGGCACGCGATTTCGAAGCCCCAATTCACGCATGACGCGCAAATAGACTTTCGATAAGTCGCCATCGACTTCACGGTCAATTTTGGCGACGGCGTAGACACGTTTTTCCTGGTAAAGATCGCTGCGGTTATAAGGCTGGTCAACTGACCAGGTTTCCGTTTTCAGTTCGATTCCCTGCTCTATCAGGCGGTTGATCCACGCATCGGTGGTATGACGGCTCTGGAGAAAGGCTTGGGAGCGATCATTGGGCGTATCCAGACGTTCGAGGCTGTTCAGTGGCTTGCTGATCAACAGACGCTCGCGGGTCCGAAGCAGGTATCCGCCGCCGATATCCGAATGCGCGCCTGGGAGGACAATGTCGTTGTCAGTGCAAGTCAGGGCATAGTTTTGCCGATGCTCGTCCCGGGCCACCAGCTGAACCACTTTGCGTGCAGCGTTTGCGGGGAGTGCCAGATTGAGGCCAGAAACACGGTCATTACCGGGGCTGAAGTCGCCCACCAAGGGGGAGACGATCCCCGCCACAGTGTCGAACAGACCAATGAAATTGAGCGTGACATCGCGTTGGACCTGCCAGGCGAAACCATCGGCGAGCAATGATGAATCGTCAGGAAAGGCCTTCGCCAGGAGGCCGCTTGCTCCCTTGTGTACATCGTTGGCGAAATGTCGAGCCGCTGCCGCACCGCGACTAAAGCCAAACACGTCGACTGCGATATGTTTGATTCTGACGCTCGGGCTCTTGGCCTTAAGCCTCCGCAGGCTGTTAGCAATTAACCCCGGCGTTTGTTCAACACGAGCCAGTACGCCGGTACTCCAACGGCCTGTTGCTTGGCCGTATCGAGCATCTGCGCCGCCGCTGACCGTTCCAATCCCTTCAAGGTAAACCTTCAACGCTGCCTCTTCAGCCTCAGGGGCAAGAACCTCGTCCGTCTGATCCTTATAAAGCTCATAAAGCCGCGCAATATTGCTGGTGTCATTCCCATAACTGTCATCAGGCGTGCTGCCGTCAACGCCATAGCCATGCTCAGCGCAGAATCGGCGAATATCCTCACTCTGCTCCTGCAAGTTGACGTCCCTCGCCCTACAGCCCGCGACGCTTTCGCTGTTTGCCTGATTGTTGCCCGTGCCATCGAAGAACACGCCCAGGCGCAGGGTGATCAGCTGCTCCTGCTCGACTTCTTCCTCTTCTTCTTCGATCTCGGTTTCTACAAAGTCATCCGAACGTGCGGCGGCGCGGTGGGTTGCCGGGGTAAACGTTCTGGCGGGGCCTGAAAAAGGTGCGGTTGCCGCAGGGCTTTCGTCATTCTCATAAGAGGCCGTGAAGACTGAGGGGAGCAGTTTGGCCTTGCAGGGGCAGCCGCTGACGCTGTCCAGCGTACCGGCCACCCGTCTTCCGTTACTGGTGAAGTGCGTGATGCCACCGTAGATTCGATAAATGTTGCCGTCTTTGCCACACGAAACCCTGTCGCCTTCGCGAGCATGAATCAGGTCATCCCAGGTGATGCCGTCATCTCCCTCCAGTACTTCGCCGCCACACGTGGTTTTGTTGCCCACGCAGATGAAATATCCGATTGTCATTGTCTTTCCTTGTTTATTCAGTCGCGTCCATGCGGTGATCGAATGTCAGTTTTGGTGGTGGGCTTCGCTTTCCACCGGTGGCAGAAAGTCCTCTGCCATGGGCACGCCTTCACGCGCCACGATCAGGGTGATGCGTTGCGGGGTATTGATAATCTGGTCGCCATTGCTCAGGAGGCTGCCGACCAGCGCAACACGGTCATGGTGTTGCCCTGCGCCGGTGACTATCTGTGCTGTACGGCCATCGTTGTACACAACGTAATCGCCTCTTAGCGCTCCACGTACCCAACTGCCGTCTTCCGATTTCATCCGTAGTGGTGACGTCGCTTTTTTAATGACGCCGCCGTCCCGCGTCTGGCTGCCCTCGGTCGCCACCTGGTAGATGGCAATGGGAGGATGGGCTTGAGCGTAAACCTCTTGTTGGTGAAGCCTCGCCAGCGCGTCTTTGTTGAAGCTGGCGAGTTGCTCCAGCGAGAAGGGTGACTGGCAGAGGGGGCGAAGAAACTCAGGGGAGGTTTCGTTGTTATAGGGCGGGAGCAAGGCTGCATTCATTTCTGTGATCCTTGGTGACTCTGGGCAAACTGCCCCTTTTTAATTGGGGCGAGCGCGGTGAGTTATGAATACCGGTGATCATAGTGAGCAAAAAAATGAGGCACCCCGTAGCTATGCTTGCTTCTTGCTGTAGGCAAATTATGAAAAACAGTTAGTCCAAGTCCTACAGCACCCGCCGCTTGCCGACGCAGAGCGCGAGACCTTGGTACTGCTTACCTAAGGCATAACTCAGTGATTTTCAGCCATCGAACCTACAGCGAAGACGAAGAAAAACGCCGCTATCCCAAACAGAGGTAAGCGGCGTTTCTCTCGGGTGGCCAGCAACAGCGCGTGGCGATTGCCCGCGCGCTGGCGATGGAGCCGGAAGTGATCCAGGGCCTGGCCGAAGAAGGCCGGACCATGATCATGGTGACCCACGAGATGATCGTTCCCACGCTGGGGCTTGGGAATGATCACTGAGCGTCGCTGTCTCTGACTTAACCCATCTCAGAGCCTCGACAACGCATGAGCAAACCCTCCAACTTCGCTCAGCGATGGTTTTCTGCCCGAGGCTGGAAGCCTTTCGCTTTTCAGAAAGAAGTGTGGGCGGCGGTCAAGCGCGGGGAATCCGGGTTGCTGCATGCCAGCACCGGCTCGGGTAAGACCTATGCGGTCTGGTTCGCGGCGCTCAATCTTTTCGCCCAGGCTCGACCTGCCACCCCCTCAACGCGCAAACCCGTCGCAGCGCCGCTCAGTGTGCTGTGGATAACCCCCATGCGCGCCCTCGCTGCCGATACCGCCCGCGCATTGGAAGCGCCATTGCCGGACCTGGACATCCCCTGGAGCGTCGGCCTGCGCACAGGCGATACCAGCAGCAGTGAGCGCGCTCGCCAAGGTCGCCGCCTGCCCTCCACGCTGATTACCACCCCCGAAAGCCTGACCCTGCTGCTGACCCGTGCGGACGCCAACACCACCTTCGCCTCGCTGAAAATGGTGGTGGTGGACGAATGGCACGAACTGATCGGCAACAAACGCGGCGTGCAGTTGCAATTGGCCCTCGCCCGTTTGAAACACTGGAATCCACAGCTGATCGTGTGGGGTGTATCCGCAACTTTGGGCAATCAAGCCCATGCCCAGCGTGTGTTGCTGGGTGATGCCGGCACCAGCGTGCAAGGCAAGGTCAGCAAAGAGCTCATCGTCGACACCCTGTTGCCGCCTGCCATCGAACGTTTCCCCTGGGCCGGGCACATGGGGCTGCGCATGTTGCCGCAGGTATTGGTCGAAGTGGACAGCAGCGCCAGTTGCCTGCTGTTCACCAACACCCGAGCGCAATCGGAGGTCTGGTATCAGGCGCTGCTGGAGGCGCGGCCAGACTGGGCCGGCCTGATCGCCCTGCACCATGGCTCGCTGTCCCGTGAAGTGCGGGACTGGGTAGAACGGGCGCTCAAGCAAGGCCAGCTCAAGGCCGTGGTCTGCACCTCGAGCCTGGACCTGGGGGTAGATTTTTTGCCGGTCGAGCGGGTCCTGCAAATTGGCTCGGCCAAAGGGGTCGCACGCCTGATGCAACGTGCCGGACGCTCAGGCCATGCGCCGGGGCGCCCCTCTCGGGTAACGCTGGTGCCGACCCACAGCCTGGAGCTGGTGGAAGCTGCGGCCGCCCACGACGCGGTTGAAGCACGCATGATCGAGCCCCGGGAGTCGCCCCGCAAGCCGCTGGATGTACTTGTGCAGCACCTGGTGAGCATGGCATTGGGGGGTGGCTTTGTCCCTGACGAGCTGCTGACCGAAGTCCGCGGCGCCTGGGCCTATCAGGACCTGACGGACGCAGAATGGCAGTGGGCGCTGGCGTTCGTCCGTCATGGTGGCCACTCATTGACCGCTTACCCCGACTACCGACGCGTCGAACCTGACGAACAGGGCATCTGGCGCGTCCCCGATGCGCGCCTGGCCCGACGCCATCGCATGAGCATCGGCACCATCGTCAGCGACGCCAGCATCAACGTGAAGTATTGGCGCAAGGGCGGCGGAGGAGGCTCACTGGGCAGCGTCGAAGAAGGGTTCATCGCCCGCCTGAAACCCGGTGACGGCTTTCTGTTCGGCGGTCGCCTGCTGGAGTTGGTGCGGGTCGAGAACATGACCGCCTATGTAAAACGCGCTACCAGCAAGAAAGCTGCTGTCCCACGCTGGAATGGCGGAAGGATGCCACTGTCCAACGAATTGGCTGACGCGGTAGTGGCTCAATTCGACGCCGCCGCCCATGGCCTGTTTTCCAGCCCAGAGATGCGGGCCGTACGCCCGCTACTGGAGGTGCAACGGCAATGGTCCGGGTTACCACAGCGCAAGACGCTGCTGGCCGAAGTGCTCAAGTCCAGAGAAGGCTGGCATCTGTTTCTCTACCCCTTCGCGGGCCGCCATGTGCATCTGGGGCTGGCGAGCCTGCTGGCCTGGCGCTTGAGCCGGGATCAGCCGCTGACCTTCTCCATCGCCGTCAACGACTACGGCTTTGAATTGCTCAGTGCCACCGAGCTGAATTGGCCTGCGCAGCTGTCTGCTGATCTGTTCACGCAGGACCACCTGTTGGCCGACATCATTGCCAGCCTCAACGCCGGTGAACTGGCCTTGCGGCGCTTTCGGGAAATTGCCCGGATCGCTGGCCTGGTGTTTTCCGGCTACCCCGGCGCGCCCAAAAGTAACCGTCAACTCCAGGCGTCCAGCAGTCTGTTTTTTGAAGTGTTCAAGCAGTACGATGCGGGCAATCTGCTGCTGACTCAGGCCCAGGAGGAAGTGTTGCGCCAGGAGCTGGACGTCGCGCGACTGGAGCAAACCCTGCGTCGCATCAATGGCCGCACGCTGGATCTACACGTCATCAAGCGCCCGACGCCCATGGCCTTCCCGCTGCTGGTAGAACGCATGCGTGAAAGCCTGAGCACCGAGAAACTGGCGGATCGCATCGCCCGTATGGTGCGGGATCTGGAGCAAGCGGCAGGCGCCGAGGTCTCGGCATGAACCCCTGGTTGCCCATCACCCTGGCGGGCGCAGAACTCTGGTTGCTGGCCGACAAGGCCGCCTACTACCCTGCTGAACGTGCCCTGCTGATCGCTGACGCCCATTTCGGCAAGGCTGCGGCCTACCGTAAGCTGGGGCAGCCGGTCCCCCACGGCACCACCGATGGCAACCTCAAGCGGCTCGACGCCTTACTGTCGGGCTATCCTTGCGAGTGGCTGATATTTCTCGGCGACTTCCTTCACGCGCCGGGATCCCACGCCACCGCGACCTTATCAGCGCTGGGACAGTGGCGTGCCCGCCATGCGGGCTTGAACATCACCCTGATTCGCGGCAATCACGACAAACGTGCGGGCGATCCTCCCGCTGACCTGTCTATCGAGGTGGTTACCGAGCCCCTGCTGCTGGGGCCGTTCGCCTTGCAGCACGAGCCAGCCCCACACCCGACTCATCATGTGCTCGCCGGGCATGTGCACCCGGTCTATCGACTCCATGGCCGAGGACGCCAGAGCCTGCGCCTGCCCTGCTTCTGCGTGGGCGAACGGGTCAGCCTGATGCCTGCGTTTGGTGAGTTCACGGGTGGCTATGACATTGGCCGCAAGGAAGGAGAACGGATCTACATCGTCGGCGATGGCGCGGTGTGGGCGGCGAGTTGATGCCGCCACTGAAATGCGAAACCCACAGATTGAGCCTGATCTTCAAACCGACTCACGCCACAGGCGCAGGTGGCGGCGGATCCGGGATCGTGGGTTCGCCAGGTTCGGTAGGTTGCTCGTTAGGAGTATCCGGTCCGGGTTGGCCTGGAATGCCACCGACCATATTGAATTGCGGATGCGCCAGCAAAGACCAGGCAAGCAACCCGACACTGTTGTGTCGCGGGTCGGGCTGGGAGCTGGATTTGGGATCTCTCTTCATAGGGCACTCCTGAAAAATGGCCCCGCTCGCTTGGCACGAGGAGGAGCAGTTCAGTCAATAGAGTACCGAATCAAGGACTAATTCAATTGGCCCGGGATCAACGGTTCCCGGGCCGGGATCAGCAGCACGCCTGATCAGGCGCGAGGCAGGGTGACGCCCAATTGGCCTTGGTACTTGCCGCCGCGATCCTTATAGGAAACTTCACATTCCTCATCGGACTCCAGGAACAGCATCTGCGCCACGCCTTCGTTGGCGTAGATCTTCGCTGGCAGGGTCGTGGTGTTGGAGAACTCCAGGGTCACGTGGCCTTCCCATTCCGGTTCCAGCGGCGTCACGTTCACGATGATGCCGCAGCGCGCGTAGGTGCTCTTGCCCAGACAAATGGTCAGCACATTGCGCGGAATGCGGAAGAACTCGACGGTACGCGCCAGCGCAAAGGAGTTCGGTGGAATGATGCAAACATCGCTTTTGACGTCGACGAAGCTTTTCTCATCGAAGTTCTTCGGGTCAACGATCGCCGAATTGATGTTGGTAAACACCTTGAATTCGGCAGCGCAACGCACGTCATAGCCGTAGCTGGACACGCCGTAGGAGATCAGGCGGTCAGCGCCTTCGCCACGCATCTGACGCTCTACGAAGGGCTCGATCATGCCGTGCTCTTGCGCCATGCGGCGAATCCACTTGTCCGATTTGATGCTCATGGAGGTGTCCTGAATAGCGAGGTGGAAAAAGATGTCCGGCATCTTACCGGGCCGAGGCGCCGGGTTCAAAGGCTGTGGGGTATTGCGGGCAGCAGATGCAGACTGACGGGGCGTGGGCTTAGCGCATCGCAGAGGGCAAATGGCCGAAGCGCAGACGAAAACGCAGGGAAAAACGCGACGCCGACTGATAACCGCTGGCGACAGCGATCTGGCCAATGCTCTGCGCGGTGGTCTGCAGCAGGATCAGCGCGTGGTGCAGCCGTACGTCTTGCAGAATGGTTTGAAACAGTTCGCCTTCCTGGGCCAGACGCCGGCGCAAGGTCGCCTCGCTCATGGCAACGTGACGCCCGACTTCGACCGCGGTCCAGGGGTGGGAAGGGTCGCCTGAGAGCAGCGTGCGAATCCGGGTGGCCAGACGTTGCGTCGGTACACGGAAGCGTTTGCCCCTGACCGACAGCGCCAGCAGCAGGCCCAGCAAGCGATGCCGCACTTCGCCATGGCTGACCGTAGAGCCCTCCTCGAGCGCACGCAGGGTAAAGCGCCAGGTGTCGGCCAACACGTCATCCAGGGGCACGGTGCGGGCTTGCGGCGCCTTGACGACACCGCTGACACGTTGCTGCAGGGCAAACTCGCTGATCACCGCTTCATCGATACAGATGAACAGCGACTGAAAGACACCGGAATCGGCATCCGGTGTCTTGATCATGTCGCAGCGGTAGTCTTGATCGACGCATAGCAATGAGTCGGGCCCACCGGCAACCCCTTGATGGTCACCGGCATCGAACGCCAGGCTGCCCTGCTCGATCAGCAACACGCTGGCCTCGAAAAAGCAGAAGCCGCGGGTAACCTGACGCACACCGATCAACGGCTGGATGAAGGTGCACAAGCCCGGCCAGGTTCGGCGACGTACGGTAACGTCTGTGGCTGAAATTGCGGCGGGCGTGTGCATCGTCATGTTTGGCTCAACCTGCCAGTCGCGGATTAAGGCTGTAAGTGCCAGTCAGACTGGCAGAGCCCAGCACGTGACCGTCCATCGCCGCCAATGCCGCCGGACCATTGAGCACGCCTTGTACGTCCAGCCTGTCAATATCCAGGGCATAGACGGTAAAGACGTAGTGGTGAATCAGACTGTCGTTCCATGGCGGGCATGGGCCGTCATAGCCATGATAGTCGCCGCCCATGTCAGCATCGCCGGCAAACCACCCGGTGTAATCATTCAGGCCATGGGACGCGCCTTCCAGACCTGCGGCAACAGGCCCTGGCTTGCCCCGTGCGGTGACGCCTGCGCTGTGGCTGCCTGCGGCGATGTGATGCACATCGGCGGGAATGTTGATCAGCGTCCAGTGGTAGAAGTCCACGCGAGGCAGGTCGGCAGGGATCTCGCGGCCTTCCTGATTGACGTCGTCGCCGCGGCTTGGCACGTCAGGGTCGTGACAGATGATGGCGAATGAACGGGTGCCGTGGGGAGCGTCCTGCCAGCTCAGGTCCGGGTTGCGGTTGCCCGACAACGCTACGTGGGTGACCGGATCAATGACGGCAAACGCGAACTCACCGGGGATGACGTCTGCTTCCTGAAAACTGTTACTGATGATTTTCATGAGATTCCTGACACGTGAATGGGTGCATGAGAATTGAACATCGCCAGTATGAAGTGTCATGGAAGATCACATTATGCCGTACCGCTCAAAAACGCCTGCATAACCCGTCAATTCGACCTCTCCGGCACCAATCCTGTCATCGCACCCGCTCCTCAACATGCCTGATCATCCGCTGCAAGTCATACCCGCCTCTCCCTCTGCCCCACGACCGGGGCCCGACAGACCTTTAGTCACGAAAACAAATATTCGCTAACAGACCATTGGCACGTTCCGGAAAAAGGGTTAAGGTGGCGCCACTGTGTTGCTTGTGTCACTGAGAATCTCTACACGATGTTGAATTTCGATCCAACCATCTCCATGAATTTTCCTGCTCTTTGCACTCAGTCTCGGCCAGGGCTTTTCCTGAGTCGCAGTTAACTTTGTCCAAGGAGATACACCATGTCCAATCGCCAAACTGGTACCGTTAAGTGGTTCAACGATGAAAAAGGCTTCGGCTTCATCACTCCACAATCGGGTGACGACCTGTTCGTACACTTCAAAGCTATCCAATCCGACGGCTTCAAAAGCCTGAAAGAAGGCCAACAGGTTTCTTTCATCGCTACTCGCGGTCAGAAAGGCATGCAAGCTGAAGAAGTTCAAGTTATCTAACTTGTACTGAATCGCTTAAAAAGAACCCCGCCCATAAAGCGGGGTTTTTTTATGCCTGCGGTTTTTGAAACCCTGCAAAACCGTTCATGCAAACCCTGTGGGAGCGAATTCATTCGCGAGAAGCCAGCACATTCAGCATCTGAGCTGGCTGACACATCGCATCGCGAATGAATTCGCTCACACAGACTGCGGCCAGATACAGGATTTCCAGCCGCGAGCCAATCTCAGACAGTCAATCGTCGCTAACCGTAATATTCGGCATCGCCGGAGCAGCCGCTTCCTGCAACACGATCCGGGCGCCCACCTGACGCGCCAGCTCCTGGTAAACCATCGCAATCTGGCTTTCCGGCTCCGCAATGACGGTCGGCTTGCCACCGTCGGCCTGCTCGCGAATCAACATCGACAGCGGCAGTGAAGCCAGCAGCTCGACATCGTACTGCGCGGCCAGCTTCTCGCCGCCGCCTTCACCGAACAGGTGTTCGGCATGGCCGCAGTTGGAGCAGATGTGCACCGCCATGTTTTCCACGACGCCCAGCACCGGGATATTGACCTTGCGGAACATCTCCACGCCCTTCTTCGCATCCAGCAAGGCCAGATCCTGCGGCGTGGTCACGATGACGGCACCGGCCACCGGCACTTTTTGCGCCAGGGTCAGCTGGATATCACCTGTGCCCGGCGGCATGTCGATGACCAGGTAATCCAGGTCATTCCAGGCCGTCTGCGTAATCAACTGCAACAACGCACCCGAGACCATCGGGCCGCGCCACACCATTGGCGTGTTGTCGTCCGTCAGGAAGGCCATCGACATGACTTCTATGCCATGGGCTTCGATGGGCACGAACCATTTCTGATCCTTGATTTTCGGCCGCGTGCCTTCGGCGATGCCGAACATCACGCCCTGACTAGGGCCATAGATATCGGCATCCAGAATGCCAACCCGCGCGCCTTCGCGAGACAGGGCCAACGCCAGGTTCGCCGCCGTCGTGGACTTGCCCACACCACCCTTGCCTGAGGCAACGGCCACAATATTCTTCACATTTGCCAGCCCCGGGATCTGTCCCTGGGCCTTGTGCGCGACAATCACGCTGTTCACGTCGACCCTGGCCGAGCTCACGCCATCCAGCCCTTCGATAGCAATTTGCAGCATCTGCGCCCAGCCACTCTTGAACAGGTCGGCGGCATAACCCAGTTCCAGCTGAACATGGACGCGCTCGCCCTGGATGTCGATGGCGCGCACACAACCGGCGCTCACCGGGTCCTGATTCAAATAAGGGTCGGTATATTGGCGAAGAACGGCTTCCACCGCTGCGCGATTAACAGCGCTCATGGGCTACTCCCGAAAAAAGACTGAGTAAAACAGGCGGCTATCCTACCCCTTCCGGGCGCCCGCAGCATGGTTTCGCTTTGGTTTTAAGACGCTTCGTACACAGCCGTGGGGTGAAAAAAATTGCTCAGGCCTTTATAGTGGCCGACCTCCGTTTCACTCAAGTAGCCGAGCCCCATGTCCGAGCCACGCAAGATTCTCGTCACCAGCGCCCTGCCCTATGCCAATGGTTCCATTCACCTTGGCCACATGCTCGAGTACATCCAGACCGACATGTGGGTGCGCTTTCAGAAGCATCGCGGCAATCAGTGCGTGTACGTCTGCGCGGACGACGCCCACGGCTCGGCAATCATGTTGCGTGCTGAAAAGGAAGGTATTACGCCGGAACAACTGATCGACAACGTCAAGGCTGAACACAGCGCCGACTTTGCCGAGTTTCTGGTGGACTTCGATAATTTCCACTCCACGCACTCCGAAGAAAACCGCGAGCTGTCCAACCTGGTCTACACCCGCCTGCGAGATGCTGGCCATATCGCGACCCGCTCGGTGACCCAGTATTTCGACCCGGAAAAGAAAATGTTCCTGGCCGACCGCTTCATCAAGGGCACCTGCCCGAAATGCGGCACTGAAGACCAGTACGGCGACAACTGCGAGAAATGCGGCGCAACCTATGCGCCCACCGACCTTAAAGACCCGAAGTCGGCGATTTCCGGCGCCACGCCGGTCCTGAAAGAGTCGCAGCACTTCTTCTTCAAGCTGCCTGACTTCGACGCCATGCTCAAAAGCTGGACCCGCAGCGGCACGTTGCAGGATGCAGTAGCGAACAAGATCGCCGAATGGCTGGATGCTGGCTTGCAACAGTGGGACATCTCCCGCGATGCGCCGTATTTCGGTTTCGAAATCCCGGGCGAACCGGGCAAGTATTTCTACGTGTGGCTGGATGCACCTATCGGCTACATGGCGAGCTTCAAGAACCTCTGTGCACGTCGTCCGGACCTGGATTTCGACGCGTTCTGGGCCAAGGACTCCACCGCCGAGCTGTATCACTTCATCGGCAAGGACATCGTCAACTTCCACGCCCTGTTCTGGCCGGCCATGCTGGAAGGCTCAGGTTTCCGCAAACCAAGCGGAATCAACGTTCACGGCTACCTGACCGTCAATGGTCAGAAAATGTCCAAATCCCGTGGCACCTTCATCAAGGCCCGGACCTACCTGGAACATTTGTCGCCGGAATACCTGCGCTACTACTACGCCGCCAAGCTGGGCCGTGGCGTCGACGACCTGGACCTGAACCTGGAAGACTTCGTGCAGAAGGTCAACTCGGACCTCATCGGCAAGGTGGTCAACATTGCCAGCCGTTGCGCAGGCTTCATCCATAAGGGTAACGCCGGGGTACTGGCAGCCGGCAATGCCGCGCCAGAACTGACCGACGCCTTCCTGGCCGCCGCGCCAAGCATTGCTGATGCCTATGAGGCCCGTGATTTTGCCCGCGCCATGCGTGAAATCATGGGGCTGGCCGACCGCGCCAACGCCTGGATCGCTGACAAGGCACCCTGGTCGCTGGCCAAGCAGGAAGGCAAGCAGGAAGAGGTTCAGGCAATCTGCGCACTGGGCGTCAACCTGTTCCGCCAATTGGTGATCTTCCTCAAACCGGTACTGCCCTTGCTGGCCGCCGATGCCGAGAAGTTCCTGAATGTCGCGCCGCTGACCTGGGATGACCACAAAACCCTGTTGAGCAATCATCAGCTCAACCCGTTCCAGGCGCTGATGACCCGCATCGACCCGGTAAAAGTGGAAGCGATGACGGCTGCCTCCAAGGAAGACCTGACCGCCAGTGCCACTGACACCGGCTCCCAAGGGAACGGTGAGCTGCTCAAGGACCCACTGTCTGCCGAAATCGACTTTGATGCCTTTGCGGCCATCGATCTGCGTGTCGCGCTGATCCTCAAGGCCGAACACGTCGAAGGCGCGGACAAGCTGTTGCGCCTGACCCTCGACATTGGCGACGAGCAACGCAATGTGTTCTCGGGCATCAAGAGCGCCTACCCGAACCCGAGCGAACTGGAAGGTCGCCTGACCATGATGATCGCCAACCTCAAGCCACGGAAAATGCGCTTCGGTATTTCCGAAGGCATGGTCATGGCAGCGGGCCCCGGCGGCGAAGAAATCTACCTGCTGAGCCCGGACAGCGGCGCCAAGCCCGGTCAACGCATCAAGTAACAACGGCCAAAGGCCCGGTAACGGCGACTCATCGCCGCTACCGGGCTTTTTTGTGTCATTGGGATACTATTCGGCCATGAGCCTGATTCAACGCATCGACGCCCTGCTGCCGCAAACCCAATGCGGAAAATGCGGCCATCCTGGCTGCAAGCCTTACGCACAAGGTATTGCCAGTGGCGAGGCCATCAACAAGTGCCCACCCGGTGGCGAAGAAACCATCGCCGCCCTGGCGCAATTGCTCAGCGTGCCGGTAGTACAACTGGATACCTCGCGCGGCTCAGCGCCTGCCCAGGTGGCGTTTATTCGTGAGGCTGAATGCATCGGCTGCACCAAGTGCATTCAGGCCTGCCCTGTGGATGCCATTCTTGGTGCCGCCAAGCTGATGCACACCGTCATCATCGATGAATGCACAGGATGCGACCTGTGCGTGGCCCCTTGCCCGGTGGATTGCATCGAAATGCAGCCCGTGCCGATTGCTGCCGTCGTCCCGATCATCGGCGGGCTGGCGCTTACTACCGATCAACAGCATGTACGCACGCTAAAGCGCAATCATGCCCGCCGCCGTTTCGAGTCGCGCAATGCCCGATTGATTCGGGAAGAACAACACAAGCAGGTAGAACGCCTGGCAAGGCTGCAAAAACAGTCGCCTGAGCCTATGATGCCGGCAAGTCCGGTGTTATCGGCCATTGAGCGCATCAAGGCACAGAAAGCAGCAGCCAGTGACGATGCGATAAAAAAGGCACGGATCACATTGGCGATGAGCAGGGCTCAATTGAACAAATCGTTGAAAGCATTTGGTCACCCTCCCATTGCCGAACAAGCCGCTCAACTGGTGGTGTTGCAACGTGAATTCGAAGTTGCGGAACAAACGCTGGAAAAACTGCTGTCCTCACACACTCCGGTAGCCGTACATGCCAAAGCCTGAATCTGCTGGGTTCGGATCAGAACCGACCAACATCAAGCCTCTTTCGGCGCCATTGAGTGCGATGCTGTTCGCAATCATCGCCGCGCTGGGCGTGATCCTGATCATGGCTCTACACCGGGGCGCCATGCCCCGCTTCGTGACCTCCCAGGAGGCCATGCAGGCGCAGTTGTCACCTTCAGTGTCATCTGTGGATGACTACGACAAAGCCGCTCTGCAACCGTCATTGACGCAGCAGGAAGACCCCTACTCGACGACGGTCATAAACCGCTTCCTGGAAAACCGCTCTCTATCGAGCCACGACCAGCGCTCAGTGACCAAGGAAATACCTTCTTCATGAACGCCGCAAAACGCCTGGAAATTTTCCGTCGCCTGCACGAAGACAATCCGGAACCTAAAACCGAACTGGCCTACACGACCCCTTTCGAACTGCTCATTTCGGTCATCCTGTCGGCGCAAGCCACTGACGTAGGCGTCAACAAAGCCACTGCCCGCCTGTATCCGGTTGCCAACACCCCGCAGGCCATCTACGACCTTGGCGTTGAAGGGCTGTCCGAGTACATCAAGACCATCGGCTTGTACAACAGCAAAGCGAAAAACGTGATCGAGACCTGCCGCATGCTGGTCGAGCTGCATGACAGCCAGGTGCCGGAAAACCGTGAAGCACTGGAAGCATTGCCGGGTGTCGGCCGCAAAACCGCCAATGTCGTACTCAACACCGCCTTTCGTCAGGTTGCAATGGCAGTCGATACCCATATCTTTCGGGTCAGCAATCGCACCGGTCTGGCACCTGGCAAGAACGTGGTCGAGGTTGAAAAGCAACTGATGAAGTTTGTGCCGAAAGATTATTTACTGGATGCACACCACTGGCTGATCTTGCTTGGACGCTATGTGTGTCAGGCAAGACGTCCACGCTGCGGCAGTTGCAGGATCGAAGACCTGTGTGAATACAAGCAAAAAACCTCTGATGATTGAGCGATAGTGATTTTAGCCATTGATCGATTGAAAAAATCTTTTTTACCCGCCCCAGGTTTATCGCTATAAGGTGCGCCAATGACAGCCTAAGCCTGGAGTCAACTTTATGAGCACTGGCAAAGAGCAATTGGACGTAGATGATGACTTCGTCACCGCAGAACCCGATGAGTCATCGCAAGCACCTGTCGAACCCGCCAAGATGAATCTGAGCAAACGACGCACTATCGACAATCTGCTGGAAGAACGTCGCCTACAAAGACAATTGGCCGATTACGACTTCGACATCTGAGGCCAGTCTCGGCCAGCTCCACCTTTCCCGGCGACTCAACACCTTCCGGTCGACGAGAGGCCGCGGCGCTGTTTAAAGGATGAAAGCTGGCCAAAATCGAAAGAACTGCTGCCCCCTGCAGCAAGGAACGTCAAACCAGACCGTTTCGCTGAGCGAGCTCGATCAAGTCAACCAGCGAATGAGCGTTCAGCTTGAGCAGCAAGCGCGTCTTGTAAGTACTGACTGTCTTATTACTTAAAAACATCCCGTCGGCAATTTCCTTATTGGTTTTCCCCCGGGCGAGTTGCTGCAACACCATCATCTCCCTCCCCGACAAGCGATCGACCATATCGGCCTCGCTCGCATTCCCCAGGCTCGAACGCACGGTATGCAGCGCCTGATTAGGGAAATAGCTGTAGCCGGAAAGAACCGCCTTGATCGCGCTGAGCAACTCGGTGAGGTCCTGCTGCTTGCATACATAGCCGGCAGCCCCGGCCTGCATGCACCGCATTGAAAAGTGGCCCGGCGCCTGGGATGTCAGGATAAGCACCTTGAAAGACAAGGTCATCGCCGAAAGGCGCGCAATGACTTCCAGACCGTCAAGCTTGGGTATGCCTATATCCAGAATGACGATATCGGGCAAATGTTCACGCGCCAGCTGGAGCGCATCCACACCGTTATCGGTTTCCGCAATGACTTCATAGCCATGGCGCTCCATTAGCATGCGTACAGCAAGGCGAATGACAGGGTGATCATCCACGATCAGTACTTTATTCATGAGCAGTCCATTTTTCGCTGTTCGAATTTTCAGAGTCAGCACAATAGCCTAGTCGTTTAGTACTTTGCATTGGACTCTACCCTTTGGACTAACAGCCAGAGACCATTCCTACATTTAGGAAGGAATACCCCTACAAAACCTGCATCTCCTGTTGTAAATATTGCTCGTTTCACAAGTAATCTTCCTCAAAAATAAATCATGCATTGAGCCGTGAAAATGCTCTAAGTAGAGCAGTTCAGGGCAAATGGAATAATTTTTACAACACGCTCCAGTATTGACCAAATATCCATTTGGACTAATGGCGCCACTTCAATCAACGCAACACGGAGCAAGGTGCGCCTGCCAGATCGGTAAGCGGCCTACTGCGTAGCAATTGGCCACCACTGCTCGACGAACGGCTTGCGCCTCCAACCGCTGCGGACACAGGCAGCACGAGGTGTTCAAATAGCGTCAAAGCTGTCAGCAAACAACCTAATCAATATGTTGCCGTCCAAGCGAAGATTTCATGCACGACAGGGTCAACATTGACTGAGCATCGATACCTCGCTTGAACATAACAGAATTTCCCTACCCCAGAATAAGCCGAATCATCGAGGCTGCCAGTGGGCAAGCGTCATAAATTATTGCCGCCCTCCTTGCCCCCCCGATTTGTCTATCGCGTTGAAAAATACACATTATGGAACTGTATTTTTTGTATATATATATTTTGGGAAAAATCCTACTTAAAAAGAAGAAACTTCCACATTCGATCCTGATCCGCAGAAACAAAAAAGCAATGTCAGCCGCCGCGCAGGTAACGCCAAAGCCCGCACCGAATCCATCCCTGACTCTATAATTAAGAAACATACTACACCCACTAACGAATTTTAACTAATCGACGTGGGATACGCCTTACGGACACAACTAATTTTCATTAAAGATGATTTTTTACTTGCAAATCTTATTACCAGTCGTTACTTTTTTACCAACGAGCTTTGTACTTATTCCCCTCTTCCTTTCAACTACCACACCCCTTATCGACCCTGTATTACATGAGATCCACCGGACAAGCGAATTGAAAGGATGCGGGCAACATCAACATGGCCCTCAGGTGCACTTCATCAAAAAAGGAGCACAGATCGGGGACAACGATCTTTTTTTGAATGGGCCATGTATAGAACCATGTTCAAAAAGGGATAGACCATGAATAAGAAAATCTTATATTCGGCTTCAACACACCCGAACAATATGGACCTGACCGCCGCCGTAGAAGAGTTTATCGCCAGTGGAGGCCTGATCGATATCGTCCCGAACGGCAAACTGGCCAAGCCGCCCTCGGAACCTCCCGCCGGACTCATGGCCCGTTCTGACACTGACAAGGAAAAAAACACCCGACTGGAGTTGCTTAAATGCCTTGTCGCCAAAGGCGCAGGTATTTCTGCCTTGCAATACACACTCAAGATGAACAGAAGAGATATTCGGCGACTGGCAATAGAAAACGGTGTAAAGATTTCCGGGTGCCGTCCCCTCCATGGAGGGCGATCAGAGGTAGACCATGGCACCGACGACATCGATGACGCTGTTGCCGGCCATGCGATGCACTATGCCAGCCTGGGCTATACGGCACCCGAGATCGCGCAGATGCTCGAGCTGAGCGTGCGGCAAGTATGGAAGCTGGGGCAGGAATATCGGTTCGAGCTGAAACAGAAGCGCGGTGACGACCCATCGGAAAAGTAGCCGCGCAGATAACGCCCCCTTAAGCAACAATCTCTAGCCCTAACCCCGGTAGTGGTTTGAGCGTGAGGGCTGACTCCACTTTCGGGCCACTATTGACCTCACTCTCGCTGCTCACGCCCTTCTTGGAAATTCCCTCTCCTGCGGCACCGCCTTATCAGGCCGAACAACGCTGGCACGCGCTCGCGACTCACACAATGTGTCAGTAAACGTAATGAAGCACTGTTTGAAAACAGCTGATATTTGCGCAGAAGTTAACGCTAACGAACGTAGGAACAACCTTAAAACATCGAGAGTTTAATTACTTTATCTGACCGGAAATTTAAACAACGCTTATATCTCTTGAGGCTGTCTCTCGGGCAACTATTATCTTGGGGCCCGGCAGAGTGCTCAGAGAGAAACGGCTTTTAACAAAGCGACTATGGTTGATGGAACGACGCGTCATGCCGTAGTACAGGCGCACCGTCAGACGCAGCAACCCACCTGATTAAATAGCGAGAACACAACATGTCTATATTGAAAGAGTTTCGAAAAACCGAGGATGCACTCAACGAGAAGCTGACACTTCTTCAGGCCTTGCAACAAAATGCCGCACTGCCTCAGGAACTGGAGTTCGAAAAAAAACTGAGCGCGCTGATGAAACGCTACAGCAAAAGAATAGAGGACATCAGGCTCATGGTGGAACACCCCGCCACATTAGCCGACATTCGAGTTAACGAACACGCGCCGACCTACAAAGCTTCCAAGGTAAAGAAAGAAACGAAAGCCAGGAAATGATCCTGGCTCATCGTATTTGCACTCATGCCGTCCAACAAGCGACGTTGATATGCAGCCTCAAGACCGAGGCTGCATGTTCAATGGCCGTTGATTATCAGAACAACTTGCGGCCCTTGTTGGCGGCAATGCGCATGCGCAAGGCGTTGAGCTTGATGAAGCCAGCAGCGTCTGCCTGATTGTATGCACCACCATCTTCTTCGAAAGTAGCGATGTTGGCGTCGAACAGCGACTCATCCGACTTGCGTCCTGTGACGATGACATTACCTTTGTACAGCTTCAGGCGCACGACACCATTCACGTGGGCCTGGGAGGCGTCGATCATCTGTTGCAGCATCAGACGCTCAGGGCTCCACCAGTAACCGGTGTAGATCAGGCTGGCGTATTTGGGCATCAGCTCGTCTTTGAGGTGAGCGACTTCGCGATCCAGGGTGATGGATTCAATCGCACGGTGAGCGCGCAGCATGATGGTACCGCCCGGGGTTTCATAGCAGCCACGGGACTTCATGCCAACGTAACGGTTTTCAACGATGTCCAGACGACCGATACCGTGTTCGCCACCGATACGGTTCAGAGTCGCCAGTACGGTGGCCGGAGTCATCTCCACGCCGTCCAGCGCGACAATGTCGCCGTTGCGGTAGGTCAGTTCCAGGTACTGCGCCTTGTCGGGAGCGTTCTCCGGAGAGACGGTCCAACGCCACATGTCTTCTTCGTGCTCAGTCCAGGTGTCTTCCAGCACGCCGCCTTCATAGGAGATGTGCAGCAGGTTGGCGTCCATCGAGTACGGGGACTTCTTCTTGCCGTGACGCTCGATCGGGATAGCGTGCTTCTCGGCATAGTCCATTAGTTTTTCACGGGACAGCAGGTCCCACTCACGCCAAGGAGCGATCACTTTTACGCCTGGCTTGAGCGCGTAGGCACCCAGTTCGAAACGAACCTGGTCGTTACCCTTGCCGGTAGCGCCGTGGGAAATGGCGTCAGCGCCGGTTTCGTTGGCAATTTCGATCAGGCGCTTGGCGATCAGCGGACGAGCGATGGAAGTACCCAGCAGGTACTCGCCTTCGTAGACGGTGTTGGCGCGGAACATCGGGAACACGAAATCACGCACGAACTCTTCGCGCAGATCGTCGATGTAGATTTCTTTCACGCCCATGGCCTTGGCCTTGGCACGTGCTGGCTCGACCTCTTCGCCCTGACCCAGGTCAGCGGTGAAGGTCACCACTTCGCAGTTATAGGTATCTTGCAGCCACTTGAGGATTACCGAAGTATCCAGGCCACCGGAATACGCGAGAACTACCTTGTTTACGTCCGCCATGCCATCACTCCACCGGGGTTGTACGGAAAAGCGCAGATTCTACCGCTCAACCCCGCGAATTTACAGTGGCGCGACAGCTTGTGATGACGAAGCGACAGAATCTGTCGTGACGGCGACGATTGACGACCGATCAGGACGTTGCAGCAGCATTGCCGACAGCCGCAACCGGCACTGGCGCCGGCTTCTCATCCGGAGCACCGCGCTCCAGGTGGATGTTCACCCTGCGGTTGCGCTCGCGGTTGGCCTTGCTGTTATTCGGCACCAGTGGATAGCGCTCACCGTGGAAACGCATGGTGATCTGCTGCTCCGGAACGCCCTTTTCCTTGAGGTAATCCATGACAGCCAAGGCCCGGCGCCGGGAAAGGTCACGGTTGGTCAGGCGGCTGCCACTGTTGTCGGAATGGCCGTCGAGCTCGATGTGATTGACCGTGGGATCGGCCTTGAGGAACGCCAGGATCACGTCCAGACGTGCCTTGGCCTTGGCGCTGAGCTCAATGCCATTGTCAGGGAAGCCCACTTCTGCCTGCTTGACCTGGGCAAAGTTCATCGGCAACAACCTGGCAGTACACGCGATGTAATCGTTGTAGGCCTGATTGAATTTCACCGGCAGCAGACGAACCTCCAGGGTGCCGCCGTCGCGCGCATAGTGACGAATCACCGGGCTACGTCCTTCCAGCAGGCCAGTGATTAATCGACCCGCCTGTGTCTGCGAGCTATTGAAAGGTACATCACCGTTGCCGACCTTGACCGCGCCCAGATTGATATCGCCGCGCCCAGGTTGCCAAGGGGCAGCGGCCGCCAGCAGTGTTGCAGACCCGACACCCATCATGTTGCCAGCTGCTTTCAATCGAAAGGTTGCCTGCTCACCCGCACGACGCACGAATTCGCCCGCACCGAAGTCGGTGATGGGTTGGCTCAGGCGGCATTCGAACTTATCGCCCTCGACTTTCCACTCGATACTCTCCAGACGCGTCTGGAAAGTGATAGCCATTGCCGGCAGGCTGACAAAGACGCTGAGCAAGGCTAGATATCGCTGGCGCACGGGAGGCTCCATTTGAAATTTACGGCATAACCAAAAAATACTTCTTACGTGGCTATCGGTAACTTCCTACAAAACTTGATAGCGAGTGCCTGGAAGAGTCTTTTCCGGTAGCATTCCCAGCGAGTTTGACCCGCCTGGAATCCCCAATGTCCGACCGCCTGACCCTACTGCGTCCCGACGACTGGCACATTCATCTCCGCGATGGAGCTGTTTTGCCCCACACCGTTGCTGACGTTGCGCGTACTTTTGGCCGCGCAATCATCATGCCGAACCTGGTGCCTCCCGTACGCAACGCTCAGGAAGCTGACGCGTATCGCCAGCGCATCCTGGCTGCACGCCCGGCAGGCAGCCGCTTCGAGCCACTGATGGTGCTTTACCTGACCGACCTGACCCAGCCACAGGATGTCCGCGCGGCCAAGGCCAGCGGCTTTGTCCATGCTGCCAAACTGTACCCGGCCGGAGCGACCACCAACTCCGACTCGGGCGTGACCAGTATCGACAAGATTTTCCCTGTACTGGAAGCCATGGCCGATGTTGGCATGCCGCTGCTGGTGCACGGCGAAGTGACCCGCGGTGAAATCGACGTGTTCGATCGCGAGAAGATCTTCATCGATGAGCACCTGCGCCGAGTGGTTGAACGCTTCCCGACGCTGAAAGTGGTGTTCGAACACATCACGACTGGCGAAGCGGTGCAGTTCGTCAACGAGGCCCCGGCCAATGTAGGCGCGACGATCACTGCGCATCACCTGCTCTATAACCGTAACCACATGCTGGTGGGCGGTATTCGGCCGCACTTCTACTGCCTGCCGATTCTCAAGCGCAACACCCACCAGAGCGCCTTGCTCGACGCAGCCACCAGCGGCAGCAGCAAGTTTTTCCTGGGTACCGATTCGGCACCTCATGCCCAGCATGCCAAGGAAGCCGCGTGTGGCTGTGCCGGTTGCTACACCGCCTACGCTGCCATCGAGTTGTATGCCGAAGCTTTCGAGCAACGCAACGCGCTGGACAAACTGGAAGGTTTCGCCAGCCTCAACGGCCCGGCGTTCTACGGTTTGCCGGCCAACCAGGACACCATAACGCTGGTCCGTGATGAATGGACCGCACCCACCAGCCTGCCGTTTGGCGAGCTGTCCGTTATCCCGCTGCGCGCCGGTGAAAAACTGCGCTGGCGCCTGCTGGAGGAACACGCGTGAGTGAAGACCATTACGACGACGAACAGGACGGTCACGGCGGGGGCGGCTCACGGCACCCGATGGCAGCCCGTTTTCGCGGCTATCTGCCTGTAGTTATCGACGTAGAAACCGGCGGCTTCAACTCGGCCACCGACGCACTGCTGGAAATCGCCGCCGTCACCATCGGCATGGATGAAAAAGGTTTCGTGTTTCCCGAGCACACCTACTTTTTCCGTGTGGAACCGTTCGAAGGCGCGAATATCGAGGCCGCGGCGCTGGAGTTCACCGGTATCAAGCTGGATCACCCGCTGCGTATGGCCGTCAGCGAAGAAACCGCGCTCACCGACATCTTTCGTGGCGTGCGCAAGGCGTTGAAGGCTAACGGCTGCAAGCGTGCGGTTCTGGTGGGGCATAACGCCAGCTTTGACCTTGGCTTCCTGAATGCCGCGGTCGCTCGCCTGGACATGAAGCGCAACCCGTTTCACCCCTTCTCCAGCTTCGACACGGCAACACTGGCGGGCCTCGCCTACGGTCAGACCGTTCTCGCCAAGGCCTGCCAGGCGGCTGGTATCGACTTCGACGGTCGCGAAGCTCACTCAGCCCGCTATGACACGGAAAAGACCGCAGAGCTGTTCTGCGGGATCGTCAACCGCTGGAAGCAGATGGGCGGCTGGGAAGATTTCGACGACTGAGTCTTATGTCGAAATACAGAACCTGTGGGAGATTTCATATTGGCTCCCACAGGATTTGCTTTTCCCTACAAGATTTTGGGACTTATCGCCGTTCATCGCTCGTTCTCAAATGCCAATCAAAGAGTTTTGACAAGCATTCTCATTAACATTAGTATCCCCGGCATTGAGCGATAACCAGCGACGGTTCTGACTTATGTATGTTTGCCTCTGCCAAGGTGTTACCGACGGACAAATCCGGGATGCAATCCTGGAGGGATGCTGCAGCTACCGTGATGTTCGCGAAACTCTGGGTGTGGCCACCAAATGCGGTAAATGTGCCTGCCTCGCCAAGGAAGTCGTACGCGAAACACTGACCCAGTTGCAGACCACACAGGCAGCCCTCGCTTATCCAGCAGAATTTTCAGTCGCCTGAATGACAACGTTTCAAAGAACCGGACCCTGTGTCCGGTTTTTTATGCCTGTAATTCAATTGCTTAGCGGCAAGACGCGGAACACAAACATTCTTATTCCGATTTATTTTAACTTATTATTCAATAACTTAGGTTTGACAGCCCACTAAGTGCAGCTCAAACTCCCGGCTTATATACACAATCCATGGCAGGACCTCGAACATGAAAGGCGACATTACAGTCATCCAGCATCTCAACAAGATCCTCGGGAACGAGCTGGTCGCGATCAATCAATACTTCCTGCATGCGCGCATGTACGAAGATTGGGGTCTGAAAAAGCTGGGTGCGCACGAATACCACGAATCCATCGACGAGATGAAACACGCTGACAAGCTGATCAAGCGCATCCTGTTCCTGGAAGGCCTGCCTAACCTGCAAGAGCTGGGCAAGATCCTGATCGGCGAACACACCAAGGAAATGCTGGAGTGTGATCTCAAGATCGAACAGAAAGGCCTGGCAGACCTCAAGGCCGCTATCGCCCACTTCGAAGTGGTTGGCGACTTCGGTAGCCGTGAACTGCTGGAAGACATTCTGGAATCGGAAGAAGAGCACATCGACTGGCTCGAAACCCAACTGGGCCTGATCGAAAAAGTCGGTATCGAGAACTACCTGCAGTCGCAGATGGGCGAATAACTCCAGCTCGCTGCACGAAAAAGCCCCGCTCTCCAACGAGAAGCGGGGCTTTTCTTTGCCTTGGGTTCCGAGCTGTGGGGCCGGCTGACCTCACACCCCAGAACAACAAAGGCCTTGAATCAGGCTTCGGCTTTAGCGGCCGCAGCTTTGGTGGCAGCGTCTTTTACCAGCGTTTGCAGTTCGCCGTTGGCAAACATCTCGCCGATGATATCGCTACCGCCAACCAGCTCGCCAGCAACCCACAGTTGCGGGAAAGTTGGCCAATTGGCGTATTTAGGCAGGTTGGAGCGGATTTCCGGGTTCTGCAGGATGTCGACGTAAGCGAACTTTTCGCCACACTGCATCAATGCCTGGGACGCCTTCGACGAGAAGCCGCACTGCGGGGCATTCGGCGAACCTTTCATGTAAAGCAGAATAGTGTTGTTGGCAATCTGCTCTTTAATCGTTTCGATGATATCCATGGAGCACCTCGGCTGAACTTTCCGACTCATAGGCCGGCACGGTGGCGCATTGTAACGGAATCCCGGGCACAACGCTCAGTCTTCCCGTCCAGAAAAGCGCTGCCTGAGGCTTGAGAAGACGTTGTTGGCGCGAGGCTTGCCCGCGAGCGCCACCCCCTTCGCGGGCAAGCCTCGCGCCAACAATGAATCAATCCCTTCTACGTCGCAGCAACCTGCACGGGTACGCCATTGAGCGCAGCATTGCCTGACAACGCGTCCAGCTGCCGCTCGTCTGTCAGGTCGTTGGCGCTGGCACCCGGCTGGCTGCGGGCAATGTCCATCTTCACCCCTGGCCGGGCATGGCCCCATCCATGGGGCAGGCTGACTACCCCCGGCATCATGTCCAGGCTGCCCAGCACCTGGACTTCGATCATTCCCACCCTGGAACTGACCCGAACCTGCTGCCCGTCACTCAAACCGCGGCTGGCAAGGTCATCCGGGTGCATCAGCAATTGATGGCGAGGCTTGCCTTTCACCAGCCGATGGTAGTTATGCATCCACGAGTTGTTGCTGCGCACGTGGCGGCGCCCGATCAAAAGCAGCTCTCCCGCCTCCATAGCCTGTTCTGAGGCGAAGCGCGTCAAATCGGCAAGGATCACTGCGGGTGCGGCCTGAATGCGCTGATTGGCGGTTTTGAGGCGCTGCAGCAGATTCGGCTTCAGCGCCCCCAGATCAAGTCCGTGGGGATACGCCCCGAGCGTCTCCAGCGACAGCTTGTGCTGCGATGTGTCGCCATACAGCCCGGCCCGTAAACCCCGGTCGATCATTTGTGCCGGCGGGATCGTGGGTTTGAGCTCATGCTCAGCCCTGGCGGCAAAGGCCCGGGCTAGCCCGACGAAGATTTCCCAGTCGTGCAGCGCTCCTTCGGGCTTGTCCAGAATCGCCCGGTTGAAGCGTGTGACGTTGCGCACCGCGAACATATTGAAAGTGGTGTCGTAGTGATCGTTCTCGAGCGCCGACGTGGATGGCAGGATCAGATCCGCATAGCGCGTGGTTTCGTTGATGTACAGGTCGATGCTGACCATGAACTCCAGCCCACTCAACGCACGCTCCAGCTGACGCCCGTTGGGGGTTGATGAAACCGGATTGCCGGCCACGGTGACCAGCGCCCGCACCTGCCCTGCACCTTCGCTGAGCATTTCCTCGGCCAGGGCTGACACCGGCAGTTCCCCTCCGTACTCAGGCAGGCCCGACACACGGCTCTGCCAGCGATTGAAATGGCCGCCCGATGTCGAAGCGACCAGATCCACCGCAGGCTCGGTGCATAGGGCACCGCCGACTCGATCGAGGTTACCGGTCACCAGATTGATCAACTGCACCAGCCAGTGACACAAGGTGCCAAACGCCTGCGTCGAAATGCCCATCCGCCCGTAACACACCGCCTTGTCAGCCGCCGCGAAATCCCGGGCCAGTTGCCGGATATCCGCTGCCGGCACGCCGCAACGCAGGCTCATGGCTTCGGCGGTCAGATGCGCGATGGCCTGCCGCACTTCGCCCAGGCCATCCACCGGCAAATGCGACTCTCGGGTCAACCCTTCGTCAAACAGGGTGTTGAGCACCCCGAACAACAGCGCCGCGTCACCACCCGGGCGCACGAACACATGCTGGTCGGCCATGGCTGCGGTTTCACTGCGACGCGGGTCCACCACCACGACCTTGCCGCCCCGTGCCTGAATGGCTTTCAGGCGTTTCTCGACATCCGGCACGGTCATGATGCTGCCATTGGAGGCCAACGGGTTGCCGCCCAGGATCAGCATGAAATCGGTGTGGTCGATATCCGCAATCGGCAGCAGCAGCCCGTGGCCGTACATCAGGAAGCTGGTCAGGTGGTGCGGCAACTGATCCACCGATGTGGCGGAAAACCGGTTGCGGGTTTTCAGTTGGCCGAGGAAGTAATTGCTGTGGGTCATCAACCCATAGTTGTGCACGCTGGGGTTGCCCTGATAGCTCGCAACAGCGTCCTGCCCGTGGCGTTGCTGGATGTCAGACAGGCGCTCGGCAACCAGGTCGAAGGCCGCTTGCCATTCGATGGGCTGCCATTGCTCGCCCACCCGCAGCATGGGTTGGCGCAGGCGGTCCGGGTCATTCTGGATATCCTGCAGCGCAACGGCCTTGGGGCAGATGTGACCACGACTGAAACTGTCCTGAGGATCGCCCTTGATCGAGGTGATGAGCGTCGCGCCATCGTCCATTTTCGTGGTTTCGATAGCCAGGCCACAGATGGCCTCGCACAGGTGACAGGCTCGGTAGTGAAGCGTCTTGGTCATCGCCAGCGCCCTATTCTTGTCGTAGCGGCTACAAACACCGCGGGAACATGAATATGGCGCCTGACGCAGCAAGTCGCCAGAGACGTTCGTCTCGTGAATCGATGTGCATCAGGCCAGCCGATAAGGGCAGATGAGCATCAGCCGCCGATAGGGGTGACTTTGCGTTGCAACTGAAGCTCGTGAACAGTTTCAATCTGTTCCTGGGCGACATGCACGCCCGTCAGTTCGCCGATCAGACGCCAGTGATCGTCCAGACCTGCACTGATGGTGGCCATGCGATCAATCATGCGACGCCCGGCGGCACGCGTGATCTCGTCTTCGCTGCGCAACAATTCGAACGACATGGAAGTCATTGAAGCGGTGAGATGCGTCAAGGTCCGGGCGGTGAGCCCGAGCAGTTCCGTGAGTTGCCGTTCTTTTGAATCCATTCCCCAAGCCCCGAAGTGAGCAGGCCCTCGTTATAACTCAGGCCCGAATTTTATGAAACGATGGCTTCTCACACCCGTGAAGCACGTCGCAGAAGCACGCCACCGGCGCATTCGACTGTTGCAAAATCGGCATTAATTGCCAACCGCTCAGGGGGCAGTGTACAAATGCCTCCCTTCGCAGGCGCACAAGATGGCTATTTGCCTTATAGCAGCCGCTCGCCCCTCAGGTTGCAGATACCGACGAAACGAGCGCCGAATAGCGTGCACCATGGCGGAAAGTATCTTGAAACAAGGGGGGTTATTGGCAAGAGGCGACATTTGCTTATAACATCGCGCCTTCCCTATTCGTCGCCCCGTGCGGCTTTCGCCGCAGGTCTAGCCCGTTTTCCCGATAAAACCCGGCTTTGAGTATCTGCGGTCTGTTGCAATAAGGTAGTTAATGATGAGCGCCAAGCACTTTCTCTCGATGATGGATTACACACCAGAAGAGCTCGTGCGCTTGATTCGACGCGGCATCGAGCTCAAGGATCTGCGTAATCGCAACGAAATCTTCGAGCCGCTGAGAAACCGGGTCCTGGGCATGATTTTCGAAAAATCATCGACACGTACCCGTCTTTCCTTCGAAGCCGGCATGATCCAGTTGGGCGGCCAGGCGATCTTTTTGTCGCATCGAGACACCCAACTGGGCCGTGGCGAGCCCATTGCCGACAGTGCGAAGGTCATGTCGCGCATGCTGGATGCGGTGATGATCCGAACCTATGCACACAGCAATCTGGTGGAGTTCGCCGCCAACTCCCGCGTGCCGGTGATCAACGGCCTGTCCGATGACCTGCACCCCTGCCAGTTGCTGGCAGACATGCAAACCTACCTCGAACACCGTGGCTCGATTCAGGGCAAGACCGTGGCCTGGATCGGCGATGGCAACAACATGTGCAACAGCTATATAGAAGCGGCGATTCAGTTCGACTTCAAATTGCGTGTGGCCTGCCCATCCGGCTATGAGCCCAACCCGAAATTCCTGGCACTGGCAGGCGAGCGGGTGACTATTGTCCGCGACCCTCGCGAAGCCGTTGCCGGGGCACACCTGATCAGCACCGACGTCTGGACCTCCATGGGCCAGGAAGAAGAAACCGCCAAGCGTATCGCCTTGTTCGCGCCGTTCCAGGTGACACGCCAGTTGCTCGATCTGGCAGCACCAGACACGCTGTTCATGCACTGCCTGCCCGCCCATCGCGGTGAAGAAATCAGCGAAGACCTGCTGGACGACCCGCGTTCGGTGGCCTGGGACCAGGCTGAAAACCGCCTGCATGCGCAGAAAGCGTTGCTCGAATACCTCGTCGCGCCTTCGCTTCACAGCGCATGACTCAGCCTTTATTGCTGAACCTGCGCAATCTGGCGTGCGGTTATCAAGATCAACGTGTGGTGCAGAACCTCAACCTGCACCTCAACGCTGGCGATATCGGTTGCCTGCTCGGCTCATCCGGCTGCGGCAAGACCACGACCCTGCGGGCCATTGCCGGTTTCGAGCCGATCCATGAGGGCGAGATCACCCTGGCTGGGGAAGTCATTTCCCGGCCAGGGTTCACGCTGGCCCCCGAAAAGCGTCGAATCGGCATGGTGTTCCAGGACTACGCGTTGTTCCCTCACCTGAGCGTCGCGCAGAACATAGGGTTCGGTATCCGCAATCATCCACGGCTGGATCAGGTCACCGAAGAGTTGCTGGAGCTGGTCAACCTCGGCTCACTGGGCAAACGCTACCCCCATGAATTGTCGGGCGGCCAGCAACAGCGCGTGGCACTGGCCCGCGCACTGGCCCCTGAGCCACAACTGCTGTTGCTCGACGAGCCGTTTTCCAACCTTGATGGCGAACTGCGCAGACGCTTGAGCCATGAGGTCCGCGATATTCTCAAGGCCCGTGGCACCAGCGCGGTTCTGGTCACCCATGACCAGGAAGAAGCCTTCGCCGTCAGCGATCACGTTGGTGTGTTCAAGGAAGGACGGCTGGAGCAGTGGGACACGCCGTACAACCTCTATCACGAACCACTGACGCCCTTCGTCGCAAGCTTCATCGGCCAGGGTTATTTCATTCGGGGAGAACTGGTCACGCCGGAATCGGTACAGACCGAACTGGGTGTACTGCGTGGCAATCGCGCTTACGCGGGCGAAGCGGGCCGCGCAGTGGATGTCCTGCTGCGGCCTGACGATATTGTCTATGCCCCCCACAGCGACCTCAAAGCCCGGGTCACGGGCAAGACCTTCCAGGGCGCCTCGACGCTGTATCGCCTGCAACTGCACACCGGCAGCCATCTGGAAGCACTGTTCCCCAGCCACGCTGATTACCGCCCGGGCGACGATGTCGGAATCCGGGTGGCGGCTGAGCATCTGGTGGTGTTTCCCGCGCAGACTGCCTGAGAACTCAGGCAGGCCTTTGATTTGTTGGAGCGACCGGGGTGGGACCCAACTTACCCGCGAAGAGGCCAGTTGTGTCAGCGAAAATCTCCAGGGCTGAACCAACGCCTTCGCGGGCAAGCCTCGCTCCAACAGTCATTAACTCAACAACAACTTCCCGCTCGCTACCAGAGTCGCATGGCCGCCGATCCGTACCCGGTCCCCTTCAAGACGGCAAAACAGCTCGCCCCCGCGCGCCGAACACTGATACGCGTTGAGTTCCTCTTTGCCCAGGCGCTTGGCCCAGTAAGGAATCAGGGTGCAATGGGTGGCGCCGGTAACCGGGTCTTCAGGGATGCCGATAGCAGGCGCGAAGTAGCGCGAAACGAAATCCTGCTGCTCACCGGCGGCCGTGACGATAACCCCAGGCCACGGCATCCGCGCCACGGCAGCCAGATCAGGGCTGCACTCACGAACCGCCTGCTCGGACTCCAGCACCACCAGCAACGCTGCGGCGCCCAGCACATCCACGATCTGAACCCCAAGGGCGCGCTCAAGCTCCACGGTCACACCGATTTCGCTCGGCGGCATGGCAGGAAAATCCAGCCACAGACGGTCGCCCTCGCGAACCACGTTCAGCGGGCCGGACTTGCCGAAGAACTCGATGCGATCAGATGGCTCGTTGTAGATCTCGAACAGCACATACGCGCTGGCCAGCGTTGCATGCCCACACAGCGGCACTTCGGTGGTCGGAGTAAACCAGCGGATATGCCAGCCCTGGGCTTCGCGCACCAGAAAGGCGGTTTCCGCCAGGTTGTGTTCGGCAGCAATGCGCTGCATCAACTCATCGGCAAGCCACGCGTCCAGCCGGTAAACAATGGCCGGGTTCCCCCCGAACGGCCGATTGCTGAACGCGTCGACCTGATGAAATTCAAGCTGCATAACAAAGGCATCCCTTCTATAGAGTTATTAGAGTTGTTTCAGGCCCGGCCGATGTTCGCAAATACACCGTTGGTGTGCTGGGCCAATACCGCAGCCGAGAGTTCGACTTCCAGCCCCCGCCGCCCCGCGCTGACAAAAATCGTCGCGAAGGGTTGAGCGGTTTCATCAATGAACGTCCTCAGACGTTTTTTCTGACCCAGGGGGCTAATGCCTCCCAGCAGATAACCCGTTGCACGTTGCGCTGCAGCGGGGTCGGCCATTTCGGTTTTCTTCGCGCCAGCGGCGTGCGCCAGCGACTTGAGATCAAGGGATCCGACGACCGGTACAACCGCGACCAGTAACTCGCCCTTTTCAGTGCTTGCCAGCAAGGTCTTGAAAACCTGTGCCGGCTCAAGACCCAGTTTTTCCGCAGCCTCCAGCCCATAGGAGGCCGCTTTTGGGTCGTGTTCATAGCTATGAACACGGTGTTCGGCACGAACTTTTTTCAGTAGATCCAATGCGGGGGTCATGCAGCGCTCCAGGCATTTCAAAGGCGTACGCACAAGGCCACTACTGTATGCCATCTGAAGCTAAAACACCTCAGCCGAGACGATCCTCCTGCTACGTCGGCGTACACGTCACGTTGAAGGAAACCCTGCGCTGCCCCTGCAAACAGGAACTGTCCTACGGCAAAACCGGCACCAGCCAGCAGGCGCGAGTCAAAATATGGCTTACAGTTCACTTCCGACCTTTGACAGTATTCATTCTTGTCTATATTTTTTCGTTTACGAATATCGCGAGTGTTTAATCTCTCGCCCTAGTCGGAACCACCGCTGCGGGATGGGGTTTCCCGTAGACGGCAAAAGACGTGCGCCGATGACCTTCATACGGCACCGCAAAAAACAAAAACAAGAGGTTCAACATGACGACTGCACTGCAACAACCGACACTGACCGGTCAGTGTGTGGCCGAGTTTCTGGGTACGGCCTTGATGATCTTCTTCGGCACCGGATGCGTTGCGGCGCTCAAGGTGGCGGGTGCCACGTTCGGCTTATGGGAGATCTGCATCATCTGGGGGATGGCCGTCAGCATGGCGATCTACCTGAGCGCCGGTGTTTCCGGGGCTCATCTCAATCCAGCCGTAAGCATCGCGCTTTCCATATTCGCCGGGTTCGAAAAGAAAAAACTGCCGTTCTACATCGTCGCCCAGATCGCAGGAGCGTTCTGTGGTGCCGGACTGGTTTATTTGCTGTATATCAGCCTGTTTTTCGAATACGAACACGCCCACAACATGGTTCGCGGCAGCCTCGCCAGCCTCGAACTGGCGTCGGTGTTCTCCACTTATCCCAACCCGGCCATCTCCGTCGGCCAGGCTGCACTGGTCGAAGTGGTGATCACCGCCATCCTGATGGGCGTGATCATGTCGCTCACCGACGACAACAATGGCCTGCCACGCGGCGCGCTGGCACCCTTGCTGATCGGCCTGTTGGTAGCCGTCATCGGCAGCGCCATGGGCCCGCTGACCGGCTTTGCGATGAACCCGGCTCGGGATTTCGGTCCTAAACTGATGACATTCCTTGCGGGCTGGGGAGAAATTGCTTTCACCGGTGGACGTGACATCCCCTACTTCCTGATTCCGATCTTTGCACCGATTGTCGGTGCCTGCCTTGGCGCTGCCGGTTATCGGGTGCTGATTGCCCGTCACCTGCCCAGCGCCGTTACCGTTGTAGAAGACGCCGAAGCCGTTCGCGGCAAAGCCCAGGCTTCATCTTGAACTCCACCCATTAACGCAAGGCAATCGACATGACTGACTCAAACAATAAGAACTACATCATTGCCCTTGACCAGGGCACCACCAGTTCACGCGCCATTATTTTCGACCGCGATGCCAACGTGGTCAGCACCGCCCAAAGCGAATTCGTACAGCATTACCCGCAGGCTGGCTGGGTCGAGCATGACCCCATGGAGATCTTCGCCACCCAGACTGCCTGCATGACCAAGGCGCTGGCCCAGGCCAACCTGCACCACGACCAGATCGCTGCCATCGGTATCACCAACCAGCGCGAAACCACCGTGGTCTGGGAAAAGGAAACCGGCCGTCCTGTCTACAACGCCATCGTCTGGCAATGCCGTCGCAGCACTGAAATCTGCCAGCAGCTCAAGCGTGATGGCCTTGAGGACTACATCAAGGACACCACCGGTCTGGTCACCGACCCTTACTTTTCCGGCACCAAGCTCAAATGGATCCTGGATAACGTCGAAGGCAGCCGCGAGCGCGCACGCAACGGCGAGCTTCTGTTCGGCACTGTCGATAGCTGGCTGATCTGGAAATTCACCGGCGGCAAGGTTCACGTCACCGACTACACCAACGCCTCGCGCACCATGCTGTTCAACATCCACACCCTGGAGTGGGATCAGCGGATGCTGGACGTGCTGGATATCCCGCGGGAAATGCTGCCCGAAGTGAAGGCCTCGTCGGAAGTCTACGGCCATAGCAAAAGCGGTATCCCGATTGCCGGTATCGCAGGCGACCAACAGGCGGCATTGTTCGGCCAGATGTGCGTGGAGCCCGGCCAGGCGAAAAACACCTACGGCACCGGCTGCTTCCTGCTGATGAACACCGGCAAGAAAGCGGTCAAATCCGCCCACGGCATGCTGACTACCATCGCTTGCGGTCCCCGTGGCGAAGTGGCCTATGCCCTTGAAGGCGCTGTATTCAACGGCGGTTCCACCTTGCAGTGGCTGCGTGATGAACTGAAGATCATCAACGACGCCCTGGACACCGAATATTTCGCCAACAAGGTCAAGGACAGCAACGGCGTTTATCTGGTCCCGGCCTTTACCGGTCTGGGCGCACCGTACTGGGACCCCTATGCCCGTGGCGCCCTGTTCGGTCTGACCCGTGGCGTGAAAGTGGACCACATCATCCGCGCAGCGCTGGAATCCATCGCCTATCAGACCCGCGACGTGCTCGATGCCATGCAACAGGACTCGGGCGAACGCCTAAAATCCCTGCGCGTGGACGGCGGCGCCGTCGCCAACAACTTCCTGATGCAGTTCCAGGCAGACATCCTGGGCACCCACGTCGAGCGCCCGCAAATGCGCGAGACAACCGCCTTGGGCGCCGCCTTCCTGGCCGGTCTGGCGATTGGTTTCTGGAGCAGCCTGGATGAACTGCGTAACAAGGCGGTCATCGAACGCGAATTCGAACCTCAACGCCCTGAAGCAGAAAAGGAAAAACTCTACGCGGGCTGGAAAAAAGCCGTCGAACGCACCCGCGACTGGGAACCGCATGAAGGTAATGAGTAAGCGATAAACCCGCTGCGGCGGGGAGCGGATTGTTTCCGGCTGACAGGTGCCCCACGCCTGCGGCATCATGGGCGGCATTTGAAGGGGTATCCCGATACCCCCTAGCCCGAAGGAAAAACAATGAATCTGCCTCCCCGTCAGCAGCAGATCCTCGAGCTGGTTCGCGAACGCGGCTATGTCAGCATCGAGGAAATGGCCCAGTTGTTCGTCGTGACACCACAAACCATTCGCCGTGACATCAATCAACTGGCCGAAATGAACCTGCTGCGTCGTTACCACGGCGGCGCTGCCTACGACTCGAGCATCGAAAACACCGCCTACGCCATGCGTGCGGATCAGATGCGCGATGAGAAACAACGGATCGCCGAGGCCATCGCTGCGCAGATCCCGGATCATGCCTCGCTGTTCATCAATATCGGCACCACCACCGAATCCATCGCACGCGCCCTGCTCAACCACAACAACCTGAAAATCATCACCAATAACCTGCACGTGGCGTCGATCCTCAGCGGCAAGGATGACTTTGAAGTCCTGCTGGCGGGGGGTAATGTTCGTCGCGACGGCGGTGTGGTGGGTCAGGCGAGCGTGGATTTCATCACGCAATTCAAGGTCGACTTCGCCTTGGTTGGCATCAGCGGCATCGACGAAGACGGCAGCCTGCTGGACTTCGATTATCAGGAAGTGCGGGTTTCCCAGGCGATCATCGCCAACGCCCGCCAGGTGATCCTCGCTGCAGACTCCAGCAAGTTCGGACGTAACGCCATGGTACGCCTGGGGCCGATCACCCTGATCGATTGCCTGGTCACCGACCACGCCCCTGTTCCGGCACTGACGCAGTTGCTGGCCCAGAACAAGATTCGACTGGAAGTGGTTTAAGTCCAGGGTTCCCACTGCAACTGTTGGAGCGAGGCTTGCCCGCGAAGGCGTCGGTCCTGATCATCGCAGGTAACTGACACACCGAATTCGCGGGCAAGCCTCGCTCCAACAACGTCCTGCTTGCCCTCCCCCATGTTCGCTTTTGTTCTTTTCCTCTCACACCCATCAGTATTTTCAATGGATACCGACTGGCTGCACCTCGTTTATTGAGCTATTATTTTCGCAAATGAACATTAATGTTCGAATTCGCCTTTGGCGAACATTCATTCGAACGTCAGACTCGACAATCGAGATGGGAGGCCACTGATGCCCCGCACGCTGCCAACACCACCACTTTCAGAGGTTTACGACATCGCCGTCATCGGTGGTGGTATCAATGGTGTCGGGATTGCGGCGGATGCGTCCGGTCGCGGCCTGTCCGTGTTCCTTTGCGAAAAGGACGACCTTGCCAGCCATACCTCGTCGGCCAGCAGCAAGCTGATCCATGGTGGCCTGCGTTATCTCGAACATTACGAGTTCCGTCTGGTGCGTGAAGCACTGGCTGAACGCGAAGTGTTGCTGGCCAAAGCGCCTCATATCGTCAAACCGATGCGTTTCGTCCTGCCGCACCGCCCTCACCTGCGCCCGGCGTGGATGATTCGTGCAGGCCTGTTCCTTTATGACCACCTGGGCAAACGCGAAAAGCTGCCAGCATCGCGCAGCCTGCGTTTCGGTCAGGATGGCCCGCTCAAAGCCAACATTACCCGCGGTTTCGAATATTCCGACTGCTGGGTCGATGATGCGCGCCTGGTGGTACTCAACGCCATGGCCGCCCGTGAAAAAGGTGCGCATATCCACACCCAGACTCGTTGCCTCAGCGCCCGTCGCAACAAGGGCCTGTGGGAACTGCAAATGGAGCGTACCGACGGCAGCCTGTTTTCGATTCGCGCCAAGGCACTGGTCAACGCAGCCGGGCCGTGGGTCGCCAGGTTCATTCGTGAGGATTTGAAACTCGAATCCGCTTACGGCATCCGTTTGATCCAGGGCAGCCACCTGATCGTGCCGAAGCTGTATGAAGGGGAAAACGCCTTCATTCTGCAAAACGAAGATCAGCGCATCGTCTTCACGATTCCCTACATGGAGCGCTTCACGATCATCGGCACCACGGATCGCGAATACACCGGCGATCCGAGTAAGGTCACCATCACTGAAGGCGAGACCGACTACCTGCTGAAGGTCGTCAACGAACACTTCAAGAAACAACTGGGCCGCACTGACGTCCTGCACACCTATTCGGGCGTACGCCCTTTGTGCAACGACGAATCGGACAACCCGTCAGCCATCACCCGCGACTACACGCTGTCGTTGTCGGGAGACGCCGAGCACGCGCCGATCCTGTCAGTCTTCGGCGGCAAGCTGACCACCTACCGCAAACTGGCTGAGTCGGCGATGGCGGAACTGGCGCCGTTCTTTAAAGACATGAAGCCCAAGTGGACCGAAAAAGCCAGCCTGCCAGGTGGCGAGGACATGAGCACGCCCCAGGCATTGAGCGCCGAGCTGAGCAAACGTTTCGCGTGGCTGCCCGCAGAGGTTGCACAACGCTGGGCACGCACGTACGGCAGCCGCAGCTGGCGCCTGCTGGAAGGCGTCCAGAGCCTGAGCGACATGGGCGAACACCTGGGTGGCGGCCTCTATAGCCGCGAAGTCGATTACCTGTGCAGCGAAGAATGGGCCACCACCGCCGAAGACATCCTGTGGCGTCGCAGCAAGCTCGGCCTGTTCACCACGGCCGCCGAACAAGCCAGTGTGCAGAAATACCTGGCAACCGTGGCCCGCAACAAAAGCGCGATTGAAGCGGCTTGATATCAGGCATCGCACTTGGCAAAACGGTGGGAGCGAATTTATTCGCGAAGCGTCGGCACATCCAGTATCACTGGCGCCTGACACAACGCATTGCGAATGAATTCGCTCCTACTAATAGCGGCACACACGCTTTACGCGGCCATTCGGAATCCCGAACACCCCACCCCCATTAGTTCGGCATCCCGGACAACCCAGCGATCCCAGCACCCTCCCCCTCATATAAAACACTTATATATCAAACGGTTGATGCATCAAACGGTGCTTGGCATGAGTCCTGCTCTACATTTCGGGTGTCGATGGCTCGAACGTAGCGTGTGCCTGGTTAGGCCACCGTTGAAGCTGTTGCCGAACAAGCGGGCCAATACTCCGGTCCCATAAAAAAAACAAAGTCGAGGATAAACTGATGCGCATCGTTCCCCATATTTTGGGCGCAGCAATCGCTGCCGCTCTGATTACCACTCCAGTTTTCGCCGCTGAACTGACCGGCACGCTGAAGAAGATCAAAGAGTCCGGCGTGATTACCCTCGGACATCGCGACTCGTCCATCCCGTTTTCGTACATCGCTGATGCTTCGGGCGTGCCGGTTGGCTACTCCCACGACATCCAGTTGAAAGTCGTTGAAGCCATCAAGAAAGACCTGGACCTGCCTGACCTGAAGGTCAAGTACAACCTGGTCACCTCCCAGACCCGTATCCCGCTGGTCCAGAACGGCACTGTTGATATCGAGTGCGGTTCTACCACCAACAACGCCGAACGTGCTCAGCAAGTGGACTTCTCGGTCGGTATCTTCGAAATCGGTACCCGCCTTCTGTCCAAGAAGGATTCGGAGTACAAGGACTTCGATAACCTCAAAGGCAAGAACGTCGTGACCACCGCTGGCACCACGTCCGAGCGCATCATCAAGTCGATGAACGCCGACAAGCAAATGGGCATGAACGTTATCTCGGCCAAAGACCACGGCGAATCGTTCCAGATGCTGGAATCGGGCCGCGCAGTCGCGTTCATGATGGACGACGCCCTGCTGGCAGGCGAAATGGCCAAGGCCAAGAAGCCAACTGACTGGGCTGTGACCGGTACGCCGCAATCGTACGAAATCTACGGCTGCATGGTTCGCAAAGACGACGCTCCATTCAAGAAAGCTGTGGATGACGCAATCGTAGCGACCTTCAAGTCCGGCGAAATCAACAACATCTACGCCAAGTGGTTCACTCAGCCGATCCCGCCAAAAGGCCTGAACCTCATGTTCCCGATGAGCGACGAGCTCAAGGCACTGATCGCCAACCCGACTGACAAGCCGGCTCCAGACAAAAAAGCCTGACCACCCGTTTCCGGGAGGGAATGAATCCCTCCCGGAACATCTGCCCATCACGCGCTGTACGGAATCAATATCACGCTGGGACGCACTCGATGGCTGTATGACGGGGCGCTGAGCCGTGCCTGATTGGCAGGTTCGAAGCCCTCCAAGCCTGAATGGATTTCCGCCGAGCAAGTGTATGTACATCGATCGATCAGAGGGGAGACCCTGATGAATTACAACTGGGACTGGGGCGTGTTCTTCAAGTCCACCGGCGTCGGCAGCGAAATCTACCTGAACTGGTTCGTGACCGGTCTGGGCTGGACTATCGGCATTTCTGTCGTCGCCTGGATCATCGCGTTGTTTCTGGGCTCGGTGCTCGGGGTCATGCGCACGGTGCCAAACCGACTGGTGTCTGGCATCGCCACGGTATACGTGGAAATCTTCCGCAACATTCCGCTGCTGGTACAGCTGTTCATCTGGTATTTCCTGATACCGGACCTGCTGCCCGCTGGCGTGCAGGAGTGGTACAAACAAGACCTGAACCCGACGACCTCTGCTTTCCTGAGCGTCGTGGTCTGCCTGGGTCTGTTCACCGCCGCACGGGTTTGCGAACAAGTGCGTACCGGTATCCAGGCGCTGCCTCGTGGCCAGGAATCGGCTGCGCGGGCCATGGGTTTCAAACTGCCACAGATCTACTGGAACGTGCTGTTGCCACAAGCGTACCGGATCATCATTCCGCCGCTTACCTCCGAATTCCTGAACGTGTTCAAGAACTCGTCCGTGGCCTCGCTGATCGGCCTGATGGAACTGCTCGCGCAGACCAAGCAGACGGCTGAGTTTTCCGCGAACCTGTTCGAAGCCTTCACCCTGGCAACCCTGATCTACTTCACTCTGAACATGAGCCTGATGCTGTTGATGCGCTTGATCGAGAAGAAAGTCGCAGTGCCCGGGCTTATCTCCCTGGGGGGTAAATAATGGACTTCAGTGGAATCATTCCCGCCATCCCCGGCATGTGGAATGGCATGATCATGACCTTGCAGTTGATGGTGATGGGTGTCGTGGGTGGCATCATCATCGGTACGCTGCTGGCCCTGATGCGCCTGTCGTCGAACAAGATCCTGGCCCGGTTCGCCGGTGCCTACGTGAACTACTTCCGCTCGATCCCGCTGCTGCTGGTCATCACCTGGTTCTACCTGGCGGTGCCCTTCGTGTTGCGCTGGATCACCGGTGAAGATACGCCTATCGGCGCATTCACCTCCTGCGTCGTAGCCTTCATGATGTTCGAAGCAGCTTACTTCTGCGAAATCGTTCGTGCCGGCGTGCAGTCCATTTCCCGTGGACAAATGGGCGCAGCCCAGGCGCTGGGCATGACCTACGGCCAGATGATGCGTTTGATCATCCTGCCCCAGGCGTTTCGCAAGATGACCCCGTTGCTGCTCCAGCAGAGCATCATTCTGTTCCAGGACACGTCTCTGGTGTACACGGTCGGTCTGGTGGACTTCCTGAACTCCTCGCGCTCCAGTGGCGACATCATCGGCCGCTCCAATGAGTTCCTGATCTTCGCCGGTCTGGTGTATTTCACGATCAGCTTTGCCGCCTCGCTGCTGGTGAAGCGTCTGCAAAAAAGGTTTGCCGTATGATTTCCATCAAGAACATCAACAAGTGGTACGGGGACTTCCAGGTGCTGACCAACTGCAGCACCGAGGTCAGCAAAGGTGAAGTGGTCGTGGTGTGCGGCCCATCCGGTTCGGGTAAATCGACACTGATCAAATGCGTGAACGCGCTGGAGCCCTTCCAGAAGGGTGACATCGTGGTCGATGGCACGTCGATCGCCGACCCGAAAACCAACCTGCCAAAACTGCGTTCGCGGGTTGGCATGGTGTTCCAGCACTTCGAGCTGTTTCCACACCTGACCATCACCGAAAACCTGACCATCGCGCAGATCAAGGTGTTGGGTCGCGGCAAGGAAGAAGCCACCAAGAAAGGCCTGGAGCTGCTGGACCGTGTCGGCTTGTCAGCCCACGCCCACAAACACCCCGGCCAGCTTTCCGGTGGTCAACAACAGCGTGTGGCGATTGCCCGTGCGCTGGCGATGGACCCGATCGTCATGCTGTTCGACGAACCGACCTCCGCGCTGGACCCGGAAATGGTCAACGAAGTGCTCGACGTAATGGTGCAACTCGCCCACGAAGGCATGACCATGATGTGCGTAACCCACGAAATGGGCTTCGCACGCAAGGTGGCCAACCGGGTGATCTTCATGGATCAGGGCCAGATCGTTGAAGACTGCCCGAAAGAAGAGTTCTTCGGTGACGTCAGCGCCCGTTCCGAGCGGGCGCAGCACTTCCTCGCCAAGATCCTGCAGCACTAAGTAGTGGTCTGGCTACGCGTATCCGGTTTCAGCGGATACGCGTAGCTGGTGGGCCCCGGATGACTGTGATGAAATGCGACTCCAATCCTTATAGCGCCGCGCCGCCATCACTCGCCGTGAAACCCCGCCTGATACGCCATCTGTTTCTGCCGCCGCTGATCATCCTGTTGATGGTTGCCCTCGGCTATGTCAGTTATTTGATCAGCGAACACAAAGGCATCAACGCACTGAGCCAGAGTGGCGAACGCCAGCTGGAACTGCATGCGCGTACCGTCGAAAGTGAAATCAACAAGTACACCTACCTGCCGAGCGTGCTGGAACTCGAATCCAAGGTGTCCGAGTTGCTCACCGACCCGACGCCCGAATTACGCCACGACGTCAACGACTACCTCGAAGGCCTGAACCGCCGCAGCCGCAGCCGCGCCATCTATGTCATGGACACCACCGGCCGGGTACTGGCCACCAGCAACTGGGGTGACGCCGACAGCTACCTGGGTGAAGACCTGTCTTTCCGGGCCTACTTCCAGGACGCCGTGCGCGGTCTGCCCGGCCGTTTCTACGGCATCGGCAGCACCACCGGCGAACCCGGCTACTACCTGGCCCACGGCCTGGAACAACAAGGCAAGATCATCGGCGTCGCCGTGATCAAGGTGCGGCTCGAAGCCATGGAGCAGCGCTGGCAGCGAGCACGCCTGGAAGCCTTCGTCAGCGACGAAAACGGCATCATCATCCTGTCCAGCGACCCGGCCCGGCGACTCAAGTCGGTTCGCCCACTGACCCCGGAAATAAAGGAACGCCTGGCGCGCAGCATGCAGTACTACTGGTGGCCGCTGAACGAGCTGGTGCCGCTGGAGCGTGAAGTCATTTCCGAAGGCGTGGAGAAGCTCACCTTCCCGGCAAACGTCAGCGTCGATCACGACCATACCGCCGTCAGTTACCTGGCCCAGACCCGACGCCTGAGCGATACACCCTGGCACCTCACCCTGCTCACTCCCCTGGATGACCTGCGCCGTGAAGCCGGCAGCCAGGGCATGCTGGTGGCGGTCGCCTGTGCGCTGGTGGCCTTCCTGCTGATCGCCTGGAATGAACGGCGCAAGGTGATCTCGACCCGACTGGCTGCACGCGAGGCCCTGCAGCAGGCCAACAGTGAGCTGGAACGCAAGATCGCCGAGCGCACCGTGGACCTGCGGGCCAGCAACGAACGGCTCAAGAGTCAGATCCGTGAGCGACGGCAAGCTGAAGACACGTTGCGACGCGCCCAGGACGAACTGGTCCAGGCAGGCAAACTTGCCGCCATCGGGCAGATGTCCACCAGCATCGCCCACGAACTGAACCAACCGCTGGCCGCGCTGCGCACACTGTCCGGCAACACCGTGCGCTTCATCGAGCGCGGCTCGCTCGATACGGCCAGCGCCAACTTGCGCACGATCAACGAACTGGTCGACCGCATGGGCCGAATCACCGCCAGCCTGCGCGCCTTCGCCCGACGCGGCGATGACAAGGGCCAGGCCGCACTGGGCAAGGCCGTGGAAGCTGCACTGCAGTTGCTGGCCGGACGCCTGGACAATTTTCCGTTGAAGCTCAACCAGCATTTCGACGATGTTGCGCTGATGATCGACCAGACCCGCCTGGAGCAGATTCTGGTCAACCTGATCGGCAACGCACTGGACGCCATGAAAGCCCAGCCCTCCCCTGAACTGTGGCTGGAAGGCGAGTTCATGGATGACCGTTACCGGCTGTTCGTGCGTGACAACGGGCATGGCATCGACGCCGAAGCCCGCAAGCACCTGTTTGAACCCTTCTTCACCACCAAGCCAGGCGAACAGGGCCTGGGGCTTGGCCTGACCCTTTCCGCCAGCCTTGCCGCCGCGGCCGGTGGCAGCCTCGGCGCCGAACATCCGCCCGGCGGCGGCACGGCCTTCGTCCTGAGCCTGCCGCTGGTCAACCCTGTCAGGCCCAACGACGCCGAGCGCGAACCTTCACCTACGAGCCAGCCCACATGAGCCGAGAATTGAACAGCGACCTTACCGTACTGATCGTCGAAGACGACCCGCATGTGTTGCTCGGTTGCCAGCAGGCACTGGCGCTGGAAGATATCCCCAGCGAAGGCGTCGGCAGCGCCGAAGAAGCCCTTGCGCGCATCGACGACAACTTCGCCGGGATCGTCATCAGTGACATCCGCCTGCCGGGCATCGACGGCCTGGAGCTGCTGACCCGGCTCAAGGCCCGTGACCGCAGCCTGCCGGTGGTGCTGATCACCGGTCACGGCGATATCTCCATGGCCGTCAATGCCATGCGCGATGGTGCCTATGACTTCATGGAAAAACCCTTCTCGCCGGAACGGCTTGTAGAGGTCGCCCGTCGTGCGCTGGAGCAGCGCGGGCTGGCGCGGGAAGTCTGGTCGTTGCGTCGCCAGCTCGCCGAACGCGATTCGCTGGAAGGCAAGATCATCGGCCGCTCCCCTGCCATGCAGAACCTGCGGGCCTTGATCGCCAACGTCGCCGACACCTCAGCCAATGTACTGATCGAAGGTGAAACCGGTACCGGCAAGGAACTGGTCGCCCGCTGCCTGCACGACTTCAGCCGCCGTCATACCCAGCAGTTCGTGGCCCTGAACTGCGGTGGTCTGCCGGAGAACCTGTTCGAAAGCGAGATTTTCGGCCACGAAGCCAACGCCTTCACCGGCGCTGGCAAACGGCGCATCGGCAAGATCGAACACGCCCACAACGGCACGCTGTTCCTCGATGAAGTGGAAAGCATGCCGATCAACCTGCAGATCAAACTGCTGCGGGTCTTGCAGGAACGGACTCTGGAACGGCTGGGCTCCAACCAGAGCGTGGCGGTGGATTGCCGGGTCATTGCGGCCACCAAATCCGATCTGGACGAGCTGAGCAAAGCCAGCCAGTTCCGTAGCGACCTGTATTACCGCCTGAACGTCGTCACCCTGGAACTGCCGCCGTTGCGCGAGCGTCGTGAAGACATCCTGCAATTGTTCGAACACTTCCTGCAGCTGTCGTCGTTGCGCTTCGACCGAGAAACCCCGGAGCTGGACCCGCACACCGTCTCAAGCCTCATGAGCCATGACTGGCCGGGCAACGTACGGGAACTGCGCAACGTCGCCGAACGTTATGCACTGGGCCTGCCGGCTTTCAAGAAGTCGGGCACCAGCGTGGAAAGCCACAGCCTGGGTTTCGCCGAAGCCGTGGAAGCCTTCGAACGCAACCTGCTCAACGATGCCCTGCAGCGCAGTGGCGGCAACCTGAGCCAGGCGAGCCAGGAACTGGGCATGGCCAAGACCACGCTGTTCGACAAGGTCAAGAAATACGGCCTGGGCTGACTGACCTGTTCACCGACTCCATTCATTGACCCCATTCATTGACCAAGAAGAAAGAGGCTGTCGTGGATCTGTTTTTCAAAGCCTTGCTGGGCGCTGCCGTTGTCCTGATCCTGGCCGCACTGGCCAAGACCAGAAACTATTACATTGCAGGTCTGGTCCCGTTGTTCCCGACCTTCGCCCTGATCGCCCACTACATCGTCGGCAAAGGCCGCTCGCTGGATGACCTCAAGACCACGATCCTGTTCGGCATGTGGTCGATCATTCCGTACTTTGTCTACCTGGGTGCCTTGTACCTGCTGGTGGACCGCTGGCGCCTGGAAGTCTCCCTGGCCCTGGCCGCCGTGGCCTGGCTGATCGCCGCGACACTGCTGGTGACCGTGTGGGTGCGGTTTCACGGCTGACCTCCACTGATAAAACCTGTGGGAGCCCACTCCTGCATATCTGCGGCCAGACATGAATCTTGCACGCTGGAGTGAACTGACCCCAAAATGTTGGACAGTTTATTGCCATATACCCACAGATTGAGTCCTGAACTCCACAGGACTCAATCCACCGAGCTTCGATTTGATTCGGTCATGATTGTAGTAACGGATGTA